>ERZ1643246.81-NODE-81-length-119379-cov-28.367789_pt1 | contig 119379 bp, 92 predicted proteins | sample MGYA00579265_ERZ1643246 | MGnify/ENA primary metagenome ERZ1643246 (study PRJEB29033, sample SAMEA4952261) | chicken gut metagenome | biome: Broiler Chicken; feature: Gastrointestinal Tract; material: Caecum | place: Ireland | collected 2018 | study: Broiler...
GAGGCCGGGTGTGGGCAGAGCCCACGATAAGGGATTGCTGATGCCGTTATTTGTGCTGCAAAAAATTTTAAAATTCATGCATAACATGAGTCATATAGGGAATACTATAAACAGATAAGTAATTCGACAGCAAAAAAGCAGAAGTTCCGACAAGACAATTATACATATCTGTTTCTTATCAAAGAAGAATTTTTCCCATAGACACAGAAAATTTTACGCTCTCTACAATAGACTTATCCACAATGGATGGCATTTTTTTAAGCAGATCGCCAATTCTGCTTTTGCAGATACCAATAATATTTTATCAACAAGCCGTTTTGTTTTCCTTTCCCTGGGCGCAATAAAATCAACTCTCTCAGAAAAAGTTTTATAGTTACAGGCAGGATTGGAACAAAACATCTTTCGTATATTTAATAAAACTATTATCCTATATTGGGATGTCCTGGATCTCACGCTGATACACAGAATGTATTTTTGAGTATACCTTACCACAATAAGGACAAGGCACTTTTTCTCCTGAAGCTTTAACTTAAAATATAACTTGTTGATTTTTTAATTTGTATAGAATGCATTCTAAATCTAGATCCAATAATTTTATGATTTCCTGTTCCATAGAAGTTACCCTGTATTATAACAATACTTTTATACGTTAATATCAACTAATCATGGAAAGAATCGGTTTACCATATACATAGAGTTCATCGGCCCCTTGGGGACTTTCACCACAGACTGGTGACATTTCCGTCATACCCAAATATCTCCAGCCGCGAAACTCCGGCTGGAGATATTTTAATCTGTCTAATTAAGAGGAAGTACTTTACTCTATTTGCTATGTACCTTTAACGATCTACATTTTTGAGTTTCCGCTTGTAGCACACTACTCCAATTCCAAACGATAACACTAGGCACAAACACCAAAATGTAATCCTCATATTATCTCCGGTTTCCGGAGTAGCTGCTTTTCTTTCTGCCGCTGAAAGCAGTGTCAATTCTCCTTCCTCATATCTCATTTTGATCGTAACCGTATCTCCGGCTTCTGCCGTTATCACATCTCCGTCCAGCGATATCCCGCTGCCTTTCCGGATTTCAAAAGATCTCGACGCATCTATTTCATCCTTCTGGTTTTTAACATATACCGTATGCTGTCCGAATTCTACACCGCTGAACCTTGCCATACCATATGTGTCTGTTGCCGCTGTCTGAGGATCCGAATGCAGTTCAATCGGAAGGTCTGCTACAGGCTGATCTTCTCCATCTACCACATTTATGATACAGGTCACCGCTTCTTGTCCGGCGCGTTTGTCTTCCGCCGCTGCTGTTGCTGTCGGCTCTGTCTTATCTGTTCCATCTGGTATTTCCGTCGTTTCTGGCTGGACACTTGGGGTTCCAGTTATCGACAGCTGTGGTTTGGGACTTGAATTTAGGTTTCCCGTTTGTTCGGGTTTCTTCATCGGTGTCGGCTTTTCCGGCTGATCCGGTTCCTTGGTCGGATCTGGCTTAACTGGTTGATCCGGTTCCTTGGTCGGATCTGGCTGGACTGGTTTTTCTGTTGGTATCGGTTTTTCCGGTTTTTCTGTCGGCTTCGGATTGTCCGGCTCCTCTGTTTTCAGATCCACTCTGAAGTTCTGAGATGTACGTTTCAAATTTTCTCCCCGTTTGCCATTTTCATTATACTCCGCAGAAATAGTATTCCTTTCATCATTTGTCTTATCTCTTAGCGTCTGAGCTTTGATGGTAATCCTCGTGCTTCCCTCTTCTGATGTATAATCTGTTCCCTCTTCCAGCAGTTGTCCGTTTAGCCATAGCTTTACAAATTCTCCATAATTTCCTTCGGAAATGAAAACCTCATCTTCATCAAGGGATGTTAAAACAAAATCATATGCCGATACTTGTTCGCCCAGGTAACCGTTCTCGCCGTTTTCTTCAGGGATAATAGAAAATCCGTCATCTGAAGATAAAAACACGGCTTCGTTTTCATTATCAAGTACTGTAATACTTAATTTTTTGAAAGAAGGTTCAAAGTAGTCATCACGTCCATAATCTGCCCGAACTATAAAATTATATGTCCCCGCTTCCAACGGCGCCCCATATAATTCCCCGGTATATGAATTAAGCGTCATTCCATCCGGTAAAGGTTCTCCGGAAAGCTCTCCTGTTTCTGGATCGAAAGTTATGCTATCCGGCTGTTCTCCTGATTCATCTACTATAGAAAACCTTACAGAGTTCCAATCATACATGTTATTGGTTGTAATTATATAGGAATATGGAACATATCTTACAAGATTTTCAAAACCCTCTGTGGTTATCTGTGGATTTTGTGCTCGACCAGATAATATTATTGTCTCTAAAAGATTATCTCCTGAATATATTTTTAATGTACCTTCAATCTCGCCCCCTTCTGTGCCTGCAGGCACTAATCTTATTTTAGCTACATTGGACATTTCTCCGTAGGAACTTGAGAGCTTCTCTGCCTCAAAATTATCCGGACAGGCCGCCAGCGTATCATTTCCTTCTCCTCCTATTGTCCAGTATGAATCCAGGGCAACATTTGTTGCATCAAGCTCAACTCTTAAATCCGTCAAATCCTGGTCTCCCATGTTAGCAATGAAAATGTCGTGTTTATATTCAAAATATTCGTCCAAAAAGACTGAACGCACTTCAGGAGCTGTAGGTCCAGATACATAAATTTTCGCTTCCGTCGCTTTTTTTACAAATTGTACATTGTATTGCTTTGTATGTGATCCATTATTATCATTAATTACTACACTGAAGGTAGCCTTAATCACATTTGGATTATCTTGAACAGAATCTTTTGAAAATGAAAGCCCATCACCTTCGTTATATTCCTTCCCATTTGCATAGACATTCTTTACATAAATAGCATTTTCATCTGGAGTTTCACACTGAGGAATAAAACTATCAATATTATTATCGCTAAAAAACACTGTTTGATATCCATAAGCATACATCGTATCTATATTGATATTTTTTCCGTTTTCCACAACATATGTATCTAGTACTTCACCGTTTTCACTTTGAGCTCCTGTAATTCTAAACCATGGATCAGCCTCACCGATTATTGGAGCATCAGTGAATTCCCTCCATTTAAGGTTATTGCTCTCAACTGTTTTGACAGTGATTTTATCCGCTTCTGTATCATAAGCCAGTGGAAAACTACTAGATAACACTGCGTTCTTAAAGACCGTAAAATCTATGCCATCCCCTCCGAAATTTCCCAAATATCCATTTTTCACTATACTATCTGTCACATCTACTGCATTTGCCGCTTCAGCTTCTTCGATGGAATCATAATGTCCGATTACTACTTTTTTTATCAGCCTATCCCAATTAGTTGTACCGCCATCCCCATAGTTTTTTTGTTGCACAAAATCATAATCAAAATAGTATTCTTCGTCTGCAGCATATTCTGGCTGTAAAGTAAAAGTTAATGTTGAAACCTTATTTCGATAATCAAAGTCTGTCTGCAAATTTGTAAAGACGTTTTTTCTAGAATTATCTTGTTTTACAAAAAGTGTTCCCTCATGAGCCGGATACCAGTTCCAATACCTCATACAGAAATACTTACTGCTGTATTCTTTTCCATCTACATACATCTCAATCATAAATGTAGAGTCTGTATTTTTCTTTCCTGATACAAGATATCCTGTTCCTGGGGCATTCATATTCTGATTCAGAATATCATCAGTAATAGGTACTTTAACGGTAACGTATGCAGAGCCCACTATTAAAACCGGATAAATCACAATTTTTACTCTAGGATTCTTTGCAAGCTCTGACTTTACATTAAGGCGAACTTCCCCCTGATCACCTAAAGCCTCAAAAATTGAACCTGCAAATGAAAAATCATAATTTAGCTCTTCAACAATTTCTGTGCCGCCGTTGAAAGAAACCGTACTTACCCAGTAATTACATTTTGAAGGTATAGCTTTTTCACGCGTCCCATTCTCTTTATCAACATATAATTCCAATTCTAAATCCAATTCAAAATCATCTTTCACGTGCGCCTTTACTATATATCTTTGATTATTAGGATTTAACTGTCCACCAGTTCCAACAATTATTTCAAACTGAAAACTATCTTTATCATCTTCCGGACATAAATCAATTCTATCATTTTGAGCAATGTCATATTCTGTGTAACTTTCAATTCCACTTACATCATCTTTTTCATATTTCCAGACTGTCGTTTCAGCACCTTTAAGATCTATATAATCACCGTTTTCGTCCTGAAGTAGACTTAACATTTTTGATATTGGAAACTGTTTTAATTCTTCTTGTGAATACGTAGTCAACTCCAGATATGCCTTTTTCTCTTCTAATGGCAATAATGACATGGGCGCAACCCCACCAGCCATCATCTCAGTAAAAATTTTTGACAGAATTTCCATTATAATATGATACAGTCCCGGTTCTGCCTCTATAAAATAATCAGATTCGTCACTACTAAGCATACCAAAGGCATTCTCTGCTTCCATAATCTGTTGATAACAGATTTCTAGTTCGTCCGGTTCCATAGTAGAGATATTATTAATGATCAGGTTTTCTGCCTCTTCACTAAACAAATCATACTCAAACACATCAGCAAAATGATCTGTTAAAATAGAGCTAAAAAGAGCTTTTACTTTTTCTATTGATTCCTGATTTATATCTCCTGCCTCCGCTACAGACATTTGTTTTGCAGGAAGGTGAAACGCATACTCATTTCCTTCCTGTATTTCTATTTTATATTCAGAAATATTTTCTGTTAAAGCGTCATTTTTGACTCCAAAACTTAAATGTACCAATCCATGAACGTCTATTAAGTCTTTTTGTTCAATAGCTTCTTTAAAAATAATCTTTACAATATTTCCGCTAACCTCTGCATCTGACGCATCAATAAGCTTATCTGATCCATATGTTTCCGTTCCCATTAGCTGTATGTTTTCAAATATATCAGGCAGCTGAATTTCAAACCAATCTCCCTTCTGAATTGTACGGAGATCTCCATTCATGTTCAGACGATACATCACATCCAATCCAACTGTTTGAATGCTACTTACATTACTATAATCAATAATTCCTGTTAATTCTTCCAGTGGAACCTTTTCATTCTCTGCATTATAATACCATGCATTTCCCATATTCAGCTTGAGCTGCTCTGTTTCCTGCGTAACATTTTCGGCGATATGGGTGGTCGTCTGCTCCTTATTTTCTTCTATATTCTCCTGAGTCGTATCCAGGTTATCCAGAGAACTTCCATCTGTCACTATTTCAGTTTCTCCAGAGGACTCCTCCTCGATAGTTTCATCTTCTATAGTATTGGCAGAGCTGTCTTCCTGATTTTGGTCAGTAATCGTCTTCTCTGTTTCTTCCTGCACTACAGAAGATTCTTCTTGATTAGGATCTTCTATAACCTGCTCTGTAGTTTCCGGTTGGTCAACAGTAACTTCAGTCTGCGAGACATTCGTCTCTGCATTATTTTCTTCAGGTGCCATCTCTCCAGACGGCACCTGCTGTTCTTGAACTTGACTTTCATCGATTTTTTCTGTAATTTTTCCCTCCTGCTCAGCTTCCACTAAATCTACTGGTTCAACAGTAGAAGCTCCTGTTGGAGAGATAACCGATATTATCATAAGTATTGCTAATAATATGGCCAAAATTTTTTTATTCCTTTTCATCTCCATCGCCCATTTCCTTCCTTATTTATCTTTTTATTTGTTTTTTCTTCCTGCGGCATATTAAGATGTATGTACTAGTCGATAGCGCCAGACACAGACACCAGAAAGCAATCATTGTTTCATCCCCTGTTTTTGGAGTAACAGCTTTTCTTCCCGCTGCTGAAAGCAGTGTCAGTTCTCCTTTCTCATATCTCATCTTGATCGTAACCGTATCTCCGGCTCCTGCCGTTATCACATCTCCGTCCAGCGATATCCCGCTGCCTTTCCGGATTTCAAAAGATCTCGACGCATCTATTTCATCCTTCTGGTTTTTAACATATACCGTATGCTGTCCGAATTCTACACCGCTGAACCTTGCCATACCATATGTGTCTGTTGCCGCTGTCTGAGGATCCGAATGCAGTTCAATCGGAAGGTCTGCTACAGGCTGATCTTCTCCATCTACCACATTTATGATACAGGTCACCGCTTCTTGTCCGGCGCGTTTGTCTTCCGCCGCTGCTGTTGCTGTCGGCTCTGTCTTATCTGTTCCATCTGGTATTTCCGTCGTTTCTGGCTGGACACTTGGGGTTCCAGTTATCGACAGCTGTGGTTTGGGACTTGAATTTAGGTTTCCCGTTTGTTCGGGTTTCTTCGTCGGTGTCGGATTTCCCGGCTGATCCGGTTCCTTTGTCGGATCTGGCTGGACTGGTTTTTCTGTCGGCTTCGGATTTTCCGGCTCCTCTGTTTTCAGATCCACTCTGAAGTTCTGAGATGTACGTTTCAGATTTTCTCCTCGTTTTCCATTTTCATTATACTCCGCAGAAATAGTATTTCTTCCATCATTTGTCTTATCCTTTAGCGTCTGGGCTTTAATGGTAATCCTCGTGCTTCCCTCTTCTGATGTATAATCTGTTCCCTCTTCCAGCAGTTGTCCGTTTAGCCATAGCTTTACAAATTCTCCATAATTTCCTTCGGAAATGAAAACCTCATCTTCATCAAGGGATGTTAAAACAAAATCATATGCCGATACTTGTTCGCCCAGGTAACCGTTCTCGCCGTTTTCTTCGGGGATAATAGAAAATCCATCATCTGAAGAGAAAAACACGGTTTCATCATCATTATCCGCAACATTTATCGTAAATTCTTTCCGAGAAGGCTCAAATTCTTCATGCGAATAGTCTGCCTGTATCGTAAAATGATAACCGCCCTCTACTTGCGGAACTCCATAAATTTCACCTGTATTCTCGTCTAATTCCAGCCCCTGCGGCAAGCTTCCGGAAACCACTGAAAACTTTAAAGAATTCCAGTCATACATGTTATCTGTTGTCACCATATATGAATACGGAACCCATCTTACAGCTTTCTTAAGCTCTACCGTAGTGATTTCAGGATTCACAGCACGTCCTGATAAATGAATAACAACCGGTGTCTGATCTTTCGCGTAAATTGTCAATGTACCTTCAATTTCGCCTTCCCCATCAGGAAGCAGACGAATTTTGGCAAGATTTGCCAGTTCCCCATATTCTGAATCGGAAGAAACCGCCTCGAACGGTGCCAGGGTGCTGTTATTTTCTCCTCCAACAGTCCAGTAGTTATCAAGTTTGCAGTGTTTTGCATCCAACACAACATGAATGTCTTCCAATGGCTCATCCCCTACATTGGCAATAAGAATATCATGCTTGGATTCAAAATACTGGGTCAGAAATACAGATCGTGTACTGTCTCCCTTAGGTTCCACCACAAACAACTTAGGACCTGAACTCTTTCTCACAAACGATACCGGATAATTCTTCGTATGTTTTCCGTTCTGATCGGTGATTTCTACATTGAAAATAATCTTTGTTTCTGCTTCGTCTTTATCCAGTTCAATAGGCTGTCCTTCCACATATGGCTGTCCCTCAATAAAAATTTGGGCTATTTTTACAGTATCAGAATTTGCACAATCAAGTATAGGAACAACTGTAGTTTCTGAGCTATTGATCAGAACTGTCTGATACCCATATCCATACGCAGTATCAATGTTGTTATTCTTTCCATTTTCTACAACATATGCAGGCAGCATTTCACCAGATGTATCCTTTACTCCTGCAACTCTAAACCAAGGATCAGCTTCTCCGATAACCGGAGCTTCTGTATACTGTTTAACATAATTTTCATCATATTTGGGGTTATAATCCATAGCCTTTACATTAAATTTCAGCACAGTTCCATCTTCGAAAAATGCGGTAAAGTACACTCCCCCATCAGCATAGTTATAGTTTGCTTTGTAACCATAACTTTCTGATTCACTGTTTACAGGAAACAACTGGGACTTGATGTCTTCTAGATCGCCAACTTGATCTAATGAATCATATAATCCGACAACAGCTTTGATCACATAGCTGTTGGCTTTATCTCCGTATGTCTCCCCATAAGCTTTAAATGCGCAGTAAAACTCAGAATCAGCGGAATATCCTTCATTTAACATATAAAAGTATTCGTGAATGCCTGAGCCTCCAGCCTCACCTGAGTTCATGTCTATATACAAATCATCAATATCTATAGAGTCTGCCTGGACACAAACCACATTCTGAATGCCAGAATCTCCTATTGTAAAAAATTCGTTATCAACATAGGAAATGTCGTTCACTCCAGAAGCAATCGCAAATGTAAGCGGTGTAGTTCTGACTGTATTTCCAGCAAGATCCTTTTCCACTATTATAAAAAAGCCGAAGTTTTCATTAAAAGCATCCATAATAGTAGTAGGAATACTAAAATTCCCCTTATATCCCGATCCAGACGCTGTCATATTCTGATTCAAAATTTTATCGGTGATCGGACTGCCTCCTGCTCCTGCCAGATATAGCATATATTCAGGATATGTGTAGACATCCACTGTACGTTCCGGATGTTTTGCCGCTAATGATGATATTCCAAGATAATACTCACTATCCGCTGTATGTTCTGGAATAACATATGTCACCACTTTCATAGTATCTATGGGCATTATATCACTGAGGTCATCATTATAGGCTTCTTCTTTTCTGGCAGGAACTGCTTTTGAACGTACTCCATTTTCATCTTCTGTATATAATTCGAAGTTCAGCTGCTCCTCTACCTCATCTGTTATGTATATCGTAATAAGGTAACGAATATTCCCTGGATCAAGCTGTGCTCCGCTGCCTACAATTAATTCCAGCAAATAGCTTGATACATCCGCATTGACTGACAAATCTATCTGTTTTCCAATACCAAGTTCATACTCCTCGTATGTTTCCACTCCATCTGCTGAATCTTTTATATATTTCCAAGCAGTTGTTGCGTTCGCTGCAATTTCAATCTTATTTCCATTTGAATCCTGAAGATTATCTAATACATCGTCTATTGTTTTTATTGCGTCAGTATAAACAAGAGCGGCCTTAACTTCTTCCAGAGGAAGCAAAGACATGGGAGCTATACCTCCTGTCGTCTTTTCATTCAATGCTTCCATGAGAACTTCTGCTACAATGTGATAAAGCCCAGGCTCCGAACTGACAAAATAGTCAGTCTCTTCGTCTCCAAGATCATTTATTGCATTGATTGCCTCTGTCACCTTGGTATAACATGCATCAAGTATTTCTGGTTCCATATCATTTATACCAGATTTAATAGTATTTTCGGCTTCCTCACTGGATAAATCATATTGCTGAATATTTGGGAAATATTCCTTTAATATTGCAGTGAAGAGAGTTTTTACATTTTCTACTGCGACTATATCTATATTAGAAGTTGTTTGCTTTTCTTCTGTTCCCACATTCTCTTCATCTGTTTCCGGAGATACTTCTTCAACTATATCTGCATTTTCTCCTATCTCCTCTGACTCTAATCCTGATTCTTCCACATTTTGATCTCCATTAGCAGATTCAGTCTGCTCTGGAGTTCCAGTCGCTACTGGCGCTTCGGTTGGTATTGGAGTTTCTGTTATTACCGGCGCTTCAGTTGGCATTGGGGTTTCTGTTACAGTCGGCTGCTGCTCTGATTCTTCAGACTTTTTTTCTGATACAGCATTAGAATTAAAGTTTTGTTCCTCTATATTTTCTTCATCTGATACTGTTTTTTCTTCATTTTCCACCTGTTCAGACAGCACCGTTTGTCCATTTATATTAACGGGATATACTGTTGAAAGCGATATAAGCATCGCTGATGTTACCGCAAGAATTCTTTTTCTAATTTTCACTATTTCTTTCCTCCTTTAAATTACTATGAGCTATATTCAAAAGCTCACTCAACTCATATATTGGTGTTCTCCTGATGCTTCCCGTAGGATAATCGAACAAAAGCCCGTCTGGCAGTACGTCACATAAATCCGGAAGATAGGCCAGAATCTCACACTTTTGGTTCATCAAGTATCCATAATACTGACTATCTGTCGACATGTACTGTGCCACTATATACTTTCCGGATTCTATTATGTATGTAAGATATCCTTCATCCGGCAGCTCTCCAAGAAGCTCCCCGGAGCTTTTATCATAAATTTCTGGCGCTCCATGCAGCGGCGACTCTATCCGCAATTTTTCAGTTTCAAATACCTCATGGAGCGATGGATCTGGTGGATCTATCTGCTCCTCTGCAAAAACGCTGCCATCTGAAGCATCATATCTGCACACGGATCCGTTCCTGTATATTACCTCCAGATAAGATTCCTTCCCCTCTCGTATAAACTGCTGATCGTATACAGAGTCCGCATCTGGAATCTCAACTTCTGCAATCACATTCCCTTCTGTATCAATGATTCTAAATTCATTATAAGAAAAAAGCATGATTGTTTTTCCATCTGCACTCAGTCTTGCCTCATCATGAGAATACCTTGAATCATATGCCGCAATTACTGTTTCAGGATGCTTTTCATATTTCAGGATCCACACTATTGGAGAGTTCAGGCTCCCCAACACAGCGGTTTCTCCTTTTACAGAAAGAAAGTCACAGCTAACATTCCGTTCAAAAGTTCCTATTTCATTTGTTCTTTGATCAAAAACAAAAACTTTTCCTCCAGATGCGGTTATCGTAAAACCTTCATCACGGCAGTAACTGTCTATATTCTCTGACATCTCAGCCAGAGGAAACTGACTGCCTGATTTCGGATCAATCTGAACCAGCTTATCCTCTACTCCTACAATGATTCCGTTTTTATCCGTACTTGTAAAATAATATCCTTCTGAACTAAATCCCCCCATCTGTTCCATTGTATCTGTATCAATAATCGCAAAAGCTGATTCTTTTGTATCCTGTCCAGTCGCCGAAAAAGCAAGATATTGATGAAAGAATCCTCCCTCATAATGATCATATTGTACTGTACCGTCCAGTATCTCTGTCTCTATGTTCCCTGCTTCCAGGTTTATTATTACAAGCCCTTCTCCATCAAAGCTTAATGCAAGCCTGCTCCCATTCTCATTTAGACAGAATAAATTATCAGATGGATTTATAAAAACACCATTTGCTTTTACACTTTGATGTCTGTCTCCGAATTCTACTTTTTTCTTTAATTTTCCTGTTGCTGCATCATAAAGGACTGCGTAAGAGTTATCTTTATAAATAGTAGCTACTGTACTTTTATCTTCTGAAATACTGATCCCAGTAGCTGGTTCTCCTGTCCACAACATTTTATGTTTCTGTATATCGTATGCGGCAACGGCATCCTGTCCCGCATAAACAATAACATCATTGTCCAGATATTCCACCTCTGCCAGAGCAGAGTTTTCTGTTGGAAGAGATTCTATAATTTCCGCTGTGTCCAAATCAATAATTTCCAAACTTCCTGAACAGATACAGGCTGCAGTAGATCCATCCGAAGCAGTCTGCAGCATCAACGGCACAGAGGGAAGTTCTGTGGTCCTATATAGTTGAAAGTCATCCGCGGTGTCATATACTCCCAGAATTTCTGTCAGCACCTCCTGAGATCTTGCCGCAGGTTCAGGGGCTAGGACTTGTCCGCTTTCTTCATATATCTGCGTCATGTTCTGCAGCGCCTGTATACGCTTTCCCTCCTCTAACAAATTTTCTGCATCTTCAGTAAGTCCTATCCATTTTTCTGTTGTCTGCATTCTTTTCAGACCAATAAAGGAAAATGCCGCCCCTGTCAGAAGCAGTATTGTCAGTACAGAATATATCACCCTATTCCTTCTTCTCCATCTGACAAAACGAATGTCGTTTTTGTGAAGCTGACGAAATGCCTTCAGCATTTCTTCTGCTGTCTGGTAACGGAGATCAGGATTAGGATTCATAGCCTTTGAAATAATCTCTACAATCTGCGGACTGAACTCTTTCAAAGATAATGGTATTACTTCTTTGGCATTTTGAGCTGGTCGCTTACCACTTAATAGATGATACAGTGTAGCTCCTAAACTATAAATATCTGATCTGACATCAGGTATAACTTTTCTTCCAGCTGAAGCCCTCAAGCTGCTACCCGACGAAAAACCTATTTGTCTATTTTTTTGATTTCTGGACTCTGGCAGTATTTCCGTACCTGAATCCCCCTCCTCGTTTTCAGGAATACTGCTGTTTGATGAAAAATCCAGTCCGTAATGTTCAGGTGATGCGTAGCCACGACTGCAACCTACTGCGTTTTCTTCCCCCAAAGCCAGTGCTATATTAAAATCTATCAGGCAGATGTCATTGTTTGGCCTTCGCATAATATTAGCCGGCTTGATATCACTGTGTACATACCCCCTCGGCGGCGATCCATGAATCGGACTATGAAGATAGTCCAGTGCTTCCAAAATCTGTTTTGCCCAGGCAATAACCTGAGCCTGAGAAAATCTCTCCCCTCTTTTTAAGGATTTATCCAGGCTTTCCCCTTCTATGTAATCAATTACCGTATAAACGATTTCATCTTCAATAAAATAATCATATACTTGAGGAATATATCTATGGCTTAGTTCTTTTAAAATATCAACTTCTCGTCGAAGAAGGTCAGGACGTGTGGTTATTTTTCTCTTATCTGCTTTTAATATTACCTTCTTTTCCAGCCTAAGGTGATTAGCCAGATATATCACACCGCCCCCTCCGGTTCCTATTTTTTTAATGATCTCATATGTCGATGCAATAATTTCTTTCATTCCTATCACCTACCTGAATCAATTCTGGAAAAAAGATTTCTATTTCTTATTCCTTTTCAGCTTCTCCGTATTCCGAATTCAGCTGTTCTTTTATATGTTTTTTTGTTATCTGGGATATGCATGTATAAATAATCAGTGCAGCAATAGAAAGCACAAATAAAACTGCTCCGCCATAAAATAAAAGTTCGCTCATACCAACATCTCCTTCCACTGTAAGGTTCTTCTTTTTATATTAATTCTGTGCTCGAATAAGGAGTGCTGAATAATTATCTCCCGCACCATTCTTTTCCACATGCTGCTGCAGCTCTTGAAGAATCTCACATGTATTATTCCAGTTTGTCTTTTTGATTATTGAAAGAATCATACTGTCATTACAATATTTGTATATTCCATCTGTACACATCAGATAGGTACAGATTCCATGAAAAGGCATTATCTGCACTCTACAGGCCATAGGCTTCCGTACCCCCAGCGCATTGGTCAGACGATTTCTCTGAGGACCGCTTCCTCCGACTATTTCATCTACAGTAAGCTGAACAAGTTGTTTGTTAAAAAAGCTTCCTTTAAGCTCATAGCAACGGCTGTCACCTAATGTAATCAAAATGCACTCGTGGCGTATCAGCATCATAACAACAACTGTACAACCGCATTTCATACCTTCAGGTGTCTCTGACATTATTTTCTCATTCGCTACGTCCAAAGCCTGTTTTAATTGCAGAATAATCATTTGTGCTTTTAGCTGATTCACCTGGTGAGCCTGTTCTGTCCATTTCTGTAAGGCTTTTACGACTTCACGGCTGGCACGCTCACCTTCTTCATAACCGCCCATCCCATCTGCCACCGCAAAAATGCCCCATTGATCTGTACAGAAAGAGAATACTGCATCCTGATTGATTTCTCGTACTTTTCCTTTTTCGCATAAAGAAGAACCTGTGATTTTCATATTATTCAGACCCTCCTCACAGTTTATACCACCTCAAATTTTACCTCCAGGCGTCCTAACTTCAGAATCGCACCGCTATAGAGTTCTGCCTCCTCTACCTGTATCCCATCTACATAAGTACCATTTGATGATCTTAGATCACGGATATAAATTTTCCCGTTCATACGGAAAATTTCACAGTGCTGAGCCGATACAGATTTTTCATAATCGAATACTACCTGATTTTTCTGTGCATTCCTGCCGATACTCACTACTGTAGATAGAGGTACTTCCACCATTCTCACAGGATTTTCTATATCCGTAAACCGTATACTTACAAAATCGTAAATTCTGGCCTCTGTATTAGATGATACTTCTGTTCCTTCTTCATCCAGAAGCATTGTTTTTTCATCATCCGGGAACATTGTCTCTTCCTCCCCCCACATTTCTGTAGGAAGTTCACTGTCATTTACCGCCCCAGTACTATTAAACTCTGTTGGCAGGTCACCTGAAACATCTGAATAAACTGTACCCTCTTTTATGTTACTATTTTTCTTGCGCTTTTTGATTATTCGGGCAATAAGGAATATCACTAGCAGTACTACAATACCTATTAACGCTAGTTGTGTTATCGGATCTTCAGATACCATTTCCGATTTTTCTTCCCCCATTTCTTTCTGTTTTTCTGTTTCTTCAGTTAATTCCAGAGCTTTCGTCGGCTCCTCTTTCTCCCCTGCCGCTTCACTTATTTGCGCAGCCTTCGTCGGCTCCTCTTTCTCTTCAGCCGTTTCACTTATTTCCGCAGCTTCTGTCGGCTCCTCTTTCTCTTCAGCCGTTTCACTTATTTCCGCAGCTTTCGCCGGCTCCTCTTTCTCTTCAAGCGTCTCACTTATTTCCGCAGCTTTCGCCGGCTCCTCTTTCTCTTCAGCCGTTTCACTTATTTCCGCAGCTTTCGCCGGCTCCTCTTTCTCTTCAAGCGTCTCACTTATTTCCGCAGCTTTCGCCGGCTCCTCTTTCTCTTCAGCCGTTTCACTTATTTCCGCAGCTTCTGTCGGCTCTTCTTTTTCTTCGGCCGCTTCACTTATTTCTGCAGCTTCCATCGGCTCGTCTCTTTTTTCTTCATGAGAATCAGCTTCTGATACTGCCTCTGCTGCTTCTGCCTCCGAATCTAAAGTTTTATCGATTTCAATAAACGGCATCTCCATCTCTGAAGACGCACTTACTTCTCCCTCTGTTGTCTGAAAATCCAGTTTCACTCCCTTTTTCGTGCCGTCACCAAGCTGATCCGGTATTGTTACATTAACTTCAATCGCATTATGGCAGCTGTTTATCGTATTTACAATCTTTTGTACATCGTTTTCTTCATCCAACCATATTGGCTCTGCCCCCGTCATTCTGGAAAGACTGAACATGTCTTCAAGTTCTTTCGTGTTATCCTTATATGTACACCCTATCGTATATATGGGATAAGATAATTTTTCCACTTCATCCAACATTTCCTGGCGGGTGAAACCCACACTGGAAAACTCTGCGCCGTCTGAAATCAACACAATTCTTCGAAGTCCGTCAAATGGCTGAGCTTCCAGCTCTTTACACAGAGAATAAATAACATCTGTAACCTTTGTATCCAGATCTTCATAAACAATCCCTTTCACCAGTTGTTTTAACTGTTCGCCGTCTGTGCTTTTCTGAACAAGATAATGTAATTTCTGATCAATCGTAGCCAAGGTGATTGTTTCATTTTCACCTTTTGTATCAATCAAAGTCTGTAGAATCTGCCCAATCGTTTCACGATATTTACTGTCAATAGAAAGGGAATTATCTATCAAAATATAGGATTCCATTGAAATCTGCGAATTTACACTAACATCTTCACATCGGATATTCCCAATCTGACATCCTACGTTCTGTATGTCATTCACATTTCCCACATAAATCTGCAGATTATTCTTTTCTGCATATGAGTTATAAATAACAGGATCTTCTGCTGCAAAAATCTTGTTGTTAGGATATAGAAAAAATAATGAGATTAAAAGTAATATACCCTTCTGCAGTTTCTTTCTCATAACACATCCCCCTCTTCAAACCTCTGTTATCGGAATTCTGCACGTAAGCTGATTCCCGGTAACTCAATGATAGAATTTTCATGAAGCGCATCGCTCTTTTTTCCTGGAATACATGGTTTTCCGTCTACTATAGTTCCAAAAGAACTGTTTCTGTCAATTACATAATAACAATCATTTTCTTTTACAATGGAACAATGCTCTCTGCTGACTTTCTTTAATCCGGCCATAACTGCATCATTATTTTCCCTCCGGCCAATATTATAGATATCTTTATTGACTGTAAATCTTCTAGGATCACGAGTATCTATGCTGACAAGAGTTAGTATCGCTGTTTCTTTCTTTCTCTTTCCTTTGCTGTTTTCTTTTTTATTTTCCTGATTTTTCTTTATTGCCGATTTTTTTTCTGATTCCTTTTTTGATTCCTGATTGTCCTGTTTTTGATTTCGATACTTCTTCAAATTTTCTCCGCTGAAATTGCGCAGAAGATACAGCATTGACATTTTTTCATCATCTGCTGGTTCTTTCGAGGACACTGATATGGATACATCCGCTTTCATTGGCGCCTTTCCCGGAATAATAAACGAATAACCTTCTGTGTTCTCCTTCCCTTTATTCTTTATTTCTTTGTTATCTTCACGATTTTGTTTTTTGGGTGTCTCCTTTTCTATATTGGAGGATACGGCATAATTATGCTCACCTTTTTCTGTCTGAATCTGTACTGGCCTTTGTATTTCTCTTTTAGCTGCCTTCTCTCTAAATTTATTTTTTTCATGCATTAATTTTTGACTTTTTACCGAGTTCTGTATCTCATGGATTTCCTGGCTGATATTTGCCATTTTCAATTTCTTTATAAGTTTTGAAAATTCTGCCACTGAAAAATTATCGGCAGAATTTAAATAGTACAGAATTTTGGTAATATAGCTTCCATCTTCTGTCGGATCCGCAATAATGTTTGTAATAATTTCTTTAAAAAATGTTGTATATTCTGTCTTCTGTTCCATATACAAAATGGGAAGATATACAATATTTGTTTTTCCATTGGAGCTATCAACATACATATAGTCCGCATCTAAAACAAAGCAACTGCCTTCCAGAAAATATTCTTCACTAGCCAGAATGCCCTCACAAATACTGTCAAAAACCGTTAAAATTCTCTCTTTCGTGACTATTCCACTCATCAGACTTTTCAACGTACAAAGCGAGAGCCCGCTATAACGCAGATAACGTTCAGAATTTATCTGGGTGAAAGATACTGGAAGAAGATGAGGAATTTTATTTTGGTTCATCATTCCCAGCGCCATTTTATCCAATTTTTCATCTTCCCGCAGTTTATAGATCAAAAAGCTGATACTTCCCTGATTCTCATATGTAAATCCACTCATAAAGATTCCTCCGACTGAAACTATATTTTACGACTCATGATTATTTTTATACAGACTAAGGATCTGCCAGTATTCCTTCTCTTCCGGCTTCACGAATGCCGTTCCTGAAGCGCAGAACGGCCCTGCCTCTATGAATTGACAATCAATCACAAGATTCCCATTTAAATCAATGTATCCCCATTTTCCGTTCAAACATACGGCTGCCAAACCATTTGAAAAGCTTTCCGCCTGGTCATAAGTGCCAAGATCCTGTACATTTCCTTTATCATCTACAAATAACCATTTGCCCCCTGTTTTTACTGCCGCATAAGTATCATCAAAAAACGCACATGCATCCTCATATTCCGCTTTTCCAATCTGTTTTCCATCCGTATCCACCAGCACATATGTGTCTCCCTGTTTTACAATAACAGCCGATGTTCGGCAGGGAACATCTTTCTGATCTGTCAGAATATCGTCATACTGAAAATCCGTAAGTAATTTCCCATCTGCGCCGATCAAAGCCCATTTTCCACTTTCATCTTTTACTCCGCCAATACTATTAACAATATTTGTTACATCAGTGTATCCGCCAAAAAGCTTCTCGTACGTCTGTGCATCATAGCAATTCCAGTAATTTCCATTAAACGCCCACAACATTCCGCTTTCAATTCCCTTAAAAGCTTCTACTTTTCCGAAATCAGGATCTTTTTCCAATATAGATTTATCTGTAATCTTCTTATTTCCGGAACTATCCGTAAAATATGCGTTTCCATTCTGATCCGTTACTGCCCCCAAATCACCGAATGTTCCTGCTGATACATAGATATAATCCAGAACGCGTTCTCCCGATGTATCAACATATCCCCAATAGTTACCTGAGCGCACTGCCGCAATTTTGGATATATTTCCAAATGGCCGGCATTCATCATACTGCCCGGAAAGATCAAATGTGTACCATATCGGTTCCATCATAGCCTCTACTTCATCAGAATATAACCTTCTTCCTTTATATTCATCATATGCTATAAATGCATCGCAGTAATTATTCTGCGCAAGATACATCCGGATTCCATACTCATATGTTTCGGGCTGATCCGGATACTTTCCATAAAGGTTTTCTGTGTACCATCCCTGGGCTTCCTGATAGGATTCCTGTTTCAGATACAAATCTCCGACTTCTATAGCCAGATCTATACTGGGACTGATGTCCATTGCTGCCTCATAAGAGTTCACAGCGTCTACAATAACATCATTCTTCACATAATTTCTCGCTTCATTCACCAGCTTCTGATAAGACGCAATATTCTCCTGACGATCTTGAATCATAAAAATAATGCTTCCAAAATATAATAGTATCAGCCATAGCGGCAACAATAATTTGATCTTTTTCATAATTCTGTCCCCAATCTAAATTCCTATCAGAAGAAATGTTAATATTGTTCCTGCAAGCAAAAACGGAGCAAACGGCAATACGGTTTTTCTGTTTGCCTTTTTCAAAGCCAAAAGAGCAACTGCTATAATAAACATTACAGCAAAAGTATAAATAAGTATCTCCACAGCCAGATCTATACCTGTATAAATTCCCAGTATAATCAGTAATTTTACATCCCCAAAACCAACAGCGCGCGGCGATACTAATTTGCAGAGCAGGCTGGCAACTCCCAACATTACTGATGCTATTCCTGCAGATATAAGGATGAACCTGACATCATTCCAACCATAAAGCAGCAGTTCTGCTATCAGCCAGAATCCACGTATAAACAATGCCCATAGAAGGATGCCGTTCAGGATCAAATATTTTTTATAATCTGTCCATGCACATACCCATAGAATCATACACAACGTTAAATATTTTAGTATAACAAGACTCTGTTCCTGATAATACAGCCGAAGTAAAAACAATAATAAAAACTGAAATACTGTTATAAAACACCACAGTTTCATCGGAGGTCCCATTTCTGTTTTTCTGGCGGCCAACCGAAACAACGCGATCCCTATAATACAGATAATTGCTACCGCAATACATAAAAATAACAATTCCATCTTATTCGCCACCCCAGGCTTCTGTATATGCACAACTACTCATATGAAAAGAAAAATCAACATTCAGCAATTTAATAACCTCAATATCATAATTCACCCGCAGAAACACTTCTTTTCCTGCCTGTTCCAAAAATTTAGTACCGTTCATATTCAAATTCTTCACACGGTTTCTCTTCATAAACGCCTCTGCACTGTCCCCTTCTCCATTCACCAGATTCTTTTTCATCATTTGTTCGCCAAGATTTTTGCCCATGCCGCTTTTCGCAATATCCACCAGACTGTCTCCTGACAATGCTTCTCCTGATTCACTGACAAATTGTCCAAGCTCACTGTCAACTGTGCCCAGTCCCTCCCCTACTATGCTGAGGAACTGAGATACATCGTTCGCCAGCTGGGAACTCGTTCCTCCGCTTCCAGACAAAGATCCATTCAGTCCTGTAGCAAAATACACATGCGCATACTGCGCAAGCTCTTTCGCCGCTGCGTCTACTGCTATCGTCATTCTGGCCTGTACATATGCAATCTGTATGATAGAATAAAGTGTAATCATCATAAACATAAATACCGGGAGTGCTATAGCGGCTTCAATAATAACAGCACCTTCCTGTCCATACTTTTTTTTCATTTTCTCTTTTCTATTTTTTCGTATCATTCTTTTCTCACTTCTCATTTATGAATATCCGCGGACACTGGACAATTTGTAGGTACACCAAGCGGAGGACTCTGTTACTGTATTGGTATCCACACCTTTCATAGAGTTTACGATAGGAAGTTCCAGGAGAAGTGGCTTTACCTTCAATTCAGCATTTAATGAAAAATAGCATCTTGATTTACTGAGATCAAAATTTTGCTTTCCCATTTTCTTCATATTAGCTTCTATCAAATCACCTGTACGAAGAAGTATAGCCGAGTAGGTTTCCGAACTGGTGACACCCATCAGAAGGAAAAAGTACATATAGTCTCCATAATAAATACCGTTTTCATCTACAGGCTCTCCTTTGTTGTCAAAGTTTGCCGCTTTGTTTCCACTGATGGAATAGCACCAGCTATCGGCATCGGTTTTATACAGGTCTACAGGAACACCTGCTTTCAGGCGGTCCATATCTTTCGCTGACTCCATTGTTGCAATGACGCCAATCAGAACACATTTTGTTACAGCCGGAGGGACTACGCCACCTGTAGCTGTCATGATGGCAGTCGCTATTCCATTTAATGTACTGTCCGAATAGAAATTCTGAAATCCTGAAACCAGATTTAAAACCTCCCGGATAGCAAAGATATTTTGATATGAAGTTTTCAAATTTTCATCTATATTAGTGTTTCCATATAATATATATTCTACCTCTCCAAGATTCATCTGGTTGTGAGAAGTGTTGATCGGCTGGTTCGTCAGAGACTGATTTTCCGGAGTCTCCCTCGCATCCTCTTTCTCCCATAGTTCTATATATCCTGGATATCCATCTCCGGTAAAATCTCCTGAAACAAAATGTTCATTATTTTTAGCAGCTAAGCGGTGCTGTCCTTCATTATTAAATGTAGAATAACTGAACATATCCATGACATATTCCGCTACATAAATCTGATCACGCAGTTCCTCACCATTTCCACTGAGAAGGTTATTGATAATTGTAGCAATGCTTCCAATCGCTGTACTGATCTTTACCGTATTTCCCCCATGGGAAGCCCCCAGATTACCGCCTTTCCCTTTCAGATATTTATCATCTACATTCTGTGACGTGCTCTTCATCTCATCGGCTTGTGATTTGTACTGCTCATTTCTTTTATCATTCTCTTTAATTTCCTGGTCTATTTCCGTCAATTTGTCATCAAATTGATTTTTCAAAAGAGAAAACATTTTGGGCGCCTCTGTATTCAGATCCGGAATATTTCCGGTTTCCCCATTTTTTTTCTGTGGTGCATGATATATGTCAGATGCAGAGGGCTTTAAAAGGGAACTGTAGTATCCTGCCGCATCTTTTCTGTTTACACTAAGGCTAAGATCCGCCTGAGCAGGGATAATCTTGCGTCCGACTCTAATTACATCTTCTTTTCCTTCCAGCTTAGTAACTTGATTTCCTCCGTAAGTAAATTCTTTCACAGAATTCAGATAATCCTGCATATCCTGCCGTATATTCACTAAACGTTCTTTCAAATCATCTACTGCCTGTCCACCGGCTTTTCCTAACTCGGCTGCCAATTTTGCGCTTTCATCCTGTGAATCCCCGCTGTATTCTTTTTTTTCTGACTGAGCATAGTCTGAGGAACTTCCACTCCCTGCTATCGCATTACCCCAATCCTCTCTCCGGGATGAATATGTAATAACAAGATTTTTTATTTTATCCAGGGAAATTGTTTTATAATTTTGTCCATTATAAGAAAAACTCCCTCCATAAATCACAATGTCCAGACGTTTAATCTGTTCTGTTATGTCAGTTTCCACCTGGTTGAATTCATTTCTAACTTCCTCTAGAAATTCTCCAATACGAGTGTTTCGTCCCAGATATTCGCTGTAAAATTCATATCTTCTTTCTTTTACATTTCCAATTGTATCCAGACCGCCGGCATATTGAGCATTAGATTCAGCCGTTTTTCTATATTTCTGGACAAACGCCAGATAAGCACTGGAACCATTCCCTGCATAATATTTTTGCTGTACAGATTCAATTTTCTGGATTGCCGTCTGTATCTGTGTTTTCCAGTCTGCCGGCAAATCATTTTCCGGCAAAATAACACTTTGTACAGTTTCTTTTAATCCAGAAGTAAAAATATCTCCGGATTCCGGAACAGATACAGAAGTATCCGGATAAGGTGAACAGTACAGAGCCGCCTGGAGTTGAGCATACCTGTCCATCAGCCATCTGCCATTGTTAGAAAGTGTATTCAAATCACTGCTGCTAACAGAATTCTGAACCTTCATACAGTAGATCGCCGGATTTGTATCACTATTAGCCGTGGTTGGATCAGGCAGTCCGGCGCAGGCGTTTGTAATATTTCCAGTGCTGATCTCTACAGCTTGAATTTTACTGTCAATATCCTTCAGAAGTTTTTGGAATTTCTGATTATTAATACAATATAAAATTCCCGTATCTGTCTCTACTTTGCTGCCAATATCTTTGGGCTGATAATTCCCCATATAAGTGTTCAAGGTATACATTGGAAAGTTTACCAGCTTAATACCGTCTGTCGCTGAATAATACATCGTAATAAGTTCCGTTATCTTTGAAAAATCTCTGGCAATTTTTCCCAGATGATCTTCATATTCCTTGTATTTATCCAAGGACGGTATTCCTTTAGATTCGTACGCGTCAGTATAACATTTCACTGCCATATAGCTATAGTATGCTTTTTCCAGCAGTTCTCCCTCTGCCTCCGCATAGTCCTGTCGCGCTTCCACAATCGGCTGATCCTTCTCTGCTCCGGATACTCCTTCCAAAACATTTTTAGATTTTAGTTCTGACAGTATATTGTTAACAATCTCATATGGGCCTCTGTACTTCATAAATTCAACGATAGAATCTTCCAAAAGAGCCGCATTATCCCCCATACTGCTGTCGCTTACTTCGGAAACCGATGCTGCTTCAGTAAACTCAACCTGAAGAAAGTCACTGATATCTCCCTCCTCTACAGAGGCAAGATATTCTGTAAAAAGCTCGCTTCCTTCTCCTGAAATTCCTTTTGCATTCATCATGCCGGTAAAATATGTCTCTGTAACATCATAAAATTCCTCAATATTCTGACAGGAGGCTACCAGTCCATAGTATTCTTTTAACTCTTCATCATAATGCGACATGAGAGAATACAAGGCCAGATCACCGGCAGATGAGGCCTCTGCCTTACTAAGTTCCACTCTGCTGATATCGCCGAACAGACAGACTACAACAATGCAGGGAACCAGGATCAACACCAGAAATACCGATATTGCGCCTCTGCTGTTATTCAATTTTGCTATTTTTCTATCCTGTTCCATTGCACCTCTCCAATAAATACTGACACACTAATTGACAAATCTTCCCAACTCGTCCATCGCGCTTTTTATTTTGCCGAATATATCCTGCGCTCCCTTGTTTCTTTCCAGCAGATCCTGTACAGCAGATACATTTCTTACAAATTCTGCCGGATCTCCCACAGGTTCCACAGTAGTAACCACATAATGGAATTTTACTTCCTGATCTGAAAACGGAATCCGGATTGGAAGTTCTATGTCAAATTCACATTCCACCCTCAGTGACGACACTAAAATATTCAGTTTCGGAGTCACTGTTACCTTAACATTTCTGGGCGACATCGCCTTGAATGCCAGAGGTTTCATGGAATCTATTTTCTCCGTCAGCTCACTTTCCACATCCTCTCCGATAGACTGTGCATTTCCTGTAAGAATGTAACGGTACGGCACAACGTCTGCCGCGCTTGGACTGGAAGGCACTGTATTCCCATTTTTTTGTATGTATCCCAGCATGGGATTTTCACATCTGGCCGCACCGGAAACAGCGGCATGGTTTACTGCAAATTCTACACGGGCATATTGATAATAAGCTTCCCCCACCATGATCATCATAAAGACGATAATAAACATAATGGGAAAAACAAAGGCCGCTTCCACAATGGTCATGGCCCCTCTCTGAGAATTATTTATCTGTTTTTGATCCATTTTATTCCTTATCTTTTCTTTGTAACATGTGTCTGACAGCATAGCCGCCAGACACATACAGCCGAACTCAGGTGTTTTAATTGGATACTGCGTTCTGAGCAGTTTTATTAATCGACTTAAACAAATTGTTCAGTAAATCCTGTATTTGATTTCTAAACACAACCGCCAGGAGAACCGCAATTCCTATAAGTACAACCACTGCTACAATATCCACCGCGCCTTCCTCATCTGTCAGGAAATTTTTTAAGTTACAGCGGATCATAAAATATAAGTGATCTAAAATATTCATTTTTCCTCCTCCTTTCCTCTTCTATATTCTATTAATCACAACCGTTTTTACGGTCATAATTATCCTTTAAACTCCTAAATTTGAAAAAATAGGGATCACCACCATTATCAGAATACCTGCGAATGTCAGGCACATGGGAAGCAGAAGCTTACTATCAGCCAGCTCTCCTTTGCGCTTCACCATCTGTTTTTTCAATTCCCATACTTCCGCACTTTGCTGTGTCAGCATTTGGGATAATTCTCTGTTTCCCCGAAGGATTCCCTGTATCAGTGTAGAAGTAAATTTTCTGATTTCCAGCAGCATACATCTCTGCCCAAACTGCTGGAAAGCGTCTGCAGATGAAGTGCCGTTTCGCATTTCTACCACACTTCTTTTCATTTCTTCATAAATCGTACCTTCTGAGGATTCTGCAATCTTCTCCCAGGCCTCTGTAACAATCATTCCCGAGTTGACAAGAAGAGCCAACTTTGATACAACATCGGAAAAATCTGACAGAATATCTTCTTTTTTCTTAGCGATCAAATCCTGAGTAGCTTTTCCATAGTAAAGATATGCCGCCACTCCGCCGATCAATATGACAATAAACATCACCGTACTGCCCGACAGACAATACATCGGAGCCGCAAAAGCCATAACTGTCAGCGCCATGGTATAACGCTGAGCATATACAACTCTTAAATAGTAATCTGCAAACTTTGCCTCGTAGAGTGCTCCAAGCTGTCTCCTAAGATTACGTGCCTGCTTATTCTTATAATTAATTTTAAGGATCTGTGTCGCCCGGTATCCTACAAAGTACATCTCATGAAACGGATAGTCCTCATCATTCAGCCCCTCAAAAAGGCCCCTATCTTTTCTCCCCTGTATATACAATACCAGCCAGAGTATCAGAATGAGCAGTCCAGCGGTCAGTATCACAATATCTGTGGTCTTAAACAATGTCATTTCTTTCAACCTCACACTTTAATATCCAGAAGCTTCCGTCCTATAAAATAAGACACTACAAATAAGGCGATTGCGATTGTTGTGGAAATAACTCCGCTCGGAGTAGCAAAATTGGCCGCGAATTCCGGGCTTGACATCTTAATCATTCCAACAAGGCATATCGGCATCACAAGCATAATATACTGCTCATTTTTGCTGCCTGCCACGGTCGTTTCAATTTCCTGAGATACAGCCATTTTGTCAACAATGATCCGACATGTATTATGGATGGTTTCCCTGATATTTCCTCCCCGTCGATAACAGACTTCAAATACTCCTGCAAAATCTTCTATATCCGTACACGCGCTTCTCTTTCCAAAGTCTGATATAAGTTCTTCTATATTGATTCCATTAAGCACTCCGCTGTTAATAACCTTCAGCTCATGAAGAATAAACGCTCCTTCATCATATTGATTTGTCAGATCTTCATAGGCTGTTCTGAAAGAATCCTGTACATTCTTTCCGCTTCCCAAAGACGTCGCGAGCGCCTCCAGCATATCCCGAAACTGACTCTTCAGTTTTTTCTTTCGGGAATTCACAATTTGCTGGTTTCGAATCGGAAGAAAAAGCTTACCGGCGACTGTTCCGCATACTACTATTACAATAAAATTAAGTATATATGTCAGCACAGTAGGGTCTCCAAACTCATCTTTTCCAATTCCGCCGTAAAATAGATATCCTACGGCCCCGCCTGCTATAAAAGCAGCCAAAAAATAAATAATCTTCTCCAACTGAGACATATAATAAACATGGTAGTTTATCATTCTGTCTCCTGTCACTGAACGGTAATACTGAGGCTCTCGTTCTTTTTCTGTCTTTTTTTCTTTTTTCAATGCCGTTTCCTCTTTTTTAAAAAATTTTTTTGATTCCAGCCAACTTCAGTTTTTGCGTATTCCGCATTTCATTATCTGTTCTAATCATTTCTCCGCTGACATGTTCCAGCGTACTTTTTTTATCCTCTTTAAATGTATATAAAGGATTCAGCATCACCCTTCCATCTTCTCCCACTCCAAGAACTTCTGATATCTGTACTGTTTTTCTGCTATGATCCCTCATTCTCGAAAGATGAATTATAATATCCACCGCACTGGAAATCTGCTGACGTATAGCTGCCAGAGGAAGGCCTTCGGCGCCCTGAAGCACCATCGTTTCCAGACGGCTCAGCATATCTTCCGTAGAATTCGCGTGTCCGGTAGAAAGGGACCCGTCGTGTCCAGTGTTCATAGCCTGTAGCATGTCAAGAGCTTCCGCCCCACGAACTTCTCCGACAATAATACGATCCGGCCGCATACGAAGACTTGCTTTAATCAGATCACGAATCGATATATCGCCGGCTCCGGAAGAATTGGCGTTTCTTGTTTCCAGACTGACAAGATTGTCTACTCCTTTAATCTGAAGCTCTGCAGAATCTTCTATAGTAATAATACGCTCATCCTTGGGTATATAGTTGGAAAGCGCGTTCAGAAAGGTTGTCTTTCCTGAGCCGGTCCCTCCCGATATAAAAATATTGTATTTTGCCTCTACCAGTATTTTCAAAAATTCCGCTACCTTTTTCGTAAGAGATCCATAGGAAATCAATTTTTCGATGGTCATGGGGTCTTTTGAAAATTTTCGGATAGTAACAACCGGACCGCACAAAGAAATAGGAGGAAGAACCACATTTACACGCGATCCATCAGGCAGACGCGTATCTACAATAGGGTTCGCCTGGGTTACCTCACGCCCTGCTCTGCCAACAATTCTCTGTATAATATCCTCCAGTTGTTTTTCACTTTCAAAAGCCTGATCCAGTCTTTTAGATACGCCATTTTGTTCTATAAAAATATTCCCTGTTCCATTGATCATAACTTCTGTTATAGTTTCATCCTTCATAATCGCGTCAAGCAGGCCAAATCCGCGAATGGACGAGTAAATGGCATCCACCACTTCCGCTTTCTGACCAATAGGAATATACTGTCCTGCAAGACTTTCCGCCACAAGTTTTTCGATTCCTTCATGAAGCTCTTCATCTGACAAACTGCTCAATGGAAAATCATCCAGTACACGGCTTCTTAATTTTTTAATTGTATCTTCTATTTCTTCTCTTTTCATACGTCCACCTGCCTGTAAATTGCTGCTACATAAGCCTATCAAAGAAAGGAGACTGTCCAATCTCTTTTGCTATATCTGACGCAGCAGTACGTTCCAGCCTTTTCATCCTTCCATACATCAGATCCTGATATTCTGGATCTGCCGCATGAACATTCTCACTGCATCGATTATCAATCACCTGTATTTTAGATAAAATTCTTTTATCTTCATTTTCATCTCTGATCATGGTTTCCTGAAGCAGTCTTTTAAGTTTTATCTGTGATATTTCAGATCCATCATTTATCACCAAAATTTTTTTCGCATAGTCCATGAGCAGATTCCTTTTCCAGGACCCTGTTCCATCCGAGTCAACAATAATAAAGTCATAGGAATGATATACCGCTATCGTGTCCAGTATCTGTGTGAGATCATTTTTTGTCATTTCCCGAGAATCCAAAGTAACAGTAAAGGGCTCATAAAAATATACGCCTTCTTCACTTTTCCTTATCATACTTTCCAATTTCAACGCAAGATTAGAATGACTGCTTTTTACTGCATACAGCACATCCGACATTGTGGAATTGCCGTCTCCCTGCAGAAATGGACGGATCACGCCATTTTCCTCCAGATTCAAGTACAGCACTTTATTTCCATATGCTGCCAGTCTCATTGCACAGGCTACCGCCATTGTAGTAGTCCCTACACCTCCAGACGCTCCCACAAAAAAATATATTGAGCTTATACCTTCCGTTTCTTTATAGGCCACTCTCTGATCAAGTTCAGCATAGAGTCCAAGAATTTCTTTATAAAGCAGTTCTGCCCTCTGATATTTACCTACAACTTTAACACCATCTATCGCTTGAATTTCTGAATCTTCAGATAAATATGCCATAATTGTTGTTTTAGGAAGATCAATTTCATCTGAGACAAGATTTGGATCCGCTAGCAGAATATCTATCTTTGTATTTTGTATAATGTTCAGAAAATCGTTCTTATTGTCAAAAACTGAAATTTCCATTTTATCTGTATAGTGCGTTGTAAAATAGCGGATCAGTCTCGATACATATATAGTATCCTGATCCAAAATTCCCACCCTGATTTTCATAAATTCCCTCCATTTATCAACAGCCTTTTCTATCTGATTCTTTTCTTATTTCTTATTATTTCATTAGAGAACCTCTTTATCTTCAAAGATTTGATGCCGCAGTATTTCCATGTTTTGTCTCTATATTTTTCCGTACTTCTTTTAATATCCGGCTTAAACTCTCAGGAGTCATTCCCAGATAGGATGCAATATCCTTTTTTCTGACTAATTCTGAAAGACCTGGATATGTTTCCCGAAACCATTGATATCGCTCCTGTACTTCGCATATCATAAGAATTTTATTATGCTCTATTACCTTACGCAAAGACATACTTAACATTCTGCTGTAAACATGTGAAGCTTCAATGTTATTATGAATCAGTTTTACCAGACAGACCATTGGCACACACAAAATCGTGCACTCATTTACAGCTTCCACACTGCATATTGATTTTACTCCAACCGCTAAATTTGCAACAGAAACTGCTGCCTCTCCAGGTATATATCCAAAACAGTAAACCCTCTCTTTTCCAAAAATATCTTTATATACTGCTTTTAAGACGCCTCTAACAATAAACCCTACTTCTGTTACTGTTTCTCCTTCTTTAATTACTCTCTGGCCTTTTTCTAAATTTTTTATGTATGAGTTATTGTCTAATGCAGCCAAAGTCCCTGTATCTTTTATACCAACGGTTGTCCTCCAAAACCCCTCTAAATCAAACATATTTTTCTTTTTCCTTCCTGAAGCGATATCCTGAATGTATCATTTTCACATTTTTCTTTAAATTATCTGACTATATAATACAAATATTTTTCTACAATTATATAAATTATATCATGTCGAAAAATGTCAGTCTAATTTACGCTTGATTCAAATCAATCTCAAAGCACAAAAAAAGACATCCCCACTTTTCATGGAAATGTCTTTTCTCACTGATATATCAATCCTGTTATTTTCCCCGGTTAAGCGGTTACTCCGCCGTTTCCCCGCTTTCTTCTGTATCGGCCGCGTCGTCTGTGGAAGCTCCCGCGTCTTCTGCGCCGGTATCTTCTGCTTCCTCTGTTGCAGGAACATCATCTTCTACAGGAACCAGCACTTCGTCCTCATCCAGTGTATCTTCGGAAGCTGCGTCGGTCTCTTCTGACGCTGTGCTGTCTGCGGAAGCATTATCTGTATCTGCTGTGTTCTCCTCTGCTGCTGCATCGTCCGCTGCCTCTGTAGTGTCTGTAGCCGTGTTGTCTGCCGCTTCTGTATCCTCTGCTGCTGCGTCTCCATCAGAGCTTTCCTCCGGAGAAGGCGTAGGCGTCGCAGTTGCAATGCTGAATTTGTGGCTGTCTGTAAGCTTCAGAGTTTTCAGAACATCCTCGTCCACTGTAATATCCGCCTCGTCCATCCACTGCTGGGTAGTGTCTGTATACAGCTCGTTTTCTCTGTCTGTAATGATGGATTCCTTCTTATCCTCTGTAGCTTCTTCATCTACTTTTTTATTTAAGCGCACCACATAATAAGCTGTGTCTGTCTCGATTACATCCGGCCCCAGCTCTCCGTCGTCCAGGGTTCTCAGAACATCTATAACCTCGTCCGGATAAGCGGAAGAGGAAGTCATCTCCTCTCCGTCTGTTTCGGTTTCTTCACTCTCATTTGTATCAAATGTACCTTCCAGAGCAGTATAGTCCTCGCTGACAGACTTTGCCGTCTCGTTGAAATCCCCGTCCGGATCTTCTTTCATAGCGTCAAGAATCTTCTGCGCGTCCTCTTTCTTCTGCTTGATCTCGTCGTCAGACAGATCGGCGGTGGAAAGGCTTACATAGGTAAAAGAAGACTGCTGCGCTTCCTCATCAGACACATTGGTATCCACATCGGCAACAATGGGATCGTGCATACGTTCCTGATAAGTCTGAAGTTCCAGATAAGTCTTTACCTGATCCTCTGTAACAGCCAGGTCTTCCAACGTTTCTTCGCTGTTGGCCTTGATAAAGGCCGCAGCTGCATCCGCGATCGCCGTCTCGTCCTCTTCTGTAACAGTTACCTTGTAATCCGGCGCTTTTTCCCGCAGGATATACATCAGCTCGATCTGCTCAAGTGTTTCCTCAACAGCCTGCTCTCCGTAGGTCTTTCCTTCCTCTGCCTCGGCGTCCCAGATCTCGTAACTTGTGCCGCCCATAAAGCTGGCGTACATTGCCTCTGCCTGAGCCTGACTCTGACGGACCATAAGGCTTAGGATTCCCATGGGGATATCTTCCCCGTTCACAGTGGCGACAGTCTGAGTCCCATCTACTTTTTCTTCTTCACCGCAGCCTGTCAGCATGCCTGCGGCCATTACTCCCGCAAGTGCGGCAAGGGCTGTCTTTTTTACTATTTTTCTCATTTCTTCCTCCATTGTAGCCTGATTTCACTTCTACAAGTATAAACTTTTTTTGTCTCCAGAGCAAGGAGAAACACAGAAAATACACATATTCCTCGGAGTTTCTTTTATTCCTCCGCCAGCTTTTCCAGCTCCTTCAAAAACTCCGTCAGTGTCTCCAGAAGTTTTCCTGCCGGCGTAAACAGGAATTTCGGTTCCTGCTCCGCTTTAAATTGAAGTCCCCTCCTGTATTTCTGCAAAAGTCCAGGAATCCCCGCCGGATTCAGTCTCGCTTTTTCATAAAGGGTGATCTTCAAGTCCGCGCCCATCTGCTTGATTTCCGCCACATAAGCCCTGTGCGCCAGTGCTTTTATACGGGCGATTACAAGAAGGTTCAGCACTGCCTTGGGCATTTCGCCGAAACGGTCCAGAAGCTCCTCCAGCATATCGTCATAGTCCTGCTGGTTTTCAATCCCCGCGATCCTTTTGTAAACATCCAGCTTCTGATATTCATTGCTGATGTAACTGTCGGGGATAAAGGCGTCGATATTCAGGTCAATAGTTGTTTCAAAGTCCTCCATGGTATGGATGCCCTTTGCCTCCTTCACCGCCTCGCTGAGCATCTTGCAGTAGAGATCGTATCCTACGGCGTTCATATGTCCGTGCTGCTCCGCTCCCAGAAGATTTCCCGCTCCCCGGAGCTCAAGATCCCGCATGGCGATCTTAAAGCCGCTTCCCAGATCCGTATACTGCCGGATTGCCGCCAGACGTTTTTCCGCCGTCTCCCGCAGCATCATGTTCCGGCGATACATCAGAAAGGCGTAAGCTGTTCTGTTGGAGCGGCCGATCCTTCCCCGGAGCTGATAGAGCTGGGAAAGCCCATACCGGTCGGAATCATGAATGATCATAGTGTTTACATTGGAAATGTCAAGTCCTGTCTCTATGATCGTTGTGGATACAAGCACGTCGATATCACCGTTGATAAAGGCGTACATCACAGCCTCCAGCTCCCTCTCGCTCATCTGGCCGTGGGCGAAATCCACTCTCGCTTCCGGCAGAAGCTTTGAAAGGCGCAGAGCCACCTCTGCAATATCGTTTACCCGGTTATACACATAGTATACCTGGCCTCCTCTTCTCAGCTCACGGTTTACCGCCTCCCGGACGGTTTCCTCATCGTACTCCATGACGTAGGTCTGAATGGGAACTCTGTCCATAGGAGGTTCTTCCAGAACGCTCATATCCCGGATCCCGATAAGGCTCATATGAAGGGTTCTGGGGATCGGAGTAGCCGTCAGAGTGAGAACGTCTACGTTTTTCTTCAACTGCTTGATTTTTTCTTTGTGGACAACGCCGAAACGCTGTTCCTCGTCAATGATCAGAAGACCCAGGTTTTTAAATTCCACATCCTTGGAAAGCACCCGGTGGGTACCGACCACAATATCCACCTGTCCTTTTTTCAGATCACTGATGGTTTTCTGCTGCTGGGCCGGCGTGCGGAAGCGGCAGAGCAGATCCACCCGCACCGGAAACTCTTTCATTCTCTGGACAAAGGTATTATATATCTGCTGGGCCAGGATAGTGGTGGGCACAAGATATACCACCTGGCGGCTTTCCTGGACTTCCTTAAAGGCGGCCCGGAGGGCAACCTCTGTCTTTCCATAGCCCACGTCTCCGCATACAAGGCGGTCCATGATCTTCGTACTTTCCATATCCCGTTTTGTATCCTCAATAGCCGCAAGCTGATCCTCTGTCTCCTCGTAAGGAAACATTTCCTCGAACTCCTTCTGCCATACCGTATCCGGGCCGCAGACATAGCCTTCTTTTTCCTGACGGACAGCGTACAGCTCCACCAGCTCCTTTGCTATATTCTGGACAGCTCCCCGGACTCTTGTTTTCGTCTTCTTCCATTCCTGGCCGCCCAGCTTGTTCAGCTTAGGCGCTTTCGCCGTATCCGCTCCGGAGTATTTCTGAAGAGCATCCAGCTGGGTGGCAAGAATATAGAGATTGCTTCCTCCTCTGTATTCTATTTTGATATAGTCCTTAACGACTTTATCCACCTCTACCTTTTCGATTCCCCGGTAGATACCCAGACCATGTTTTTCGTGAACCACAAAGTCTCCGATGGAAAGCTCGGAAAAATCCTGGATCCTGTTGCCGCTGTAGGTTTTCTTTTTCTTTTTTTTCTTCTGCTCTTTGCCGAAAATATCGGTTTCGGTAATAACGGCAAATTTGATCAGCGGATATTCAAATCCTTTTCTGGCGTGTCCATAGGCCACCATGATCTCTCCCGGATTCAGGATACGGTCCGTATCCTGTCCGTAAAAAGCGTTCAGCCCTTCTTCCTGCAGATCCTTTGCCAGACGTTCCGCCCTTGTACGGGAACCGGAAAGAACTACGATCTGATATCCCTGTTTTTTATATTGCTGAAGATCCTTTACCAGAAGTTCAAAGCTGCTCTGATAGGAATTCATGGATTTTACTGTAAGAGAAAAATGCTCAGTAATATTCCATCCGGCTTTCTGAGGTTCCAGTGCGGACAGAGAAACACAGTTTCTCATATTCAGCTTCTTCTGGAGTTCCTCCCAGCCGCACATCCATCCCTCTGAAATGCCGCCCGTACCTTTTTCTTCTCTGTTCCGGCAGCTCTGGCGGAATTCCTCCTCCACAGCTTTGGCGTTTTCCACAATACGGTTCGGCTCATCCAGAAAGACTATAGTCTTCTCAGAAGGAAAATAATCGAGGAAGGTCAGACCGCTTCTGTCCGCCTGCTGCTCCGCAGCCGGATAGATCACGATCTCTTCCAGATTTTCCAGAGAGCGCTGGCTCTGGGCGTCGAAGCTTCTGATGGAATCGATCTCGTCGCCCCACAGCTCGATCCTCCAGGGATTCTCCTCGGTAAGGCAGTATACATCCACGATCCCGCCTCTGACAGAAAACTGTCCCGGCATTTCCACCTGACCTACCCGTTCATAACCCATCTTCACCAGATCGTCTTTCAGTTTATCCATATCCACAGCGCTGTCGCTGCGGAATCGGAGAAGCTGTTTTTTTATGGCGTCCAGGGGACCCAGAAAATCCATGCAGCCGTCGATGCTTGTCACTACGGTAATCTCTTTCTCCGTGAGCATTGCCTTTATGACCTGCATTCTCTGCCGGATGATGAGATTTCCATGAATGTCCGCTTGGAAAAACAGAAGATCTCTTGCCGGATAATAATATACGTTTTTGCTGTAAAAGCGGTAATCCTCAAAAATCTGTTTTGCGCTCCGCTCGTCTTCAGCCAGGATCAGATGACATGGAAAAAGCCCGGAAAGCCCATAAATAAAATGTGCTTTCTGGGACTCCATACATCCGCTGACAGCTATGACGCCCTGATTTTTTCCAGCCTGCTTCTGAATTTCCTCCATCTCTGCAAGATTCTGCAGAGGCTGCAAAAATGTTTTCATACGACCCCCGATTTTTTATTAAACTCATTCATTGCCGCGTCCACACCTTCGGAGAGAATCGTTTCCACTGCTTTGCAGGCTCTCTCCTGCGCTTCATCCACCAGCTTCCGCTCCTCTCCCGGAATCCTTCCCAGCACATAGTCTGCCAGATCCCAATCTTTCGGTTTTGCTCCTACGCCGACTCTGATACGGATAAATTTCTGAGTTCCAAGCTTCTGGATCAGATCTTTGATCCCGTTGTGACCTCCGGCGCTTCCCTGTTTGCGGATCCGAAGCTGCCCCGGATCCAGATCAATATCGTCATAGATCACGATCATCTCTGTCTCCGGGTCTATTTTGAAATAATTCGCCATTTCCCGCACCGGACCGCCGCTTAAGTTCATATAAGAAAGAGGCTTCATTAAAAGAGCCGGCTGCCCGCCGATGATCCCCTTTCCATACATGGCATTGAACTTTACGCCGCCCTGGGGAATCCGGTATTCTTCCACCAGTCTGTCAACTACGTCAAATCCCATGTTATGGCGGGTCGCCTCATATTGTCTTCCTGGATTTCCCAGACCAACTATTAAATACATGCCTGTTTTCCTCACTGTTAATTAAAGTATACCATTTCATCCGGCAGGGGTTCGCAGGGCTCTACATAATCTGCGTAAAGGACGATCCCCTCGCCCTGGTATTCCATACGGTTCTCAATTCCTACCTTTGCCGTAACTTCCACCCACTGACCGGGATTCAGCTTGGGCGCGTAGGGACTTCTGCACACATATCCCAGGAATGTGGTGTCGTCCGCGCAGCAGGTCATGGCCGTTCTTCCGGGAACAAAGAATTTGCTTCCCATTCCTCTTGGCTTCATGACTCTTGCCTTAAAGCGCACAGTCTTTCCCTCATAAGTTTCCGGATGATCCATGGCGTCCACAAACCAAATGCCGTAATCCTCCGGAAGAATATCGATCACAGGAGCATTTACGTCAAAAGGCATCTCATCCTGGAAAATATCGTCCAACTCTCCCTCTTCATCCTCAAAGATCACTTCCGCCCTCTGATTCGCCACCTTGATGCTACGGCGGTAGGAGGGAAGAGGATCTTCTCTTTTGCACCGGTTAAATACCACCATGTCGCTGGTTCTTACCATGTCCATAAAGATAGATTTCATATTTGCCATATATACCTGGAAGGTGCTTCCGTCCACGCAGGTGATCTGCTGCTCCACACCCCAGCCTTTCGGTTTCTGCAGCTTATGAAAATTGCTCACCAGCCACATTCCGTTATATTCTATGATCACACGCTCCGGCTGATGAAGAATATCCATGGCGACAAGCCTCTCCGTGGTAAGATCCTCCTCCTTTTCGATAATCTCCACCACCGTATTGCTCATCTCCAGCATACTTGTGTCATATTCCTCTTCTCCCTCCTCGCAGAGAATGAGAAGAGTCTTTCCATCTATATAAAAATAATCCTGCTGCAGGGTAAAGTTCAGGAAAGAGGTTTTACCACTTTCCAGAAACCCTGTGATCAGATAAATAGGAACTGTAATCTCGTCCATATTTCCTCCTTCTTGCCCGATGTTTATTGGGCATACAGGTACACCCTTGGGTGTTTCCTCCTTCTTAGATCTCAAACAGTTCTGCCAGCTTCTCTTCGTTCAGTTTGGAGCCGATCACGCAGAGACGGCCTGTATATTCCGGCGCGCCGGAGCGGATCTCTGTTTCCTCCGGTACCATATCAAAATAGATCCAGGTTCCGTCCTCGCAGGGAAGCATTCCCTTTGCCCTGAGGATGGTTCCATATTCCTCAGATTCTGACAGTGTATCCAGGATTTTTTCCAGTTTTTCTTTTGTATATTTTTTGATCGTCTCGCGTCCCCAGCTTGTAAATACTTCATCTGCATGGTGATGGCCGTGATGATGGTCGTGGCCGCAGCCGCACTCATGGTCGTGATGGTGTTCGTGTTCCTCATGATGATGGCCTTCTCCGCAGCCGCATTCATGGTCGTGATGGTGTTCGTGTTCCTCATGATGGTGGTCTTCCCCGCAGCCGCACTCATGATCATGATGGTGCTCGTGTTCTTCGTGGGAATGGCTGTGTTCTTCTTCGTGATGGTGATGGCCATGCTCATGGATATGTCCGCATTCCGGGCATACTTCTTCCTCCAGCATTTCCTGCTCCAGAGATACCGGATGCTCCATGACTTCAAGAATCTTCTTTCCATCCAGGTTCGCGATAGGAGTGGTGATAATAGCCGCTTTGCCGTTGATGCCCCGAAGCAGTTCCATAGCCGCTGCAGCCTTGGCTTCGTCCACAATATCCGTACGGCTCATGATGATGGCTCCTGCATATTCCACCTGATTGTTGAAAAACTCTCCAAAGTTTCTCATATACATTTTGCATTTTTTCGCGTCCACAACAGTGGTGTAACTGTTCAGCACAAGTCCTGTTTCCTCCTGCACTCCCTGAACCGCCTTGATCACATCGGACAGCTTGCCTACGCCGGAAGGCTCGATAAGGATACGGTCCGGATGGTATTTTGATATCACTTCTTTTAAGGACGCGCCGAAGTCTCCCACCAGGGAACAGCAGATGCAGCCGGAATTCATCTCCCGGATCTGTATTCCTGCTTCTTTCAGGAATCCTCCGTCGATGCCGATCTCTCCGAATTCGTTTTCGATCAGAACTACCTGCTCCTCCTGAAAGGCTTCCTTCAGAAGTTTTTTGATTAATGTGGTTTTTCCGGCTCCAAGAAAGCCGGAGATAATATCGATTTTTGTCATGATTTTTCCTCTATTCTTTAAAATTTTCTGCCCGGATATTTTTCGCCTGAGTTTAGCGTCAGTGTACAGAGGGCAGCACGCTCCCTTTGCACACTGACGCCAGGCGCAGTCAGAAACGTATAACGCAACATGACCAGGAAGTAATATTACCCCCTGGCTGGCATTTGCCCTAACGCATATTTAAACACTGGTTCCGGCAGTCTGCAGGCAGACGCCAACTGAGGATAACGCTGGAAACCGCTGAATTTTGTGGTCTGCAGCGTACTGCCTCCTGCACACTGACGATGATTTTTCAAAAATACAGACACATAACGGGGACATGACGTGTCATGTCCCCGCTGTACTTTTCTTTCGATATCAGCCGTTGATCATAAAGTTCAGAAGCTTATCAATGTCTTCCTTCTCATATGCAACGATTTCCAGTTCCGGGATCTCGCCGCCGGAGAAAATATTTGCCAGAGATACATACTGGGACAGTTTGGATTTCAGATTCAGTCTGTCGCCTTCGCCTGTTACCAGTTCTACTTTGCCTTTGCAGCTGTCTACTACTTCAAAAAATTTGTCAACGTCTTTAATATTAGATACCTTCATTTCTGTTCTCCTTTCAAAATGATAAATTCTCTATATTTCATTAGTTCATAACTTTATCAGTCGCGTACAGTATATCGCATATTTCCGGAAATTGCAATGACTTAATTGGTAAAGAATTCATGAAAAAATCATGGCTTTTCTGTAACTTTCGCTAATGTATGTCTGCCTGCGGGAAAGTATTCCCGAAATATTTAATATACAAATACTGCCACTCCATATGGCGGAAGCGGATACGCAAAAGAAAACTCCCTGTTGTCACATTCTTTTTTCTCTGCTTTGAAGATCTCCGGTTTTTCCAGCATGCCATGTTCGTTCATGATCAGCTTGTACTGTTTCTTCTTCGGTACGCCCACGCGGTAATCCGCCCTCTCTACCGGAGTATAGTTTACCACAAACAGAAGGTTATTTCTCTTTGTGGGAGATTTTCTTACAAGGCTGAAAATACTTCTGTCCCCGTCGTTGGGATTGATCCACTCAAAGCCTTCCGGATCGTTGTCTCCCGCATACAGAGCCGGATATTTTTTGTACAGATGGAGCAGGGTTTTTACAAAATCCTGCATATCTTTATGATTTTCTTCCCCGAGAAGGTACCAGTCAAGTTCTCTCGCCTCGCTCCACTCTCTGAGCTGGGCGAATTCCTGCCCCATAAACAGAAGCTTTTTGCCGGGATGGAAGAACATGAACGCATAGGCCGCTTTCAGGTTCTTGAATTTGTCATCCGGATATCCGGGCATTTTGTTGATCATGGAACATTTCAGATGCACCACCTCGTCGTGAGAGATCACAAGGATATATCTTTCACTGTAGGCATATGTCATGGAGAAGGTCATCTTATTATGGTTGTATTTGCGGAAATAAGGATCCAGCTTCATGTATTCCAGGAAGTCGTTCATCCAGCCCATATTCCATTTCAGAGAGAACCCAAGTCCTCCGTCCTCCGCCTTTCCCGTAACCATAGGCCATGCGGTGGACTCCTCGGCGATCATCACTGTCCCGTGATTTCTTCCAAGAACAACGGTATTCAGATGCTTGAAAAATTCGATGGCTTCCAGATTTTTATTGTCTCCGTATTTATTCGCAACCCACTGTCCGTCTCTCTTTCCGTAATCCAGGTACAGCATGGAGGCCACGGCGTCTACACGAAGACCGTCCACATGGCATTCCTCCACCCAGAAGAGCGCGTTGGCGATCAGGAAGTTCTTCACTTCCGGCTGGCCGTAATTGTATATCTTTGTTCCCCAGTCCGGATGTTCTCCCTGCCGGGGATCCTGATGCTCATACACTGCAGTGCCGTCAAAATTCGCAAGCCCGTGGGCGTCTTTTGGAAAATGTCCCGGAACCCAATCGAGGATCACGCCGATCTTGTTTCGATGCAGGTAATCTACCAGATATTTGAAGTCCTGAGCCGTTCCATAGCGGGAGGTGGGAGAATAATATCCCGTTACCTGGTAGCCCCAGGAGCCGTCGAAAGGATGCTCCGCGATTCCCATCAGCTCTACATGGGTGTATCCCATTTCTTTTACATATTTTGCCAGTTCATGAGCAAATTCCCGGTAACTGTAGAATCCGTCGGGATCTTCCTCTGTCACGGGATGTTTCCTCCAGGAGCCGGGGTGTACTTCATAGATGGACATGGGAGAGGTTTTTTCATCAAATTCCTGACGGTTCTTGAGCCATACGGCGTCTTTCCATACATAGTCTGTGATATCCGTTACCCTGGACGCGGTTCCCGGTCTCAGCTCCGACTCATTGGCATAGGGATCCGCCTTGTAAAGCTTTTCTCCATGCATTCCCACAATAAAGAATTTGTAAAGATCCCCGATCTTCGCGCCGGGTATAAAAGTTTCGTACACGCCGATCGGACCAACTTTTGTCATGGGATTGGCCTCTTCATCCCAGTCGTTGAAACTTCCGATCACGGAAACAGACTGGGCCCTGGGCGCCCACACTGCAAAGTAAACCCCTTTTTTCCGTCTCTGCGTGGTGGGATGGGCTCCCAGCTTTTTATAAATATCATAATGTGTTCCCTGGCCAAATAAATACTGGTCAAGTTCTGTAAACTGCATTTTCTCTCCCATCAAAACTACCTCCCTGTTTGTATTTATGCAAAAGCAAATATCTGGCTTTCATTAGGCTGAAGAGTTACGCGGAGATTTCCGTTCTCAACGATTCCCTCCGTACCGTCGATCAGACTTGTATAGGATTTTCCGTTCAGCGGCTGGCGTATGCAGAGCTCTGCCGGTTTGTCGTCGTTGTTGACGGCAACGACTACGCCTTCTTCTCCCAGGATCCTGGCGAAAGCATACTGTCTGTTTGTCAGCAGAAGCTCCTGATATCTGCCTTCAGAGAGAGCCGGCTGCTCTTTGTGGATTTTCCCCAGAGTCTTGATCCACTCCAGCAGCTTCGGATCCTCCGGATCCTTCAGAGCCTCCTTCAGATCGACTGCCGGCCGCAGAGGATCGTCGTTGGCTCCTTCTTTTCTGCCTTTGATCCCCCATTCGGATCCATAATAAATGGATGGAATACCCGGAAGTGTATACAGAAGGGTGTGAACCGGATAAATATGTCCCGGCACGTTCAGCTTTGAAGCAATTCTGTCTACATCATGATTGTCCACAAAAGAGTATAGTTTTAATCCCCGGTAAATTCCTCCGTTGGCGTCAAATTCCCGGCGGATCGTGTGTGCGATCTCGAAATAGTTATGATCGTTATGTCCGGAGTACAGCCCCTTATGCAGTTCGTAATTCGTTACGGAATCCAGCATTTCCGGCTTTACATAGCGGCTGTAGTCTCCATGGATCACTTCTCCCATCAGCCAGAAATCTTTCTTTTTCCCGTTGGTAAAGCTTCTCATGTCTTCCATGAATGAAAATTCCAGGCAGTCCGCGCAGTCAAGACGGATGCCGTCAATGTCAAATTCGTCGATCCAGAATCCGATCACATCAAGAAGGTATTCCCGCACCTTCGGTTCCCGGAGATTCAGATTGACAAGTTCAAAACAATTTCTCCACGCTTCATAGCCGAATCCATCGTTATAAGGAGAATTCCATCCGAAATTGATTCCTTTATACCAGCTGCAGTATGGAGAATTTTCTCTGTTTTTCTGAATATCCTGGAATGCAAAAAATTCCCGGCCTGTATGATTAAACACGCCGTCCACAACTACACGGATATCCAGTTCATGCGCCTCTTTTACAAATTTTTTGAAATCTTCATTATCTCCCAGTCTTCTGTCCACCAGCCGGTAATCCTTTGTGTCATATCCATGTGAGGTGGACTCAAACAAAGGACCGATATATATTGCCGTACATCCCAGATCTTTAATATGGGGCAGCCATTCCATCAGGCTGTCAAATCGGTGCGTTACCTCTGTCTGCTCGTTTCTTCTCGGCGCCCCTGTCATTCCGATCGGATACATGTGATAAAATACTGCTTCTTCAAACCATCTGCCCACTACGTTGCCCTCCAGTAATCTGCACATAAAATGTGCTGTTTTTAAGTCATTTTATAGACATATTATACCAATCTGTACCGTCTCCGTCAACAAACCTCCCCTCTATTTTTTAAGAAAACAGGGACAGCTTTAAGAAAAAAGCTGTCCCTGAGGGTTTCATCACTTCTGTATCTTGTTTTCCATGTTTTCGGACAAATATCTACAGGCCGTCAGTATTCTCCGGAGCCGTCGTCGGAATATTCATCCGTACCGTCTCCGTAATCTCCGGAACCGTCATCCGAATATTCATCCGTACCGTCGCTGTAATCTTCGGAACCATCATCTGAAGATTCGTCTGTACCATCGCTGTAATCTCCGCTTCCGTCGTCAAAGGATTCCTCTTCGCCGCTTCCATCGGAAATTTCGCTTCCGTCTCCTCCTTCTTCCGATCCGTCCCCGGAAGAGGTGTTGCCTTCATATCCGGCTACTGATCCGCTTGCCAGAGTGCTGTCCCAGAAGTCCGTATAAGACGCATACTGAAGATCCACGCCCTTGGCTTGTGCAAGCTCGCTGACCGTCATCAGTTTGTATCCCTTTTCTATCAGATCCGGGATCAGACGGATAGCAGCCTGGACAGAGGGTTCGTGAATGTCGTGCATCAGAATGATAGATCCGTCTGTAAGATCGCCGTTCATAACTGCGTTATAGTCGGCGTCTGCGTTCATAAGCTGCCAGTCCTCCGTATCAAGAGACCACATGAAGAAAGGCTTCTGTACGATATCATAAACAGACTGGTCGGCGGAGCCGTAAGGAGCGCGGGCTACGGTAGCGCTCTGTCCGCAGGCTTTCGTCAAAGCCTCGTCCGTCTTCTGATACTCGCTGCTGATCTGCTCCTCTGATAAGGTCATCATATCCTCATGATCATAACTGTGGCTGCCGATCTCACAGCCAATATCCACCATTCTCTGTACTGTGGATTCCCAGCTTTCCACATTCTGTCCCAGCATAAAGAATGTTGCGTGAGCATTGTTTTCTTCCAGACAGTCCAGGAGCTGGTCTGTATATTCTCCCGGTCCGTCGTCAAAGGTCAGGGCAATCCTTGTTTTATGTTTATCCGGATTGTAGGAGCCGTCCTCATTGAAATACAGGTCGTCAAATCCATTGCTGACCCATCCGGTCTGTATGTATCCGTTATCATCAAAGGAATAAGTAACACCGTCAATCTCCTGGAAACCTCCGGCGTAATATGTACCGTCAAAGTTCTGATACCATTTTCCGTTTTCATCTTCATGCCATCCTGCCGTCAGGTCGGAAGCCTTTGTCAGATCGCCCTTCCCCTTCAATGGCTTTCTGATAGCCGCATCCGGATCTGCCTCCACAGTCTCTGTCTCCGCCTGAATCTCCACAGGATTGTCGGCATCCTTGCCGCCGATTCCCCTGGCTATCGGAAGAATCACGCCCCGTACCAGGAATGTGACTACAAGCACAACGCCCAGCACATATCCCACAAGACGCATGATCTTTCTTCGTCTTAACTGACGCTGTTTTCTGCGCATCCTCTCGCGCAAAACCCTCTTATCCATTCGTTCTCCACCTGTTATTATCTGTCATTTCCATATATTTTCGGATCATCCGCCGATTGTCGCCGTCAGCGGACGATCCTTTTAAAATTCCAGTTCTCATCATACTGCATTTGCTTCGGAAATACAATATCTCATTTATTATCTTTTTCAGATCACTCTCTTCAGTTCCAGATCCTCCGTTACAAGAAGGATATCCGCCTCCTTGCCTGCTGTAAGAGATCCTACCTGGTCATAAATCCCGATGCTCTTCGCCGGATTTCTGGTGGCGGCAAAAATCGCGTCTTCTACAGGGATCTTAAATTCCACTGCCTTTCTCATACAGTCAAAAAGGTTGGTCGCAGAGCCGGCGATGGTACCGTTCTCCAGAGTTGCCTTTCTGTTTTTCATGAATACCTTCTGTCCGCCCAGTTCGTAAACTCCGTCGTCCATTCCCACAGCTCTCATGGAATCGCTGACCAGTATCATTCTTTCCGGTCCGAACAGGCGGAAAGCGGCCCGTACTGCGGAAGGATGGATATGGTATCCGTCGCAGATCAGTTCCGCCATACACTGAGGATCGTCTGCAGCCGCGCCGATCAGCCCGGGCTCCCTGTGCGCCAGCGGAGGCATGGCGTTATAAAGATGGGTCAGATGATGCGCCCCCAGCTCCATAGCCTTTGCGGCGCAGTCGTAATCTGTAGAAGTATGTCCAAGAGAAATGCACACTTCCTCATGCAGCTCTTTGATAAATTCCATAGCGCCTTCTACATTTGGAGCCAGCGTCACCAGTTTCACCCTGTTTCCGGAAAGCCGGTTCAGCTCGCGGAAATATTCCGCGTCCGGCCGGCAGATCCACTCCTCTACATGAGCGCCCTTTTTCTTCGGATCAAGAAACGGGCCTTCCATGTTGATGCCCCTTACCGTGGCCATATCCTCTGAAATGCCGGCGTCGTTAATGCTGTTAAAAATCTTCTCAAGGCGGTCTTTTGGAAGCGTCATGGACGTAGGGCAATAGGAAGTGATCCCGCTGCGTTTTTCATACCGGAGGATTTCCTTCAGTCCTTCCGGATCGCCGTCGGAGAAATCGTAGCCGTATGCTCCGTGGCTGTGAATATCCACAAGCCCCGGAATCACCAGAAGCCCCTCTGCGTCTACTACCGTCTTATCTGTTATTTCCTCTTCCGACGCTTTCAGTTTATGATTTTCGATGTAAAGTGTTTCCTTACGGAAAGTTCCGTCCTCCTGGAAAACCGCTCCGTTCTTAATGATCATTTTTCTGCCCCCTTCGTTTTTATAGATATCTTTACTGCCGGATTTTTTATTCTTCGATCACAACATCGCCAGCTTCTTCTTCAGCCATATCTCCGCCGTCTGCGTCTACATAGTCGCCTGACGTATCTCCGTCAATTCCTGTATCGTAAGCTGCGTCCTCTGTGACAACGTCCTCGTTTTGAGCTGCATCGTCTCCGCTGCCGCTGCCTACTTTTTCATCAACTGTAGCGTTGTCCACAATAAATTTTTCCACTCTCAGAAGAGCCAGGGATTCATTTACCTCCTGCTGGCCGTAAATTTCTACAAGCTGATTAATATCCGTTACTCCGTATTCCTGGATAAGCTGTCCCTGAAGTTCCTGCGTCTCCTGATCCTCCAGGCTAAGATTTTCCTGATCCATGATTCCCTGAACGATCAGATTCTGTTCTACCTTTGCCTGTGCATAGCGGCTGCATTCCTCTTCATATTCCTCTTCGCTGATTCCCTGGGATTCCAGGAATTCATTCATATCCATCCCGGCTTCCTGAATATACTGCTCGTTCAGGTCTTTATAAGCCTGAGACGCCTTGTCAATGTCCTCCTGAGGATATTCCTTTACTTCGGAAGCATCCAGCACCATCGTCCACGCGCTGGCATAGAGATCCATCCTTGCCAGCTCGCTGGCATTTTCCTCAAGATCCGCTTTTACAGACTGACGGTATTCGTCAACGGTCTTTACATCGGAATTTTCCGCTACCCATTGGTCTGTAAGCTCCGGCGTTCTTGTGAATTTCTGAAGTGTGATCTCATAAACCGCTGTCTTTCCCGCCACAGAAGTATCATAATAATCTGCCGGGAAGTTTACCGTCACTTCCTTGGTGTCTCCTTTTTTCATGCCGATCACGCCGTTGTCAAAATCCGCCGCCATACCGCTGTCGCCCACTGTAAACTCATAATCCTCTGCCGAACCGCCTTCAAATTCCTGGCCGTCGATGGTGCCTGTATAATTCACTGTGGCAAGATCGCCCTGCTCTACCGTTCCGTCCGTGACTTCCGTACTGCTGTCCTGAAGACGGTATTCGATTTCCGCCTCCACATCCTCGTCGGAAACCGGCTGAACAATATTATCAAGCTCCAGCCCCTTATAATTTCCTATTGTAACATAGTCGGAAACATCGCTTACAGATACAAGCCTTACTTTCTCCGCCTCTTCTTTTTCTCCGGAATCGGTCTTTTCGTTTTCTGTACTGCTTGCCTCTGTTTCTCCTGCTGCCGGTTCTTCCGTCTGCGTCTTGCCGCTTTCCTTATCATTCCCGCAGGCTGCGGCGCCAAAGGCCATGCACATGATCAGCATAGCCAAAACTGTTTTTTTCTTCATGATTGACTCCCTTCTTTGCAGGCTTCTCCGTACAAGTTCTGCATTGCCGGAACCTGCCCTTTATATTTTCATTCTATATCTGTCCCTATCTTACGCCGGCCATGGAAAGCCTCCATGTTCCCCGTCTGCCGCTTATGGTACGTCTACATCTCCGGAACAGGTGTCGGCCTTGAAGTATCCCATACCTGCGACACGTCAAAAAGATCGCTCAGCATATCCGGATTGTAATACATCCGGTATCCATCCAGATTACGTCTTCCCTGACGGAAATACTGATCTGTGATCTGTACAAAATACTGGCTGGAATCTACATTGCAGTAGTAATCATAGCCTCTGCTCTTATAATAGGCAAACTTGTCATTGTCCATGGAGTATCCTTCCCAGCCTCCGATGTCCGCGCCGAAAGCAAAGATGATCATATCCGTCTTTCCAAGGATAGGCGCCACATAAGCCTCCCACTTTTCATTATCCGTCTTCAGATCCTGGGCGGAGCGGTCCGTGGCGTTCATATGTCCCCAGGTATGGCTGGCAAATTCCCAGCCGCTGGCTTTCATGGCATCCGCCACCTTTGTGGCTTCCTCCACTTCTTTCTCATAGTCAAAATCCGGATGGCTGTCCAGAAATGCCTTCTGGTCATCCTGCAGATTTTCCCCTGTTTTATAGGCAATATCTGTGCGGTATCCCAGTACGCCGTTATAGCCGGTCATTGCCAGGATTCCCTTTCTTCCGTGATACGAGAAATCCGGATGTTCGCGGATAAACTCGTCCAGGATGGGAACCAGATCATAGTTTCCTACGGAAACGCTGCCGTCGTCTTCTATATATTCCGCCTTGACCTGTCCGTTTTCATCCAGGACAAGCCTTGAGGCGAAACCGTCGCCGTCCATATAATGATAATAGCTTACGTCGTCCTGAGAAAGCACAAAGGGAATCTTTCCCTCCGGAACCATGATCTTCCCTCTGCTTACCGTTCCGTCCTCGCTGACAGTCGCCATATCGTGAGGGCTTACCAGAACGTATCCTTTCTCATACATGCTCTGGATGATTTTGTTAAACTCGTCCACAGTAGTCATCATCTGATTATAGCCGCCCTCGTCGGAGTCTCCGTCAAAAGCTTTTGACGTATCGTAGATCAGCGTATGGAAAAACACATGGGTGATCTTCTCAAGAGGATATTCCACAAGAGACTCACGGGCCACCTGGCACTTGGCCGCAAGATTCATGTAGTCCTGATTGGACTCAAAATCCTCCTGCCCTTTCAGGAGAACGATCGCCTCGTCATAATTGTACTGCTCATACATGATCTGGGCCTGTTCCAGAACTGACTGTCCGTCCCCGTCATTCTGTGTTTCCTCTTTATCTTCTTTTTTGTCCGCATCCTTTTCTTTCCCTGCGTCTTCTTTTTTGTCTGTGTCTTCTTCCTTCTCTGTGTCCTCTTTTTGCTCTGTATTTTCTTCTTTCTCTGCGTTGTCTTTTTGCTCTGTATTTTCTTCTTTCTCTGCGTCGTCTTTTTTCTCTGTATCCTCTTTTTTCTCTTCTTCCTTGGATACAGTATCTTCTTTATTGCCGCTCTCCTCCTGGGAAAGGCTCTCAGGCAGAGACTCTACTTCCGTTTTCTGTCCTCTGTTCTTCGGATTTCTCCCCGAAAATGGAAGCAGACTGCCCGCGGCCAGTACTGCGGCTGTGCATAATATCAGAGCCAGTACAGCAGCTCTTTTTCTCATATTTATGTTCCCCTTTCTTCCATTTCTTCTGTTCCTTCCCTCAAAAACAGGTTTCTGTTACTTTCACGCATTAACGCAAAAAGGTGTTTTCTATGAAAGAATAACCCGCCGGATACAGTCCATCCGGCGGATGTCAGATCAGATTTTTATTCCATAGGCGGCACAGGCGTCGGTCTGGCCGGATCAAAAACTTCTTTTGCGTCAAACAGATCCTCCAGAAGTTCCGGATTGTAGTACATCCGGTATCCGTCCAGATTACGTCTTCCCTGACGGAAATATCTGTCGCGTATCTGAACAAAATACTGGCTGGAATCCACGTTGCAGTAGTAATTATATCCCACACTCTTCAGATATTCAAACTTGTCGCCTGAATAGTCTTCCTGGGCCGTCAGATCTGTTCCAAAGGCAAAGATAATGATATCCGTTCCCCCGATCAAAGGGTCCACATTGTCCTTAAACTTCTGTGTGTCCGTCTGAAGATGATCCAGGCCGATCTGCCCTATATTCTGATGCCCCCAGGTATGGCTGGCAAAAAGCCATCCCTCCGCCTTCATTGCCTCCGCAACTTTTTTCGCGCCTTCCCGTTCTTTTTCCAGGTCAAAGTCCGGGTGGCTGTCCAGCCATTCCACCTTGTCCGCGTCCAGATCGTCCGGTCTTGTCTCATAGCTGATATCCGTCCGGTATCCAAGGATTCCGTTGTAGCCTGTCAGGGCCACGATCCCTTTTGCTCCTCTGTAGGAGAAATCAGGATGCTGTTCCACGAAACGGTCGATCAGAGGGACCATATCGTAGTCGCCTACCGAAACCGTTCCGTCGTCTTCAATATACTCGTTGCGGATCTTGCCTTCGTCGTCCACGATCAGCTTTGACGCATAGCCGTCTCCGTCCATATAGTGATAATAACATACGTCGTCCTGGGAGAGCACAAAGGGGATCTTCCCAGGGGGAAGCAGGATCTCGCCCGGCGTCATGGTGCCGTCCTCGTTTACCTTTGCCATATCATAGATGCTGACCATTACATATCCCTTGTCATACATGATCTGCGTGATCTTATTAAACTCATCTATCGTTGTCATTACCTGATTATAATCAGCTTCTTTATAATCCCCGTCAAATGCCTTGGATGTGTCCTTGATCAGGGTATGATAAAAAACATGAGTTACTTTTTCAAGAGGCCATGACTGACAGGTGGCCTTCGTTTCCTCAAAACCTTTTACCGCGTTTTGAAATTCTGTATTTTTTTCATAGCCGCTGCTGCTCTTAAGCAGCTGTATGGCGCTGTCATAATCGTACTGCGCCGCCAGAAGATTCGCCTGGTCCAGAATATCCTGCTGAGCGGAAGCGGCATCTTCTGATTTCTGTCCGGCTTCTTTTTCGCCGTCCGCTTTCGCCATAGTCTCAGTTTTATCTGAGGAGTTTATTCTGCTGCCGACAAATCCTGTGATCCCTCTTACCGCGCCTATGATCACGACCAGAGATACTGCGGCCGTAGCGCCTAAGATCATCAGTTTCCTTCGTCTCTCCTGCTTCTGTCTGCGCAGTTTTCTTTTCCTTCTCTGTTCCCGGAAATATTCATCCCGTTCTTCTTCTGTTTTATTCCTCAGCTCGTCTTCTGTGACATCGGATTTCTTCTGTCCAAATGCTCCATCTTTCCCTTTCATAGTAACTCCTTTGAATTTTATTCTGTAATCCTTAATATACCCATCCTTTTTTTCGTTATTCCGGAGATTTTCTTTCTGACGCCCCTGTTTTTCAGCCCTTTTCCTTTCTTTCAGAAAAATTTTTCTCGAATTATGTCGTTATACTATTATAACTTTTTACCTGACAAATTTCCACCATTTTTCTCAGTCTTCCAAAAATATTCTGTTTCTATTTCAATATCTTTCCGGCCGGAAACAGCCTCCAAAAAACTCCTGAAACTGTTTGCCTTTTACATCAATAAATGATAAAATAGATTTCGCACGACAAGTGTTCTCTTTCCCCTGGGGAAAGCGTCATTATTCTACATACTGAGGAGGGTATCTATGAATCCAGTTACTATCGTCCTTCTTGTCATCCTTGTCGTACTCATCGGTGCAGCAATCGGCCTTTATTTCTGGGGAAAAAAGGCTCAGAAAAAGCAAGAAGAACAGCAGGCTCAGATTGAAGCCGCAAAACAGACCGTTTCCATGTTGGTAATCGACAAAAAACGACTTCCTTTAAAAGAATCCGGACTTCCGCAGATGGTGATCGATCAGGCTCCCAAGCTTATGCGCCGGACCAAGCTTCCTATTGTAAAAGCTAAGATCGGACCAAAAATTTCTATCTTAATTGCAGATGAGAAAGTTTTTGAAGTGATTCCCGTGAAAAAAGAAGTCAAGGCTGATGTCAGCGGCCTGTATATCGTAGGAGTCCGCGGTATCCGCGGTCATCTGGAAACACCCCAGAAGAAAAAGGGATTTTTCAAACGTATTTTCAGCAAAAAGTAAAAACAAAATGGATGCCGTATCCGCTGTTCTTAAGCGGCCGGCATCCATTTTTCATATTCCGTCATATTTATATTCCTGTTTCCCGTCCTCGGGGACGGAGCCTGCTCCGCTGAAAAAAGTTACAGCACAAATCCCGGCGAATCCGCCGACTGCGCCGTAACAGACAGACAGCAGTCCGCCACATGCTCTTCATTCATATCCAGGGAATAATCCACTGTCATATTGATCCCGTCCTCTGTTTCCTCCAGTTCCATTCCCGTGGCGGCGATTCCCATTTCAAGAGTTCCATAGGGAGTGGTGTAATAAGTCATGTTTTTCTTTCCCTGTTCAAATACCATATGGACATTGACCAGTCCCTGCTTGCGGACTTCCATGCCCTTCGGCGACATTTTTATGTAATTGACCGTGGGCTTGTCTCCCTCGTCGAGAATTTCTTCGTACCGAAGATAATGGCTTCCGTTGCGGAAGTAATACTGGCCCGGAACAATGATCTCGATGGGTTCCTGGTCATCTCCCACATTCATCATCTGGAGTCCCCGCACATGTATCAGCACGTCTTTATTCATGATTCCTCCTAATATTTCTCAATATCGATCTTTTTTGTCATTTCCACATCATAGGGCAGGATAGAATTTGCGAACGCCTTAAATTTATCCGCAAGATCGCTGACATAAAAGCGGTACGGGAATTCTTCCTGCTCCTTTCCCGTACTCAGGAGCCCCTCTTTCTCAAGCAGGGAGGCCAGCTCCAGCGCCGTTTCATACGCCGGGTTCACCAGTCTCACCCTTTCTCCCATAAAATCGCGGATGGTGGAACGTATCAGCGGATAGTGCGTACATCCCAGAATCAGGGTATCCGCGTCCTTTTCCTTAAACTCCTGAAGGTATCTTGCCACTACTTCCAGCGTTATGGGATCGTGCAGCCATCCTTCCTCCACAAGGGGAACAAACAGGGGACAGGCTTTGCCGATCACTGTGATCTCCGGATCCAGTTTCTTCAGGTATGAAGCGTGGATCCCGCTGCTGATGGTCCCCTCTGTTCCGATTACGCCTACTTTTTTATTTTTTGTCTCCTTGGCCGCTACCCTGGCTCCCGGTTCGATCACTCCCAGTATAGGAATATCAAATTCATCCCTCACTTCGTCCAGGGCAAAAGCGCTGGCCGTATTGCAGGCGATCACTATAGCCTTGACCTGCTGTTCCAGAAGGAAGTGAATGATCTGCCGGGAATACCGGATCACGTTTTCCTTTGATTTATTTCCATAGGGCACTCTGGCGGTGTCCCCGAAATACACGATTTTTTCTGAAGGCAGATTCCGCATGATCTCTCTGGCGACGGTAAGGCCGCCTACTCCGGAATCAAACACGCCTACCGGCGCATCTCTGTCTGGCTTCATATTCTGTTCTCCTTGACTTCTTGCGGCGGCGGATCCGATCAAACAGCCGCCCTGACATTGTCCTTATCATATCACCAATCCAGTACTTTCGCAAGCCAGAAGGAAATCTTCGGGCGGCTCTCCTCTGTGTCTCTCTCCTGGCTTTGCTCCCGGGATTCTTCCTTTGCCTGCACAAAACAGAACTCCGGATATATGGCTCCCCACCATCCCTGTATTTCTGTACAGGCAGGCGGCTTTATGCTGCCGGCCATGCAGGAGACCGCCAGCAGAGACGCCAGCAGAGACGCCGCGGCCCTGTTTTTCCTGTCCCGTATCCAGATCCGCAGTTTTTCTTTTTTTATCCATCTTTTATCCCATAGTTTCATAAATTCTGTCCGCACCTCCTGTTTTCGCCGCGTTTCACCGGCGCTGTCTGAAGTATCGTCAGATTTTATGTACAATATACCTGGGCGGAAAAGATTCCTCTTTTTTCTTACAGACGCAGACCCTTGATGTCCTTGATCCTGGAAAAGATCATATTGCAGGAACATTCTACCACGCCCGGAAGCCTGTCCATCGTTTCATAGATCAGTTTTTCCATTTCCTCATTGGAAGAGGCGACCGCGTGGACATGGAGTCTGCTTTTTCCTGTAACACGGTAGATCTGTGTAACCGTATCGTTCTCTTTCAGCAGCCCGGCAACCTGCATCAGAGTATCCGGCGCCGTTTCGATCTCAAAATAGCAGGAAACCGCTCCGCTGATCTTCTGCGGATTGATGACTGTGGTATATTCCTCGATGATTCCCTTTTTTTCCAGCGCCTGTACCCGCATTTTTACGGCCACACGGGATATGCCGACCTGTTGTCCGATCTCAGAATAGGACATTCTGGCGTTCTGTATCAAAAGCCGGAGTATTTTCTGGTCTGTCTCGTCAAGCCCGTCCAAAAACATACAGCAGCCGCTCCTTTCCTCTCGCAGATTTTACTGTAGGTATTATATCGCCCTTTCTTTTTTCAAGTCAAGCATAGCATCGATGTATAAAGGGCAGCACGCTTGTACATGAACGCTGACGAAAATTTATAATTGACATCATAAAACAGTATATTTATAATTACTTACAAATGTTAAGTTAAATATTTCGTATCGAAAGCAAAGGTGAGACAAATGAACAATGATCTGACACAGGGATCTGTTATGAAAACAATGCTCCGCTTTGCGGTTCCCATGATTCTTGGAGATCTTCTGCAGCAATGCTACAATATTGCGGATACTGTGATCGTAGGGCGGTTTCTCGGGGCGGACGCTCTGGCCGCGGTAGGTTCCTCCTTTTCCCTTATGACTTTTCTTACTTCCGTCCTTCTCGGTCTGGCAATGGGAAGCGGGACTGTTTTTTCCATACGCTACGGAGAAAAAGACCGCGCCGGATTAAAGGAAGGGATCCTGGCCTCCTTTGCTCTGCTGGGCGCCGTCACTGTCCTTTTAAACATCATCGTTTTTGCGGGAACCGACTGGATCATATGGTTTCTGCGCACTCCCGGGGAGCTGACAGGATTAATGCGCGAATACCTGACTGTGATCTTTGCCGGCCTGGCAGGAATCTTTCTTTATAATTTTTTTGCCTCCCTGCTCCGGTCCCTTGGAAACTCCATGGTTCCCCTTGTATTCCTGGCGGTTTCCGCCGGACTGAATATCGGGCTGGACCTCTTGTTTGTAGCAGGGCTGCACCGCGGTGTGGCAGGCGCCGCTGAAGCTACCGTGATCTCTCAGTATGTATCCGGGATCGGAATTGCTCTTTATACAAAAATAAAATTTCCGCAGCTTCTGAAAAGAGAAAAACACATCCGGCTGCGTATGAGCCGCATGAAAGAGATCACCAGTTTTTCCGCCCTGACCTGTCTCCAGCAGTCCATTATGAACCTGGGCATCCTGGCAGTCCAGGGACTTGTAAACAGTTATGGGACAACCGTCATGGCGGCCTTCGCCGCCGCAGTAAAAATAGACGCCTTCGCCTATCTTCCCGTACAGGATTTCGGAAATGCTTTTTCTATTTTTACTGCTCAGAATTTCGGCGCCAGACAGTGGGAACGTATACGGAAAGGTATCCGCACAGCCGTTGCAGTATCTATGTCCTTCGGGGCTCTGCTCTCTCTTCTCGTTTTTCTTCTGGCGGAACCTTTGATGACACTCTTTATCGACAAAGGAGAAACTGCCGTGATCACAGAAGGAGTCCGGTATCTGCATATTGAAGGCGCTTTTTACTATATGATCGGTCTTTTGTTTCTGTTTTACGGACTGTACCGGGCTCTGGGAAAACCGGGGATGTCTGTGGTCCTCACCATTGTTTCCCTGGGAGTCCGGGTCGCCCTGGCCTATGCACTTTCCGCAGTACCCTTTATCGGCACTTTGGGAATCTGGTGGTCTGTACCTGTCGGCTGGTTTCTGGCGGACGCTCTGGGCGCGGTCTACTATCTGGCAAACCGCAAAAAACTAATCATATAGGTAAACCTGTATCCCTTCTTCTTCCAGAACGATCAAAGGCAGGCTGACAAGAGTTCCGTTCTGATACCACTGATAATATGCCTGCCGCAGAGTCACTCCGCTCTTCTGCTGCCCGGGAAGGCGGTTTTCCAGAAGTCCGGTGAGATATGCCCCCACAGAGCTTCCTTTGCTGTCCCAGGATAAAACGGCCTCCGGATCTTCCGTACGGAAAAGATACACGTTTTCTCCCATAAAGGGATCTTCCTTTAAATAAGAAAAAAGTTCCCGCCATTTCCCGCTCTCCATCAGACTGTTTCCCAGAAGGATCACCTGGATATGGCTGATATCAAGATACTTTTCCTGGGAGCGGTCATAGATCTCTCCGATCTCCTGAAAATCTTTTCCTGTTATGGACAATACCGGAATACTGCCATTCTCTTCCGGCTTCTCCTGTCCTGTTGCCTGAGGAAGATCCGGCATCCCATAAGTCATGGAAAAACCTTGTTCAGACACATCCACACCGAGAGCCAGAGGATACATCCTTTTTTCCGGTTCAATAGCCGCACAGCCTGTCAGTCCCAGAAGAGAGACAAGAAGCAGAGACGCCGCCGTCCTTCTCCTCCTCTTCAGATTTCCCCGGAAGGCCATATAGATCTGCAGAAGCAGAAGCCCCGGAACAAAAATAAAGGCAAGGTAAAATCCATAGTAATCCCGGATCTGTTTTCCTTCAAATTCTGCTGCCGACACAAGAAACACCGCCGCCGGAAGCCACCAGCGCCCGGTTCCCATGTGTGCCCGGAGGCAGATCTGATGACCGTAATGAAAAATGCTTCCCAGGGCAAAAAGAAGACTGTACAGCAGAAATCCCATCCAGAGCACATCAAATCTTGCCAGGATATTTCCCGGAAGATCCGCTCCCGCCATCAGAGGGATCACAGGCCAGACCTCTTCCTCCAGTCTCTTCCATCCCAAAACCGCCGGAAGCAGAAGCAGAGTTCCTATAAGAATCCCGCCCAGCGTTACGATCCCAAGTATCAGTGTTTTTCCCGCCTTTCCTCTTCTTTCCACATCTTTCAGCCCGAAAGGGAGAAGGCCCAGTCCTGAGAAAGCGCAGAGAAATCTGTAGCAGCCATCCATCACCGCTTTCCCCTGTACTGTGGAATCTTCCGCCATTTCTTTCAGATAATCCATTCTTCCCTGTCCCAGACAAAGAACCATCATCAGAACAATCCCCCATAAAAGGATTCCTCCTGACACTTCCGCCATTCTTCCTCTTCTCTGCATTCCCTTACAGGTGCCGAAGCTGCAGACAGCTACAGCCAGAAAAGAGATCAGGCTTCCCGGGATTCCGGTCACAAGAACGGCTGGTATCAGATCCGCCATAAGTCTGGCAAGATAAGCTCCTGTAAGGATCACATATACGAGAAAAAACGCTCCCGCCCCTCTTCCCGAAACAGTTCCCAGCGATTTCACCAGGTCCGAATACCACGGTACCATACGCAAAAGCAGAAGGACATAGAGAGCCAGAAAAGCCAGCGCCAAAAAAACTCCTGCAATGCCTGATTTTCCCAGAAGTCCTTCTTTTCCCGGCAGACAGAGAAGAAAAGGCGCAAGGAAGGCGAGGATCATCTGACGGTAAAGCTGTCTGTGGGAAATTCTGTTGTTTTCCGCGAATTTCAATGCTCTTCCCTCCTTCTCAGCCTTAGCTTTTCTTCCTGTCTGGCGTAAACAGGACGTTTTTTTCTTTTTCGGAAAGGCAGGCGCAGGATTCCCTCTCCGGTGCCTCCCCCATCTTCTTTTTTTACAAAAGGCATCAGATACGGCATTCCAAAGCTCAAAAGGCCCGCCAGATGCGCCACTGTCATATAAATTCCCAGAACGATCCCGAAGATTCCCAGATACCCGCCCAGAAACAGAAACAGGTATTTCAAAAGACGGAAGGCGGATGCAAATTCCTCATTTGGCAGTGCCATTCCGCCCAGAGCCGTAAGAGCTACGATCATCACTACAATAGGGCTTACCAGATTGGCGGTGACTGCCGCCTGTCCCACGATCAGTCCTCCTACGATCCCTATGGTGCTTCCCAGAGATCCGGGTATCCTGACGCCGGCTTCCCGTATCAGTTCAAAAGCCAATTCCAGAAAAATAAGCTCCGCCACACTGGAAAACGGCACTCCTTCTCTTGCCTCCGCAAAGGAAAGGATCAGATTGGCAGGAAGGATCTGGGTATGAAACCGTATCACCGCCAGATAAAGTCCGGGCAGGAGAGTCGCTGTCAGCAGCGCCAGATATCTCAGCACCCTGAGAAAGGACGCCATTTCAAAATGATGATACCAGTCCTCGCTGCTTTCCATAAACCCATTAAAAGAACTGGGAAGTATCAAAGCGTAAGGGGAATTGTCGCAGATCACCACGATTTTCCCGTTCAGAAGTTCCTGCGCCGCTCTGTCCGGACGTTCGGTAGTCTGATACTGGGGAAAAGGAGAATACCAGGTTTCTTCTGTCAACTGTTCCAGCATCCCGCTGTCCAGTATTCCGTCGATCTCGTACTCTTCCAGACGGTCTTTCACTTCTTCCAGCAGATCTTCCCGCACCAGATCCTCAATATACAGAATCTGGACCATTGTCTGAGAACGGATTCCCACCGTTCTCTCCTCCACCTTCAGTCTTGTGTCCCGTATCCGCTTGCGCACCAGAGCGGAATTGACTTTCACCGCGTCGGAAAAACCTTCTCTGGATCCTCTCAGGACCTTTTCTGTCTCCGCCCCTGAAACTCCCATGTTGGGGTATCCTTTGCTGGCGATTTTCATAGCCTGATCGCAGCCGTCCATGAAGAATACGGCGTTTCCCGCAAGAAGCGCTCCAAAGGCCGCCTCCATATCCGGCAGCTTTTTTACGTCTGCGATTCCCAGGCTGTTGTTTCTTATAAAATCCTGAATCTGCTCCGGGGATATCTCCCAGAAATGATTTACCATTTTCCCAATGGCGGAATCATCCAGCATCATATTAGAAACCGCAACTTCAATATATACCATCAGACAGTCCACCCTGGGGCCGTCTCCCAGCCGCATGGGACGGATCAGAATATCGGCGCAGTTTTTACACCTTTTTCGGATATAAGCTTCGTTTTCCCTGAGATTTGAAGAAATTTTTGTTTTTTCCATTTTTCGTCACCTGAGTCATAAAAAAAGAGAGACATATTCTATCTCTCTTATCATAACCAGCTTATATATTTTTATTTACGGTTTCCGCTTTTTTCCTGATTCGCCGCTTCCTCCCGAATGGACCGTATGATCGCTTCCCTCTGATTTTCAATGTGGCGGTACGAAATTTCCTGGGCTCTTTTTACATCTCTTTCTTTAATGGCGCGGTAGATCTCTTCATGCTCCTTTACAAGAACCTTCCGCGTATCTTCATCCTTGAGATACTCCACACGATAGCGGTAGATCTGTTCCCGGAGATTATTCAGCACCTGATTCAGACGCCGGTTGTCAGACGAGCGGTAGATCACCTCGTGAAAATCCACATCCGCCTCCGCCAGCTTCACCAGATTCCCGTCCTCCGTCATACTTTCAAATTTGCGGGCGGCTTCCCAGAGTTTTTCCAGTTGTTCCTCCGTCATACAGGAGCAGGCTTTCTGAATGGAAAGATTCTCCAGGGCGATCCTCACTTCCAGCACATCGTTAAGATCCTTTTCTGTAATATTCGCCACCTGAGCGCCTCTTCTTGGGATCATGACTACCAGCCCCTCCAGCTCCAGCTTGCGCATGGCTTCCCGGACCGGAGTCCTGCTGACTCCCAGCCGTTCCGCAAGAGCAATCTCCATCAGCCTTTCTCCGGGTTTCAGTTCTCCCTTGAGTATGGCCTTTCTCAGAGTATTGAACACCACGTCGCGCAGCGGCAGATATTCATTCATATCAACGGAAAAATCATTCATCTTCTGTACCTCCTCTGGGATTGTAGATCCTGGCGGCAAACACCGTCTTCGCCAGAGCGCTTTTTTTCAGAGCCTCCGCCGCGGCAAAAAGCTTTCTTTTATCGTCAAAGATTCCAAACACCGTAGGTCCGCTTCCGCTCATCATCGCCTTCAGCGCCCCCTGCTCTTCCATAAAGTTTTTGATTTCCTGGATCACCGGATATTTTTCAATAATTCCGGGTTCGAATACGTTCTCCATTTTTTCCGTTATGGAATGCAGATCGCCTTTTTGGATATCCCGTACCATGCCGTCAATATCCGGATGCTTTTTGATCTCATTAAGCTTCAGATTTTCATAAGCTGTCTTTGTGGAGACGCTGATCCCCGGTTTTCCCACCAGCACATAGCAGTTGGGGAGAGGCGCCAGAGGTGTAAGCTTTTCTCCGATCCCTTCCGCCAGAGCCGTTCCTCTCATCACACAGTAGGGAACGTCGGCCCCGATCTTTACCGCCCGCTTCATAAGCTCTTCCTGGCTGAGTCCCAGCCGAAAAAGGCGGTTCACGCCTACCAGGGCAGCGGCGGCGTCTGAACTTCCTCCTGCCATGCCTGCCGCTACAGGAATCGCTTTTGTCAGTTTCATGCTTATGCCTTCCTGTATCTGAAATTCTTCCATGAGAAGTTTGGCGGCTTTATATACCAGATTTCTTTCATCACAGGGGATATAAGGCAGATTTACTTCCAGAGAGATCCCCGGCGTCTGTTTTCTGCGTATATCCAGTGTATCGTACATCCGTATGGTCTGCATGATCATACGCACTTCATGATATCCGTCCTCTCTTTTGCGGATCACATCAAGTCCCAGATTGATTTTTGCCATTGCTCTCAGCCGCATAAACTTCTCCCCTGTTCTTTCGTTTTTTACCATCTGTGTTTTTTGTATACGGTTTCCTGTACTTTGTATACAATTTCTTTTTATATTCTATATGATTCTCCGCGGAATTTCAATAACCTTTCTCCGGCTTTTCTCATTCCTCTACTTTTTTTATCAGCAGCAGCGGCTGTCCCTGTTCGATCTCCCCGTTTTCCAGATCGTTTCTCACACAGATTTCTTCCACTGTCGTATAAAATTTTTTTGCGATATCCCAGAGCGTATCCCCGGGTTTTACCATATAAACAGTAATTCCCGGCATACTGCGAACCTTTTCCATATCAAGGGGCTGCACTTCCACCTTATCAATGATCATTTCCTCTGTACAGCTTACCACAAGCACGTTTAAGCTTACGGTGGCTTTTACTTCAATTTCATTACTATCCACCATAGTGGTGGCCATCTGTTCCAGATCTGCGTGAAGATGGTATACGCTGTCTTTCGATATCCCCCTTGCCTCTACGATATGTGTGAAAGGCAGCATTGCTTCCATGGAATAAAATGGCATGTCGTCGTTTCCGATGATATAAAGGATCTTCATATGTACGATTCCTTCTACCTGAATGCCGTCCTCTACAACAGTTGTCTTATCTACCTTCACTCTGCCCTGTCCATGGCAGATCTGAAGTATTTTCCCCTGAGTTTCCTTTACGCCGATCCTGTCGGAGAGACGGCATTTGGAAAAATTCCTGATCAGAAGACTTTCCAGCATTTCCTTCTTTCCCTGGGGGATACACTGACAAAAAGGAGAATAAACATCCAGGATCACCTCATGCTCCTCCTCCTGATACAGTTTCATATCAAGCTCCAGCACCACATCCGCTATAAGCAGCCGTTCTTCTCCGTCGGCATCCGGCTTTACTTCCACAGACTGATGGATAACAGAATACTCCATATTGGGGATCATGTCGGCAGTACAGCCTCCGCATTCCACCTCTCCGGTAAAGGGAACAGAATATTCCAGCCACTGAAGGGAACCTGTCTCGTCGTCTCCTGTGTACATGACAAAAACAAACAGCTCTCCTTTCGCTCTTATCATGCCGTCCTCCGGCCGCAGATCCAGAGCCCTGACCTCAGTGGTATGCCACAGAAGCTCCGCAATATTAGGTTTATTGGACGCCAGCGTGATCTCCTCTTTTTTCCGGAGCGTATCTTTTTTATGTACGGCAAGACTCAAAAGCCGCATTGTTTTCTTTTTTACCGATATGGACTCATCGTCCAGGGCGGCGGGAAGGCGGACTCCGTTCAGTTCATCCACCACTGCGTAAAAAGTCACTACCGCCTTAATGTTCAGTTTTCTGGAATGTATCAGATAAAGGCTCAGATCCTCGATCTCCCATTTCAGGCAGAGCTTATCCCCGCTTACGATTCCTTCCAGGTTCAGGGTTTCCTCAATAGGCAGTCTGGCGGACAGACTGTAAACCCTGCCTTCCTCCTCGCCTACATAAAGAAGATCCACATTCAGGTTTCCTCTGAGAAAGGCGTGACCGTCGTTAAGACGCACTTCTTCCATTGTCACGTCCCCTTTGTTCTGGATCATTCTCCCGATGTCCGGCTTCACATCCGGCACGTTGTAATCCATGTCAAAAGTCACCTGACTGGCCGCCCTGTTTTTTATGCGGAGCATCTGAATATCTTCTTTTCTTAATTCCACTTCTCTCTCCTCCTGGTCATTTACTGAAACTGCACCGGTTCTTCCCGGTATTCTGTCTTTACTACAATATACGGGTAAGAGGGTTCACTGCCCTGGCTTTCCTCTGAAGGGCCGATAAGCTTTGTCTTAAAAAAGACGGCTGCAGACGACAGGGACAGTTCTGTCACCTGTATGCTGTAGCCTCCGCTCATCTGTCTTCCGTAACCCTTGATCAGATACATATCTTCCCCGCTCTGATAGATCATCTGAAATTCCGCAGCCTTCTTTTCCTCGATCAGAGCAGCCGCTTCCTCCGGTATCCGGGCGCTGTCCACCACTGTATATTTAAGAGGCGTCCTCTCCGCCTCCTCAATGCGTATCACACGGCATCCGCTCAGCGCCAGAAGAGCCGCGGCAATCCAGAGCAGGAAGGCTGCTTTTTTCATAAAATGCCACCCCAGTCTGTTCCTTAGTATGTATTCTATGTGGAAGAAAAAAGATTTATTGCAAGTATTTTCTAAAATTAGTATAATCATCTTATGGCGCGCTCTTCTGCGGCCGCGCTGTTCTTTCAGACAGCGAGATTTATAAAAAGAGGTAACGGAAATGATACGTTTTATATTGATCGTAATTACAGTAGTAGGATTTCTGATCCTGTCCATTCCTATTCTTCTGGCGGAATGGATCATAGGAAAGTTTGCGCCGATGAAAAAAGACATCAGTTCCCTGCGGCTCATCCAGGGCGTATTCCGGTTTATCCTGAAGATCGCCGGAACCAGGATCACTGTCATCGGAGAAGAAAACGTCCCGAAAGACACTCCTGTGCTCTATATCGGCAACCACCGGAGCTATTTTGACATTCTTCTGACTTATACCCGCTGCGTACGGCGTACCGGCTACATTGCCAAAAAAGAGATGGAACGGTATCCTCTTCTCTCCAACTGGATGAAATATCTTCACTGTCTGTTTCTTGACCGCAAAGATATCAAGCAGGGATTGAAGACTATCCTTACCGCCATTGAAAAAATCAAATCGGGAATTTCCATCTGTATTTTTCCGGAAGGCACCAGAAATAAGAATCAGGACGAATCCGAACTTCTTCCTTTTCATGAGGGAAGCTTTAAGATTGCCAGCAAGACCGGCTGTCCCGTTATTCCTATTGCTATGAACAATACGGCGGAGATCTTCGAGGCGCATTTTCCAAAAGTAAAGCCCTGTCATGTGGTGATCGAGTACTGCGCGCCTGTCTATGTAAAAGATCTGGACAAAGACGCCCAGAAGCATCTGGGAACCTACACCCGGAATATCATCCAGGAAACCATAAAGAAAAATCAGGCTCTTGTATAGGCAGGGATATCACAGCAGATACCCTGCCAGCCAGACAGACGCCGCTATCCCGGCAAAGGTGGCTGTAAGTGCGCCCGCCAGCGTATATCTTGTCTTCTGTACCCCCACGGAACCAAAGTAAACACTCATACAATAAAATACGCTTTCTGTTGAGCTTAGTATCAAACTGGCTGTGAAGCCTGTCAGGGAGTCTGTTCCAAATTCCTTGAATATGTCCAGAAGAAGTCCGGACGCTGCACTGGAAGAAAACAGCCGCACAAGAGCCAGCGGCACGATTTCCGGAGAAATCCCCGCAGCGGACGTCACTTTTCCAAAAATATCTCCCAGAAAATCCAGGAAACCGGAAGCTCTTAAGACTCCTACGCCTGTCATCAGTCCGATCAGCGTGGGAATCAGATCCTTTACGATTTTCAGTCCGTCCCCGGCACCTTCCAGAAAATCATGATAAACGTCTCTTTTTGCCAAAAGCCCGTAGCCTATTACATAAAACAATATAAGAGGGATCAGCATACTGGAAAGAAATGAAATCATTTTCACAACTGTCTCTCCTTTCTGTCCGCGATCCGGCAGAAAATAACGGCTGCTCCGGTGCTTACTGCCGTAGCCAGAACCGCAGGACCCACGATGGCTGTTGGATTCACGCTTCCGTACTGGGTGCGGTAAGCGATCATATTTACGGGGATCAGCTGCAGCGAAGATACATTAATGATCAGAAAAGTACACATTTCATTGCTTGCCGTTCCTTTTTTCCGCCCTCCGGTGCCGGTTTTTCTTCTCCTCTCCTCCAGCTCCGCCAGTTCTCTGACAGCGATCAGCCCTGAGCTTGTACTGGCCCAGGATAGCCCCAGACAGTTGGAAAGAAAATTTAAACAGATAAATCTGCCTGCTCTGGAATCAGGATCTATCCGCGGAAACAAAAATCTGATCAAAGGCCGCATTTTTTCCGCGATTCCCGCTACCAGACCTGTATTCTCCGCGATCTTCATGATACCTGTCCACATGGCTGTGATCCCCGCCATGGAAATACAGAGGCTTACCGCCTCCCCGGATGAGGAAACGACTGCCTCTGACACTTCCTTTAGGTTTCCTGTAAAAGCTCCGTAAATAATCCCCACCAGGATCATTCCGCCCCATAAATATGTCATCAGAAATTCTCCGCCGTCATTGCGTTCTCCATATTTTATTCCTCTGACCAGACCGTCAGAACCGGATCGGAAACCGAATTTTCGATTGTGATAAATAAAGAAGCGCCGGAACCGGAACTTGCCGGAACTGGCGCTTCTTTATTGCAGCTTATTTACAGCAGCTTTTTCGTCTTAACTCTTTATTTGATATAAACTTTATCAAGATGCCAGATGTCCTTTACATACTCTTCAATGGTTCTGTCGGAAGAGAATTTTCCGCTGCATGCGGTGTTCATCATAGCCATTCTCGCCCAGCGCTTTTCATCACGGTAAGCCTGCTCCACGCGCTCCTGCGCTTCCGCATAGGAACGGAAGTCAGCCAGAGTAAAGTACTGGTCAGCTTTGTCAAATCCCTTGGTATACAGAAGAGAATCGTAAATATCACGGAACAGTTCTGTATCATGGGAGAAGGTTCCGTTGATCAGTTCCATCAGCACCTGGCGGATCTCGCCGTCTGTGTTGTAGATCACATGAGGATCGTAGCCGCCGTTGTTTTCGTAATTAATAACTTCGTCTGCGCTGAGACCGAAGATGAAGGCATTTTCTGCTCCTACCTCTTCTACGATCTCCACATTGGCGCCGTCCATGGTTCCCAGTGTAGGAGCTCCGTTCAGCATGAACTTCATATTTCCGGTACCGGAAGCCTCTTTACTTGCAGTAGAGATCTGTTCGGAAACATCTGCCGCCGCAAAGATCATCTCCGCGTTGGATACACGGTAGTTCTCGATAAATACGACTTTCAGTTTATTGTCAATGGACTTGTCATTGTTCACAACATCAGCCACAGAGTTGATCAGTTTGATGATCTTTTTCGCCCGGGCATAGCCTGCGGAAGCTTTTGCTCCGAAGATAAAGGTTCTCGGATAGAAGTCCATGCCCGGATTTCTCTTCAGCTTATCGTACAGATAGATCACATGCAGGATATTCAGAAGCTGGCGTTTGTACTCGTGAAGTCTCTTAACCTGTACGTCGAAGATGGAATGAGGATCTACTTCCACACCGTTGTGCTCCAGGATATATTTCGCAAGGCGCTGCTTGTTCTGGAACTTGATGTTCATAAATTCCTGCTGGGCTCTCTCGTCGTCCACATACAGTTTCAGCTTGCTGATCTGAGAGAGATCTGTGATCCAGTCCGGACCGATGTGGTCTGTTACCCATTTCGCCAGAAGCTGATTTCCGTGAAGGAGGAACCGTCTCTGGGTGATGCCGTTTGTCTTGTTGTTGAATTTCTCCGGCATCATCTCATAGAAGTCCTTCAGCTCCTGATTCTTCAGAATCTCTGTATGAAGCTGTGCCACACCGTTTACAGAGAAGCCTGCAACAATGGCGAGATGGGCCATCTTCACCTGACCGTCATAGATGATCGCCATTTTCTTGATCTTCTCGTAGTTGCCCGGATATTTCGCCTGCACTTCGATAATGAAGCGGCGGTTGATCTCCTCGATGATCTGATATACACGGGGAAGCAGTCTGGAGAACAGCTCGATAGGCCATTTTTCCAGCGCTTCGGACATAATGGTATGGTTGGTGTACGCCACGCATTTGGTGGTAACGTCCCATGCCTCGTCCCATCCAAGACCTTCCTCATCCATAAGGATGCGCATCAGCTCTGCTACCGCAACGGTAGGATGGGTATCGTTCATCTGGAAAACTGCCTTCTCATAGAGCTTCCTGATGTCGCTGTGCTGTTTTTTGTATTTGGCAATGGCTGCCTGGAGGCTTGCGGATACGAAGAAGTACTGCTGTTTCAGACGCAGCTCCTTACCTGCCATATGGTTGTCGTTGGGGTAAAGCACCTCTACGATATTGCGGGCAAGATTCTCCTGCTCCACTGCCTTCTTATAATCACCCTTATCGAAAGAGTCCAGACCGAAGTCTACGATAGGCTCCGCGTCCCAGATACGAAGGGTGTTTACGATATCATTGTTGTATCCCAGGATCGGCATATCGTAGGGAATCGCCTTTACCGCCTGGTATCCCTCATGGATAAAACGGTTTGAGCCTGTAGCCGGATCATATTCTACACGCACATATCCGCCGAAGTGTACTTCCTTGGCGTATTCCGGACGGCGCAGTTCAAAAGGATAGCCGTTTTTCAGCCAGTTATCCGGCACTTCCACCTGGAATCCGTCTTTGATCTCCTGCTTGAACATACCGTAATGATAGCGGATGCCGCATCCGTAAGCACAGTAGTTCAGTGTAGCCAGAGAATCCAGGAAGCAGGCTGCAAGACGGCCCAGTCCTCCGTTTCCAAGCGCCGGATCCGGTTCCTGATCCTCGATCACGTTCAGGTCCAGACCAAGCTCTTCCAGAGCCTCTTTTACCTCATCGTAAGCGGTAAGGTTCAGAAGGTTGTTGCCAAGAGCGCGGCCCATGAGAAATTCCATGGACATGTAATATACGATCTTGGGATCCTGTTCCTTAAATGCGTTCTGTGATTCAAGCCAGTTGTCAATGATGACGTCCTTCACCGTATAGCTGACAGCCTGGAAGATCTGCTCCTGTGTCGCTTCTTCCAGCGTCTTGCGGTAAAGAAATTTTACATTTTCTTTTACGCTTTCCTTGAAAGCTTCCTTTTTGAACTGCTTATTAATCATCTTTTTCTCCTCCTACAGTCTGGTCACACCGAAAACGACGTTCTCTTTATTGATGTTCCATTCTTTAACATATCCGTCTGTTTCGCCCAGATTCATTTCCTCTGCCAGTACCTCAGACATGATCTCTTCCTTATGGTTTTTCATAATGTCCATGATCCGCTGATTATCTTTTGCAGAAACGCGGATTTTATCCATCACTTCAAAACCGGCTTCTTTTCTCATGGTCTGGATCTTGCTGATGATCTCGCGGACAAAGCCCTCCTCGATCAGCTCCGGTGTCAGATTGGTATCAAGAACAACGGAAGTATCTCCCTCGCTCTCCGTCACATAACCCTCTGTCTGGGCCGTTTCGATAAGAAGATCCTCTTCCGTAAGCTCCACCTTGTTTCCGTCGATATCCAGGGCAAGAAGTCCTGTTTCTTTCAGTTCCTTCATCGCTTCCGTTCCATTGATCTCGGAAAGGGCTTTGCGGATACCGTTCAGAAGCTTGCCGTATTTCGGACCCACTGTGCGGAGCTGCGGTTTGAAGCTGTAGGAAATGAAGGATTCCACATCTTTGGCAAACTTCACTTCTTTCACATTCAGTTCGTCTGCAATGATATCCACATAGAACTGGCCCATTTCCTTCTCTGTCTTTACATACATGGTTCCGATAGGCTGACGGTTCTTAATATTCGCGGTGTTTCTGGCCGCGCGGCCAAGTACCACGATCTTCAGCACCGCTTCCATATCTTCTTCCAGTTCTTTGTCGATCCATTCTTCTTTCACCTGCGGATAATCGCACAGATGGATACTCTCCGGAGCTTCTTTATCAATACTTCTTACAAGATTCTGGTAAATGTCCTCTGTCATAAAGGGGATCAGAGGCGCGGCCGCCTTGGAGATCGTTACAAGGGCTGTGTAAAGAGTCATATAAGCGTTGATCTTATCCTGCTCCATGCCCTTTGCCCAGAAGCGCTCGCGGCTCCTTCTTACATACCAGTTGCTCATTTCATCCACAAATTCCTGCAGAGCTCTGGCACTCTCCGGAATCCGGTAGTTTGCCAGATGATCGTCCACAGCCTTCACCACGGAATTCAGCTTGCTCAAAAGCCATTTGTCCATCACAGGAAGACTGCTATACTCTAAAGTATATTTTGTCGCGTCGAAATTGTCAATATTTGCGTACAGCACGAAGAACGCGTAGGTATTCCACAGAGTACTCATAAACTTGCGCTGTCCTTCCACAACGGCCTTTCCATGGAAACGGTTCGGCAGCCATGGAGCGCTGTTTACATAGAAATACCAGCGGATAGCGTCCGCGCCGTATTTTTCCAGAGCGTCGAAAGGATCTACCGCGTTTCCTTTTGACTTGCTCATTTTCTGTCCGTTTTCATCCTGTACATGTCCCAGGACGATTACATTTTTATACGGAGCTTTGTTGAAAAGCAGGGTGGATTCTGCCAGAAGGGAATAGAACCATCCTCTTGTCTGGTCCACCGCCTCGGAGATAAAGTCCGCTGGGAACTGCTGTTCAAACAGTTCTTTGTTTTCAAACGGATAATGATGCTGCGCAAAAGGCATCGCTCCGGAATCGAACCAGCAGTCGATCACTTCCGGCACCCGGTGCATAGTTCCGCCGCATTCCGGACACTTGATGGTGATCTCGTCAATATACGGACGGTGAAGCTCCACGGTCTTTGCTTTCTCATCGCCGCTCATCTCATAAAGTTCCTGGCGGCTTCCGATGGAATGCATATGGCCGCATTCGCACTGCCAGATATTTAAAGGTGTTCCCCAGTAACGGTTTCTGGAAATACCCCAGTCCTGTACGTTCTCCAGCCAATCGCCGAAACGTCCCTTTCCGATGCTCTCAGGAATCCAGTTGATCGTGTTGTTGTTGCGGATCAGGTCCTCTTTCACTGCGGTCATCTTGATGAACCAGGATTCTCTCGCGTAGTAGATAAGAGGAGTATCGCATCTCCAGCAGTGTGGATAATCGTGCTCGAATTTCGGCGCTTCAAAAAGCTTGCCCTCTTTATCCAGATCCTTAAGGATCATGGGATCCGCTTTCTTTACAAACACGCCGGCGTAGTCTGTCTCGGCGGTCATATTGCCCTGTCCGTCCACGAACTGTACGAAAGGCAGGCCGTATTTCTGTCCCACGCGGTTATCGTCCTCACCGAATGCCGGGGCGATGTGTACGATTCCGGTACCGTCGCTCATGGTAACATAGCTGTCGCAGAGCACGAAGAAGCCTTTCTTTTTCTGCTTCGCCGCAGCCTCGCCAGCGCATTTGAACAGCGGCTCGTATTCCTTATATTCCAGATCTGTACCCTTATAGGTTTCCAGAACTTCGTATGCCTTTTCTCCTTCTTCCTTTGCAAGCTTGCCCAGCACCTTGTCAAGAAGGGCTTCCGCCATATAGTAGGTGTATCCGTCCGCAGCCTTTACCTTGCAGTATGTCTCGTCCGGATTGACGCAGAGACCTACGTTGGAGGGAAGGGTCCAGGGCGTTGTGGTCCATGCCAGGAAGTAGGAGTCCTCGTCCTTCACCTTGAAGCGGACGATGGCGGAACGCTCTTTTACCGTCTTGTATCCCTGGGAAACCTCCTGCGCGGAAAGCGGGGTTCCGCAGCGGGGACAGTAGGGAACGATCTTAAATCCTTTATAGAGAAGACCTTTGTTCCAGATCTCCTTTAACGCCCACCACTCGGACTCAATATAGTTGTCGTCATAGGTAACATAGGGATGCTCCATATCTGCCCAGAAGCCTACTGTGGAAGAAAAATCCTCCCACATTCCCTTATATTTCCATACGCTTTCCTTGCACTGCTTGATAAAAGGCTCAATGCCGTAAGCCTCGATCTGTTCTTTTCCGTCCAGACCCAGCTTCTTTTCCACTTCCAGCTCTACCGGAAGGCCGTGAGTATCCCATCCTGCTTTTCGGGGTACCATATATCCCTTCATTGTCCGGTATCTGGGAATCATATCCTTGATAACGCGGGTAAGCACATGGCCGATATGAGGCTTGCCGTTTGCAGTAGGCGGTCCATCGTAAAAAGTATAGGTTTCTCCCTCTTTACGGTTTTCCATACTTTTTTCAAAAATATGGTTTTCTTTCCAGAACTGCTCTACTTTTTTCTCGCGGTCAACAAAATTCAGGTTTGTATCTACCTTCTGGTACAAAGTAAATTCCTCCTTTTCTATTATAGAAATAATATACCATCCAAATTGCTCCCGCAATTCCGGTATAATAAAAAGCCTCCATCCTGTAAAAGGACGAAGGCTGTATATACGTTCGCACCACCTGTTACACTGTACGGGCATAAATCGCCGATACATGTCCCTCTTAACGGTGGGAACGCCGTCTTTCCTTACTTCTTCCCGTTTCAGGAAAGAGACTCCGGAGTGATCTTCTGCCGTAACTACTTGCACCGGGCTTCCACCTGTCCCCGGCTCTCTGAAGCGTTCGTACTTCTTCCGGCGTACTGTCTCCATCACAGTCTTTACATATTACATGTGCTTTTTCATTATACGGTGTCAAAAAACCATATGTCAAGGGTTTTTCCTGCATTTCATGGAAAATACAGCCTTGTAACAGAAATATGGTATGATATAATAGACTGATAAAATGCAGGAAAGGCTGTGCTTATGAAAAAATACAGAAATCATTTTATAAAAAAGACACTCTGCGGATTTATGGCGGCGGTCATGGTCTTTGCCCTTCCGTCCTCCGCCCTGGCCGCCGAGGATGGATCCTATCAGAACGCGCCTGTCATAACTGCCACTCCTACGCCTGATCCTCATACCCAGTATTATAATCAGGCTCCGGACACCGACAGCATTAAGGAATGGCCTGCCGGTCCGAAGATCGAAGGTGAGTCCGCAGTTTTGATGGATATGACTACAGGCGCGGTCCTGTACTCAAAAAATGCGGACAAGATCCAGTATCCGGCCAGCATTACAAAGATCATGACGGCTCTTCTGGCCTGTGAACATCTGGATATGAACGGAAAACTCGTCATGTCCGAAAGCGCCGCTTACGGTATCACCGTCAGCGACAGTTCCAGTATTTATGCAGATACCGGAGAGGAATTCACCATGGAGCAGGCAATGATGGCCGTTATGCTCCAGTCGGCAAATGAAATGACCCTGGCTCTCGCCGAAAACACCTCCGGCTCTGTAAAGAAATTTGTGGAACTGATGAACCAGAAGGCAAGGCAGCTTGGATGTACCAATACTCATTTTAATAATCCTCACGGACTTCCGGACGAGATGCATTATACCACTGCCGCCGACATGGCGAAGATTGCCCGGGCAGCTTTTTATAATCCCACCTTCCGCCGTTACGTTACCAGAGGATATTATGAGATCCCGCCTACCAACAAGTTCGGGGAAACCCGGTATCTTCTGAATCATCACAAAATGATGGAAGGACAGCAGTACGCCTACGACGGCGTTCTTGGGGGAAAAACAGGCTATACGGAAGCTGCCGGAAATACGCTGGTGACTTACGCTCGGAGAGGAAATATGTATCTGGTGGCTGTAGTAATGCAGTCTGTAAACGGAGCCTACTCCGATACCGCCGCGCTTCTGGACTACGGATTTAACAACTTCACCCGGCAGGCTGTCCGCTCAGGCGCTGAGGATATTTCAGCCTCCTATCTGCCTGCGGAAAAATATATCCGGAAGGATTACCGGAATTCGGTTCTCTTTTATTCGCTGAGAATGCCTTCCGTCACTCTTCCGAACGGGATCAGTGTGGACCGGCTTTCCTCCAGCAGTAAGATCAAAAAAAATCCGGCAGGACTCCCGCTCCTGGAGACCACTTACGTTTTTAACGGCCACCAGGTAGGAACTGCCAGACATTATCAGAAAACATTGTTTTCAGATCTTCTCTTCTGAGGTTTTCATTTTTCTTTTTTTGCGGAGGGAATCCCTTTTTCTGTGGATTTCCTCCGCTTTTTCTTCCCCTACGTTTTTCAGGGTCTTTACCGCGTAATAACATCCCTCGTCTGTTTTTCTGAGGCGTATCTTTCCCTTTACAAACCCATGCTCCTGGCACATGGAAACGCTCTCGTATGATTTTGAGTTATTGACGAACCACCGGATCTTTCTCTTTGCAGGAAGGTGACACCGGGGACAGCGGGTACTGGCAACCTCACGGTCTTTCATGATCTTCTCCTTATCATCAAATTCCCTCGAAATATACTTGTCGTAAACCGGATAGGAAATATAGATTTCATCTTTTCTTTTTTTAGGATTCTGGTACACGTCTACAGAGAAATAAGGCAGGATCTCCTCTTCATCCAGCCTGCGGAATATCTGCGCCGTGTATTCCGCATCCTCTTCGGCTCTGTGAAAACATTTATCCTTTGGAATGCCGAGGGTTTCCACCGCGTATTCCAGGCTGCGGCGGAGCTTTTTCTGCTCATGGAACCAACTGAAAAGCTTCTGCACATCATAGTAGCGCACCGGCCCCGGCAGAAGACAGAGCATATCATAATATTTCAGATTTCTCTGGAATTCCGTCAGATCCTGATTTCCCCAGGTACAAAAAATATAATCCGTTCCGCACCATTCCAGGAATTCTCCGGCAGCCTGGGGAAACGGCACTCCGTCCAGAAGATCCTTATAGTCCATATGGATCACCTCGTGGATATTGTCGTTGATCCAGTTATATACCTCCGGCCGGATGATTCTGTGAAAATTCCCTGTCACTTCTCTCTCATTATTCAGTTTTACCGCGCCGATTTCAATGATCTCAAAGGGGAGCTTTTTGTCTGAACCCTTTTTTCCCTCAGGGCTCTGATTCCATTCCAGGTCAAATACTATATAATCCATAAACAGCTTCTTTCTTCATTATATTTCATTAGCGTTAATGTACACTAACGCTATACAGGGCGCTGATCAGGTTCTCCTGAAACTTTTCCCGGTCCGCCCCTGTCAGAGCAAACACATTTGCCTCGCTCTCTTCATTTCTCCACCACCGGAAGCCTCCCAGCACCGCGCCTCTGGCCGGACCGTCGGAACAGTCCACATCCAGGATCTGAGGCGTGCCGCTGAAAATTTCCGGGCGGACCAGATACATCAGAGGAACCACATCGTGGACGCTGGTTTCTCCTCTATACTTCTCCGAAGTATTTTCCAGGGAAAATCCCATCATATCGCCGCAGGCTCTTGCCACCGGGTAACCGGACTGGCAGAGCTTGAGGATCTGATGTCTTGTAAGAGTGCATTGTTCTGTCACGTCAAGCCCGCACATAATGAGAGGAATTCCCGCATGGAGAACAATCTTCGCTGCCTCAGGATCCGCATAAAAATTAAACTCCGCCGCTGCGGTGACATTTCCCCCGCAGAGGGAACCTCCCATAAAAAGGATTTCCTCTATCTTCTTTTTTATTTCCGGAAAAAGCCTGAGAAGCATGGCAATATTTGTCAGCGGTCATGTAGCGGCAATCGCTGCTTTTTCTCCCTCCGGAAGTCCGGAAAGCGTCCGGTATATAAAGAGAACCGCCGTCTCCTTTTCCGTTTCTCTAAATGATAAGGGCAGCGTACAGGATCCAAGTCCGCTCTCTCCGTGAGTCTCCGGCGCATACTGAGGTTCCTTTACAAGAGGAGTTCCCATGCCTTTTGCCACCGGGACTTCCATTCCATAAAAAGACGTAAGATCCAGGGCGTTCCTGGTTACTTTTTCAATATCCTGATTTCCGCTTACCGTAGTCACGCCTAGTATTTCAAAAACATCCCTGTGCGCGGCGGCATAGGCCAGCATCAGCGCGTCGTCCACTCCGGGATCACAGTCTATGATTAATTTTCTTCTCTTCATGAGCGTCTCCCTGTTTCTTTATTTCCCTGTTTCTTTATTTCCCTGTTTTCCACATATTCTTCTGAAATCCGGAACGTCTTTCCACATTTCCGGAATTTATCCTGTGAATAAGTATAACAGACCAGGGATATTGTTTCAATATTGCTTTCATAGAAGCCGTTTCAGATAATGAAGCCTCAAAAAACAGATGGAGAGCGCAGCCGTTTACCCGGCCGCGCTCTCCTGATCATCCGTTTTATTTTAATCGCTGCGCACAGCTCCGATTCCCAGTCCTCCGGGGCCTACATGGGTTCCGATACTGGCAGTAAGGGGAAAATAAACCATTTCCATATCCGGGAAGTTTTCCATAAGCTCTTTTTTAAAAGCCTCCAGCTTATCCGCTTCCATTGCTGTGTTTGCAAGACCGATCTTCAATTTTCCCTGCTGACGCAGCGGAGCAAGACGGGTAGACACATCGTGCTTCAGCGCGTCCAGCATAGTCTGAAAAGCAGGCTTCATTCCCCGGGCTTTCGCGTAGGACTCCAGCTTTTCGCCCTGAATGGTAAGAACCGGCTTTACCCTGAGAACAGTACCAAGCGCTGCCGCAGCAGCAGTGATCCGTCCGCCCTTTTTCAAATATTCCAAAGTATCAACCGCAATATAAATCGTGGCGTCCATTGCCTCTTTCTCCAGGATTTCTTTGATCTCTGCGGCGCTTTTTCCGGTTTTTGCGAGGTTTCTGGCTTCCAGGGCCGCCACTGCCTGAGTAACAGAAATCCTGTGATCATCCACCACAAAAACCTTTCCTTTATAGGGTTCCTCCGCAGCCAGGAGAAGTGAGGTCTGGCAGGTGCTGCTCAGTCCGGAAGACATGGGAATAAACACGATCTCGTCATGAGTTTCCAAAAGCCTGTCCCACATAGCGGTCACATCGCCCGGAGACGGCTGGGAAGTAGAGATCACAGCGCCCTGGCTCTGGCGCCGGTAGAATTCCTCTAAAGAGATATCCGTCCCTTCACAATATGTCTTTCCGTCGATGATCACAGGCATGGGAAGTATATAAATTCCGTATTTTTCCTCCTCTGAGGGCATAATTCCGCAGTTGCTGTCCGCTATAACCGCAATTTTAGGCATGACATTCCTCCAAAGTATAAATTGACCGTTATTATAACACGTGTTAAAATTATAGCAAAACAGCGGCCAAATCACAATGAACAAAAAGCCAAAAATGTAAGTTATTTATACAAAGAGGGAAAAGTGTCAGTTAATATGGAAGACAAACGGATTGTAAAAACAAAGCGCAGCCTGAAAAAAGCGCTGACTGATATGCTGGAAAAAGAAGACTTCGAGCATATTTCCATCACAGAGCTGTGCCGGAAAGCTGAAGTCAGCCGTATTACTTTCTATTCTCATTACAGCGACAAATATGCGCTTCTGGACGATATTTTCAGCGACATGATCAAAATCGGAACGGAAGATTATTACCAGAGGCAGAAAGAAAATAATCCCTCCGGCAGACTGACCGCCGGATATGTGAACATGCTGGACAGCATCCTGCAGCTATACTATGACAGGTTTGATTTCTTTCAGCATACGAATCCGGAAAAAAATCCCTATCTGGCTTCCCGGATGTACAGTATCATACTGGATACTGTAGAGATGCACACGCTTCACATCCAGAAAAAGCTGCGCCTGAAATATTCCCCTAAGAAAATAGCCGGCTTTGTCTGCTATGGCATGTTCGGCTTTCTCAACGAGTCCCATAACGAAAAAGTCCCTCTGGAACAGATAAAAAAAGAAGCCAGGAATCTCCTGACAGATCTTCTCCGCTCCGGAGTGCTTGCGGAATCGGAAACGTTATAGCGGGTTTCCCGTTCACGGACATAGTTTTATGCAAAAAACGTCTGCCCCTTCCGGCATCCCGGTAAATTCCGGGCCTGCCAGGGGAGCAGACGTCTTTTCTTATTACAGTTCTGAAATTTTCATGGCAGATCTGCAAAAAGCCTTTATTTATTACCACATTCCAAAGAATTCTTCATAATCCATACTGTCGTCGTTTCCGTTTTCCCAGTCGCGGAGAATGCTTTCCTCATCAGAAGAATCCTGGCTGCTGCTGTCTTCACTGTCTTCTTTATCCTTGCTGGTATCCTCATCCAGAGTTACTGTTACCGTCTTTTCTTTATATCCGTCGCCGTCCATTACCTGAAGCGTTACTTCAACTTCTTCGCCTGGTTCATAATACTGAAGAAGATCTATCAAGGACTCGATGCTGCGGACTCTCTTGCCGTCAAACTCTGTAATGACATTGTTTGCTTTAATTCCGGCCTTATCTGCAGCTCCGCCTTTTGTCACATCTCTTACAAATACGCCTTCCGGAATACCGTAGGCCTGGCCTTCCTCGCTGACGGAGCTTCCTGTGATGGATAATACTCCGTGATTTTCCACAATATCTCTCGGCGTTTCGTTCATCAGATCTTCCAGAATATCAGATACGTCGGAGATCGCAATAGCATAACCCATTCCTTCTACTTCTGTAGACGCAAGCTTTGCGGAGTTGATGCCTACTACTTCTCCATCCATATTCAGAAGAGCTCCGCCGCTGTTGCCGGGGTTGATCGCCGCATCGGTCTGGATCAGATTCACTCCGTCAGAGTCTTCCTCCGCCTGGCCGTTATCATCCAACTGACGGTTCTTTGCGCTGACGATACCGGTTGTAACAGACTGTCCGTATCCAAGAGCATTTCCGATAGCGATGACCTGCTCGCCGATCTTCAGATCATCAGAGCTTCCGATAGGAGCAATAGTGATGGCGTCCATTGTGTCATCGGAAATATCGTCAAGGGCAACGGATACAACTGCAAGATCCCGATCCGCATCATAGCCCTTTACAGATGCTTCATATACTTCTCCGTCCACACAGGTAACAGATACATTATCCGCACCCTCGATCACATGATAGTTCGTTGCGATCAGAAGCTCGTCGTCATTCTTTCCTACAATGATTCCGGAACCGCTTCCCTCAACCTCCTGCTGGGTGGTAAAGCCGTTGCCAAAACCGAAGTATCCATAATAGTTCTGCACTTCTTCCACTGACTTTGTAGTAATGGAAACGACAAATTTCATTGCTTCTTCCGCAATATCGGAAACGTCAGGGCTTCCTTTTGCTTCTGTTCCGGAGTCGGAACTGCTTTCTTCCTTGCTGCCGGATGAATCTTTGTCGCTCTTAGTCTGAAGAAGCTCCGCTTTATTATCTTCCTTCGTTGCGGCTACCACATCTCTTTCATTCCATCCTGTCAGACGGTTTACGCCTTCATAAGCTCCTGCCGCAAGTCCTCCGGCAAGTACCGCGCAGATAGCGATTCCCGTACCTCTTTTCACTGCACGTTTCACTCTGCCTTTTTTCTTATTCTCTTTATCATCATTATTATTCTGGTTCATGTTATTTAACTGTGTATTCATATCTTCCATGAAAAATCCCCTCCTTGGAAATCTCTGTTTTCTTTTTATGCTCAGAGTATAGGAAAAATTTGTGTTGACTTTGTGGGAAAATTGTGAGGAATTTGTTAAATCTCCTTCGTTATTTTCCACAGACGCCGCATAATTTGACGTCAGATGGAAAAAATCCCTTTTACGATATACTTTATCAGATATCTTTTTCCGCCGCAAGAAAAACACAGGAGGTTTCCATGAGCCAGCGTCAAAAAATCTGGCTGGCAGTATTTCTGTCCGCCGCTATTATACTGATCAGCTACACCATAGGCTACCAGCTTGCGGATTCCTGGCTGGAACGCCGGGAAGCGCAGGAAACAGAGTCTTCCCGATAACAGATACAAAATAAGACGGTGCTTTTTGTCTCAAAGTATTTACGTGTCCGAAAGTTAGGTGTAAAATACAGACAGCACAGGAGACTGGCCTATCTGCTCTCCGTACAGAAAGGAATAGGCGGAATCACAAGGAGGACACATTATGTTAGATAAAAAAGTATCGGAACTTTTAAACAACCAGATCAACAAAGAATTCTACTCCGCGTATCTGTATCTGGACTTTTCCAATTATTATTATGACCAGGGTCTGGACGGCTTCGGCAACTGGTTTAAAGTTCAGGCTCAGGAAGAACGGGATCATGCCATGCTGTTTATCCAGTATATGCAGAACAATGGTGAGAAAATCGTGCTTGACGCCGTAGACAAACCGGACGTTGCTCTTACGGACGCAAAGACCGTCCTTGAAGAAACCTTAAAGCATGAGCAGTATGTAACCTCTCTGATCCACAATATCTACGACGCGGCATACTCTGTAAAGGACTTCCGCACCATGCAGTTCCTTGACTGGTTTGTTAAGGAACAGGGCGAAGAGGAAAATAACGCCGACAATCTTATCAAGCGTTTTGAGCTTTTCGGCGATGATCCGAAGAGCCTTTATATGCTGGACAACGAACTGGGCGCGCGGGTTTATGCCGCTCCGTCTTTAGTATTATAAGAAGCGATCCGCACAGGGGAGGGGCTCGGATGAGCCCCTCCCTTTCTTATGCCACGCCTCTTTCTTCCAGCCAGTCCAGAAGAATCTTTTTGCCCTTCTTCTTTTCTCTTGCCATAAACTGAAACTGAAGAATCGTCAGCCCGGTGAAGAATACGGTAATTACTGCCAGAACAAGAACAGATTTCCATATGCTTTCTCCTCCTGCGATAGTGCTACGGAACGCGTCTACCGTATAGGTGAAGGGAAGATACCTATGGATCTTCGATACAAAAGAGGGAGAGATTTCTACCGGATAAGTGCCTGCGGAACCTGCAAGCTGCACTACCATAAAAATCAGCATCAGGAAACTTCCGACCTTTCCAAGAGCAACGTTAAAGAAGTACATGATCGAGGTAAAGGCAGCCGAGGCAAGGCAGGCAAAAAGGACGGTCTTTGTCATCTCCGCCGGAGTAAATCCGTCGATAAAATGAAGAAGCACGATCAAAAGTATCCCCTGAAGCAGGGCCACCGGATACAGCACAGAGGCTTTGGATGCCCACCATGCCGTACCGGATTTCAGTTTTCCTTTATATTCTGTCAGCGGATACATCAGGCAGAAGGCCAAACTGCCTACCCAGAGCCCCACAGACATCATATAAGGCGCCATAGCGTGACCGTTGTTTTCCACTGCCGTCATCTGAGTTTCTTTTTCCTGTACCGGAGAAGCAAACATCTCTGTCATATTCTTGTCCGCCTTTTTCTCCCTGATCTGCCCGGCGCCTTTTCCCAGACTGGACTGCAGCGTTTCAGAGCCGCTTCCAAGGCCTTTTATACCGCTTCCAAGCTCCTTTGATCCGTCATAAAGCTGTCCCGCTCCGTCGTGGATCTGTCCTGCCCCTTCGGAAAGCTTTGAGGCGCCGCTGTTCAGTGCCTGGCTGCTGTGCTCCAGTCTGGATGTTCCGTCATAAAGAGCAGACGTTCCCTGTGAAAGCCGGACTGCTCCCTCTGCCAGTGTCTTTGCTCCTTCTGCAAGCTTTTCGGTTCCTTCTCTGAGAGGAGCGCTGTTTTTATCCAGCGCAGCCGCTCCCTCCGTGTAGGCGGCAATTCCTTCGCTTAATGCGTTTATACCTTCGCCAAAAGTCTTTCCGCCGGAAGAAAGACGGCTGATTCCGGAAAGAACTTCGCTTCCCGCAGCCTTAAGATTTTCTGCACCTTCCTCAAGAACACTGTTTTTCTCCGTTACTTCCCGAAGGCCTTCGCCCAGCTTTTTGATTCCCTGAGCTGCGTCGGGGAATTCTTCTGCCGCGGATTCCAGAGCGCAAAGCCCGTCGGAAACCGTTTCCGCTCCCTGATTTACCGCGCCTGCTCCGTCATAAAGCGCTTTTACCGCGCTGGTGATCTCCGCCAGAGCATCCGCCGGAATATCCGGAACAGAACCTGCCGCCGCGTCCAGTTTTTCAGCTTCGGCGCGGATAGTCTCCGCCCCGTTTTCTGTTTCCGACGCTCTGCCTTTCAAAGTTTCCGCTTTTGCCTTTAATCCGTCGGCTGTCTGATTCATCTGATCCGCCATGCCGTTTAAAGACGACTGTATCTGAGCAGCCTGCGAGGATACCGAAGCTGCTGTTTCATTTATCTGCGAAGTATAAGCCCCTGCGTCTATTCCTTCCACTCCCTCTGCGCTGTTTGGAGAAACTCCCAACATAGCCGTCACCGCGTCCAGTCCGGCCGCAGGAATATTTCCGTTTTCATCTGCTCCGGCCTGAAGCGACGCCAGTGCTGCCGCCGCGTTCGCCATAACCGACTGGTCTTGTGCGATCTGTGCGTTCGCCGCGGCAATCTGACGGTTTGCCTCTTCGATCCTGCTGTTCGCGTCCGCAGCGCACTGTTCCGTTATTCCCGCCGCGGCGCTGAAACCTTCGGAAACAGGTTCAAGAGCACCCTGAAGCATACCGGCGGCTGATGATATCTCCTCTGCGCCGCCGCTTATACTGTCCGCTGCCTGGCTGATCTCCAGAGAAGCCGCCGATATTCCGCTTTCTGCGCCCTCTATTCCCTTTCCCGCATTTTCCATGTCTGCCTTTGCCCTGGCAATACCGGATGCAAACTGTCCCAGCGCCTGGGCGGAAGAGCTCTCCGACACAGCTTTTACTTTTTCATAAAGCTGTCCCAGTCCGGCTTCCAGATTTTCTGTTCCCGCTGTCAAAGAATTTTCTCCCCGGGAAACAGCGTCATTCAACTCTGTGATCCCGTCCGACACCTGTCCCAGGTTTTCCAGCGCCGATAATTTCTCTGCCCCTTCAGAAAGCTGCCCGGTTCCCGCAAGATACTGTGTTATTCCATCGGCGAGAGTGTTTGCGCCGCTTATGTACTGCGCTGCGCCTTCTTTCAGCGCATCCAGGCCCTCTGTCAGATCTACGGATCCTGATTTCAGACTTTCTGCTCCGGCCAGAAGCTGCGCGGAGTTCGCGTTCAGCTTTGCCGCGCCGTCTGTATATTGCTTCACGCCTTCATTTAAGCTATTGACCCCTCCTGTCAGTTCCGGGATCTTTGCAGTGAGAGAAGCTGTACCGTTATTCAGGGTTTTCGCTCCATCGTTCACCTGTGACACTCCTGCTGTATATTCTTTCAGACCCTTTTCAAGAGTTTCTGCTCCATTTTGAAAGGTCAGAACACTGTCCGCCAGCTTCTTCAGATTAGCGGTGACCGCCGCATTTCCCTGACCTGCCTTCCGGATTCCGTCTTTCAGTTCTCCGGCTCCGTCCGCCGCCTCCTGCATTCCGGTTCCGGCTTCCGCGATCTGGCGGAACACCGCTTCTGTGTAAGTCTCCGTCACCTCGCCTGCGACCTCATCCCGGATTTTTATCAGAGCGCTCTCTCCCATCTTAGAGGCAATATAATTCGTTCCCGGATTTGTTTCGCAGAGAAGTTCCATTTTCTTCGGATGGGCGTCCATAAGTGTCGCCGCATTGGAAGAAAAATCCTCTGGAATGGTAATGACCATATAATAAGTTCCGTTGGCAAGTCCCCGGCTGGCCTCTGCACTGTCCACAAAATAAAAATCCAGGGAATCGTTTTCTTTCAGGGCTTCTGTCATTTCCCTCCCTATATCCAGCGTCGTTCCTTCATAATCCGCCTTCTTATCAAGATTGACTACCGCCACGGGAAGTTTGTCCAGATTTCCGTATGGGTCCCACATGGATTTCAGAAACAGTCCTGCGTAAATCACAGGGATCAGAATTACCGCCGCGATCACTATCAGCAGAATCTTATTTTTTAAAAGACTTTTCCATTCGTTTTTCAGCATATCTGTATTCCTCTCCTGTTTTCTGCAGTTCAAAAGACAGCAGAATTCTTATAACATACTTCTATTAATAGACATTATGTTGTTTTTTGTTTTGGGATGTATTATACTATCCATAAGAAAAAATACAAGCCGCAAAAACGCAGGGTTTTATCCAGTAATAGACAAAATAAGAGAAGTCTGTTGAACAGACTGTATTTTTCAGGAGGAAATTATGGCAGAAAAAGTTGACCGGAGGATCAGAAAGACAAAGGCGCAGCTTCGCCGCGGCCTGGCCCGGCTGATGCAGGAGAAAAGCATCAACGAGATCACCGTAAAAGAACTTGTAGATGAGGTAGATATCAACCGCTCCACCTTTTATCTTCATTATACGGATATTTATCAGATGCTCCAGAAAATAGAGGAAGAAGTCATGGAGGAGATTGTTCAGGTAATGGAGGTCTGTCCTATCGATCACAGTGACCGGGACAGCGTTATTAATTTTATCGCCCGTTTCTTTTCTATCCTGGACAGCAACAAAGAGCTGTTTCTGGCTTTTCTCGGACCGAAGGGCGACATGGCTTTTGTAGAAAAGGTAGAAAACCTTCTGGCAGCCAGAATTCTTGCGCCTGTTTCTGCGGACTCGCTGAACAGCGGCACCGATGCCGCGCACGCCTACGCTTTTGTTCTGAACGGATGTGTCGGCATGATCAGATCATGGCTTTCTTCCCCTGCCCAGGAAACGCCGGAGCACATGGCAAAGCTGACCTATTCCCTGATCCACGATATTTTTCAGAAATATATGGGGAAGGTTTATCCTGCCCTGACAAAACCGGAAACGACCCGGCAGGAACCCGGACACAGTCAAAAAGAACTGCTTGGGTGTCAGACAGATCTGCCCGGATCATCCGGGAGAAAGGTGGATATCAGATGAAAACAAAGGAAAAGCTCCTCACTCTCTTTGAAAAAAATAAAGGCGTCTATTTTTCCGGAGAAGAAATCGCGGAAAAGCTGTCCGTTTCCAGGACCGCCGTATGGAAGGCCGTCAACAGCCTGAGAAAGGAAGGCTACAAAATTCATGCCGTTCAGAACAAAGGGTACTGTCTTGCCTCCGATACGGACATTCTTTCTGTCCAGGGCATTCAGAAATATCTGGAGTCCGCCTGCTCACAAATAAAACTGACCGTTCTTCCCGCCGCTGCTTCCACCAACGCTCTCCTTCGGGAAGAAGCCGCTGCCGGAGCTCCGGAAGGCTGTGTGCTCATCGCAGGTTCCCAGACAAACGGCAGAGGACGGACCGGACGGAGCTTTTATTCTCCGCCGGACACGGGTCTTTATATGAGTCTTCTTCTCCGCCCTTCCCGCTGTCCGGCGCAGAAGGCAAAAAAGTATACCGTCATGGCGGCTGTGGCCGCCTGCCATGCCATAGAATCTCTCTCTGACAAAAAGCCCCTGATCAAATGGGTCAACGATATCTATATGGATGGAAAAAAAGTAAGCGGCATCCTGACAGAAGCTTCTGTCGGTCTGGAGGACGGTTTTCTGGATTATGTGATCCTTGGCATCGGGATCAATGTTTACTCTCCCCGGGGCGGTTTTCCGGATGAACTGAAGGATAGGGCCGGAGCCGTTTTTTCAGAAGCTATAGACGACGGCAAAAACAGGCTGGCCGCCGCCTTTCTCAACTGTTTTATGGCGCTTTGCCAGTCTCCGGAAAACCATTTCTATAAAGAAGATTACCGGAAACGCAGTTTCCTTATCGGGAAGGAAATCCTGGTCCTTCTTCCGGAAGGAACAAAAAAAGCGTCTGCTCTGGATGTTGACGAGGACTGCCGGCTGATCGTCCGGTATGAAGATGGAACCATCGCCGCGCTGGACTCAGGAGAGGTGCGTACACAGGAGAAGTGTCCGCATATACAGACGGAATAAAAAAAATAAGACTGCGGCTCCGCAGCCGGGATGTTTTCCCCGGACAGAGCCGCGGTCTACATTCATTGCATCAATTATGCCATGCCAGACGTTTTACATCCGCATGAACATCCCCTGTCATCCAGTCCACATCATTGGTGATCCAGTCCATGATCTCAAGCTGGCGCATTTCCCAGGAAACCGTAGCTTCTCTTGACTCTACCGTTTCCTCCACTTCCATGGTGGTATCGATCTCGTCATAGCCGAAGATATATCCTCCTGCGTTCCAGATACTGAAATTGCTGTCCGGACCGGGATCTGTCGCTCCGCCTCTCTGGGCAATCAGACCGTCATGACGGGCCTTATACTCTTCCTCGCAGCCGTCTTTCAGTTTTGTCATAAATACTCTGTGACGGATCAGCTCCTTGCTCTCTCTTACGATTCCGAAGTTATGATACATCAGACGCATATCCTCTCCCGGCGTGGAGATCCAGGTGAAGGTATCCTGTATCTTCTCTGTAATGGCTTTCTTTGCCGCCTCGTCTTCCGCGCTGAGCTTCATCCCCTCTTTATTTTCATAATATCCGAAGATCAGATCCTCCGCATTCCAGATGCTGAAATTGGTGATCTCATTCCTGTCAAGCAGTGCCGTTAATTCCGGCCAGATTTCTCCCAGTTTTCTCCGGTATGTATTCATCTGTCCTTTTTTGATCTTCATTGCAAACGCATGTCTTTCCATGATAGCTTCCTCCTTTTTCCCTGTGTGCGGCTGCCAACGCTTATCCTGCGGCAGCATTTTCCAAAACAGCTGCGATTTCCTTTTGAATCCTTTTCCTTAATATTACTGACATTCCTTCCCACAGTCAAGATATACCGGAAATTCTGATGGTCTGTAAATGCCTTTGCAAAAGAGAAGGAGACCGCCAGGAACCCCTCCTGATCTTCTGGAAATAAAAAGACTTTTTATTGAATTGTTCAAAAAGCGCATATATAATAAAATAAATGCTTTCAGCTTTATTTCTATTTTTTTCCAAAAGGAGGATTTTAAATATGGAATTTCAGGATTTTTTTCCTGTCTGGAAGGATCTTACCCCTTCTCAGCAGAAAAAGATCTCCGAGAATATCGGAATCCGCTCCGTACCTAAGGGAACAGTGCTGCATAACGGAAGCCAGGACTGCACCGGGCTTCTGCTGATAAGAACAGGCCAGCTCCGGGCGTATATCCTCTCTGACGAGGGCCGCCAGATCACTCTGTACCGTCTGTTTGACCGGGATCTCTGTCTGTTCTCCGCATCCTGCATTATGCGTTCTATACAGTTTGACATTGTAATAGAGGCGGAAAAGGATACGGAATTCTGGATCATTCCCGCTGAGATTTACAAAAGCGTCATGGAGGAATCCGCTCCTGCGGCAAACTTTACCAATGAGATCATGGCTGACCGTTTCTCGGAAGTAATGTGGCTGATCGAACAGATTCTCTGGAAAAGCTTTGATAAAAGACTGGCGGATTTTCTGCTGGAAGAAAGCGCCATAGAAGGAACAGATGTATTAAAAATCACCCATGAGGCCATCGGAAGCCATCTGGGGAATCCAAGAGAGGTAGTTACCCGGATGCTCCACTATTTTCAGAAGGAAAATATTGTAAAGCTTTCCCGGGGAACTGTGGAGATCACAGATAAAGACAGGCTTCGTGAAATCTGCGGCGAAAAATAGAACTTGCAGATTACAGCGGCCTGTCTTTGTCCGGATCATTAATATTCAATTTGTCCGGAATAGGAAATGATCCCTCCCAGATTTTTTACATTACTGTACCCCATTCTGGAAAGTATGCTGCGCGCCTGACTGCTTCTGCTGCCGGAACGGCAGTATACAAAAACCGGGGTGTTTCTATTTTGGATTATTTTTCCCGCCTGTTCAAGAGACTGGAGAGGAAGGTTCCTGCTTCCGGGTATATGCCCCTCTCTGTATTCTTCAGGAGTACGAACGTCCAGCAGCACCGCCCCGGAAGCCTCATGGTACTCCTTTAATCCCTGATTGATGTCCGGTCCTGTGAAGAAATCAAAAAATCCCATCCGTTTTTCCTCCTTACAGCATTGCCAGGATCTGGCTTTTTGGCTTTGCGCCTGCAGACTGGTTTACGACCTTCCCATCTTTAAAAGTCATCAGCGTAGGGATGCTCATAATGCGGAACTGTCTCGCCAGTTCCGGCTCTTCCTCCACATTTACCTTTCCCACCTTGATATCAGATCTTTCTCCGGCGATTTCTTCTACAATAGGACCGACCATACGGCAGGGGCCGCACCAGGACGCCCAGAAATCCAGCAGCACCGGTTTGTCAGAATTTAAAACTTCCTCATGAAAATTATTTTTTGTAATATTTACAGCAGACATTGTATTGTCCTCCTTTATCCGTATTTTTAAATGAACCGCTCCCATAAGACTGTTCTCGGGAGATGTTCTTATCATACCCAACTTTTTTCATTTCTTCCGTGACATTATCACCCAAGCCTTCAGCGTTCCCTGTTTCTGACTTTACAGATAAGCTGCGTCATTGTTCCCATAGGGCAGTATACGCACCAGCTTCGCGGCTTAAACAGAATCATCGTAACAAATCCCAGCACAGTAGATGTCAGCATCACGCTGTAAAAGCCGAAAGCAAACTGGACGGCTCCCGGGTGAAAAACAGTTCCATGATAAGCCCAGTTCCAGGGAAGCTTAAAGGTCCACAGCAGAGTCACCACCTGCTTTAAGTTCTCTGTACCGGAAAATACCAAGTATGTATTCCACAGCATCTGGAAAAACATGATAAAGAAAAAAATCAAAAATCCATATCTGAACCATTTGCTTTTCATCCATCCCGGAATGTCCTTTTTTCTGGAAAGTCCAAAACGCCCGCCCAGGAGACCGAACAACTGTCCCCGCCCGCAATACCGGTTACAGTAGCCTTTTGTTCCCCAGACTACAGAAATTATCAAAGGAATAAAAAAGCACAGCAGACCCAGCCATGCAAACATAATGTTAAAAAAGCCCAGGATCAAATATGCCAGCGACAAGATCCACAGATAATCGTACCAATGCTTTTTCATGCCTGCACCTCCCGGATCTCAATAACCGACGCCGGACACTCCCGGGAACATTTTCCGCAGCCAATACACGCTTCCAGATTTATTTTCGCAGCGATACCTTTCCAGATTTCTATAGCGTCCCGGGGACATACTTTTCTGCAGCAGCCGCATGCGACACAGCTTTCCTCCTCCACAAATGCTTTTCGCCTTTTTTTCATTTTTCCGGTTTTTGTTGTCATATACAGCCTCCTGAAATTGATGGATCAAGGATATCAGATTTTTTCTCATCTTTCCGTGATGATATCACACTAGCCAAAAACTGCCGTATCCGTGATAAACACCACAGATACGGCAGTTATAAATCCATTTGCTAATTTAATCTCTCAGAATGCCTTACGCCAGAACCGGCTTCAGCGCTTCCGCCAGCTTATCTTTCTCCGCCTGAGCCTCTGCAAGATCTTTTCCAAGGGTAGTATAGTAAATTTTGATCTTTGGCTCTGTTCCGGAAGGACGAACGATCACAGTTTCATTATTATCCAGTTTGTAGATCAGTACGTTTGCGGAAGGAAGTCCTGTCTCCTCCGGTTTTGTATAGTCAGTTACGCTTACAACCTTGTATCCCGCGATCTCCGTAAGCGGATTTTCACGAAGTCCCTGCATGATGCCCGCCATCTTGTCCATTCCGCTTAAGCCCGGGAATTCAAAGCTGTCAACCTTGTTGAGATAACGTCCGTACTGTGCGTAGATCTCTTCCATTCTCTGTTTCAGAGAGCTTCCGATACTTCTGTAGTACGCAGCCATCTCACAGATCAGCATGGAACCGATGATCGCGTCTTTATCGCGTACATACGGTCCTGCCAGATATCCGTAGCTTTCCTCAAAGCCAAAGATGAAACGGTCAACCTCGCCGGCTTCTTCAAGCTGAGCGATCTGGTCGCCGATCCACTTGAATCCGGTAAGAACGCTTCTGAGTTCTACACCATAGTGCGCAGCTACAGCGTCCGCAAGTGGTGTGGAAACAATTGATTTCACAGCCACAGCCTTCTCCGGCATAGTTCCCTTTTCAATACGTCCTGCACAGATATAGTCAAGAAGCAGTACGCCTACTTCGTTTCCGCTTACCAGCTCGTAGGAACCATCCGGGCATTTCATGGCAATACCTACACGGTCCGCATCCGGATCCGTTGCCAGCATCAGATCCGCGCCTGTCTCTTCCGCCAGTTTCAGGCCCTGCTCAAGAGCCTCAAAGATTTCCGGATTCGGATAGCTGCAGGTAGTAAAGTATCCGTTGGGATATTCCTGATCCGGTACGATTGTAATATCTGTGATTCCGATATCCTTTAATACCTGTGTTACCGGCACAAGTCCGGAACCGTTCAGAGGACTGTAAACCAGCTTCAGACCTGCTGTTTTGCAGAGGCCCGGACGAACCTGTCTGGATTCGATGGCGTCATAAAGGGCTCTCTTGCAGTCGTCGCCTACGAAACGGATCAGACCTTTTTCCACGCCTTCCGCGAAAGACATATATTTTGCCCCGGTGAGAACGTCTGTTTTCTGGATCTCCGCATATACGATGGCAGCGGCGTCGTCCGTCATCTGGCAGCCGTCCGGACCGTAAGCCTTGTAGCCGTTGTATTTTGCAGGGTTGTGAGAAGCAGTTACCATAACTCCAGCGTTGCAGTTATAATAACGTGTAGCAAAGGAAAGAGCCGGAACAGGCATCAGTGAATCGTAAATCCTTACATTGATCCCGTTTGCAGCCAGAACACACGCCGCATTTTTGGCGAATACATCGCTTTTGATACGGCTGTCGTAGCTGATGGCTACTGTCTGTGTGCCGCCCTGTGTCTTTACCCAGTTGGCAAGTCCCTGTGTAGCCTGACGAACCACATAAATGTTCATACGGTTGGTTCCTGCGCCCAGAACGCCTCGAAGTCCCGCTGTTCCGAACTTCAGCGCAACAGCAAAGCGCTCCTTGATCTCCTCGTCGTTTCCGTTGATTCTGGATAATTCCGGCTTCAGATCCGGGTCTTCCAGATCTGCTTCCAGCCAGCGTTTATAATCTTCCTGATACATTTTTACCACTCCTACCATGTTTTATAATATTTTTTTGTGTAAAAATCACAACTGATAACATTAATATACCATGTTTTGAACGGAACGGCAATCAAATACCGCAGATATTTTAAGGAATTTATTATCCTTTACGCCAGCGTCAGTGTGCAGGAAACAATACCGGCATTGGTAATGACGGATATCTTTTCAACCGTCTCCGGTCAGGCTTTCCAGTACAGCATACTGTCTTCAAACACTGCTTCTATCCTTCCCGAATCCTTCAGCCAGGAAAGATAGGAACGCACAGTGCTTCCCACAAGTACATACTGCTCAAAATTCATTGTCAGTCCATATTCTTTAAAGAGCCTCCGCAGAAGCTGTTCAAAACACTGCTGCTCTTTTAAAATATCTGTGATCCGCTCTCCGATTTCCTTCACAGTATCAATATTGTACCGGGCCAGTTCAGACACATCCTCTGCTGCCGGGGCATGTGCGGGCACAAACATCTTCGCTTTCATGTTTTGTACCATTTCCAGGGTTTCCAGATAGGCGGCAATATCATAGATAAATCCGATCCGGTATTTTTCCAGTGTCTCCCTGCTGGAAAGGCAGTCCGCCAGATACACCACATCATCCGGAGTACGGAATCCAACCATATCAAAAAAATGACCCGGAAGTTTTATGATCTCAAATCCTTCCGGCAGCGCCGCTTCCGTCAGTTCTTCCGCTCCGCTCTCCTGGGCCAGAAGAAACTTGTGCCGAAGGTCTTTGCATGGATATCCTCCGTAAAGAAAAGCCGGCTCCAGAATGGGATGCCTTGTAAAATCATACTCGATCCCCGGCGCGTAGATCCTGCATCCTGTCTGTGCCTGGAGATATTTGTTGCCGCCGATATGATCGGCGTTTGAGTGGGTATTATATATCGCTTTCAGCGTCCATCCGTTGGCGTCCAGGATCTTCCTTACTCTTCGGCCTGCGTCCTTGTCGTTGCCGCTGTCGATCAGGCATACTTCCGTATCGTTCAGCTTCACCAGACCGATCTTCGCCGGACTCTGGATATAGTAACTCTGTTCCGTAATCTGTATTAATTCATACATAATAACTCTCCTGTTTTGTCGCTGTTGTCTTCCGATTATAGCTCTTCCGCCAGATAAGCAGTTCTACGTTTCATGATCACCGATACACTCCTGTTCCAGTTTGATTCCCTGATCTTCCATATATTTCAGCGTCTGAATATATTCTGTCTTTTCTTTCTCTGTCTTATCTATCAGCAGCTTCAGGCGCTTCCTGTCGTTCTCTGTCAGTTTTTTCCCATAATCCCGGTACTTTTCCAGTTCTTCTATTCCCATATGATACAGGCGAAACGGAATATCCGTCTTTTGGCAAAGATCCCGGTAGATTTCAAAACCGCCCACATCAATATCCCCGAAGTGCAGGTACTCTGCATCCGGCAGAATTTCATAAATTTCTTTCAGCAGACTTCTCCTTACTTTATTATGATAACCGCCCAGATAAATGATCAGGGCGTTTTCCTCCTGCCAGCGGAAGAAGGTGGTAAGATTCTCTATGGTGATCACTTTCTTTACCGCTTCTGTGCCTCCGATCCGGATATCGGAAAGATCATCGCCGGAAATCCCGATTCCCTGTTTCAGAAGTGACAGGCTCACTTTTTCCCTTCTGTCCGTTCCCAAATACAATATTCCCTGGCCTTTCAAATAAACGTAGTTCGGCGTATGATAGATTCCATATTCCGCCAGGATTTCATCCGTATCCGCCTCCTGAAATTCCGGGGAAAATCTCCGAAAAATTTTCCCCACCTTTCCGTGCAGCCCTTCGAAAATCTTACTGTCCGAAAAGACACTTATAGAAAACTCTCTTACATAGCGCTCCTCTCTGTTCTCCTCCACTGCCTGGACTGCCCGGATCAGTCGTTCCGTCTCTTCCGGATCAGTCAGATCTATAAATTCTTTTACCGGAAGATCCCCCCGCAGCCGTTCCTCCAGCCAGTCAAGAAATTTTCCGGCAACCGGAACAGTACATTGTTCCCGAAAGGATCCAACCAGATTCAGCGTGTTCCTGACATAATCCCCATGAGAAGTTCTTCCCAGATACTGATATATTTCCGTGACTTTTTTTTCATTCAGGATCAGCTTTTCAATAATATGATCTTCTTTTCCCCGTTTCCATATAATCCGGACAAACCCTTTTTCCTCAAGTTCATGGGCCCGGTCATGGATCTCCTCATAGGCAAGAGAACTTTCGTCAAAGTATTCCGGAACCGTCTTTTTATTGAACCGGAAATCAATATGTACCGCAACCTTATTTGTTCCCTTCGCCAGACTGCTGCGCTCATAGGAGTCTAAAAGCTTATTCAGAATTCTGACGTCAAACCGCGCCATTGAAATATTCCTCCACATAACTTACTTTTTCATCTGTCATTACAAGTAAAGTTTCCTGCATAGACGGACTGATATACTGGATTTTATCCGGCGGCGCGGCAATGATCATCTGCAGAGGAAGCCTGTTCAGGAACTCCAGTACGCCTCCTATCCTCTCGTCGTCCATATTGTTGAACGCCTCGTCAAACATTACCAGACCGGCCGCTTCTCCGCCTATATTATTGCTGTAAAGCTGGACAAAAGAAGCCGCTACCGTTACATAGAAGGGCGTCTGTGTTTCTCCTCCGCTCTTCTCCTCACAGACTTTGGAATACAGGGAATAGCTTCCGTCTGTGTGAAGGATCCTGATATCATAGTCCATATAAGTGCGGTAATCGGTGAATTCATCCAGCGTTTTTGCATTATTGTCATTATCAATCGTCAGACGGTCAAAAAGCTCTTCTATGACTTCCTTATGTGTCTCGTGAAATACCCCGCTGAAAATAGATTCTCCCTGCACCATATTGAAATCGTCCATGATCATGTCGTAATATCTGCGGTGCCTGCGGCTTGGCATATAAAGAAACTCGTATTTTTCATTGCTGAACACAATGTCCTTTAAGGCCTTGTTCAGTTCTTTAAATTCATTCTGCGCCTGCTTCATATTCTCCTGAAGCTTGGCAAGAAACTGTTCCCTGAATTCGTCCTCCGCAGACTGTCTGGCGGACTGCACCTTCTCTTCGTATTCCAGAAGCTCTGATGTCCGCAGTCTTTCATATATTTTCTCAAATTCCGGAAATCCCTCCATAGTAGGCGCCGCTCCGAAATTATATTCCGTCTTGTATTCGATCATATGGCTCCGCATCTGCTCAATGGCTTTGTCACGCAGAGTCCAGTTGGCCTTCTGCCGCCGCTCAAAGTTTTCCCGGAACTGTATATAGGATTTCTGCGCAGTCTGCTTTTCATAATCTTTCTGCCAGGAAGCGGCAGCCTGCCCCGCTTTTTCTTCAATTTCTTTAAGCTCCGCCTGCTTTCCCCGCTCCTCTTCCGTACTTTCCAGGATCAGCCGTTTCTTCTCATCGATTTTTTCCTGGATTCTTCCCTGGGCCTTATTCAGATTTCCTACCTTCTGCTCCAATTCTCCACGGATTTTCGCCAGTGCTTCCAGTTGGATCTGTTTCTGGATCAGGGTGGAATTCTCTTTCAATGTTTTTATATTATCTTTGCACTGCTTTATGTCCGATCGTACTCTGGACAGTCTGCCGATCACATCCAGGCGGTAGCGGATATCGATCTCGGCGTCCGTTTCCAAAGGTTCTGTAATCTGTTCCAGATTTCTCAGGTTCTTTTCCCTATCCTCGATGACTCCGGCCAGACGTTTTTTCTCTGCCCTGGCCTGTTCCAACTGCACTTTGAAAGCGTTTTTCCCAATAAACGGAACTTTAAAAATCTCTGGACGGATAGCGCTGGCTACACGGTTCTGGTATTTCATACATTCTTTTGTGATAGATACCGTATATTTCTTCAGATCCTCATAGCGCCCGCACATCTGTACTTTTCCAAGAACCATATTAATAAACTGTCTGGCATATTTATTTTTTGATGTGACCATCTCCGCCAGTGTACCCTCCGGAGCGTTGTCGTACTGCTCCATGTTCTGAACGTTGATCAATCCTGCGCCGTAGGCCTTCTTCTCCCGTCTCAGACGATCATAAATGCCAAGAGCGATATCAAAATTTTCCGGCTCCACAAGTACATAAAAACGCTGTGTATTCAGATAACCCTCCACAGCGTTCCGCCAGCTTTCATCGCGGATTTCCAAAGCTTCACAGAGGATACAGGGCTCCGCTTTTCTCCCCAGTCTGGCAAATTCCTTTCCAATTTCTTCCAACAGCCTGGTTACTGCTTTCGGGTAGGAAAGCTTCTTTCTTTCCAGATCGCCGATTTTATGGTCCAGCTCCTGCATTTCCTGGCGGCGGGCGTGCAGATAAATCTGCTCTTCCGCCAGTTTTCTCTGCACCTTATCATACATTTTCTTTTTATACCGGATCACCTGTTCCAGCGCGTCTCTTGCAGCAGCGGTATCCTGCATAGTTTCCGCCTTTTCAAAAATATCTTTATACTTTGCGACGCACTCGTCCACATCTGTGATTTCCAGAAGCTGATCCGTCCTCTTCAATGATCTTTTCACACTGACAAGAAGCTCTCTTTTTTCGGACAGATAAGCTTTTTCCTCATCTTTCAGACGCCCCAGGACCTTTTCCTGCTCTTCCAGAGCCAGGTAATCTTTATTCTGCTTCAATTCCACCCGTAGATTCGTCTCAATCTCCTGCTGCCGTTCTTTTTCCCTTACCGCAGCCTCCAGATCTCTTTCCGTCTCCTGAAGGCGGTATTCTTCCGCCCCCATCTCTGCCTGAAGCTTCTCAATCCTGTTCTTCGTAATATCCAGAGACGCCCTCGCCAGAAAATAAACATACATTTCATCTTTGCGAATATGGTCCACAGCTTCATCATGAAATTTTTCAATCTGTTCCAGTTTTTCCATGCGCTTCCGTACAGATTCCAGCGTTCTTTCCAGATCCTGATAGGTTCGCACATTCTCTCTGAGCACGTCAATATTCACTTCTTTTTCGTCCAGCACATAAGAATAGACAAAATCCTTAATGTCATCAATAGGCTTAAACGCCAGAGCCTTGGGAATGAGACTGAAAAATTTATCCTCGATCCTGCCGAATCTGGACTTGATCATCTTCTTTGCCTCTGCCTGGGTTTTCATCCATTGTTTGATCTTCTTATTATAGGACCGGAATTCAGAAATAGATCTGGGAGAATGATCCTTTTTAAAAAACATATCTTCCGACAGTCTGATATTATCCATCAGATAACGGCCTACAGTCTCCTGACCTTCAGAGGCGGAATCTACAACGGCTCCCACAATAAAATATCTCTGTCTGCTTTCTTCATAAAACTCCAGAGCTACATGGGCAGTCACCTCTCCGGTACGTTCATAAGGACGGTTTTCCTTCCCGGTTTTGCACCGTATATATCCCGTAAGTTTTCTCTTGCCGTTCTCATGGGCAGCCTTATTAAAGGAATTGGCGGAACAGGTGACAACAAATTGGATCGCGTCCAGAAGTGTAGATTTTCCGGCTCCGTTTTCTCCGGAAAGCAGCGTGGAATCCCCAAAATCAATCATGCAGTCTTCAAACCGATGCCAGTTGATCAGCTTCATTCTCGTCAGTTTCTTCATCTGTCTGTTTTCCCTTTCTGTAAATTTCCAGCTTCTCATAGGCTTTCCTGATATCGTCAATACGCACAGCCATAAGAATAGAATCATAGATCAGAATCCTGGACTCCTCGTTTCCCAGATCTCTGTCCAGCGTTTCAATAAGCTGAAATCTGCGGAACAGGCTCAAAGCATTCCTCATTGTAGTTTTATCGATCATTTTTTCCCGTATCTGAAGACTCAGATATTTATCCTGGATATCCCCCAGATTAACGATCACCTCATCGCTGACTGATAATTCCCGCTTTTTCTCATCGTAAAGAATCCTGAGTATCAAAAGGATTACCGACTCGTACAGTTTCAGGTTCAGCCGGTTATAGTTATAAGCATTGGTAAGCTGGATCACGCCCAGCTCCTCATTTATCTCCAGACGATAACCGAGAATCTCCAGATATGTTTTAAACTCACTTCTGTATTTCAGGACAAAATAATAATCCGATTTATTTGATGCGTTTGATTTGCAGAGAAAACAGCAGGAAAGAAGGCGGCTGCAGATTCTCCGAAAATTTTCTTTATCTCTTTGAAGCATTTTATCCAGCAGTTCCACACCTATTTCCTCCTAATCTTAAAATCCCGGAAGCGGAACCCGTTTACTTCCGTCATCTCTCCCGGCTCCACCTTATATTTCAGATTCTTTCTCTGTCCATACAGGCGGACATATATGATCTTCACAAAATCTTCACTGCTGCCTAAAGGCAGCTTCGAAGCCTGCATTTCCCGGCGGTCTCCCATCTGCTCCAGAACATAGCTTTCAATTTTTCCGGCGCTTAGAACTCTTTTCATTTTCTCCATCATTTTCTGAAGCTTTCGCCGCCGCGCCTCTTCGTCTATCTCGTGTGCCTCCAGCTTCTGAGGAACAAATTCCTTCCGTCCCTCTGTAGGCGAATAGAAGGATTTCTCGTCAAGAAAACTGCAGGAATACAGGCGTACCAGCCCTTCCAGAAAACTGATCTCGTAAATACCGCCCAAATTCATCTCTTCTTCATTGATCTTTTCGTGAATTCCCAGAAGAATCTCCTTTAATTGTCCCCGCACATCCTCGTCTCCGGAAAGCAGGAACTTTGCCCTGTTCACCGCGGCCTTTTGATACTGGGTATTTTTCTGATTGATCTCATTGAGAATATCGTCCATATTCCGGAAGGCTTCTATAATTTCGTGCAGGTACTTAAATACCAGTTCCTTCGCTGCCTCTTCCGTAATCTCCTTCATCTCCGCAAGCTCCGCCGCTGCCATCTGCAGATAAGACCGGCTTCTGCTCCTGCTCTCCAGCCTGTCGATGATCTCAGGCCGGAATTTTGACACATTATCCGAAGTCAGAAGCCGGTGATATGCCTTGTCCACAATATTGGTGATATAATCATTAAACAGGGCGTCCATGATCTCTGCCACCGTCTTATGCCGTGTCAGATCGTCGATATAACGTTTGATATTGGAATTCAGATTTTTCAGCCCCGTGATAAGCAGGTCTGTATTTTCCAGAATCTGCATCAGTACGATTCCCGGGTGATCCGTATTCGACCGGACCAGGCTGTAGATTGTATAGATATATCCCTGATACTCGATCTGCTTTCCCTCCGAAATATCCAGAAGAGTACGGATCAGCTTCACAGAGTAATCTTTAAAATTCACCCTCTGTACATAACTTTTGTCCGTCTCAATTTCAATCCAGCCATAAAATTCCAGCCGCCTCAGGATTCCGTTTGCTTTCCCTCTGCTGTCCGCCCCGGAAAAGTCTTCATCCACGATATCCGCCGCTGCCGACTGTTCAAAATAGTACTGCAGTTCATCCGCCAGCACTTCTCTTTCCACGCCAAAGGAAAGCTGGTTTTCCATCACAGAATACAATTTGCATATGCAGTCCCAGTATACCGTTTTATTTGGCGATGACAGAGGAACAAAAAAATTCCCCGGAATAATATGAAACATAATATTTTATCCTTTTATATCTGTTTTTATACAGCCGGAGTTTTACAGCTCCGGCGTTGCGTTTTTAAATACAGGCTCCCGGCTAAGCGGAATGGAAAACGGCTTTTTGCTTTCCAGCAGAGCCGCCAGATCCAGAAACTGTATCTGCTGGTTTTCATAAGTCGTCCAGTACGCGCGGAGAGATTCCGCACAGTAAATGCTGGTATACACTGTATAATCGTAAGGAACCACATCCTTATCAAGCTCTGTCACATGGCTTTTGTGGCTTACGCGGACCATTCCCAGAGGGAAGGCTGCACTCTGAAAAAGATGGAACATCCGGCTGATCCCTTCTTCCTCGTTTTTTCCGGGAAGAGCATACTTTTTCAAAAAGGCAAGACGCACAAACCGGGACGGAGAACTCCAGTCTCCGGGAAGTCCCTGGCATCCGCTGCCGGAAAAGCACTGTTCCAGGGACTCTCCGTCCAGATCCACCGAAGCATAGTCCAGATCTCTGATGCCTGCGTAATTCAAAAGATTCAGCCTGTGCCATGGATATCCCGGACTGTTTGTCATGATCCCCAGCGTATTCCGGTAAATGTGAAGCCCCTCTTTATCAGGCTCCACTACAACGGTTTCCCCGGTTTTATCATGGAAGGCCCAATGCAGCGGAGATACCGTTCCCATCATCGGCACGTCCACCAGGGTCAATTCTTCTTCCAGACAGCGAACCGCTTCTTCCACAGTAGCGCACTGCGCCAGAAGATGATATACAAGGAAAGGCGGCTGAATGGGATCGGTGCCCGGACAGGACTCTTTCCCATATCCGGCGAATCCGCGGTAATAAAGCTGTCCGCCCATAAGCCCTTTCTCATTCATTCCCTCATAAAGTACCGGACTTGGGGATAAAAGCAGTCCCACTCCGGCGCAGGCATATCTGGAGGTGCATGAAAAATCTGTTCCTTCCGGACCATTTACTCCAAAATACGCCGTTTCCCGCGGAAGAAAGATCATTCCGCTTCCCTCTGCCAGACGGTCAAAATCATAATTGCGTCCCCAAAGATGCTTTCCATCCTGTGTTTCCCAGGAAAGAGCGCTGCATCCGGCTTCTATTCCCAAAAATTGTTTTTCTTTTATTTCCATGACTAACCTCCTTATTTTTCTTAGCAGTATAGTTTCAAAACAAGCCAACAACAGGCAAACCCAAGATCATGCGTGAGGTATGTTTGTATATTCGCTGATCTCCCTGCTTATCGTACACAGATCTTCCACGGAAAGATCATGCAGATTCTCGTGTCCCGTGATCCTCGCAAACATTTTCAGCTCTTCCAGCGAAACGTTCAGAAAGTTCGCAACTCTCGCCGCAGCCGCGTCTTCATGAAGACGGGCTCTGAGATCCTCGTCCTGCGTGGCGATTCCCATAGGACACATTCCTGTACCGCAGATCTTATACTGCTGACAGGCCATTGCGATCAGGGCCGCAGACGCAACTGCCACCGCATCCGCGCCCATGGCGATGGCCTTTGCAAAATCCGAAGAGACCCTAAGGCCTCCTGTAATGATCAGGCTGATGTCGGAATGGATGCTGTCCAGATATTTTCTTGCTCTGTGAAGAGCATAAACTGTAGGAACACTGGAGGAATCTCTCAAGAGTTTTGGAGACGAGCCCGTAGCCCCGCCGCGCCCGTCTATGGTAATAAAGTCCGGCTCTCCGTAAACGCAGAAGGCCAGATCTCTCTCTATCCTTCCCGCCGCGATCTTTACGCCGATAGGACGGCCTTCTGAGGCGTATCTGAGCTGCGCGATGAGATTTTTCAGATCCTCTTTTGTGTTGATACCGGGAAATCTGGAAGGAGCGATCACATCTTTTCCCATAGGCTTATTTCTTACCTCGCTGATCTCCCGGGTAACCTTTTCTCCCGGAAGATGGCCTCCCATACCGGGTTTTGTACCCTGGCCAATCTTGATCTCTATAGCGTCGGCATTTCTGAGATTCTCAGGAGTTACACTGTAAAGATTTCCCACATACTCGAAAATATACTTGTCAGCCGCCTGCATCTCCTCCGGAAGAATTCCGCCTTCGCCGGAACACATGGCGCTTTTTGCCATGGCGGAGCCTCTTGCCAGTGAAATTTTCGCCTCTCTTGATAAAGCTCCAAAGGACATATGGGAAACATACACCGGATTCTCCAGAACCAGCGGCTTTTCCGCATGTTTTCCGATCACTGTTGTCGTTTTTACAGGCGCGCCCTCCTCCAGGGGCATAGGATCAAGCTGCGCTCCCAGGATGAGAATATCGTCCCAGGATGGCATAGGAAGCTCCGTTCCCATAGACGCGGAGATACTTTTTCCTGTCACGGCCATCTCATGGATCTCTTTCATGTATCTGCAGGATTCATCCTGACGGACAAACTCTCTTGGATACTCCAGCTTCAGCTCTTTTTCACGGGGCGGCTCCATACCATGGTCTTCCTCATAAACGATAAACTTTTCCGTGGACTGATGACATACCGGACATTCCTTCAGTTCAGAAAAAGGAGCGCCTTCCTTCTCCTCATCGTAAATGTAGCCGCATACACTGCATCTGTACTTTGCCATATTGTTTCGCCTCCTTTGAAAATAAAATTTAATTTCCCGGTTTTTTTAAAAGGAGCTGTTCTGAAATCTAACTTTCAAACAGCTCCTCCTGGTTTACGCATCTTTTCTATTCAGTTTATCTGAGTCCTGCCTGTTCCAGAAGAGACGGTACTTTGGACTCCCAGCCCATTGCCATGATATGTACGCCCTGGCAGTACGGCTTGCATTCTCTGATAATACGCGCGGCGATCTCAACTCCGGTGATACCGGCTTTTGTCTTTTCTTTATCTGCTTTCAGCTCATTGATCATATCCTCCGGAATGTGGATTCCGGCAACGTTTGCGTTCATGTAACGGCACATTCCCACAGATTTCGGGATTACGATTCCAAGCTGAACAGGTTTGCCGAACTGTTTTGCTTTTTCCATAAACTGGATAAATTTCTCCGGCTCATAAACAGCCTGTGTCTGGAAGTACTCCGCGCCTGCGGCAACTTTTCTCTCCATCTTCGCAAGCTGAACATCTACAGAATCGCTGCAGGGGGATACGACAGCGCCCTTGGCAAACTTCGGCGGCTCGCCTACCAGCTCGTTTCCGCCCAGATCCACGCCGGATTCCAGCAGCTTCACTGTATGGAGAAGAGATACGGAATCCAGGTCAAAAACAGGTTTTGCCTGAGGATGATCTCCCAGCTTCGTGTGATCTCCTGTTAAGATCAGAAGGTTCTCGATCCCGAACATTGCTGCGCTTAAAAGGTCGGATTCCAGAGCGATACGGTTCCTGTCACGGCAGGTCATCTGGAAAATAGGAGTCAGTCCCTCGTCCTTTAAGGCTTTGCAGGTTGCCAGGGAACCAAGGCGCATAACAGAAGACTGATTATCTGTTACGTTTACTGCTGTGATATCGCTGAGATAGGTCTTTGCCTCCTCCAGCATATGTTCAATATGAAATCCTTTCGGCGGTCCTACTTCCGCCGTAACTACAAATTCTCCACGTTCAAATGCTTCTGTAATTTTCATTTTATTTTACTCCAATCATCTTAAAATCATATCCCGCAGACTGCCGCGTCTGCCGCGGCAGACAGGAGATTCCTGAAAGGTCTTTCACACGTTTCTCATCACTTGGAAACTTCTTCGTCAGTGGCGAAATTACGGATCTGAGTGGGACATTTCAGCACATCGAGACGGCCTAACTGGGCCAGGCGTCTGTAAATGCGCTCCCATCCGCATTCCATACTGCTGTCCACTTCGCATTTGCCGTTTTTTGAACCTCCGCACTGGCCGTTGACAAGGCTCTTGGAACAGGCGGTGATGGGGCAGATCCCTCCGGTCAGGTTCAAATAGCATTCGCCGCACTGATCGCAGTCGTATTCAAGAGGAGTCACTCCCTGATATCCGGGCAGCGGATAAGTATCGCAGGCTGCATATACCGGTTTATCCTCCAGATACTCTGAAATGGTCTGAACGCCCACTCCGCAGGAAAGTACAAGCACAGCGTCAGCGGCTTCGATTTCCGCCATATGTTTCTGGAGACGGAGCTTCATATTATCCGGATTACATATGTAATCTGTCGTAAGGACCCCTGTTACCTTTCCTTCGGCAGCCATTTCTTTCTCCATCGCTTCCGCTTCTTTTTCCGGGAAATGAACCTCTTTGCATCCATGACAGTTAATGATAAAGACTTTTTTGCCCTCTGTCAGAGACGCGATGGTTTCTTTTTCTTTTAACTGGGTAATCAACATATCACTTCATCCCCCTTACTGCATTTTTGCCGGCTTTGATCTTGCTGACCAGCGGAATCTTGGAGGAACAGATATATTCGCAGCATCTGCATTCGATGCAGTCCATTACGTTCTTTTCCTTCATTCCCTGCCAGTTCTCCTCATCGGCATACTTGGAGAAATAGAGAGGTGAAAGTTCCATAGGACAGACGTCCACGCAGCGTCCGCACTTAATACACGGCTGCTCTTTTGTCTCATCTGTATCGATAACGATGATTCCGTTGGAACCCTTCATGATCGGCACATTGGGATCCGGAACGTCAAAGCCCATCATCGGCCCGCCTGCCTTGATCATATAGTCGTCGTCTGTAGTGCCGCCGCAGTAATCGATCAGATCTTTTGTATTGGTACCGATCTTCACAATATAGTTGCCCGGCTTTTTCAGTTTCTCTCCCGTAACTGTTACAACACGCTCGATCAGAGGCATACCCTTCTGGATCGCGTCGGAGATTGCTTTCGTAGTGCTGACATTGGCTACCACACAGCCTACGTCCGCCGGCAGACCGCCGCTTGGAACCTGTCTTTTCAGAACGCGCTTGATCAGCATCTTCTCAGCGCCCTGAGGATATTTCGTTTTTGCTGTCACCACTTCTATATTGTCATACTCTGCGGTTTTCGCTTCCAGAAGTTCAATAGCGTCCGGTTTATTGTCTTCAATTACGATAATACCCTTTTCCGCGTTTACAGTCTTCATCATGGCTTTAAGTCCATAGATCACGTCATCCGCATATTCCAGAAGCACTCTGTGGTCCGCCGTCAAAAGCGGCTCGCACTCGCAGCCGTTCAGAAGAATGGTATCCACCGGCTTCGCAGGCTTTAATTTAACAGAAGTCGGGAATCCGGCTCCGCCCATACCCACAATTCCGGCTTCGCGGACGATATCTACGATCTCGTCAGGAGTCAGGCTGTCAAGATCCTTGTGAGGCTGTACAGATTCGTGCAGAGTGTTTTTACCGTCTGAACGGATGACAACAGACATGCACTCGCCTCTTGTTGCATGTTTACGTGGTTCAATAGCAATAACCGTACCGCTTACGCTGGAGTGTACCGGACTGCTGATGAAGGCTGCCGCCTCGCCGATCTTCTGGCCTACTTTTACAGTATCGCCTACCTTTACCGTCGGTTCCGCCGGAGCTCCCGCATGCATAGAAAGCGGGATCACAACCTCTTCCGGCTCAGGGAATCTTTCCAGGGCAAGATGCTCGGAGAATTCCTTGCGCTCTGAAGGATGAACGCCGCCGTAGTAGCCGTCAAGCCGATTTTCACGGATAGCTTTTACATAATCGTTGACCTCTTTGACGTTCACCTTGGAGTAATCTCTGATCTGTACCGGCTGGTTTAAGAACTCCTCAAGACGTCCCTGTTTTTCCAGTCTGTAATAAATTTTTTCCCATGCGCAGTCCTTGCTGCTGTCCACTTCACATTTTCCGTTTTTCGCGCCGCCGCACTGACCGTTTACCAGACTCTTGGAACAGTCGACGATAGGACAGATTCCTCCGGTAATATTCAGATAGCACTGCGCGCAGGCATCGCAGCTCTTTTTCGTAAGAGCCATTCCGTGATGTCCTCTGTAATTCAGAGAATTGCTGGCCGCATATACTGGTTTTCCCGCTAACTCCGCGGTTGTCTGGATACCAAGGCCGCAGGAGATCACGATCACATTCTCCGTACCCTCCGGGATCATATCCTTAAGTTTCTTTTCTGTCAGCGTTTTGTTGCACAGAAAGTCCACCTTGGCGCTGCCTGTAATGGTCTTTCCCTGTTCCGCAGCAATTTTCTCAAACTCCCCGCAATCCGGTTCATCAACGGTTTCAAATTCCTTGAAGCACTTGTTGCAGGCAATGACAAACAGATGATCTTTGTCGGCCAGCAAAGATTTCAGTTCATCATTACTTTTCAACTTATACTTGGTATAGTTTTCCAATTGCTCACCTTCCTTACACATTGTTTTACAAACCCTTTAGCAAATCTAATTGTACCATAGTTTCTGTATTTTTATATATAGTTTTTGAAGAATTTTTTTAATTCTTGTGTTTTTTTCGCCGCACATCTTTCCATTTTTAACAAAAAAATCCTTTTACGATTTTTTTATTCATAATAACTCTATTGTCTTTATCTTTTATTGGTGTTTTAATAGAAAATAAAGCGTCCGGTTATCTCACGCTGGCATCAATTTCATACAGGAGGCAGCAGCATGAACACATTCTTACCATATACACATACCGTTCAATATTACGAGACAGACAAAATGGGAATCACTCATCACTCCAACTACATCCGCTGGATGGAGGAGGCCCGCGTCGATTTTCTTGCCCAAATGGGGTGGGATTACGCAAAGCTGGAATCACTGGGCATCGTTTCGCCTGTTACCGCCGTGGACTGCAAATATATGATCAGCACCACCTTTGCTGAAAAAATCACGATTACCGTTTCTATCGCAGAATTTAAGGGCGTGCGGCTGAAACTTGCCTATACCATGAAAAATACTGAAGGAAAAGTTGTCTGCCAGGCACATTCCGAACACTGCTTTCTGGATACTTCCGGAAATCTCATCCGTCTGAAAAAGGACTTTCCGGAATTTTATGAAGCGCTTTGCGGATATGCCGGCAGCGCCCCTGCATAAATCTAAGAAGGCTTCCCCATCCATGACTGTTATAGTCACAGATGCCGGAAGCCTTCTTTATTTATCGACCTTATTGTCCCCTTGTACATTAGCGCTGTCTTCTGTCGCAGTATTCTTTCAGTTTTCTTTTCAGATACTCGTATCTCTGCCTTTTTTCTTCTTTGGCAAAGTGCACTTCCCGGAACTGCTCCGGATTGTTCTCATACACAAGAACTTCATCTCCAAACTGTTCGCTTGTCAGGTCAAAACGGCAGTCCCCCGCTGCATTATAGCAGTGAAAGTTTCCGTCAGGACGGGGTACGCCGTACACCTTCCCTCCGAAAATATCCTGTGCCAGAAAAGCGGTTATGGAACACTGTCCCAGTGTTCTGTTCTCCTTGGTCCAGTTCTGACGCATCCTCGGCGCGCAGGTATCCGCGCACCAGATCTCCGACAGAGCGTCATACAGATCGATCGGGGTGTGTATCCCCTTATACTCGTCTGTTACCGCCGGGGCGTCCGCATGTTCCCATCCCCAGAATCTGTAACTCATATGATCTCCTCCTTTTTCTGCTTAAAAACAAACAGGACAAATGAAATCATCACCGCTCCATCATACTGATGGATTCGATTCCTACGCTACCTCCTCTGACAACTTCGATCGTTTTAAACTCTTCCTTCATCAGCTTTACAACCGCGTCGTTTTTTGTGGCCGTCTGGACGAACTCCACAAGTACGCTGTCTCTGCCGTAATCGATCACTTTGGCCTTAAAAGTCTCCGCGATCTGGAATACCTCCACCTTATCCGCAGCGGTACACTTCATCACTTTTACATAAAGGATTTCCTTCATCCTTACAAAAATATCCGTAAAGTCGATAACTTTTATAACCTCTACCATACGGTTAAGCTGCTTTTTGATCTGTTCAAAAGTCTCGTCATCGCTGACTGTGGCGATAGTCATTCTTGATACGGTAGGATCTTCTGTGGTTCCTACCGTCAGACTGTCCAGATTGTAGGATTTTCCGGAAAAAAGTCCGGAGATCTTGGAGAGTACACCCACCTGATTTTCTACATAAAGGGAAATCCATCTTTTTTTCATATTATTATCCATGCTCAAGCTCTCCTTTCTAACAGTCCATGATCATATCTTCAAGAGTTCCGCCCGGACGGATCATCGGATAAACCATTTCCTCCGGATCGATGATAAACTCGATCAAGGTCGGTGTTTTTGTATTTTTCTTTGCTTCTTCAAAAGCGGCGGCGATATCTTCTTTCTTCATAACGCGGATCCCCTTTGCGCCGTAGCTTTCCGCCAGCTTCACAAAATCCGGCGTATATTCCGGCATTTCCTCCCCGTTTGTACGGCGGAAAAGCGCGCCTGCCCTCATATTTGTCATGCTGTATCGTTTTCCGTAGAAAAGCTTCTGCCACTGGCGCACCATGCCAAGATATTCATTGTTAAATACGCAGAGGATCAGCGGAAGCTCCTCCAGAACCGCGGTGGCAAATTCCTGGATATTCATCTGCATTCCGCCGTCTCCGGAAACCGCGATAACTGTTTTGTCCGGATTTCCAAGTTTCGCGCCGATGGCCGCCGGGAAACCGTAACCCATAGTTCCCAGACCGCCGGAAGTCACAAGCTGTTTCTTCTCGTTAAGCTGAATATACTGTGTGACAAACATCTGGTGCTGTCCCACGTCTGTAGTAATGATCGCCTCGTCAAACTGCCGGTTTATTTCCTCGATAATATCCATAGGCGTCATGTTTCCCCGGTTTTTCATCACAAGAGGATGCTCCTCTTTCCATCCGCTGATCTGCTCCAGCCATTTCTTTGTATCACATTCTTCTACATATTCATTCATCTTGGTAACCGCTTCAAGAGCGTCCGCCACGATCGGCACATGTACCTGGATATTTCTGGAAATAGACGCCGTATCGATATCAATGTGTACAATCTGCGCGTTAAGGGCAAAAGCGTGGAGCTTTCCTGTAATACGGTCGTTAAACCTTGTTCCGATGGAGAAAAGCAGATCGCACTCTCCCACCGCCATATTCGCGGCATACTGGCCATGCATTCCCAGATTTCCGATATAAAGCGGATGGTCTGTTGGAACAGAGCCCCGGCCCATGATCGTAGTCACTACCGGAACTTTCGTCTTATTGACTACGTCTGTAAATATCTTGTTCGCCCGGGCGATGTTCACGCCGCCTCCGGCCAGAAACAAAGGTTTTTTCGCCTTTTTCAGCATCTTGAGCGCACGTTTGAGCTGTCCCATATGGACGCTGGTATTTGGCTTGTAGCCGCGGATGTTTACTGTTTCCGGATATTCGGCGCTTCCCAGTTCACACATAACATCCTTCGGAAGGTCGATCAGCACCGGTCCCGGCCGGCCTGTTCTTGCGATATAAAAGGCTTCTTTAATGATCCTGCCCAGATCCTCCCTTTTCCTTACAGTTACGCCGTACTTTGTAATGCTGCGGGTAATTCCTACAATATCCACTTCCTGAAAGGCATCGTTGCCGATCAGATGTCTTGCCACCTGACCAGTGAAACAGACAAGGGGCACACTGTCATAATTCGCTGTAGCGAGACCTGTGACCAGGTTCGTTGCTCCCGGACCGCTTGTTACCAGACATACTCCTACTTTTCCCGTAGTTCTGGCATAAGCGTCCGCTGCGTGAACAAGCGCCTGTTCGTGCCGCGGAACGATAATCCTGATATCATCCTGCTTGTACAGTTCATCACTGATATCGATCGTACATGCTCCCGGATAACCGAAAAGCGTATCCACACCCTCTTCCTTTAAAGCTCTTACAAGTAATTTGTTTCCTGTAATCTGTCTCACGCTTCTACCTCCTTTTTTAAAAAAAGAAAGCCCTGAGCATCCAATGCTCAGGGCGAATGATACATCCGTGTTACCACCTAAATTCAGAGAAATCTCTGCACTCTGCCGGTACGGGACTTCCGTCCGATACCGCTTCCCTGTAACGCGGGAAACGTTGAAGCCTACTTGCATCCGCCGGATGCGTTCAGTCCACTGCTCGAGGGCTACTTCCATAATCCCTTCACGAAGACTTCCACCTGCCGTCTCCTCTCTGGGCATCTGAGAATTATGTACTCCTCCCTGTCACTGCATTTTTAAAGATGAAATTAAATATATTATAGTGGGTATCGCAGGCTGTGTCAATGAAAAATTAACCTATCAGCACCACTACCCGGAAGGAATCCTGGTTATAGGAAATATCCAGAGTCCCCTCATAACGGTCCACTACATCTTTTACAGAAGAAATTCCAATCCCGTGGAGCTTTTTATCCTCTTTGTCAGAGAGATACCTGCCTTTTTGTATTCTGACCTCATTTTCCTTGGAATTCTCCAGCTCAAAACTGAAATAGCCGTTTTCCGTATAACGGCATTTCAGCCGCAGCCAGCGGCGATCCGGATCATTTATCTTGCAGCAGGCTTCAATGGCGTTGTCCAGGGTATTGGCAAATATGGTACAAAGGCTTACGTCGTCCAGAAGAACCATATTATCAATACTGATGTTAAAAAAGCCGTCGATAGAGGCCTCCGTCATCTTCTGGTATTTGGCATTCAGTACGGCGTTCACTACGCTGTTCTCACAGAATTTCCGGTTTGCCGTTCTGATCTCAGAGGCCATTTTTTCAAAATATTCTTTTGCCTTCGGAATATTTTCTTCCTGAAGAAGCCTCCCTACCACAGAAAGGTGGTTGTTCATGTCATGACGGAATTTACGGATCTGGCTCTGATTCTGTTCCAGCTCGTCATAATAATTTTTCTGGAGCTGCAGATTTTTCCGTTCCATATCGGCAAAAATCCCGTCTGCCAGATACGCCGCCAGACGGATACTTCCCAGATTGGCAGTCATACAGGCAAGCATACATGGCCAGATGATCCATGAATCATAAAATGGCGAAAGATAGATGCAGCTATAAATGCTGACAAAGGATGCGATACACACAATATCAATGATCAGCCATGTTCTGTCTGTAAAAGTATCATAAATTTTGCGGAAGGATTTTCCGAAAAAACGGTAAAATAATATCCAGAATAAAACCACAGACAGGAAAGTCAGGGTAGAGATGATCGTATTTGCCATCTGATTTTCCTGTTCAAAAAACGAAAAAAATATGCGGGCCCCTATATCTCTTTCCAGGAAGTTCACCGCACAGGAAACCGGCAGCAGGATCAGCGTCAGAGAGAGTTTCACTGTCCACCGTCCCTTATACAGCGCAAAATTTAAGACCAGAAACAGAGGAACAATGATCGAAATATTCCACATATCCTGGGGATAAACTATTATAGAAGCGACGGTTCCATACCCGAACAGTCCGATCAGAAACAAAACTCTGCTTTTTCTTCTTTTCAGGCAGCAGTCAATAGATTTCATAAAAAAATATCCGGCAGTCAGATTCAATATGTTTCCCATATTCTGGAACAGTGTCATTATCACATTGGTATTCATGAATACTCCTTTTACTGCAGCATACGCTGTGCGAACGCCACCGCCAGCTCCTGTTTATAGGTACGGCTGACAGGTATTTCCACTCCCCGGCAGATACAGTGGTTCCCTTCGATCTTTGATACATAGTTCATATTAACCAGGTATCTGTTATGAACTCTCTGAAAAAATCCAGGCATTTTCTGCTGGATCTCATCCAGTTTTCCATAAAAAACCGTCTGTTTTTCCGTTTTATCCACAGCACAGATATTGCGGCGGTCGCTGTAAAAACAGACGATCCCGCTTAGCGAAAGGCGCTGAACGCCGGACTTCTGCTCAATAACAAAATACTGTTCCTGCATGGTATCAATAGCATCCAGAGCCCTGTCCAGCACTTCTTTGATCTTCTTCTCCTGATAAGGTTTCAAAATGTAGTGAAAAGCCTGTACCTCATATCCCTGAAATACGAAATCCGGATAAGCGGTAACAAAAATAATCATCATCTTTTTTCCGTAAGACCGAAGAAGACGCGCTGTTTCCATGCCGCCCTTTCCCGGCATTTCAATATCCAGAAAAAGAATGTCTGTTTTATCGGCTTCTCCCTCCTCCAGAAGCCGCTCTCCTGATTCATATTCCACAATTTCACAGGGAATCCCCTTTAATTCCATATGTATTTCTACCAGACGGCGCAGATCCCGCCTGAGATTTTTCTCATCATCGCAGACTGCAATTCTCATGTATGTCTTCTCCCCCGATGTCGTATTGATGTATTTATCCATCCCTGCCTGTCTTTACCATTGGCAATGGCCTGTCTGAAATCTGATTTTATTATAGAAGAGCTATTCCTGATTTACAACAGAATTTTCCATTCTCCATTTTTTATCTTCCAGATACTTTTTACAATAAGAAAGTATTTCTGACAGTTCTTTAACTGCCAGTTCTGCAATTTCCCGTTTCTCCTCTGAATCTTCTATAATATACAACAATGCACTTTCTCTTGTCTTATAAAAATTCGGCAGTTTCTTTGCATATTCTATTGCTTTTTCATAATCCCCATAATTTTTATATGAAACTGCAATATTAAATAAAACCGAACCGCGTATTTCTGAATCAGGCGCCGTCTGCAAAATCCGCTCCTGTATATCAATGGATTGTTTTAAATACTTACGTTTCTCTGTCTCAGAGCCTTCCATTCTCTCTAACGAAGCCGAAAGCTGAACTAACAGTAATGGATTATTCGGGTATATTTTCAACGCATTCTTCATTAATTGTATATTTTCCCAATGTTTTCCTTTTTTACGGTTTCTCTCCCATTGTCTGACAAGGTTTTCTATTTTTTCTGAAGAATTAATTTCATCCATACCGATCAATTCATCTATCGTGACCTCAAAATAATTTGCCAATGAAGGAAGCATGGTAATATCGGGATAACTTTCACCCCTTTCCCATTTACTGATTGTCTGAAAGGAAATATTTAAATGTCCGGCCATCTCCTCCTGTGTCAAATCTTTTTTCTTACGAAATTTCTTAATTCTCTGACCTATAAGCAGTTCTCTCATTTGTATTTCCTCCATAATGCTCTTAATTTCTACGCTTATCTTTATTTAAATGTACAAATGGCAGTGCACTCTCCTTACACATTGATATCATACATATAGAACATGATTTTCTCAATAACTGTATAGTTGACTTAATTCTAACAGCAAATGAATTTACACTCTGAAATAAAACGAGAACTGCGATTTTTTCCCACTCATCCAAACATTACAAAATCTGTGTCAAAAATGACATTACGGCCTCTGCTGCTTTTCCCGTTAGTTTTTTATAATAAACACAAGATCAACGAAAGACGGCCGGAATGTTTTCGTACTGTATGCTTCCGCGCCGGATCTTATCAAATCCCAAAAACATAAGGAGGCAAAATATGCTGGAAGTTAAAAATCTATGTAAAAGCTATACCAACGGCGTCAATACATATCCCGTATTAAAAAATGTATCCCTGCAGGTAAAAAAAGGGGAGTTTGTGGCGGTAATGGGGCCGTCCGGCAGCGGAAAAACAACTCTCTTAAACTGTATTTCCTGCTTTATCCCTCACGAAAGCGGCAAAATCCGCCTGGGCGATCAGGATATTTCCAGCCTTAAAGGAGAAAAACTGGCAAAACTCCGCAATCAGAGACTGGGCTTCGTTTTTCAGGATTTTATGCTCCTGGACGGGCTGACTGTCCGTGAAAATATATGTCTGCCGCAGATCATCGCCAGAAGACCTATCGCCCAGATGGAGACGAAGTCCGAGAAGTTCTGCCAGATGTTCGGAATCAGCAAAATTATGGATAAGTATCCTGCTGAAATCTCCGGAGGAGAAAAACAGCGGACGGCAGTAGCCAGGGCTCTGATGAATAATCCCTATATAATCCTGGCGGACGAACCTACCGGAAACCTGGACAGCAGATCTACGAAAGCCGTAATCGACGCTTTTCTTCAGGCCAAAAAGCAGATAGGCGCTACCATATTTATGGTAACCCACGACAGCTACGCCGCATCTTTCTGTGACCGTGTGATCGTGCTGAAAGACGGACAGGTCAACCGGGAAGTTAAGAGAACCGGTACAAGACGGGAATTTATGGACGAGCTTCTGGATATTCTGAGAACACTGGGAGGTGACGGTGATGAAACTGAACAGTATTTATAAAAAACTGAGAAAAAACAGCAAAGGGCAGTATCTTCTTCTGGGCTTCTGTATCTGCCTTTCCGTCCTTCTGCTGACTGCTTTCACATTAATGTATTTCGGACCCACCGTTCAGGATTTCCTGCAGGAAGGAGGAGATACCAGAAAAATGGCCAGCCTCTTAATGGCGGCGACTTCCGTAGGCTGTTTTATCTTTACCATCTATGCCTCCGGCCTGTTCTTTCGGAGCAAAACGAGAGAGTACGGCGTGTTTATGGCTCTTGGCATACAGAAAAAAGAACTGAAAAAATTGCTGTTTGGGGAACTCTCCATGGTAACGGCGCTCTCCTGCCTGGTTGGGCTGGTTCTTTCCGTCCCCCTTTCCTGGGTGATCTGGAAAATTTTTGAGATATTTATTATTTCCAATGAACAGATGACTTACCGGTTCGGCCCTGTGGGATTCCTTCCCGGGATCCTGTTCAGCTTTATTCTTGCCCTGGCTCTGGGCGCCGCCGGTTTCCGTTTCGTCCGCCGCACAGATATTATGGAAGTCCTTCATATGCAGCAGAAAACCGAAATGGTACGCGAAATTCCCGGCTGGACTTTTGGAGCGGGCGTCGTCTTAACTGTAGCTGGGATCCTCCTGGGAAGCGGTCTGCCTCAGTTTAGCGCAAAAGTACTGAATATCAATCTTCCAGGAATTTTCAATCTCGTATATCTGCTCTCCGTGGCGGGGATTTATCTGATCCTTCTTTCTATTGTGGCGCAGAGCAGGGCAAAACGGAACAAGAAAAAATATTATAAGAATCTTGTTTCTATCAGCCTGATGCGTTTTACCGCCAGATCCGCCACAAGAAATATGTGCGTATCCGTACTCCTTTTATTTGCCTGCTGCTTTGCGGCTTTTTACGGAATGCAGTACTCTCTTGCTCCGGATATTCTGAATACAGACAGCGGCCGTACTTTTTCCATGCATTATCCTGCACTGGAAGATCAGATTGGCAAAACGGAAATCGAAGAAACCGCGCAGAAATATCAGATGCAGATACAGGATTATTCCGAAAATGACGCCGTCAATCTGGTCATCTCCCGAAACGCCAGAGATTTCAATGAAGACGGAACCAGGTATCTGGAGCTTTACAAAGAACAGGAAAAAGCGGCTCTCTTTGTGTCTGAAAAAGATTACCGCACACTCTCCGGGCAGGATGTATCCGTGGAACCCGGAACATATCAGACTGTAACGACAACGGATTACCGGGAAGCTTTCGAATATATAGACGGTCTGCAGGAAGTCATGAATCCTGATACGGAAAAATCCTGGAAGCTTACATTCGGAGGACAGCTTACATGTGACTCCCTGGCATCTATGAGCGAACCTTTTGCCTTCGTACTTGACGACCAGGATTATCAGAATATTATCTCCGGCGTCAGCCCCGCATATGTAGAACATCTGATTTTCTTTAATGTTTCAGATGTAGAGAACTCTTATGACTTTGCCATGGATCTTCTGTCTCAGTATGTGGGACACGCCACAGAACTTTCCAGTCATATGGGACTCTGGGATATCTGGGAGCAGAAACTTGCCGACGATGCCGGCCAGCCCTATGGTTACGAAGGTTCTGTCGATATGACGATGGACAACAACATGCTCCTTGGCGACTGGAAATATGCGCCGTCCTTTAATATTATCACGGTACAGGACAGAATGCAGCTTATCAGCGTTTATGTCATGCTCAGTCTGTACATCTGTCTTATTTCACTGGCAGCGATCAGCGTTATGGCTTATGTCAGAAGCATCTCCGTGGCTTCCGATAACCGGGAACTCTTCGAAAGCCTGGAAAAACTCGGCGCAGACAACAGATATCAACGGCAGGTTCTGAAAAAACAACTGGCCCGGATCTTTCAGTATCCGGCAGCGATTGGATGCGGTCTTGGATTTTTGTTTTCCTTTTCCATGGATTTCTTCAACGACGGCAGGATTTCCTCAACTGAAACAAAGGCGCTTGTCCTGCTCCTCGGTATCATCCTTCTGGTGTCCGTAGTTCTCTACTGTGTATACCGTTATTCCATGAGAGAGGCAGAAAGAAAAGCTGGTATTTTTTCATTGTCTCTTGAAAAATCACCAGACCGATAAAGCCGGATTCTGTTTATATTTAAAAAACCAGAAACGGGAATTACCAGCATCAAAGTCTGATGATTCCCGTTTATTATCATACTATACTGTATGATCTCAAAATCTTTTTTTCATTCGCCTTTGAAAAATCACTTAAACGATAGGACCGGATTCTTGTTTTCACGATAACCGGGATTAAAAATCCACAGTTTACAAGTTTTGTGCATCTGTTGATGACTGTTTTGTTCGTCACGCCAATCATTCTGCTTACATCGATGGGTGTAAATTCATAGAGTCTCTTCTTAAGCAGGAACACCAGGAACTCCTTTTCCTTTTTATTTAAATACGAAAAGCTGCCTGCCAGTTCCTCTTCTTCCGTTGCTTTCGATAACTCGTATACTTTTTTGGAATACAGACTCATCATTTTCATAAAGTAATTGATCCATATTTCCGGGTGCGGCGGGTTTTCCCTTCCGGAATAATACAACGCCGGCAATCCCATTTGAAGCGAAGAGTAATATTCATCCGGATCATATGCAAAATATTCTTCCAGAGAACCAATCCCGTTAAATCCGTATCCATAATAATCGAGGATATACCCTGACATAAGCCTTGCCGTCCTTCCGTTTCCGTCTTCAAAAGGATGGATGGTAACCAGCTGGTAGTGAACAACTGCAGCAATGATCAAAGGATAATCGTCGGTCGTATTCACATATTCGACAAGTTCATCCAACAGAGCCGGAATATCTGTATACTCTGGCGGAATATATTCCGGTATTCCTGTTTCTGAATCGTACACGGCAAATAATACGCCCGGCGCCATAGGCCCTCTGAGCCCGATTTTTTCTTTTGACGCACCCTTTTCCACAATCGACTGAACTTTCAGGATCATGGATTTGGAAAATAATTCTTTCTTTTTTAACCTCTCTTCCAGAAAATTCAAAGCCAGAAAATAATTTCGGATTTCCTGTTCCGGTTTCAGAAAGTGTTTGTGCGGATCACTGTCAATTGCTTCATTCGCCTGCTCTTCTGTCAGTGGATTCCCTTCTATTTTATTTGAAGCATAGGAACTTTTTTTCTTGGAATTCTTCCTGAGCCTGTTTTTTGTAACAGAGGGAATCTTGATCGTACTGAGAGAAAAACGGTTCTCATCTATTTCTGATATTCGTTTTAATATCTCGTTTGTAAGCGTTACTTTTATCAATGTATCACCCCGTTTCACTATGGATATTATATCGCAGGGCAATAATTATTTCCACTAAAATTACACTATTTTTTCACTATTTTCATTTTTCTCCGGGAAAAACCTTCTTCCAGTTTACTTTCAGAAGGATCACCGAGAGAACGAACGACAGTCCGTCTGCCACGGGACCGGCCCACAGAGCTCCGTCCACTCCGATCACAGCGCACAGTATGATCATGGCCGGCAGAATGATGACGATCTGCTTCGCCAGCGTATTAATGGAGGAGATGGCCGGACGTCCCACCGCCTGGAAGAAAAATCCGGTACACATCTGCACGCCGTTCAGGAAGCAGAGCATCAGATAGATCTTCAGGCATTTCACGGCAAACTCATTATATAACGCGTCCTCCGATCCAAACAGAGAAACGATCTGCATGGGGAAAAGCTGGAAGATAATAAACGCGGCCAGCATGGCGGCGGTGGAGCTTACCACGATAATTTTAAACGTCCGTTTTGTTCTGTCATATTTTCCCGCTCCGTAATTATATCCGATAATGGGCTGGGCGCCTGTAGCAATACCCTGTACGATATTTATGACAATCTGATTTACTTTCATGGTGATACCCATTGTGGCAATGGGAATATCCGCGCCGTATTTGGACAATGCGCCGTATTTTACCAGCAGTTTATTGGATACCGTCACCAGAAGCACGATAGAAAACTGCAGGATAAAACTGGATGCTCCCAGGCTGACCACGTTTTTGACAACAGACAGTCTGGGTATGAAGTATTCTTTTCTGACAGATACATTTTTAAACCTGGGAATATAGGCAAGCAGAAAAACAGCGTTGAGGAACTGTCCCGCAATAGTGGCAAGAGCGGCTCCTTTTACTCCCCAGTGGAAAACAAAAATAAATATCGGATCCAGGATAATATTTGTGACACATCCCAGGAGCAGACCGACCATGGAATACTTCGGACTTCCGTCCGCCCGGACAATCGTGGAAAGCGCCACGTCAATGGAAGAGAAAACAAAGCCCAGCGCAATATAAAACCCGTAATCCATCGCGTATGGCAGTGAGTTCTCTGTCGCTCCGAAGAGAATACAGATCGGCTCCAGGAACAATAATACGATACACATAAAAATAAATCCCACTGTCACCGTAAATATCATGGAACTGCAGACACCGGCCGACGCCTTCTCTTTATTTCCCTGTCCAAGCTGCAGGCTGAAATAGGCGGCGCAGCCGTCGCCAAACAGCGCCGACAGCGCAAGCATAAAAACAGTCATGGGAAAGATTACATTGGTCGCCGCGTTTCCAAGATAACCCACGCCCCAGCCTACAAAGATCTGATCCACAATATTATAAAGCGCATTGATGACCAGAGAGATAATACTCGGTACCGCAAACTGCATAACAAGTCTGCCTATCGGACGGGTACCAAGGGGATTGCTGTTTACTGCTGCCTGATTCATAAGTTGTATACCTTCTTTCTTAACCGACATTCATCCGTGATAATTTTTATAATACATCCGGTCGTCATTCTGATTTTATTATAATATAGGATCCCGGTTATTTCTATTTAATTTCGGATGATTTTTTCTGATAAAAGCAGGAAAAGTGACCGTACCGAAACTCATTCTCTCACAAAATGCTGTTTCACAAATAAACCCTCAGATCCCGCGGAAACTGAACGCGAATTCCATTTTTCTGTCTGTGTCCAGAAGATATTCCGGATGGGGTTGCGCTCCCCAGCTGTCGTCTCCGCCGACTCCCATCTGGCCCAGCGCCGCTCGTACCACTGTATAATGGATCCGGGGCAGTTCATAGGGATGCTTCGCGTTCTCCAGCTCATGGGGTGTATACGGAAGAGCAGAAAACATCATCGGTCCGCTCTTCCCGTCCATCTGGAAAAGTACGCCCCGTCCCCGTCTGTCTGTAACAGCCGCAAACCGCACTTCTTCTTTTGCGCCGCATTCCTGCGGTACGATATATTCAGCCATATTATCTTTCACCAGGTTTTCATAAATTCCCAGTTTCGCGCCTTTTTTTCTATCCGCATATGTCTCGGCCGGTCCCAGCCCATACCATTTCACATGGTCATAATCCGCATCCAGTTTAAAAATCATTCCGAATTCCGGCATATCGCCGGGAACTTTCACCGGATAATAAGATAAAACGGTTTTCACCTGTCCGTCGCCTGTTACTTCATAGGAAACGATACAACTGCTGACAGGAACTGTAGGCAAAAGATAGGAGTAGGTTATCTTTACAGAACGAAGACCGTTTTCCCCGGCCTCTTCCTCTACAACCGGTTCCAGTATTCTGCCGCATTCCTCTCCGCGGAAATCTTTATGAGACACATACATACTGGCGATCTTCCACTGGGCGCAGCGTTTCGGCATCTGGCTTCCCTGGTCGTTGTCCACCGGAGCCCGCCAGAAATTCGGTTTCGGAATCTCTTTAAGCAGTTCCTTTCCCGCATACCGGTAAGATACAAGTCCGCCTTCCGGAATGGAAAACAGCACATCAAAATTTTCTCCCTTTACCCCGATATTATATTTGCCCCGGATCAGTGTCACCGTTTTTTCACAGGGATGTATATCTTCTTTCACCTGATATACATACTGGCCGAAAGCCATCTCATGTCCGGCGGGGGCCCAGACGGTCTCCTCTTTCAGACAGAAAGAAACTGTGACTGTATATTCACCCGGCAGCGTCTCCGGCTGTACCGGAAGATCATAAATTTTTTCACTGAGCGGTTCCGTATCTGTTTCCATCTTCTCTTTTCTGATCTGTACGCCGTTTCTGTTCACCGTTACGATACATTGATATACATTTGTATTCAGAAAGAGATTTTTATTAACGATCCGGACCTGTCTGTCCGATACTTCTGCCGTGATGTTCTGGTAATTAAATTTTACCTCCTGCATCTTGGGAGACGGTTCTCTGTTCCTGCCGTATACAATACCATTGGCGCTGAAATTATAATCTGTGGGCCTATCCCCGAAATCCCCTCCATACGCCTGAAATTCACAACCGTATCTGTCCCTGGCGCAGAGAGTCTGATCAATATAATCCCAGATAAATCCGCCCTGATAAAGCGGCTCAGTATCTGTCAGATCTGTATATCTGTGCATCGCCCCGCAGGAATTTCCCATGGCATGTGAATACTCGCAGCAGATAAAAGGCTTGCTTCTGTCATTTTCCAAAAATTCCCTGATCTTCTCCGCCGGCGTATACATCTGGCTTTCCATGTCGCTGGTATCGTTGAATCTCCTGTCTCGGAATATCCCTTCATAGTGGACCAGACGGCCAGGATCTTCCTTCCGGAAAAACTGCGACATTTCATAGATCACACTTCCGCCGTAGGATTCATTGCCGCAGGACCAGATCAGAACAGAGGGATGATTTTTGTCTCTCTGATACATGGAATTGGCGCGGTCCAGCATCATATCCCGCCACTGAGGTTTGTTGTCCGGCACGATAAAATCATAGTCTCCGGTCTTCTCCGCCGTGTCCCAGGATCCGTGGGATTCCATATTCGTCTCGTCGATCACATACAATCCGTATTCATCACATAAACGATAAAAAAGAGACTTATTCGGATAATGACAGGTCCGGACAGCATTGATATTATTCTGCTTCATTACAGTCAGATCCCTGCGCAGCTCTTCTTCTGTCACACATCGTCCTCCGACGGAACTGAATTCGTGACGGTTGACGCCTTTGAAAACAATCCGTTTACCGTTCAGTGTCATAATGTGATCCTTTATTTCAAATCTTCTGAACCCGACCTTTTCAGGAATTACTTCACAGAGACTCCCCTCTGCATTATAGACTTCGATCAGCAGATCATAAAGATCCGGCTCTTCCGCGCTCCAGAGCTTCGGATTTTCAATTTCCCGGACAAACCGGCCTTCCCCTTCCAGCCTGCATTCCTCTTCAAAACAGAGTACACCTTTACAGGAGAGCCTGAAACAGGCCTTTCCGGATCCCCACGTCTCTGTACAGATTTCCAGAGTTCCTTTCTTCAGGGTTTCATCCGGCACAGCGCGGATCCTGAGATCACGAATATGTACATCCGGCACCGTATAAAGAAATACGTCTCTGTAAATACCGGAAAAACGATAGAAATCCTGATCTTCACACCAGCTTCCGGCAGTCCACTTAAACACCTGTACTGCCAGCTTGTTTTCTCCTTCCCTCACATAATCCGTCAGTTCAAATTCGGAGGGAGTAAAAGAGTCCCCGCTGTATCCTGCAAATTTTCCGTTGAGCCAGACAGCGGCCGCGCTTTCGGCGCCCTGAAAAGAAACGAACAGTCTTTTTCCCCGCATCCTTTCAGGAACAGTAAAATATTTTACATAACTTGCCGTGGGATTAAAATGTTCCGGTATCTCTCCCGGCCTGATATCTTCTCTGCCATCCCAGGGATACTGGGTGTTCGCGTACTGAGGAGCGTCATATCCTTCCATCTGTATATGGGCGGGTACACGGATATCGTCCCAGTCCGCACAGCTGCAATCCTCTTTTTCGAATCCCGGAACAGAAGATTCATAATTTCTGGCGTAACTGAATTTCCACACTCCGTTCAGGCTCTCCGTGTACTCCGATTTTCCTGATATCATATCTTCCCGGCCCCTGTAATACACATGATCGGAATGGGCGTCCAGCCTTCCCTCCCTGAAATAAAGCGGATCTTTTACCCTGCTGTAGTCAAAAGAACTCATAAGGCTCCTCCTTGTTTAAAGATTCTTAATTTATCGAAATATATACTGATATATGTGCGCCGCTTCCAGCTGCTTTATAAAATCACTGTCCAGGGTTTTAGATCTGGCCTGCGGAATGAGGTCAATTATATTCTCTCCCATCGGATATTCCATCTCTCCACCTCAGCTCTATTTATTTTCAACTATCCTTCTATTTTCAAGATTATCACATTTTACCCTAAAATCAGGTATTATTTTATAAATTAAATACTAAATATTAGTAGTTTTAAAAACACTGCCGTAAGACACGCTAAATCTGTTTTTGTTTACACTGCCCCAGCAGAAAAGAAGACATCTCAAAATCATAGCGCTTCTGTATATTTTCCGCCGGAAGCACCGGACGGGACGGCTCCGGCCTGTTTCCGGACTTCCGGTATTCTTTCACCGTCATTCCGAACTTCTCCATAAACATCCGGTTTAAATACCTGCTGCTGGAGAAACCTGTCTCCATGCATATATCAAGAATACTGAGATCGGAATCCCGCACATATCCCAGAGCTCTGTCAAAACGGATATTGTTCAGATATTCCTGAAAGGAAATACCCAGCATTTTCCGTATAAAATGCGAAGCGTGACAGACTGTAATGTTTTCCAGCCTGGCTATTTCATTAAGCGAAAGCTTTTCTTTATAATGCTCCGCTATATAAGCGGTGATCCTGTTTAACCGGAGGGTATTATTCTGGGCGGACATATATTCCTTTTCGTTTCTGAAAGAGCAGTCTGCGCCGCTTAAGATAAGATAAAGGGCCTCCAGCATCAGTCCCGCGCATTTTACTTCACGGAAGGGAAGAGCGCTGAAATAAAACGAAGCGCAGGAAACCAGCATGTCCCTCGTCTGTTCATACAGGTTTCCCGTCTGCATAACAGGATTATCAAAATGCAGAAAATTAAGCTGATAACAGATCCTGCGGTAAAAATCCGAATGTACCTGGAACGCGAGAACAAGATTTTTCTCTCCGGCGCTGGAAAAAGAATGGATCTGGAAGCGATTGATAATATAGATGTCCCCCTCCCGCAGTTTATATTCCTTCCCGTCCATGAACAGGCAGAGCGCGCCCTTCAGAAGAATCCCTATTTCCAGATCGTCATGGCCGTGAGGACAGCGGGAAGTCATTTCCACAACAAAAATTTCCAGATAATTCATTACCGTATGGGTTACGATCTCAAACTCTTTTTTCTCCTCCATTCTGCTTCTCCTCCTGCCTGTTTTTTCTTTATTTTACCACAAACGCACAATAAAGCCATCTGCAAACCGCAAGATTATCATTTTTTAAAAAATGGCTTTTGTTATAATATTTTCAGAAAACAAAAAAAAACATTAGTTTAAGGAGGTGACATACTTTGAAAAAGAAAGTAATCGCCGCAGGGCATATCTGTCTGGACATCACACCTGTTTTTCCTGAAATGAAAGCAGAGTCACTGGATCAGGTATTATCCCCGGGCAAACTGCTGCAGATGGATAGAGCCGACGTCCACACCGGGGGCGCGGTGGCGAATACCGGACTGGCCATGAAAAAGCTGGGAGCCGACGTCCGGCTGGCCGGTAAAATCGGAAAGGACGCTTTTGGCGAGCTTATCCTGAATATACTGAAAAAATATGACGCCCAGGAAGGCATGACTGTCAGCGAAGGGGAAAGCACCTCTTATTCTGTTATCCTGGCCGTTCCGGGGATTGACCGCATCTTTCTCCACAATCCGGGAGCCAACGATTCCTTCTGCGCAGACGATATATCGGATGAGCTTCTCAAAGACGCCGCGCTGTTTCATTTCGGATATCCGCCGTTAATGAGATCCATGTATCAGAACGACGGACAGGAACTTGTGAAACTTCTGCAGAAAGTAAAACGTGCCGGGACGGCGGTTTCCCTGGATATGGCCGCAGTTGACCCGGGTTCGGAACCGGGAAAGGCGGACTGGAAAACCATACTGGAGAAAACGCTTCCCTTCGTGGATTTCTTCGTGCCAAGCGCGGAGGAACTCTGCTATATGCTGGACCGGGAACGGTTTTACCAATGGCAGGAGAGAGCCCGGGGCGGCGACGTTACTCAGATCCTCGATCCCGAAAAAGACATACGGCCTCTGGCAGAAATGTGCATGGATATGGGATGCCAGATTCTCCTGATCAAATGCGGTGCTCCCGGAATGTACTTTAAAACAGTGGACAGCCGTCATCTGGAACCGCTCTGCTCCAATCTGGAGATGGATCCCGCACTGTGGGGCGGCAGGGAGATTTTCGAGCGCAGTTATATCCCGGAAAGAATTCTTTCCGGTACCGGGGCCGGAGATACCAGTATCGCCGCTTTTCTCACGGCGGTTCTCAAAGGCTGCGGACCGGAAGAGTGCCTGCATCTCGCCGCTGCGGCCGGCGCGTCCTGCGTCGCGGAATACGACGCTTTAAGCGGTATCGGAACTCTCAGGGAATTAGAAGAGAAAATAAACAGAGGATGGAAAAAAATATAAAGGAGGAAAATCATGCTGGTAAATCTAAATGATGTTCTGCTTCCCGCAAAAAAAGCAAAATACGCGGTAGGCTTATTTAACGCAGTGAATCTTGAACTTGCAAGGGGAATCATCCGCGCCGCTGAAGAGACACAGTCTCCTGTGATCGTGGGGACTGCGGAAGTTCTGTTTCCTTACGGACCGCTGGAGGAAGTATCCTATTACCTGCTTCCCATGGCGAAAAGGGCCGGGGTGCCGGTGGTCGTTCACCTGGATCACGGACTTAACCGTGAAACCTGCCTGAAGGCGCTTGAACTGGGTTTCAGTTCCGTTATGTACGACTGCTCCACCGATTCCTATGAAGAAAACGTCCGCAAGGTAAAGGAAATGGCGGAAATCGCCCATTCTTACGGAGCGACCATCGAAGGAGAGCTGGGACATGTCGGCGACAATGAGGATATGACAGACGACGGAACGTCTTCAAAGGATCCTTCTATGTATTATACAGATCCGAAAATGGCTCTGGACTTTGTGCAGAAAACCGGCGTGGACGCCCTGGCGGTAGCTGTAGGGAACGCCCATGGAGCATATAAATTTCCTCCAAAACTGGATTTCGCCAGGATCCGGGAAATCGCCGCAACTGTGGACGTGCCTCTCGTGCTTCACGGAGGCTCCGGACTTACCGATCTGGATTTTAAGACAGCTATCAGAGAAGGTATCAGCAAAGTAAATATTTTCACCGATATCAATGTGGCCGCGGCAAAGGCCGTATCTGAAAGATATACCGACGCCGGCAAGGGACTTACCGATCTGATCCCATCCGCCGTAGAGGCAGTACGCCGGGAATCCGAAAAGAAAATGTGCTTATTCGACAGTGTCGGTAAAGGATAAGATCCAGTTTCTATTTATTTTATAATGTATAAAACAAAACGCCGAAAACTCTGATCACGGAAAAAATTTCTCACGATCAGGGTTTTCGGCGTTTCTATTACGTCCCGTGCGGGAATCGAACCCACATCAGACGCTTAGGAG
>ERZ1643246.82-NODE-82-length-119120-cov-49.222366_pt1 | contig 119120 bp, 130 predicted proteins | sample MGYA00579265_ERZ1643246 | MGnify/ENA primary metagenome ERZ1643246 (study PRJEB29033, sample SAMEA4952261) | chicken gut metagenome | biome: Broiler Chicken; feature: Gastrointestinal Tract; material: Caecum | place: Ireland | collected 2018 | study: Broiler...
ATAGCAACTTAACCAATTTCAATACTGCAATAAATAATGCTGTGGAAGCTGGCGAAATTAAGCCATCAGACAGACCAAATTATTTTACGGCGGGTTCAGATCTATTGGATTGCGGATTATATATTAGCGGTCGCTTTAATATAATAAACATTAGTGGATGGTTTACTGTAAACCGTGCTTCGAATAATGCATTCGATACATTCCATATACTCACATTGAATTTCCAACATTATGGAAGAATATACTCTTTATGCCTAAAGACAACTAATGCTAGAGAAGTTTATGTTCTTGAAAACAACTGGTTTGCTGCTGCCACTAATCCAAATGGGATCTTGCTATGGTGTGGTGGATTAAATAATATAGTTTCTGGAGACAATTTCACATTTTCAATAACAATCCCAATCAGTGTATGGATAAATTAAATAAGAAGGCTAGATTTTTCTAGCCTTCTTATTTATTTAAGTTCTTCTCTTAAAGTCTTAGGTAACATCAATCCAGTTGTTACTAAATCGGTGGATAAACTCATGCCAATAATATAAGCATTTACGGTATTAAGAGTTGTTTTATTCTCTAAATTATTTGTTAATTCATCATAACGAACATAACCGTGAGTTGTTATATCATGAAGCATTTCATTTTTCATTACCATATCATCCGCACGAGGTCCATTCAGTTCTTTCAATGTATAATCCATTCCGATAGATATTAACATAGAATTTTCCAGATCAGTTTCTCTACCATTTTTATCATTGCCAGTTACTTGACCAGTTAATGCAGAACGTGTATCAATGGACGTAGCCATACCATTTTTCTTCATAACAGTTTGCTGTGTACGTTTGATATGAACATATCCAACTGGAACTGGTTCTTTTGTAATAACGATATTATTTTTATCCATTGTTAAATGTGGCACATACACCTTTTCAAATAATGGAATATTAATTACTTTGGCAGCTCTTTCGATATCATCGAGTTTAATTGTTCTCTCATAATCAACGATGTCCAATATTAAATAAGCATCGTCATCAGAGAAGAATTGATTGAAGAATCTCTTAAATTCATTATCATCCATCGGTTCAATCATGCTGCGATATTTTTTCGTATTTACTCCAGATTTATCAAAGGCATTGAAGAAGTCATAAATCAATTTCTCCATTTTATTTCTTTTACTCTGGTCATCTATCTGTTTCTGGTTCCAAATCTCAGCTAATTTTCTTTTTAATTCGATAATGCATTTATTACCAAAGCATGTAAGAAGAATACTTGGCGTCATTCGTTTTAAAATAGAGTTTGAAGCAATAATACTTCCAATTTCTTCATCCTTTCTGAATTCAGAATATGGCTCATATCCTTCAGGAACAATTTCACAAATAGTATTCTTTAAAGCAGTAAAATTCATATTTGTTAATCTCTATGTTATCCATAGATGTTCAGACTATATCTTCACTATCAATTCTGTTACCAAATCAATAGTGCGTCACGTTTCGGATTTCTCCTACTCTACTCGCTTCTTCACTTATAAATTTCTTTATAAGCTATGCTTTCGATAGTCGTTGAGCCCATATCTCATTGAGATACTTCGCTGCGTCGATTGTCTCTATCTTTGGTCTTTTTACTATACCTTTGGAGTTACCCATTGCCACTAGATGTATTACTACTCTAGTTTAGTAACCAAAGCTTAACGAGAGTTCCCCGCAATTAGTGACGTTTTAGATCACCAATTTTACTAAGCGATCTTGGAACCAACTTCAAGTAATTCTACATGCTTGATATAAAATTCAATTAAGACAGAGTCTTCTACTTTCTGACCACGAATTACTCCGAATTTATTTGGTTCCACTTTTCCTGTTGTTTCAGATACTAAAAGCCCGCATTTTACAATAGAACCATCAGGATCATATTTTGATAGCAGCTTCTTTTTTCGATTGATTTTATTATAATAATTTTTAACGATTCTTCCAAGTGATGGACTTAACTCATCAACATCAACTGTTGAATATATTTTAATGTCTTCAATTGTTCCAGCGACTTTTGATTTGATATTATTTCTAGATGAATCCATAATTTCTTTTTCTAATCGCGGATCTTTACTAAGCGCTGATAAAAATTCATTTAAAGAATTATCTTCAAATGATGTGTCAAATTGAATTAAAGATTGACCGATTTCGACTTCATCTCCAACGTTTGCAATAAAAGTTACATTTGCATTCTTACCAACAACAACAGAACGTTGAAAACACATTTCAGATGCTGCATCTTTTGATAATTTCTCGGTAATAAATGTGGCATCTTGATGAGTATCATACGTTGACATAATTGCGACTTTTGTCAATGTGCCCATGTTCATTCGACAACCATTTAATTTATTATTCTGGAAGAAATCTTTATTCCATGCTAGAGCATCATTTTCCTTAAACCTACTACCAACTTTTAAATTTGTAATTAAAATATTAGATTCCCAGAATCCACCACCACCATTTTTAACGATAGTGGGAGCTAAATTAATTGCCTGATGAGCACCAGATTTATATTCAACAATCATGATTTTTGATTCTTCATCATATTCTACCACTTTGCCATCTTCTTTGGCATTTACAACGAAGTCTGTCGATAGATCAAAGCGACAAGATTCTTCAACACCATTTGAAATTAATACCGGTGAGGATTTTTTTACTGGTATCATATGTTTTGACTGTTTAATCGCATGACCAATACGGATCGGATCATCTCTTGTTGCTCCTAGAGGAACCGAAAGCTCTCCTGGAGAAAATAGATTAACGTCCTTTAATTTCTTTAAATCTTTTGAATCGGTGATATCAACATAACCACGGACCGATTTAATTTTAGGCTCTAATGTCAATGTTCTTTGAACACCGCATTGACCATCCGGAGATGTTGCTGTACCGATAATGCCAATCATGGATGGATCGTAACTACGTTTTTCAATCGTATATGAATCATCTAAGTTTACACCTCTCCATCCCTTAGCTGTTATGGTGTGAGATCTTTCGAGCTCAAGAATTGGATTTAATGTGGAATAATCTTCAACATTTTTCATTTCAAGAAGTTTCTTAATTACAGCATCTCTTGGAACAGAGAATTTTTTACGCCCATTAGAATTTTTATAGGTGATATAATTCTTTGCCAGAGTATCGTAAAGAATAGCAGGAATCTGTTCAACTGAACGCACTCTTGATAATCCCTCATTTATTTCGAGAGAATATTGATTATCGGCAAGGAGTTTTACAGCATAAATCAATACTTCGACAATTTGTGTTGGAAGATTCATATCTTCTAGAACTTCTTTCGTTATCGGATCGATTGAAAATTCATAGCTGTTATCAAGTGCATTAGCAATTGACACTTTTCCGTAAATCTTTTTGAATACGTCAAGATATGGTTCCTTTGTATCCATATCAGCAATATTATAATTCTCGGTTTTCATTTGTCTTAATCCATTTAAGAGCAAAGAAGATGTCGCATTATCCTGATAGATAAAGTAGCAATCTTTAAATCGTATAACTGATTCTGTCGGAGATAGTTCTCTTGGTGATTTGTCACTTAAACGATAAGTTGCATTCATCTTCTTTAGTACAGTTGAAAATCCTTCCCAGAAACTAATAAGGATAATAACGGGAACCATTTTTTCCATGGTACGTAGCTTAGCATACATCAAACGTTTTGATGATTTAACTTTCTTTGATTTCTCATTGGCTTCTTCAGAAGCATTTCTAAAAATTAAATCAACAATAGTTTCTCCAAAATCGTTGGTCTGTTTATCATAATCAATGAAAATTGGACCATCTTTATCTACACCAATGAACATTTGATTGTCTTTAAGTTTAATGGAATTTTCATTAGCATATTTCTCAGCCTCAGATTGATCAAACATGATGTGACAGTCTTTATACTTATATGAAGTAAATAATTTAGACAGCTCATCATATTCGACTGTCGTAATATAGCCCCTATTTTTTTCAAAAGCATTTCCTACAGTAAAACACTTCTGAAATGATTCGTCCTCTTTTACAACTTTTTGTAATTTTTCGATAGAATCTAATGTCTTAACATCGTCACGGAAAACGAACATTTTATTGTAATTTGTTACAATTTGCACCGTATCTGGACCGGTTTTGACAATAGGTAATAAAAAATTCTGATTGATGATAAGTTTCTTATTACCACCAAGCCACATGAATTTTCCATCAATAAATTTAGGAATGTCAATCTTAACGGTGCTTCTTTGGCGATTGGAATCCTCAAATTCAATCGTATAAGTATCTACATAATTTAATTCGTTAGAAGTGTCTTCAACTTTAATATTTCTAATAAAAAGAGGAAGAGACTTTGTACTCAAAGATAATATTGAATTTGTAATATCTTTCGGCATTACTTTATCAATATAAGTTTGGTTGAAGTTAGAGAAACGTACAGTTTTCATATTCTCATTTGTCGTACGCATAACATTTGATACATCTTTTGCTGGAATATCCATATGAGAAGAATTTATTCTCTTTAATTCTCTAACTGTCATATTATTTACAACCAAGTCTTCTTGTTTCTTTCTCAATTCTTCATCACGTTTTGATGAAGCAACTGATTTAGGAACAGCTTTCGACTTGGAGACTTTATAAAGCTCCTTGATAATCTCAGAATCGCTTTCAATTGTATTTTCAGCATCCGTTTTTACCATCTTGGTAACGACTTGGTTCTGGGATTGTGTTTTTGATGTATTAAACATCTCTGCTTTTGCATTTGATGCTTTAACAGTATTTTCGATCTTTTTATCAATATCCTTTTCTTCTTTTGATATATTACTAGATTCAGTATCTTTTTCTTGTTTTTTATCTGGTAATTTTGTGATAGTTCCACTGATGGGTTCTTCACCCGTAAAATTAAATGATTTCTTAATCTCAGACAAAACGATCTCTTCTCGTTCATCTTTCATAATTTTTTCATCATCTAAACTATCAGCAACATCAACTGAAGCATGTTTATAAATCTTTTTGAGTTCAAGCATGAAATAACGATAACTATTTTTATCAACCATTGATGGATTGATTTTCATTACATATCGACCAGTATATAGCAAAAAATCAATATTGATATCAGAGAGTAGTGTATAATCGCGAAACATCGTATAATACAGAACGAATATTGGATTATTCATAGTCTTTTTTAAAGGACCTTTAATATCCCTAAATGAATCAATATTAATCAATATGTATTTATTATTGTATTTTTCATAGGTATTCGAATCAATAATGCTTTTTAAATATTTCCAAAACATCTCAATTTTTCTAGAAGCAACTACTTTTTCTGTTAGAGAAAAGAATATGTGTAGATATTCTGACATATCAAAAAAGCAATTTCGATTATCATTAGACATGTTGAGACTCAGTAATGGGAACATCTGTAAATCAGTTTTATCTATTACTTCTTTTTTAATCTCTTTCTTTTCTGGAATATGGTTGATGTTATAAACTTTACCATTTATTTTTCCACGATATCTCATATTAAAAAAATAAAATTTATAATGATTCATTGTCTTTAAATTCGAATCATCGTTTATCACCCGATATGAATCGTTTCTATCATTTGAAAAAAGAAATATTAAATTTCCTTTTCCAACTGGTTGTCCTTTCGGGAGGCTTATGATCTTATTTACCATCTTCATATACGGTAAATCATCAGGATAAAACATAAAAAATCCCTCCTTTTCATTATCTTTATGTTTTATTGATAAGAAAATGGGCATCTTTTATTAAATATGGGAATAAATATAAAAAAGAAAATATTGCTTAACTTATATTTAAGGGAAGAGGGGGTATCTTCCCTTAAATATTACATTCTTACTTAATATGGTAAGAATGATTTAGGAATCACAGTATTTTTGGATACTTTGGATTCCTTTGGGTTATGAAGACGTTTTATTACATCTTCATAACCGTGATTGTCAATCCGAAAAGACGGATTGTGATGTGAATTGAGCAAAAGAGTATCTGGGTTCAATCCCAGCTCTTTTGCTCTTTTATACATGAAATCCAGCATATTGACACCTCCCTTCATATATAATACAAATAAATATTATATAATTATATTTTATACCATATATGCTAACTAGGTGGTGAAGAAATATCCTATCTCTTGATTATTCTCAAGAGATAGGAGTTTTTTTAAACTTATATAGCAATTTTCAAGATAACTTATCTAATCTAAGAATTTATGATGACTTAAAAGAGATTGGAATAACTTCGTCATCAACAACATTGAATAATGTCTTGAAAGGATGCCTCGCAACATTTTCAGGAACAAATGATATCTTTCTATATAATCAGGGAGCTTTAACTACGGGAATAACTGATCTTCCAATTGGATATGGTCTTTTAGAAGTAATTAGATTTAGAACTAGGTGGAAGATCTTATATTATACTGATAAATATATGTGGATTTCAACAAATAACGATGGTGGAATAGTTAATAAAAAAGCCAGTGATCTGACAAAAATAGCTCGTACACGAAATAATTTGACAGCTTCATCATATGTAGATGGAGAAGCTCTATCTGCATATCAAGGATATCTTTTGAATCAGAATTTGCTGAATTATAATAATTATATGACTAAGCACATCGCTGTAATCCATGGAAATGATCAGAATAATACAGGCTACACAAGATTTAATTTGTGGTTTGATTCGGATTCTGGTCATATTAGTTTTTTATATACGGATTGGGATGAATCTACCATTATTGTATTAAATACTGGAAATTTATCATCAACATTAACCTCCAATAATATCAGATATGCAAAAATACGAGAAGATAATAATAGGATAATCAATATTCAAGCAGCTAGAGTTGAAAATACATCAACAAGGATGAGATTAAAAATATCATCTTCTTTAGCATTTGGATCTTTTGATATTCTAGTTTTAGCTGGAAAAATAGAAAATTTGAGTTTAGAATTAACGGAGAGTTAGAACAGTAATCTTTTATAGTATTTGATTAAAAAATTATAGACATTGAATCAAAATATTAGTTATTATTAGCTTTTTAAATATAAAACTGATCAATCATAAACAAAAAAAATAAGGTGGATGATATAGATCCACCTTATTAATACATTTTACTGGATCACATGAATATATCGACGTTTTGGGACATCTATTCCATTCATGAGATCACAGAGATAACGGGCATCTTCCATCGAGATGATGCCCGTTAGTCCTCCAGGAAATTCCCAGAGGACGTTTCCATCAAAAGTTTTTGATAGAGGCCGTCCGTGATAGATAATCATACTTTTCACCTCCATTCATATACATAATGAGTTTTCTATATAATATCTATATCATACTACATAGACTTATCATTATTTTATATATGAATAATATATAATTAAAATTTATGCTAACTAGGTGGTGATTAATAATCCTATCTCTTGAGAATAATCAAGAGATAGGAGTTTTTTAAACTTATATAGCAACTTAGGTGAAAATGTTTCCGGTATATATAATACTATTAGCATGATATCTGAAAATGTTTCCGGGATGTATACTACATTAGAATCTCATGGTGAACAGCTCACAGAAAAATATTCTCTTGTTGCAAAGCAGGTTGATGATGGAAAAAATCTACTTACAACAACTATCAATCCTGGAACTTATTTATATACAGATAGATGTACGAATAAGCCAAATGGTGAATGTGGTGCTGTTATTTCATTTGGATACGAGCCATCAATGACTGCTAGATTAGCAATCACATCTAGTGGTTCTGTATATACTTCTATTTATTTATATGGCATAGATTATGGCACATGGAAACAAATCGATTGATCTAATGGTGAAATAGACTATCTTGTTTAAAGATAGTCTATTTCATTATGTTTAAAATGGTTAATATGTATTTAAAAAACATCTATTTAAGAAAGGATGTGAAATCTATGACACGCACTGAAGTATTACAAAAAACGACTAATGAATTTCTAAAATGGGTTGGATATACAGAGAAGAATTCCAACTCTGATTTAGCCGGAAGAGACTATGACAATCCAGGAGATTACAATGAACATGCAGGAAGTAATAACTATACTGTATTCGCTGATCTTTATAAAGAAAAGACTGGTATCAATGTTCAGGGTCAGCCATGGTGCGATACATCTGTAGATACAATCTTCATTCATTTATATGGGGTGGATAATGCTAGACAACTGCTTGGTGGATTCTCAGCATACACTCCTACTTCTGCGAATTATTTTAAGAATATGGGAAGATGGTATACATCAAATCCTCAAGAAGGAGATGTTATTTTCTTTAAAAATAGCGTTAGAATTTATCATACCGGCTATGTGTATAAAGTAGATTCTACTTATGTATATACAATAGAAGGAAATACATCTACAACAGATAATACAGTAGAGGAAAATGGTGGCTGCGTTGCTAAAAAGAAATATCTTCGATCAAATTCAAAAATTGCTGGTTATGGAAGACCGGATTATGATCTACTAGCATCCATTTATAAAGAAGGATGGATGAAAGCTGCTGATAATAAGCGCTGGTGGTATCAGTTCGCAAATGGTCAGTATGCATTAAATGACGGTAAAAACAATGGATGGTATCAATTTAATTCAAATTGGTATATGTTTGATACTAATGGATATATGCTAACTGGTTTACAGAATGATCGTGGATCTTATTACTTTTTATGTGATGAAGCGGGATCCGATGAAGGTAAATTATTATCTACTTACGATAATACAATCGGCTCACTAAAGGTATGGAATACAGATAAGAGTCCAAATAATAATACAACCAAGTCAGAAGGATGGTTAAAGGCAGCTGATAATAAGCGCTGGTGGTATCAGTTTGCTGATGGGTCATATGCTAAAAATGATGGTAAAAATAACGGCTGGTATATCATCAATGGATTTTATTATCTTTTTGACTCCAATGGATATATGCTTACTGGAAAGCAAATTGTAAATGGCAACGCTTATTATTTATGCGATATCGTTGGACCGAATGAAGGAAAATTGATGACAACTTATGGAAATGACTATGGCGCATTGACTCCATGGAATACAAATAAGTAAATAGAAAAAGAGAATTCCTAATCAAAAATAGGAATTCTCTTTTTTCGTATATAAATCTTCAACGAAAACTATATGTTAATATGAATTGAGGTGATTATATTGGCAATAACGAAAATGTACACCAAAAAATTTATTGATAATATTGAACGTGGAGTGACAGTTCAAACACAAAGACCGGTACGAGTTGGAGAAACTATGCCGATTTTTATCCCAAAGTTAATGCCTTATATTACGAAAGGAACTCCATCGTCCAATTCTATTGTGACAAATGGAAATATGATTTTTGATAATGATACATCCTGTAAACCAAATGCTCCAATGGTAGTTCGTTCACAAAACTATCTCAGTCCAAAATTTGAATCGGGGGCAAGTTGGTCGGGGATTATCGATGACGATGATGATACAGTCCCAGCTGGTACAAATGTAAATGTCATATTTACTTCAGGGAACATACAAAATCCGGCATTTAGACCAGCATAAAAAGAAAAAACAGGATATGTGGTGAGGGACAATCCTCACCACATTTATTCCTTCACATCCTAATATTATATAAATATAATTTGAGTAAATACGAAAGGTGTGAGAATATGTTAAATTTTGCTACTATTGACGATTTGATTGAATGGGGAAAAGAACAAGAAGTTTCCTATCGAAATCTTCATAAAGGTGCATATATTACAGATTTGCAATCTGGTGATGTGATTCGTATACCATTAAATTCTATTATGAGTGATTATCGATATTTTATAGAACCATATATTATAGAAGTTGAGATGAATGATGAAGAACTGTATCTCTATCAGTATAAGCCTAAGTCACTCTCCTATAAGCTTTATGATACAACTGAATACTGGTCAGTTCTCCTTATGATAAATAACTGTGTATCGAAGATTGATTTTAACAAACAAAAAATCAAGGTACTTGATCCAAAGAAGGTGCTTGCATTTGTTAATGAGGTACTGATATTGGAAAAAGTTATTTAGCATGATCATTTATCTTTATTTTAGAAATAAGAAAGGTGGATTTGTTCGCCTTTCTTATTTCATTTCCCATTTTACATTCAATTATATATTATTTACTTAATGAATAATATGAGAGGTGATTAAAAAAATGAAGTATTCAGACAAAGATTTAGAGAAACTCTATAAATCAATGGTACAGGGAAAGAAAGATTTATTAGAAGTTTCTCATATCATGCAAGATGAACTAAAGGAGCAACTTGAGGATTATCTTAATATCGCATTAAACGGAAAAGAAAAGACAATGACTGAACAAGATAAACACTGTCTTTTCTGGATTATTCAAATCACGCAATTTCTTTATAATTATTCTGGATTTGATACCGGTCTTACCGATCAAGAATATGATATCATCTATGAGATGTATATTAACTTCGGTAATGAAGAGATTATTACTCCAGATTTACCATTTAAAGCTGGTGATACCGCTAAACATGACTATCCATCTCTAAGGGGTACATTAACGAAAGTTTATTATTTATTTGATAATGAGGTGAGAAAGAATCCAACAAGAAAATATTTATCAGAATGGGTTCGTTCCAGAGAACGGGAAATCTATGAGAAGACCGGAAGAAATATAAATCTAAATAATACGGATATTTACGTTTTTCCAAAATGGGATGGGGTATCATGTATTTTTGAATTTAATCCAGATGGTTCTTTAAAGATTGCATTGACTAGAGGAAACGTATATACCAACGTTGCTCAAAACATTACAAAATCATTTCCAAATATGAAAGGAAATCAAACTAAAAATGGATATGGCTTGAAAACAGAAATCATGATGAAAGAAGAAGATCTGGATTATTTCAATAAGAAGTACGGGACGACTTATAAGAATACCAGGTCAGTTGTATCTTCTATCTTAAATTCTGATTCTTTAGACGAAAGAAATGACTTACTATTTATTCAAAAGCTGAGAGATTCTACAATTGAAAATGGAGAGGAGACTTTACAAACATTAGATGACTTTGTATTTAGTCAGCCATTTATTCGTTGTAAACTTGGGGATATAGATAAAATAAAAGAATTTGCGGAAGCACATCGATATGTCAATGGACTTCGTTGTGATGGAGCAGTTATTTATATCATTGATAAAGAACTTCAAAAGATTCTTGGAAGAGAGGATAATAAAAATAAATATGAAGTCGCATACAAGTTTACAGAAGAAGCGCAGCTTACAAAGTTAAAAGATGTTATTTTTCAAGTTGGTTTATTTGGGGAATTAGCACCCGTAGCAATTGTAAAACCTGTGAAATTAAAGAGCAATACCATCACAAGAGTATCTCTTGGTAGTATGCAAAGATTTGATAGTCTTGAATTAAGGAAGGGTGATACCGTAAAAATTCTTTATGATATCATCCCTTATTTAATATTTGATAATGACTGTAAACACAACAAGGATGAGAAGAAGATTAAACCTCCTCATAACTGCCCATATTGTCATGAAGAATTGGAAAGAAATGAGGATGGAATTTATTCAAAATGTGTTAATCCAAATTGCGTTTGCAGAAAGAAAGGGGCGATTCTTAATTATCTAAATAAAATCGGAATTGATAATTGCAGCTATGCAACCGTAGATACATTTTATGACAATAAGTTTATCCATACAATTCCAGATTTATATCGGTTAAAAGATCATTATAAAGAGTTGATTAAATTAGATGGATTCGGAGAAGCTTCCATTAATTCCATTTTGGAATCGATTGATAATCATAAAATAATCCCAGATTATCAATTATTAGGAGCAATTGGAATTGATGGCGTATCTACAGAAACTTTTAAACTATTATTATCACATTTTCCAATGGATAAACTAATCAGAATTGCACATGAAAAAGATTACGATATTTTATGTGAAATTCATGGCATTAAAGAAAAGAAAGCCAAAAAGATTATTCATGGTTTATTAGATAAAGAAGCGATGATTGAAGAACTGATGAAGTATGTCAGAATTACTCATCCAAATACCTCCAAAGCAAAATTCAGTGTGGCATTCACAAAGGTTCGTGATGAGGATATTGAAAAAGAAATTATCGCCAGAGGAGGAGAAATACATGATCAGTTAAAGAAAGATACAACATATCTTGCTGTACCGAATCTGTCTATTAATTCAAGTAAAATGGAAAAGGCAAAGAAATATGGAACAAAGATAGTTCCAATTGATGATATTATTGCTGTGATTGATAGAGATGAAGGGTAAAAATCCTTCATCTCTTTTCAATATAATTATACACTATTATTTTGTAACTGAAAATTATTACAAAAGATGAAAGGGGAAAGGAATATGATTGAATGAAAAATCTTACTGATATCATGTTAGTAAGATACCTAGATGATGAAACTAAATACTATTTAATGGAAAGGAATTGACTACTATGAAGAAAAATAATGGAATTAGTTTAACTGAAAACAATGGAAAGAATGATAAGAAAAAGAAATATAATAAACCAGTAATCAAGGAAATAGCAAAGAAAAATCAGAAGAAGAAAGAAGAAACTCCTAAGTTTACTTTATATCCTGGAGCATTCCCAATCAAGATAACTAAGGATTGCGAAATCAAATTGAAAAATAAAGAGAATAAGAAATTAGTTAAAAGATTTCTTAAAGATCTTAATACGCTTGATGCTATGAGAGAAAAATTTGGAGATAATACAGAGGCCCTCGATCATGTCATTAAGTGTAAAAAAGGATACTATTTATCATTTCTTCATGGATACAATGCAGCAGTTGTAAGTCATGACATGCAAGCTGGACTTGCTATTGCAAATGTCTTGGCATGTTATGAAGACTTACACAAAGAGTTGGTAAATTACATGGAGAAGGAGGAAAAAGAACGAAAAGAAAGATTACTCAAAGCTATTACAGTTGAACAGGATATAATGTCCGATCCGATTATTCGTCCGACAGTATCAGTAGATGAGATTCCTCCTTATAGCATGTTTATTTATAATGGTAATGTGTTTTATAAATATGGAAGCGTAGCTACTTCTCATCTGGTGAGCCCCTTAAAAGAAACTGGAGAAGAGGATCGCATGTTAACGTTTAAAACTTATCTTGTTAAATATTGTAACTTTGATCCATTATATCAGGATATCTGCGAAGTACAGGTTTCTCCATATAAACCAGAATTTTCTGTAAAACTTGAAGACGATATTGAGGGATTTAAATGGGGAAATGGAGTATGCAAACCAGATGATGATGAGGATGATGACTTCGAACCAAAACCTTCAATGATTAGCGAAGAACTCAAAGAAAAGTTGTTGGATGATCTTGATGAGGAAGACGAATAAACTTTGTTATTCTATCAATAAGTTTTACTAACTAAATAAAAAATATTTTAGATTTAACCTTACATTAGGAATAAAAATCCTAATGTAAGGTCATTTAAAATATTTAAGAAAGGGTTGGCTAAAACTTATGGGAAAGAACCGGTTTAATACCAAAAAAGCAGACATGAAAAAAAATGAAAAAGAATTCGAAGACATGAGGAGACGTATTATGTTAGATAATAAGAATGTTAGAGCAAATAGACAGCAGTATCAGAGAAATCAGGCTGAGACAAATACAACTGTGGTTGAAGAAGTTGCAGCTCCGGTTTCCCATATTTCTGATTTTTTAGATATGACTCGTGAGGTTATAGTTGCTCATGAAGATGCAATAAATGACAATAACATCAATTTGAATGTTGTCGAAGGAACCAGAAAGCAGGCAAATGGAATTGTGTTTGTAAAAATGCAGTTTACAAAGGACGCTGGAAACGTATCTGACACTTTGCTGTTGTATTACATTGAAGATCGTAGTATCCTTTCTGCAAAGAAGAGATTTCCTGCCAAAGATTTTCAGGCAAATATTCTGGTTATTAACCAGGAGAGTGGAAACGTTCTGTTTAATCGTTTTGGCTATGCAGCTAACTGCATTGTAAAAGCGAAAGATTATATTGACAATATTGTCGCCAAGACAATCAACAGACTTGTTCAGAGTGAGCCAGTTAAAGAAACTGAGGAACCCACCAATTTACAATCTGCTGATTAAAATACATTTTAGAAAATAATGATACATTATTTTCTTGATGATTAAGGAAAGGAAGGACTACTACTATGAACAACACACCTAAGTATGTTGAGTACGCTCACGCAATCTTGAAGAATATGGATCAATCTGAGGTTGATGAAAATTACAATATTCTTCAAGCTGCAGCATCCACGATTGAGAAGACAATTGATATTCGCGTGGAGAATACTCACCTTGATATTCTAGTCACAATGTTTGATATTACATTCAAGACAATTGTGAAGAGAATCAAAATGAAGGTGAATGAAGGAAAAAGTCATTATCGAGTAATCGTTGCAAAGAGAGTAGAAATCGGTTATGATAATGCTCTCGATGAAGATTATGAAGATAATGGTGGATTCATGTTTTACATGAAGCACCTGTATTTAAAGCAGGAAGAAAATATTCAGAGAGAATATGGAGATTCCGTGATAGAACTGTGTGCGATGTGGAACAGCATGAATGTTTCGTCTGATATGCAGTTCATTGCAGATGTTATATCAGAAGCAAAATCAGAACTGAACAAACAAGACATTGCACTGGAAACGGATATCTGTATCATTCCGATATTTGCAATCATCTATGACCAACTCGTAGATGAAGTATCTAAGAAACGTAAAGAACTTGGAGAATTTGAGTATGTTCTTTCGTTCTTATCATCATTCGATGTTAAAGCAGTTCAGAGTGATAACATGGATGATGTTATCATATTCACTCCATCCATTGAGTATAAGTTGGAGTTGAAGGATAATCATACAGCAAGTGCAAGATATGAATAATATCGTTGTATGATTGTGTCACAATACGGGTATGTTGGTCGATTAAAACGTACCCGTATTTTTTTAACAACAGACTCTAAAAATGGGGTGAATGATATGCTAAAATACTTACCGCAATATGAAAACAAATTTAGGGATGAATTGAATATACCTCTCATGGAAAAATCAGCAGATGAACCTCTTGTTGAGTATATTAAAGATGCATGGAGATCACTAGAGGTTGCACCGGCTATTAAGATATTAAAGTTTGAATATACCGAGGATGAGTCAAAAATTGATATCAATCGATATATATTTAAACGAGAAAAACGCAAAAAGAAAAAAGATCGTGTGAATTATAAATTCGTACAAGATTCTAGATGCGGTTCTTTAACCACATGGATTCAGATTACATTACCAGTTAAAAATCCAAAAACTGGAGAAATCACAATCGAGCAAAAGGTGTTTAAGAAATCCATCTTAATTCCATTAAAGGATGAGAGAGGATACTATTATATCAAGGGTAAAAAATATTATCTCATTTTCCAGTTAGTAGAAAAATCAACCTATACAGGAAATCAAACGGTTACCCTTAAATCCTTAATGCCGATTGCAATTAGACGTAACTCTTACGATGTAGAGGGAATGGACGTAAGAACAGAAACTGTCATCAATATGTTAAATAATGATGAAGGCTTTGCGAAGAAAACTGACATTGTAAAAGAAGATGTAGAAAGTGTACAGTACACACTTCCTGTTTATAGTATCTTTATGTTTAGAAAAGAAATGCCGGTTATTCTATTCTATCTTGCCAATGGAGTAGAATGGGCTTTGGATTATCTTGGAGTTTCTAGGATTATCTCGTTTGAATCTAATATGGATGATAGAAGAGATGGAGAAGTATGGTTTTCGATATCTGCTAAATCATTTCTTAGAGTAAAGGATAGAGAATTATTCTTGAAATATCCATATATTCAATCAATAGTTGGTGGAATTTTAAGCGTTGTAAGTAATAGATTTACTCCAGCTCAGATTGGAGATAAATCTATTTGGATTAAGAAGTTGGGAAATGGAAATAATTATGCAAAAGGGCTAGATATGTTGACTTTCTTCAATCGCTTGTTAGATAAGACAACTCAGCGTATATTGCTGTTGGATGAATATCATAAACAAGATATATATGCTCTAATAAGATGGATGATGATGAATTTCAATGAACTCAGATTAAAGGATAATATGAATCTTTACAATAAACGAATTCGTTGTAATGAATATATTTCATCCCTTCTTACTATGGAATTTAGTAAGAGACTAAATCGTGTAATTGCAATGGGTAATAAAGCTACCGTAGATAATTACAAAGAGATATTTAAGTTTCCAGGAGAGATTCTTTTGCAGAAGATGCATGTATCCGGTGTATTGAGATTTGATGAATCTATCAATGATATGAATTTCTTTAGTAAGTTTAAAGTAACTTCTAAAGGACCACATTCATTGGGAAATCATGATTCAAATAGAATTTCTATTAGGGCAAGAGGACTTCATCCGAGTTTCCTTGAAAATTTCGATATCCTTGTTTGTGGATCATCCGATCCTGGAAGTTCTGCTTTACTTTCTCCTTGGGGAAGAATAAAAGGATTTTACTTTGATTCCAATCCGGAAGAAGATCATTTCCTATATGAATTTAAACAGGATTTGGAAGATAAAGAGTGGGAGAAAGTTGAAGAAAATGATAATAAGTACCATTTGAAGATTAACTCTTCTTCGAAAGAACGGTATTTTGAAGTGCTTGGAAAGATGCAATCAATGACAAATGATGTACAAGCATTTGGAACATCTCTAGAAGATCCAACTATGATTCTTGAATCTGCAGAAGATGTGGATGAGAAGAAAGATAGTGATTCGGAAAGCGAAAATACGACAAATGAAAAAGATTAATCTAGAACTCGGCAAAGTATCAAAAGGGATGAGACTAAGATTTAGTCTCATCCTTGATTCAGAATTAGGACCACAACACAAGAATTTTAATTTGGTTAGTCATTTTAAAATTGATGGGAACGAGTATCTCCGTTTAAATCCTCATCCATTTATCACGATCGATATTTCTGATACATTTGGGAAAAATGAGATATGGAATGCAAATCATGTGGTTAATTTAAATCATTTTTCTAAAATGAAATTGGAATCCAGATTAAATGTCATAATAAGAAATTTTCAAATAAAAGATCTATTTTACTATGACAATTTTAATCATTTAAAGGTTAATCCGGAAGTGAATAATCGCATTAAGCAAATGCCATTTGTGATTGGTAATAAAAACTGTCAAATTCAATATATTGTAATTCATGATGAAAAAGAACAAGATAGTGAATATGAAGGGGTTGTCTTTATGATCAATTCCGCAGATAATTATTGCTATCTTACATTTGATGAACTGAATTATCTCTACTATTTATTACGAAGTATTAATATGACAGAACTATCCCTGCAATTAATGAACTATTATCAATCACTAAAGAACGATTCCGATAGAAGTGTTGAGGATTTAACGAAAGAGTATTCAAAACCTCCAATTATTGAGGAAATTGAAGAAATTCCAGAACCGAATCATATACCTCCAATTATTGAACCAAATGAAATACCAGATCTCTATTAGAAAGGATTAAGCTATGAATGGAATTAAGAGTACGTGTAAAAAAGTTATTGAGTCTTATAAAATGGCTGTAATACGGACAAGGGTTATTTGCTTAAAGCATAAATTGAAGAACGCTGATCGATTAAAGAAACGATTTGAAGGATGATTTAAATCATCCTTCAAATTTTATTTACATGAAAGGAAATAATTAAAATGGTTGGAATTACATTGCTTATTATTATAATTATACTATTTATATTTAATGTATCTTTAGCATGGCTAACGTTCAAGACCTTTTTCGATACCCCAATTGTTTATGCATCCTTGACTGCCGCTCTCATTATCATTGATTCGACTGTTTTACATATAGCATTAGAAAGACTTTTGAATTAAAATTATATATTATTCAATTGGATACAAATCCATAACTTAGAGAAAGGAAGATGAACTATGGAAGGAATAACGCGAAAATATCCATTGCACATCAAATGCGATAAGAGAGTGTACATGGTACTCGGAGAGATTTCGAGTGAATACGAACCATTTAAGAATGGTAAAGGCTATATTCACGATGGGTATGTGTGGATATTTACCACAAAGAAACCGACTGATTCTAAGGTGCCATATTTCTGGTATGAACATGGTAAAATCTGCTTTGGCAAAATGAGAGATTCTTTAAAAGAGATCTTCTCTGTAGACAAATTACTCGATCTGTCTTTTGCCAATACAGTGTATCAGATGGATCCAAATGAAGAAATATATGATGAAGATGTTTTATCGGACATGAATTCATCAACGACGATCTTCGTTCCAGAAATTCACGAATGGGATGATTGCCTTAAGCGTTTAATTAAACTGGCGATTCATGATAAGAAAATTAATGTCAATAGGTTGAAATCAAAAATGGATAAAGCATACTCATTATCTAATCTAAAGACAGCACTTACTGGAAAGACGAAGATGTCAATCCCAAACTTTATCATCTGGTGTGATTTGTTAGGACTTGGCTTTAATATAACCATTTATGACAATCAAACCGATGAGCAAAATCCATTAAAGGATATGATAGAATACAATTCTATGAAAGATTCATATGAGCATATTAAATAATTAAATTAAAAGGAATACGGAGGGAACTACTTATGATGAAGAAAGCAAATAAAATTATTTTTAGAATTATGGATTTGGAGAATACAATTGGGAGAGTTATTCCAGCAAATGCTATGATAAAGATTACTGATATGCTTTATCATGCAGGAATCAAAAAGATTGATATTGTCTTAAGTGATTATGATGCGGTTATTCTTGACAATGAATCTCCAGATGCAATCGAATTAAATCATTCTGGTGATAAGATTATTTTAGATCTCTGTTATGATATCAAAGTATATCGTCATGAGGGAATTAGAAGAGCTGTAACAAAAACAAAGTTTCTCTTTAAAGGCAATGATCAGTCTGTCTATTGTATTAATCTTGAAAATATGATGGAAGTGAAAACATTAGCAAAAGATTATGATGACTTGATGTTTTCTTCTTGTTATCTGTATGCGAAAGAGATTATTGAATATCTTCCTCTTGATATGTATACAAGTGAGAGCATCAAACTTCCGGATTCTTATTCAGACTTTTTAACAGCCGGTAAAACCTGTTATGATGGCTATACAATCGATTTAATTAACAAGAACGATTCAGCAAACGATTTAGTTGCTGCTACTTCTGAAAATGGGGTAAAATAAATGAAATTAAATATCGATTCTTATCAAATGGAAACTAAGGAAGATGTTGATGTAAAAGGCAAATTCATCAACAGAGAACTTTCATGGATCGATTTTAATTACAGAGTCTTAGAGTGTGCTCGCTCTAAGACTCCTTTAAATGAAAGAATGAACTTCCTTGGAATCACAACTTCTAATTTAGACGAATTTATTTCTGTTCGGTTTGCTTATGTGTGTCAGCATAAGGAGACGGAACCATATAAGAAACTTTTAAAAGAGATTCATGGTTTCATCCATGATCAGGTTAAAGTTTATCAAGAATTAGAAAGTGAATTAAAAGAGAAAAATGTCCATATTACAAAGATGTCAAAATTGGATAAAAAAGAAATTCGAAAAATGAAACAAATTTTCATGAATTATCTATTTCCTCTTTTGATTCCAACTTTGGTTGCAACTCATGGATTACCATTAATTTATTCTGGTGATACGTGTATTGCAATTATCATTAAGCAAAATAATGAAAATAATCTTGTAATATTGCCGATACCAAAATATGTAGATCAGCTATATGTGATCGGTAATAAAGTAATTTTAATAGAAGATCTCGTTTCCTATTTTTTAGAAGAGCTTTTTATTAATAAGGAAATCAAATGCCATGGAATATTTAGAGTGATAAAGGATGCATCCATGTGCTTAAATCATGACGAAAATCGTTTTATTATTGACAGGATGAATGATGTACTATTACGAAGAAAGATGTCGAAAGCAATCTTTCTTGAGATGGAATCTCAGATGAACTCCCAATTATCAGAAATGCTAATTGAGCAATATGAGGTTCCAAAATCCCATGTACATTATGAAAAACAAATTGTAGATTTTAAACGTTTTTCAAGTTTTAAACTTTTACCGAGTAAGTATTCATATAAACCTTTTAAAGCAAAACCCTATGAGGGAAAAGGAAGATACTCTTTATTCTCAACGATTGATGATAAGGATATTCTTTTACACCATCCTTATGACAGTTATGATACAATTGTAAGATTCATTAACCATGCAGCAATTGATCCGGATGTAATAGCAATCAAGCAAACGTTATATCGGGTATCGTCTATTGATAGTCCAATTGTAAAAGGATTATGTAAAGCTGCTGAAAATGGAAAACAAGTTTCGGTATTAGTAGAGATTAAAGCTCGATTCGATGAAGAAAATAATATTCATATTATTGACCGATTGGAATCATCTGGATGTCATGTTCTTTTAGGAACTGAGTATCTTAAGACCCACTGCAAAATGTGTGTTGTAATTAAGCGGGATGGTAGAGATTATCGGCTTTATTCTCATATAGCAACTGGAAATTATAATGAGAAGACAAGTAAAATCTATACGGATCTATCTTATTTTACATCAAAGCAAAAAATAGGATTTGACTTACTTCACATCTTTAATATTCTTTCTGGTATTAGCACACCAGATACGAAATTAAAGAAAATCGCATATTCTCCAGTTACATTAAGAAAGACTCTCATCAACGCAATTGACAATGAAATCGAACTCGCAAAGAAAGGAAAGAAAGCAGAGATCTTCATAAAAGTAAACTCCATATCCGATCGGATTATGGTACAAAAACTTTATGAAGCTGCTAATAAAGGAGTTGATGTATATATTATCTGCAGAGGTGTTTGTTCGTTAGTACCGAGAAAAAATCTCTATGTGAAAAGTATCGTTGGAAGATTTTTGGAACACTCGAGAATCTATTATTTTAGAAATAATGGAAAATCTAACTACTACATCTCTAGTGCAGATTTACTAACCAGAAACTTGGATAGACGAATTGAGATATTATTATCATTAACCGATAGCAATGTGATCAATAAAATTAAGTCTATTATCCACACATTAAAGAAAGATGAAGCAAATAGTTTTATCATGGATGAGAAAGGAATCTATAAAAGGGATAAAGGGAATTATGACGCCCATCAAAAGTTTATAGAGAAGGTAGAGGAATAATGAGAAAGATTACTAATGAAATGGAAAAGAAAATTACATATGATAGAATTTTTAGAAAAATTTCATATCGTGATATTGCTTCAATGTATAGTCTATCAAAAAGCGGTGTGTGCTTAATTATACGCCGCTTTTGTGGTAAAGTCTATTCAGATTACATCGCTTCAGATAAAAATTATGATTATATTTGTAATAAATATCAGTTCTCGAAATCTTCAGCAAAAGAAATATTATCTACAGCAGAAAGACTTTACCGCGTTGGTTATTGCTATTCAAATATTTAAAACAGAAGAAGGTGACAGAAAGTATGACATCGGAGGAATTAACGAAAGAGGATTTAAAAAATATTTATACATTATATCTTTGTAAGAACATGTCCAGACATGAAATATCCGTTAAATTCAAAATATCAGAGTCAATCATTTCAAATATTATAAAAGCTGGATCATATGGTGGACTGTATCAAAAATAAATTAACTACAAAGGAGATACGACGATGAGAAGAAAGATTTATGATGAAGACTGTAGAGATATCTTTGTTAAGATGACAACTAATCATCTTACTGGAGCAGAAATGGCAAGGGAATACAATGTCACTCAGTCGACGATTTCCAGAGCTCTTAAGTTTTACTCCATGAGTGCATATGCTGACTTTATTAGAACCGTTGGGGATTATGCATGGTGTTTGGATCAGAAGAAGTATAAGATGCCTATTGAGACTTTTAATCTCTTATTAGAGAAAGGAAGACAACATCTAGAAGGTGTTGACAATGAGCTTATTGGAAGATGAATTTGTCGTATGAAATTAAAAGAAAGATATCATATGACATTCATATAAATTATTCAAGAAAGGAAGGAATACGCTAATGAATTTATTTGACGACAGAAGACAGGAGAAGAAAAGACCATCTTCTTATTCTAACACTGGACGGGAAGGAAACCGAGAAAGAAAGAGTGGTATTTATGCCACCAGTGAAATGCAAGGAATTCTTGCTACGAAAGAAGCAAACGAAAAGAAGGCTTCTGGAATTGTTTCCGACTATCTTGTAGGTCAAGCTGAGAGAACGTATGATGAAAAGTCACTTATGAAGAATCTGGACAATCTTTTGATCGGATTCACGACAGAAGAGAAGTTGAGGATTGTATCCATGGCTTTAATTCATGCATTGTGTAGAATTTCTTAAGGAAAGAACGGGTCTATGAAAACTCATAGACCCTCATTTTTTATTGAGGTGAGAAAATGAAACGGGCTATTTATGCGTACAATACTCATATAGAAGTCTATCCTTATGAAAAAGGAGAAAATAAATCAATAGAAGACTTCTATTCAGTATATGACCCGACATTTTATAAGATGAATCCAGTTGCGTATTATATTGAAAATAATACGCTATATTTGCCGAGAGGTACAAATATTACATTATTGGAACGTCAATTCAATACAAATTTGATATCGATCGTTAAAGATTCAGACCCAGCTAAACGAATAAAAATCAAAGCAACTTTAAAACCACGTTCCAGAATACAAAGTGAAGCAGTTGATTTTTTAACTGGAGAAGGAAGATTTTCGACAGCATTAAACTATAGCCAACAGAGTCTCAATCTTGATACAGGTGATGGGAAAACAATTGCAATGATATTAGCGATTGCTAAAACTTATAAAACACGGACGATTCTAATTGTTCATCAAACCAAATTAAAAGAACAGTGGATGAGAGAATTTATGAAAGCATCTACATTAACAGAAGATAGATTTTGTGATCTTGTTGGTACAGAATCCATGATTGCTGTAATGACAGAAAATATAGATGCCGATGTGTTCTTTGTTAACCATCAAACAATTCATCTGTGCGCTTCAAAATACGGATGGGATTTCATTAAAGAATTTTTCAAAAAGATTAAAGTTGGTGTAAAGATTTATGATGAGGCTCATAAATATTTTTCCAATATTATGATGATTGATTTCTTCAGTAATACAAAAAAGACGTTTTATCTTACTGCAACTTTCACAAGAACGCAAATCAAAGAGAAGATGATCTTTAAACGAGCGTTTGCGAATTGCTATCGATTTGGAGAAGAAACTCTGAATTATGAAGAAAAAAGAAAGCATGTTATTTATTACTATGTAACATTTAACAGTCATCCCGATCCAACTATTATTCCTGGAATGTATAATAAATATAATATATCTCCTTTTAAATATATTGATTATGCTTTAAAGGATGATGAAAAACATACATTACTAATGGTAATAGAGATCATTATGAATCAAACATCAAAACTTCGAGGAAGAGTTCTAATAACTACTCCTAAAATAGAAAGTACGGAAATTATGGCTAATTTTCTGAAGGATATTGTTGGTGATAAATCTATAGCGATCATCAATTCATCAAAAACGAAAGAAGAGAATGATGAAGCAAGACATGCCGATATAATATCATCAACGATCAAATCTCTTGGTACTGGAATTGATATTCCAGGATTAAGAGTATTGATTAATACAGAACCATTTACCTCGGAAGACAACATGCGACAATTAAAAGGTCGTTTAAGAGAATTTGGTCCAACTGATGATACCTTCATGTTTGATATAGTAGATACTGGTTTTAAAGATATATCAATCATGGGAGAGAAACGAAAGAAAGCAATGAAACGATATGCAAAAGAAATTAGATTATTAGAATTATGAGGTGTTAATATGAAAATTATATGTATATTAGGATCTATTGGAACTGGGGTAGATAGTATTTATGGAGCAATTGAACGCTGGAACACGATTAATTTTATATTAGTAAAAAATGTGGATGAAATCTCCGATCATATCAAGAAAAACGATGATTCAAAAACAATCTTTTTGGTCAAACCTGATTGCTTAAGTGATTATCTGATGATATATCACGAATACAAAGATTTTATTGTACCTATATTGCTTACTGCAACAGAACGAACCAGGATTCATCGATTATTGAATTCAATTCCAGATGATGAATTATCGTTAGCTGAATTTGCTGATATATTGACAGAGGATGAAACTGTTTTTGATGAGGTATATATTCGAGATCAAATAGATGAAGATTTCAATTTGTATGTTCCGAAAGAAAATTACTTTGATAATGATAAAAGCCTCATTCATGCTTTATCAGCTGTCAAAAGATTCATTCTCCAGCAGACAAGAGATGAACGAGAATAAAAAAGAAAAGAAGGTGATTTCTTTAATCACCTTCTTTTTTTATATATTGGATTAAAATATGTATATTTTATTTTAATCTCCCCATTTTCCACATAACAACCAGATTCAGAAACCAATCGATTTATTCCAAAATAAAACTTTTTTGTTATCTCATTCATTTGATAAATTTTTTCTATATTTTCTTCATTAATATCTGAAATATATATTTCTGGTAATACTAATGATATATTTAAGATATTAGCTCTCTTTTGATATATTTTTTGTAATAATGATTTAAGTTTATTTCCATCATTACTCATTAAAGTATAGTCATTTATATTTGATTTCCTCTCATGATCTAGCCAATTAGGAATTACAATCATTGTCGGTTGTGTTAATGATTCGGATTCATATGCTTCTAATGCATAACATAATTTTCCTTTAAATTTGAATATTAAAGGAACACATACGGATATAGAATCTTTCATTAACAAAATCATATTTGGATTGAATCTGATATAATTATCCGGATAAGGATAAAAAAGAGAAGACTCGGAAGAATATAAAGTTTTTGGACGATATTCTTTCAAGAAATCTCTCACATTAACACTTTCCAATTGATTGTCATTGGTTGCACTGTGCATAAGCTGCTCAACATAAACCAATGTTTCAATATTTGGGTGTTTTGGGAGATAATACTCGGATGTTTTAATTACATCTTTAGGTCTTACCTCCCATTGTGAATATTCAATCGGCTCTCTTGTAGTTTTATCGAATATCGGATCTACAAATGTTACATGCTCCAATATTAACATATTGGAATATACTTGTTTTACAATTCCGGTATGCGGAACCCCTTTTTCTATAAAGAACACTTCATTTCCACATACGTAGTCTGTGTGCTGAAATGCTATCATACATGATCATCCCCTTTATATACGGTACTTCTTTAATTCAATGTTTTCCCGGGTTGTACCACAGTCTTTATATAATAGATTATAGTAGACATTGATTTCTTTAAAGAGTATCGTATACATTGATAAGGACTTTCGATAATAATCAATCGTTGTATCATAATTTTCATTTTTTCGGTTAAACTCTTGATCATTGTCACTAAAGATATTTAATACCACATTATATCCATAAAGTCCTCTCATAATAAGATGACGAATCGTTCGATTATAATTTTTTCCACATACACACATGTTCACGCAATTATCAATATGATATCCAAGATTATAGCATATTGATAAGATATCAAATACTCCTTCACATAAATTAATGTGAATTGTATCCATTGTAAATAAATCAACAGCCGACTCAATTGAATATGCTGTCATGTTTTGATTTGAAGATTGAACGATTGGATATTTAACCCAACTATATTTTTCTTGTTCTGTTACATCACGAAATAAAATATGTGAATTACCATAAGACAGAAATCCTATGTATTTTTCCTCTAATATATTTGCCACATATTTATCACAAGTTAATGAATCAATTTGATTATGCACTAAAAAATCTTTTAGCGATGTAATGATTTTGGTTTCTTTTAATATTTCATCTGTCATCTGTATTCCAAGTCTATTTTCCACGTATTTGATTTTTTGTATTCTATGCTTATTCGGTGGTAATAGAAATGGAAATATTTTAAATGACTTTTCTTTTTGGTATCCCATCGTCTTAATATTTGTACATTTCTTCATCACAGAATCTATTGACGATGCCATTAAAGAATCACTAATACCAAGTAAATCCAATGTCTCTTTTGTCAATACTCCTTGAGCTGGACACTTAAAACAATTATAAACGATGGGATAATTATCATTAACATCACACCGGACATAAAAATGTCCGGTGTTGTAATTCTTTTGTGTATCTCCACAATATGGACAACGAGTTTGATACTGAATCTCACTAACTTTTCTTGTCCATTCATTTCTGGAAAATAATGCAACTAAAAATTTCTGTTTAAATTCTTTTATAGTCACTTAAGTACGCCCCTAATATCTCATGTGATTTAATAAAATCATCATTTAATCTTTTTAATTGTGTGTTAACCTCGCTACTATATCTTATAAGCGAAAGAGCATTAAGATTATAACGATCGTATCCATCCTTCATTGTTTTTGGATCAATCATGCACATCATAAGTTCACCATATTTTGATAAACTAAATTTGAGAGGTTTCTGATAACGGTCTACATCAACCAGTGGTAGTATCTCTTCACCATCGATTGTTTCAAACTTCGTGTTTAAGAAATTAATTCGATATCTTACAGAATTATCATCCAAATTTGTCGCTTTTGATAATTCTCTAGATGTTGCTGATCCAGAAACTTTAATAGCAAACATCAATCTAATAGTTTCAGTCCATCCATCCCTACGATTAGCTATTTTAGTATAAATAATACTAAGGAATTTTCTGCTTAAATGATCCACATCGATTTGTTGCTTTACAAATGATAAAGCAACAAAATACTGGTAAATTGTAGTTTGACGCATTTTATCATCAATATCATTGATATATTCTGTGCTATTATAATACTCTTTTAGTACAGTTTGTGCTAAACGAATAGCGGTATATAAGCTTTTTAACTGAGTTTCGCTAGACGACGCATTTGCTTTTAAATAAGCAAATTGTAATGCTTCAATCTTATATCGGATTGTGTCGATTTCATCTGATTTTGGGTCAACAATAATGTAAGAAAGGTGTGAAATTACTTCTGATGCTTTTCTCATTGGTTAATCCTCCTTGATGTTATTATAATCTGTTTAATGATTTAGAAGTTCTTAAACTTTCTTTGTACATTTTACCTCCTTAAATGTATATTGTATAACTAAAACACAAAAATTCAGTAAAAAAGAACTAGACAGTTTTATTCTGTCTAGTTCTTTTTCCGTCGACTTTTAGTATCTAAAAGGAGTATATATGACAAAATTTAATCATTAGATACTGTAGCTAAATGGAAAACAATGTATAAAACCATGAAAGGAGGTCGACGTTTTTCATCCTTTCTATTACATTGTAGGAGCTTTTTTAAAATTATAATTTATAGATTAAATAGGAATAATACAGCTTCGTCTCCAATCTTATCTTCTGAATATCCAATTTCGGTTCCAGTTAATTCTGGTTCTTCCGGAGTTACATATGTAAATCTACTATTTACAAATGTAGAAATAATAGATTTAATTTCGTCCCCATGAATTTCAAGAAGCAAGGAGTATTCCGTATTACAAAGTTCAATGTAATGAATATCTTCCTCTAACTTATTCATATATTTATTATTTCGAATAATTCTTGAATTCATCCTTCCTTCCAGATTTCCTGTCAGAATATATGGTAGTGCTGCAGATTCAACAACACCATCATCGTTGATTTCCCACCCGTGTTCTAGTAATAATTTCTTCTTTAAAAGTAAAGCAAGATAATAGAAATTATTACGAGTTAATAAATTGGTATCACGATAATTTCCGAAATAAGAAGCAAAATAGCTATTGATTAAACGAATTTGAAGTTCATTGGGCTTCCAATGATCCATCATGTAATCAACTTCTTCTTGTGAAACTGGAATATCAATCATGGTTTTAATTTCTTCAGCGGTTTCATCAGCATTCATTGTTGCTATGAGTGCCTTACCTTCATCCATTTTCTTGATATTCATCTCCATTTTATCTTGTCCAGAAAGTCCTTCACTGTTTTTGATATTTGTAACTTCTGTCTTATTCTTTTCATCTACTTCTTTAATGAAATAATTGATTTGAAACTTAATGCAAATAGATAGACTATATCTTCAATCCTATATTCTGTTACCAAATATAAGAAAGTCTCCCGTTTCGGATTTCTCCTACATTTCACCCGTATAGAGCCTACTCACCTTTAATACATCACTGTATTCAATCCAGCTACTTTCGTATTTAAGTATTTCTACTAATCTGGATGTCTAGCTTTCCCTAGTCGTTGAACTCATATCTTAAGTAAGATACTTTGCTGCGTCGATTATCACATCATCAACCTTTTTACTATACCTTTGGAGTTACCCATTGCCACTAGATGTATTACTACTCTAGTTTAGTAGTTAATGATTATGTAAAGTCCCCGCAATTAGAGAGATTTATAGACCACCATTAAGTTAATGGTCTTCAAAAATCCTGGGATGTTTTCTTTATACTTTTGAAGCTTTTCATCCCAGTTTTCCGGAAATGAGAATTTAGCCATATTCTCACTAATGATTACATTCTTTAAAAAGTTTCTGATAATAACAAATGCATCATAACCATCAATCATACGTCTTTCAAAAATGACACTATTGATTGCTGTGGATTCAATTACTCTGGATTTTACATATACAAAAAGCTTGTTAAAAATATCTACTTTATCTCCTCCAAATAAGTCAAATAAAGGACGATAGAATTTATAGATATAATTTGTGTCTTTTGTTAATTTCACGTGATTGATATAGAAATAATGAAACATAATCGGACTAATGACTTTCATTCCAAATGAAATCATTAGAATGATTTTGATATGTTCATTTGTAAATTCAAGAGACTCCAAATACTCTCTTTCATTCGCTTTCTTTTTCCCATCATTCTTTTCAACATCATCCAGATAATTATCTTCGGTTAACTTTCTGATATTATCAGCAATATGATTATCCTCGGAAAAGAGTTCATCATGTACATATTTGATGAAACCATCTATGTATTCATCTCTTTCCGCTTCCGTTGCATCTTCCGGAATTTTGAATGTGTCGTCTTTATCAATCATATATTTAATATGAAGATAAGATAATAGCAACTCGTTCTCAAAATCATACATATTGATGAAATAATTGATATAACGAGATATTTGATCCAGCTGTTTTTCGTAGCTTGTTTTATTGATATAAAATCTAGACAGTGGAACTGCTCCAGGCGCGTCAATCACTTTATCGAAAAAGCATATGAAAACTTTTCCATCATTCTTAACATAGATGTCTCTTTCTTTTGGCTTCCATAATGCAATTGGTGGCTTATGGTTGTCCTTATTTTTTGTTCCCATGGTATTAATCCCTTTCCTTTCATCGTAATTGGCCTATATCAGAAAGATGATGTATAACAAGAAATAAAAATATCTTTTTATTTCTTTTTTCTTGTTGATGTACCACCTTTTTTCTTATTGATAACGTGAACGCTTTTGTTTAACTTCCCTTCCGGATTCGTAGAAGTAACTGTGCTTCTACCAGGCTTGCGCTTTTTTAATGTATGAACGGCATGAGGGTGTCCTTCTTGCACCGTGTCATACTTTGCTTTCTTCTTTGGTACTTTAGCAGAAGATCGTTTGAACGGATTGATTTTATCAATAAACTCTTTCCTTTGTGCTTTTGCTAATGCCCTTTCTTTATCCAATTCTTTCTTTAAACCTTTTTCCAGATTATAAAGTTCAGAATCGCTTTTTACCATCTCGTAATCTTTAATACTTCTAAGAAATTTTACCATATTTACTTTTTTGAATAGAGTGATATTGGTTTTTCTTAAGATATTATAATTATTATCCTGCAAAAATCTACAAGCAAAGTAGATGGATTTATCATATTCAAGTTTATAGTCTGGATTTGCTTTATCTGGAAGAACATTTGAATACTCTTGATCCATTTTTTCATAAAGAGTATCAATCAGATATCCATGTACTTTATAAAGTGCCGCATATTTATAAATAAAGCTTGGACTATTTGAAAAGAACTGGATATAATATCGTTCCAAATTATTCTGTCTCGCCAATTGATCACTATCTGTAAAAAATTGAACCACAACATCATAGTATAATCCCTCTTGGGATTCAGATGGAACTTTCATGTGTATCATATACATTCCACCCGTTTCTGTCCAGTTTTCACAGTAGATTTTTCGATTGGAATTCATGATTTTTTTGTATTTCTCTTCATACTGAATAGCAGTATTCTTGATATTAATATCAGAAACTCCAAAGGGGGAGCTTAAAAACTCCCCCAGAGTTTGATATGGTGTATCTTTGTTTGGCAATTTAATCACCCCATATAATAATCATTAATGATCTGCAATAATGAACTGATTACCTGTAATCAAGAGGGATATTAAATCAGATGATGCGAGTAATACTTCTTTATCCGTTTTTGCACTATTAATGATTGATGAATTGAAATCTCTCATGCTCAAATCAAAAGGTTCTCCAATATAAATACTATAATTGATAATATTATCAAATAGAGTATCACCACTGGTTCTTATAAGTACATCAGTTAGTACGTCTTCTTGATTAATCGCACCGTGAACTGCTGTATGATAAATGAAATCTTTAAAGTCATCTAACTGTAATTTCCATTTTGTAACCTTGGTGATTTGATCATAAATTTCCTTAATTCTTTCATCTGATATAAAATCATTAGCACTCGAAAATAAAAATCCCAATGGTTTCATGACAGACTCATTTTCAAATACAGATGAAAGTAGGACTTTGTAAACGGATTTAAATCCATTATCAATACAATCGATGATGATATTTTCAAGTTCTGTATGCGGTTTTAATTTAACATTAGCAATTGCTCGAAGTGTTGAAACAGAGCATCCTTTTACAATTCCATTATGATAAGCAGATGCTGTTGCTTTAACTGTATCATCAACTGCATCATATAGCAATTCCTGTGAAAGCGTTGATTCTCCACCAACTTCGATTGTACCGATTTTCATTTGTAAATTAAACAATCTTTTCTGTAGATCTTTTGCTTCAAAGTTGTATGTAGAAACAGCTTCACTTTTCTTTTGAACTTCTTCTAATTTATAACGAAGCGTATTAATAGTCTTTTCATACAAAAACTGATTGTAATACACATCATCAAAACTAGATCCATCACTCATTCCTAATACAACATTTCCAGCATATCCAGCACGAATTGCGTCCGCATCTAAATCGATTGCCCGATGCTCCTCTGTAATATGTCCATTATCATTGGTCCAACCAATTTTATCTCCGTCTTTTACGGTAACTACAATTTCTGGTATATTACGATTATTAATATCAATAAGAGATGTAACCGGAGTACCTGAATTAATTTTATTCATAAACTCCTTTTCAAGACCCATATTAATAATCGTCGTATTTAAGATAATGGATAGATCTTCGCATAATGAACGATTAATTCCATTCACCATTGATCCCACCATAAGAATTAGATTCACATCATTTGTTGCTTTAAACTCTCCGCTTAATGTTCTTGATACATTGATCATAGCAACATCATCATAAGCTGGTGCAATGATAATAAGATGTCTCCTCATCTTTCTGCATTCTTCATTTAATGGGAAAATAATAGTCTTAAAGCAATCCATTGTAATCTTATGGTCGAATATCAAAACATCCACGTTATGATATTCACCATTGAAGTTATCGTTATTTACATAGATGCTATCTTTTAAAATAGCATTGAAATGATATCCTTCTGTGATTGTGTATTTAGTCTTTCCATCAGGAGCTTTCTTAATTTCAATTAACGGATAGTCAAGTTTATCATACAGATCATGAATCAATCCGGTAATTTCTTCATCTCCATTGGCTGATATATAAGCAATTTTTGTCATAGTATCAACCATTGAATCATGATTCGTTGTATCGACATAACTAATCTCATTTTCGAGAGCGTTAATGATCTCGTCACGAATCTTATTATATGCATTAAGAATATCTCTTGGAGGAATATTTTCTTCTTTAATTTCTTCCATTCGATTTAAATATTCTTGATAGATTGCGTTTACTGAAATAATTGCTGTTGTAGTTCCATCTCCCACAGCATAGTTTAATCTGCTGCACGGTGTTTCAATTAATCCTTTGATCGCATCATCTACCAATGTAATATCCTTTGAGAAAGATAATTTTTTCATAATTGAAAATCCATCTTTCGTTACGTGTTGATAAGGATATTCGCTAATGATAGAGGATGAACCATAAGGTCCATATGATTTAGCAAGTACATCTGCTGTCATCTGAAAAATCTCGGAAACTCTTTTTTGAAAATCGTTTGCACTCATCACATTAATTGCCGGAGATTCTCCGATATTTAATAAAGGATGAACTCGATACTCATTATCATTCTCATCGTAATCATAAATAGGTTCGTCGTATTTTTCCACAGTAAAATCCTCCTTAATAATAAATCCTGTTTTTAATTAAAGTTTTTGGCAGAATGATTATATAGTTGTCGCTGCCGCATTAAAATAAGAAATTTTAAAAAGATTATCTTTTCCAAGATAAGTTATATCAACAATTGGTGTTTTTGAACCATCTTCATTGATAATAAAATTGTAGTCGTAATCAAATGGAAGAATAAGCGACGCATAGTTTAAATGATTTGCATCTGCCATTGACACAATTTTATTAAAATCTGAAAGCATGTAACTAGAGTCGTCTGGAATCTTTTCTAAGATTTTTTCAAAATCTCCATACCAATACTTCACAATTGGATTTGAATTAAACAGACGTTCAATATCTTCTCTTACATACTGATTTTCTTCTTCCGTATAGATTACTACCTTTTTAACCATCTTTTGTCTAATAGCAATCGAAATAGCTTCTACGGCATTTAATTTGGTATTAATCGTATAAAAAATTTCATTTCTCATCAATATATCAAGAATTGTATTATACTCGATTTTATTAGTTGGAGCGGTTGCTAAATCTAATAAAAAATTACGATTTTCCCGCTTGCAATACCATTCGAATAATTCATTTGTATCAAGTCCTTCGATTCTTGAAGTATCTATGATTTGACGAATTTTATCATTTTGATGTATTAGTGTTAATAGAATAAACCATGGAGCTTTAATGATATCATAATATTCTACAAACAAACATTGAGCGTTCATAAACATTGTATCTGTTGTATGCATATTACTCAATACATCTTTAACATTATCTTTTGTTAGTATGACGTTATCACCAGGTTTCAATGTTATCACCTTCCAATCTTTATGAATAAAAAATGAGAACGATAAGAAATGAATCTCATCGTTCTCATCATTAATATTTAGTTGAATGGTAAGCCGAAATCCTCGCTTCCAGCAAATGTAGATACTGGAGCTTCATAAGATGGAGTGCTATTGAAAGAAAGATTTCCAGAATTATTTCCAGAATTTCCTCCAGATGAGAATCTTGAACTTAACTGATTTAAATATCTGGTTCCATGAGCAGAAATGGGAAGAATCTCCGTAACTTTTTCCAGAATCTCATAGAAAACTTCCCATTCTGATTTCACTTCATGTTCTCCACCATATTGGCCATTCCGATAATCATAGTTGGTTATATAAGTATTTTCTCCAAACACATAAGAGAAAATATTCTGTGGGTCTACGGTATTATCTGCTTTCACCATCTGATACAAACGAAGATATACTCTTATTTTTCCATTAGAATCTTTATTTAATTCAACAGACAATACATTCTTCTTATCATTACTTCCCATAGTAACAGATACTGATGTTGGAAGTTCTACCTCTTCTCCAGCTTTTAACTTATTAAGTGCAGGAATAATCACATCATCAATTCCAGCCTTTAATGTAATTGCTTTTTCTGGATAAAGGGCTGTGTTTGCTCTACGATTTTGATCATACTGTCTCATACCAGAAGCATCCGTTCCAGTACAAGGAGTAAAACGAATACTAATTTGTCCATTCCATGCTCCTAATGTCATAGAAGACAAATCTGAAAAGAATGTCTTAAATGTGGTGTTTACATTAACACCATTATTGCTTTGGTTATTATTCCGTCCGAACATACTTGTTGTTCCTTCCTTTCCTAAATTGATTTAGTGTATTGTCCGACTTATCGTAAAATAAAAATCTCACGATGTTAAATTTAATCAATCACCTCTTTTTCTTTGAATAATCTTAATAGCATATCGCAGAACTCCTCCTTCGCTTTAAATAATGTATCATTATTATAAAAAACCACATCGTAATTATAATTAAATACATTATCATCTGCGTGATTACCATAGGATTTTTCATCATCCCCGCGTTTTACTAGCAGAGTGATACAAGGTAATTTCATGATATCTTCAACAAATTTTTTCAGTCGTCCTATCTCTTCAGGTTCTCTTACATGAACAAAAATTAGATCATCATCCGAGTGGTAGAACGAATTTAGCTCATTCATTATATATTTAAACGGAATATCATCGTATTTTGTAAATGCATCCTTTAGATCAGATAATAATCTTCGTTCCTTATCCCCTTTTGCTTCCTTGTATCCGAATTTTTTAAAGATAATACTAGCGATTTCTTTAATAGGCGTTATAGACGATATAACCTTAGTCGAATACACTTCTCTTGCAAAATCGCACAGAGTGTCTTTTCCAACTCCACCTTTACCATTTATGATGATTACAATTTTTGATTTAAGAATGGATTTACTTTCATTTGTCTCTTTGTCGTTATGACGACTACATGGAAAATTCCTATTTTTTAAACTGAGGCAATTTAAAAAATCGCTACATAAAAGGCATTGATTTTCTTCGATCATTTTATCGATTTCATCATTCATCTTTCATCACCTTTTCCATTTTCTTCTTATATGGTTTCAAAATTTTATTACGAAGCTTGCTTTCGATTTCTTTAATAAAAGGAGTATTGAGCATTTTTCTATATTCGGGATAGAAATTACCGGTAACAGTAAAATTCTCGTAATATTCATTCATCATATCTGTCTCTAATCTAGGATCGTTTACATCAGAATTTAAAATGAATTCATCGACATCATGATTCTGTTCAATGATATTTAAAATGATAGTATAAAGATTCGAAACGATAACGATGTCGTCAGCGTCAATCCCATCTCTTTTTAAATTGAGAGAAGAAACATCTTTCTTTTTTGGAAGAGTATCCGATAACTCTCGCTTATTACGAAGAATATAATTTAAACAGAATGATGAAAAATTGTGTTTAATATTAACGATAAAATATCGATAAGTCATATGAAGAATATCAAGCTGATCTTCATATGACTTTTCCTCAAAGTCTGGAAAACCAAGTCCTAAATATTTATCAAATATATTTAATAAGAAACGAATAAAATCGTCATTCATTCTCTCCAGATCGTTTTCATCATCGTCCGTTTCAATTTGTAATACAGACATGCGAAAGGATTCAATATAAGAACCTACATAATCAAATTTATAATTCATTGGATCAGAGAACTGGGCTCTGATATGCTGCTTCAATAAATTAATCGGTTCATCTGACAAAAAAATTTCAGCATCAGTTGGTGTGGGTTCAAATTCATAATCGTACATGTTGATCACCTATTTTACCTTTCCTTTAAAAAATGATAGTAAGTCATTGATGTTGGTTGCGTAAAATGATACAAACCCACAGTTTGCACAAATAGCTGCATATCCAATAACCCTTTTCTTTCTACTAAATCTTTTTCTTGAATACATTTCGGAAATAGTCTTTTTTCCAAAACCGCACATCGGGCAAGCATGTCTAGTAATAAAATGTCCACCATTTAATCCATCTTTAAAGACATTTTGTTGTTTCTCTTCATCAAACACATAATCATCTTCCTGAGGAGTAGCGTCTGCTCGATTTGCAGCTTCTTTTTTCTTAATCTCTTCCTCTGCATCATAAAGAACCTTTTTATTTTCTAAATCCGGATTCGGAATAGATTCATTCTCAGCGTCAAATAATACTTTTTCTGCCATTTTTAAACCTTCTTTCTTTAAATTTTTCTTCCTTTTTGAATTTTCGGACAACCCTCTTTTACCATACAATTACTCTGATTTTCAAAACAAATTTCCGTATGATAATCAACCTCTCCAGTTTCCAAGTATTTTGCATACTCGGAAGCTGAGTGAGAGTATGTTGAAGTAAATCCACAATTACAACAAACCGTAACAGTTGCGACATGCATTTGACCATTCATCACATTACTGATCGATTTATGAATGTCTCCGCATATAATGCATTTTCTTTTTCTCAATGAATCTAACGTGATATCAGCACCCATAACATTACCTTTCTAAAAGTAGATCTGATATTTTAATCAGTTCGTAAATATGCTTGGCACGATCCGATAATACTAAATGTAAAATCAATGGAGCTGTTATATAAATGCAATATCCTCTATCTAAAATATAAAGAAATAAGTCATTAATAAAACAAATAACACGCTCGTTTTCACCACTATCTTTAAGATACTTTACAAATATAGATAACGTGGCTTTCTGAGAATTTATTTGTTGTTCATACCAATCACGTTCCATTGGTAATATAGATTTGGGATCAAACTCTTCACCGGTTTGATTTGAATAAAGAATATGATATAAGGCATCCGTTAATCCGCATTTATTAAATGCACGCTTAACTTCTAATGAATTAGTAATTTCATTTTCCAAATGAAAATCATCAAATTTTGTAGTAATAAAATCCCATTCGTTGTCGTATTGATTTGTACTGTTCATAGTTTAGTCACCTCACGTCTTTAGAATCTTACAATATTCGTGATTTTATCACTCTTTCTTGCTGTTCCATTCACTGTCTTACCGACAGAGATATTTTGAACACCAAGAATTTCAACCACCGATTTAAACGGTGCTAGAATATTGTCAATCATAGTCTTGTAATCAATATAAGGTTTACACCATTCTGGAATTTCCTTATTCGAAGGAACACATAAGACAACAAGACCTCTTTCTTTTCTTGTGATCTTTACGTCTCCTTTTTTATTCGTTGATTTCTTTGTTACTACAAAAATTCCAGTTCGATCATCGAAAATTTTATTTTTGATAATCTCATATTCTCTTGGATACTTATATTGCATATCAGATATATCATCTAATGAAAAAATATTAAGTTTTAATAATCTTGGTTTTGATGGTACATCTATTTCGTTATCTGGATATATCATATTCCAAGCTAGAACACCACGTACTGATTGCTCTGAACCTGGATCCTTATACGATGATAATTCTTTTGCTGATGTAATTGGGAGATATTTTACTTCTCCATGCTGAATAGATGCCTGAATGGTATTTGCATATTGCTTTAACTCATCCATCAATCCTCGTACATCAATATCATCATCGCTCATAATGTATTTATCAATTAATTTTTTATAAAACTCTTCCGATTCTCTTGACGTAGTTGCTTTAACAAAATCAAAACCTTTAATATCGGTTTTTGGTTTTAGCATTAAATTTCCTTCACGAAGCAATACCTTTGATAAGTATCTCTTCTTTGTCTTACCAATGACTAATTTACTAAAAAAGACATTTAATTGATTTAATTAAATAGACTATATCTTCAATCCTATATTCTGTTACCAAATATAAGAAAGTCTCCCGTTTCGGATTTCTCCTACATTTCACCCGTATAGAGCCTACTCACCTTTAATACATCACTGTATTCAATCCAGCTACTTTCGTATTTAAGTATTTCTACTAATCTGGATGTCTAGCTTTCCCTAGTCGTTGAACTCATATCTTAAGTAAGATACTTTGCTGCGTCGATTGTCTCTATCTTCAATCTTTTTACTATACCTTTGGAGTTACCCATTGCCACTAAGCACATCGCTGTCTTAGTTTAGTAATTGAAGCATAACGAGAGTTTCCCGCAGTTAAAGAGATTTTACATGAGCTATTTGGTGTTAACTCATTCTTCATGTTTAGTCTTGGTCTATAATCTTCTGGTACATTTGAGTTCTTTCCATAAAGCAATAAAACATTCTTTACCACTGTCGTGATGATATATGTCAATGTATTAACAGCAATGAAAACATTTCTGTTTTTATCACGTCCATATGTAGATTTCATTACTTTATCTATCGTATAATTAACCCAAGTATCTAATGCCAAAATATTTGAGTCCGTATCAATAATTGTAACAGTACGTCTTTTAAAATTTTTTAGTCGATAAATTCTATCAAAAGGTAAATAAGGAGTATAAATATAAGTCATTAAGGTATCTGCAAATATTTGCACCTTTTCTTTAATTGAATCCGGTACATCGTTTGGATCCATGAAATACTCTTTATTTACAAATTTATTCCATTCATCAACCGTTTTAAATTTCTCATTACTATATCCAAGTTTCGTAATCGCCTTTTTCCAGTCAGAAGAATCATCAAAGTATGGAAGATTAACAACATCTTCGAATATTGATTCATATAACGATTTGATCTTTGGATGATCTTCAACAAACTGAATTAAATTATTTTTATAATATATCAATTTACGTTCGATCGGATCTAAGTTATATACAAACGATTCTAAAATTTCTTTATCGGTTGTATTTAAGTGAATGATTTTTTTTACCAGTCGTTTATATAATTTTTCACAACTAACCTCAGAAACCCAATTATCAATTGTAAGAGGAGCTGTAGGTAAGAACGAATAGATCCAATCCATAAATTCGTTCATATCCAAAAAATAATAGTTATCAGCTATAAAAGCTTCAAATGTATTTTCTGTTGTACTAATTACTGATTGAGCAGATACTGTCGTAGCAGGACCACTATGCTCTGAATAAAACGCTGATGTTGGAGCTCCGCTACCCCCGTAATAACTATTTGCGTTTATCTTCTCATTCATTTGAGCAAGGTCTAAGTCTGTATACTCATACGAATTAGTATCTTCAATCTTAAACATTTCTTTTTTGAGTTGCTTTCTTGTAGTAAGCATATTGTCCAACATTTGTGCGATTGGATTATATGCTTGATGTTGATTTTTATAAAAAGTTCCATTACCAGCTATAATAGGTTCTTTTTGTAACGCCCAGTCAAATACACTAATCAAGCTGGCTTCTTTGTGTTCTCCTGTATAGTTATTATCCATTTCAATTACAGGATTTTGTAATCGTTTCTGGATCATTTTATCCAGAATTTTTTCTACGTCATCAGGATCCCATTTGGGATTAATCTTCTCCATAGAATAAAGCATTCGCTTTTTATATTTCTTAATATAATGGCTCTTGTCTATCTGATACATTTTTTAGCCTCCTTTTATTTCTATGGACTTAATTTATTGTAATCTGAATGATACTTTTGAAAGAATAGAAGACAAAATTCAATACTTTATTGTAATTGGAACTCTGAAACAATTTATTAATTAAATTAAGAAAATTAAAGGAGAGTGACAGACAATGCTGAACTTTGATGAGTTATTAAAGAGAAATTTACCGTCAAAAGTACACGCTACACTCGAAGGTGTTGGATGTGGTTCATTAGATGAAGAATGCAATCCCACTGAGGCTTGCAAGAAAGAAGGTTGTGGACCAGCTCGCACCGAAGGATGTAATCGTGAAGGTTGTAATCCGATGAGTACAGAGGGCTGCAAACGTGAAGGATGCAATAAAGAGTCTGATGATTACGATGACGATCTATCCGATATCGATTTGGATGACATTGACGATGAAGATATCGATGATGTCACCGAAGATGAATTGGCTGCTATCGATGACGATGAAGTTGATGACGTTGAATTAACTGATGACGAAGAAGATGAAGCGGATCAGAATATGGCAATCGTTGCAACTCCGGTTCTTCTGGATGATGAGTTAAAGGAAGAGTCTGTAGTAGAAGAGTTCATGAATGAGTTCCCGACTATGGTTGCAGAAGGATTCCTGTTAGAATCTGATCTGGACGAATATCTGGATACTGATATGGACAGTATGTTCACCGAGGCAAAGGTATTCGCTTCCAAGACACGCGTACAGTTGAATGAGAAAGACCGTAGAAAGCAGCTCTTTGAGATTGGCGTTCAGGCTTCTGCCCGTGCTCATAATGATCCAGTTTACTGGAAGCTTCAGAAGGTTTATAAGCTGGAAAGAATCTATAAGGCAAAACTTCGTCAGAAATATCGTGGTGAAGCTTTAAAGAGAGTAAAGGCTTACGTAAAGAGACTGAAAGCTTCAAGCTCTGGTGTATTAAAGAAACTTGGAGAAAAAATTACCGGAAAAGGTTGATAAATGATGAGACAAGTAATTATATAATTACTTGTCTCTCTTTATAAATTCTACTATAAAAAATCAATCAATCCTATTAAAACAATGGAATAATGAATATAAATTCATAATAAATTTAAAGGAGTTGAGATACGATATGGATAAGCCAATGACTTTACTTGGTGGTATGAACCAAGCAATTATCAATGCAAAAGCAATGGACGAAGAGAACCTAGTTCAGGCATCCATGACTGCTGCTCAAATCGTTGCAAAGTCTGTAAGTGCAGAGACCAGTGCTGAAACAACTTCTACTCTTCAGGATACGTTTGTTACCACTTTCTATAATAAGTATAAAAATGGAAATAAGCTGTATTCAGAGGATGTTGCTCCTGAAGGAACTGAAGAGCAGTGGATTGTTGATGATGCAACTGTTTATATGGACATTGCAACAGATCAGCCGGATTCCATTACTGAAGTTATCATCGGTGGCCGCAGCTACAAGAAGACTGAGACCAATGATTGGAAGGTTGCTGATGGAAGATATAAATATATCTCCATTGGTATGAACGCATTCTTATATCTGAATGTGTGGAAGATTGTTGATGGTACTCTGAAGGTTGCTGTTCCTTATCTGTATACCGGTACCGATTTTGCTACTGGTATCTGTAAGGTGGTTGCTGGTGGACTGACCTATAATGTAAACATGGTTGAGCCGACAGAAGCTACTATGGCATTAAAGACTGCTGTAATGAGTGCAAAAGAAGGGTTTACAAATGAATGTGTAGTAAAGGGTGATACAATCGAGTGCACCTTTGGCCATGCTGCACAAAGTCTGCTTATGACTTTTGTTTCTGGAAGCACTGAACTTACGGATGATAGCCTTATATTCTACCGCCTTGATGATGCTAATTATACTATGGCAATCGTTAAGCCGGAGAGTGTGTCTGGAACAAAGTATAGTTACAGAAAGTACATTGTATCTTATGCAGACGCTCCAGTAGCAACTGCTCAGGAAGTAAATACGACGATTATTGTTATTGCTCCTGCGTATGGTGAAATCGAACTGAATGTTATTGGACATGCAATTGTAGAAGCATAATAAAAAAATAAAGGTTATAGTCAACTACGACTATAACCTTTATTTTCATTAAAGTTCAACGTACCCTCTGGCCTTGATCCTGTTGATCAAGTTATCCACCCGATTAACAAGATCAAAAGATGATGTCAATCTGTCATTGACTATTGGCAGTACATTGCCATCACCAATAGCCTGTACTTTTAAGTAATAATATTCGGGACCGTTCTCAATTTCTATTGAGTAACCATCACAAATATCAGGCCAGACAATGTCCATCCGATTCAATCCCCTCATGAATAGATTGGGGTTCAAATCGGTGAACATTTTCCTATCTTCGGATTTGACAAAGATTCTACAAGTTGTACTTGTATACCTACCAAATTCATAGGAATATTTGGCTGGGACTGAAAATTTTGTTGCTGACATTCTTGTGTACTTCTTCTGTTCACAAGAATTGTTAGATTCGTATCCGAGTTCCCGCTTAAGGGTCTCAGTGTACGCATTGAAAGCAGCTTCAGCTGCTTTCTTCTTTGCCTCTTCTTCCTTCATCTGCTGGCTTAATGCCACTGACTCAACGATACTATCGGCAATGTCCATTAATACATCTACAAATTTCTTTTTCATTTTTTTCTCCTTTTGTATTTTTTTGTTTATTTATACAGAAATGATATATAATCAAAAAAAAAATAATACGGTTTTTTAATTATTACATTCAACCGATTTTAATCGGAATATAATTTGCTAAACTAATATTCTGATCAGTTTCTCCAGTTAATGATATTACGTCAACCGGATACATAGAAAATAGATTATTATGGCTGATTAGAAATATTTGCTCTGCATCAATCATATCGATTAAGCGTTCCAAAACAGATATGAATTTCTTTCTGTTTGTGTCGTCCAAGTTCCCATCTATCTCATCTAAAAGAATGATATTGTAGTGTAAAATACTTTCCGATATTAGAGCAAATGATAAAGCAATCGATAAAAATGCTGTCTCTCCTTGAGATGCTTGTGAAATATCCGGAATTAAATATCCATCTTTTATATAAGGAATACGAAATTCATCGGAATTAATCTTAAAATCATCAATGATTAAACTACCATCATACACTATATCAAGTAACTCATTAATCGTTGTTTGAATATTGCTCATATAGATATTAATGAATTCGAGTGGTATTCCTTCTTTTGATGACATAGATTTTTTGATAAAAGTATTCTCATTAAATAACTTCATATAATGATTCAAGTCTTTATTCAATAATCGATATTCATTAATCACCATTTCAATTCTGGAATAAGATGTTTTCCGTTTTGAAAGAGTCGATTCGGTTAAATCTAATGATTGTGTATTTTCTGTTTTTCTCTGAATTAAACTTCTATAGTCTTCCAGTTTATTGGAAATCTCATCCATTTGTGTTGCCATATCTTGCATTTTTGTTAATGCAGTTATGGTGTCGAGGTCTTGTTCGTATGCGTCTTTTAATGTACGAATATCATCAGATGTTTTACGAATAGCTTCTGATAAATAAGTTCGATCGGATTCTTTTTCTTCTAGAGAAGCTGATGTCGTCTTTAATTTCTTTTTTAAAAATCCAATATTCGTAGTAGATTGTAACGCTTCGTAATGGTTTTCGGCTTTTGCACATTCATCACATATGGATAGATATCTTTCATATTCAGTAATTTCCGTTAATAATAAATTATAAACAGATTTTGTGTATATTGGTTTTAATTTTGCAATTCTTGAAAAGATATGATCCATTCGGAATGTTTCCTGCTGGCTTTCTGGTAATTTCTGTATAATTTTTTTAACTGGTTTTAATAATTCAAATATCTTTTTGATTCTTTGATATACAACATCCATATATTTATAGAATTCTTCTGTATCATGAGAATCTCTGATAACCTCTTCTTCTTTCATCAAATTCTTTATTTCTACCCACAAATGATATAGATCACATTTTTCGTGCTCACAATTTATTTCAATCTCATTTACGTTCGAAATTAATTTTGATAAAAGTGAATCGGATTTACCAGCTCCAGAATCATATTCCATCAAACCATTATTGATATAATTTTCGACATTTTTCTTTTCTCTCATAAGAGACACAACTCTCAATACTACATTTTCTCCAAATTCATATGCTGTATCCAGATTTTGTTGTGCTTCCATAAGAGCTGAGATTAACTGAGTTAATTCATCTTTCGTATAAGATACCTCATAGTCAACAAATTGAGAAGATAGTTCATTCCGCTCATTTCTCAACCGAATCATTATATCTCTCGCTGATACAATATTCTCATTATTCTCTTCTTTCTCAATCTCGTGTTTCAACGATTTTAATTCCGTTAAAAGACTATCAATCGAATCCAGAGTTGAAGAGAACTTCGTTTGCAATGAAACTAATTCTTTTTCTTTTTTATCAATATCATTTGATATTTTTTCTGAATGCGACTGATATGTTGATAATGATTCCGAAGCATCTACTTTCTCCAATGCTTTTCTAGCCTTTTTGATTCTATTATTCAAATCAGACGAAGTTTCTTTTAATTCATCAATATTATATTGAGAAATGGAGTGCTCAATCACTCCCTTTTCTTTTAATAAAACAGATCTGGATTCCTCCAGTTCTTCTATTTCATTTTTTAAATATTTTAATGAATTACAAACGGTATCCAAATCATCAATACCGGTTTTTTTCATCTTATCTGTAATATGAGAGATTTGGGTTTTTAATAGTTTTGCATCATCCGTTAACTTTTTAAAGTAATTTAAATAGACATCTAAATCCTGCAAAAGATTACTTAAAAACTTTTTTCTTTCTGTAGCAGACAGTTGCAATAGATTGGTAACATTATTTCCTAATCTTATTAGTTTTAAGAAATTAATTTCAATTCCAAGTTCCGATTCTACTGTGGCTTGAAATGAACGGACGTTTCCGTTTATATTTAATTCTTCTCCATTCTTCTCTATGTATGATTTTACCGAATGAGATTCTTTGTTTGGAGAATAAAAATGTTTGATTAAGTATTCATTTCCTCGATCTATAATTGTAATCTCTTTATATCCATTTTTTCCACTTAAAATAAGATTACCGGAATCTCGAACATCTAAATTTCCTAAAGTGGCAAATGGAGTAAACGTACTTAATAGAGATGTCTTTCCAGTTCCATTCGGTGCAACCAGTAGACATATTTTATTTTTACGATTTGTAAAATCTATTTCCACTCGTTCCGTGTGCATTCCAACCTTTACGGATGCAAAATTTTCTAATATAATATGCTTGATCCACATATTTAAACTCATTCCTTTCTTTCGTTAGATGAAAGTTTTTTGAGATATAAAGATGAAAAATAAGTGATAAAAATACATATAGGTAAAATATATCGGAAAGGATTTTATAAATAAAATGGAAAAAATGTATGATCGTTTAATCCAAATTTGTGGTTGTATAATTTTATTTTTTGTCATGATTTTATTTATGGTAGCATTAATAGTCTTTCTTCGTAAGGACGAGATCATTTCAACGGATCAAATGAAACGGACTGGAATTATATCATCTGTGAAATATAAACCAGCACAAACATGTATTCATACTATTAACAATGGTAAAGTAATGACTTTTGTTCCGGTTAGATCGGACGCTAAATATATCACCCGAATTGAATATGATTATATCGAATACGAGATAGATGATAAAAATATCTATAATTATACAAAAGATCATGTTGGTGAACCAGTTGAGGTGATATTTGATGTAAATCACTATAAATCTGGTAAAAGTAAGATTGTTTTAATTGATGTATTGATTGAATAGAGATGGGTAAAAATGTCCATCTCTATTATTTGACGTTTTCTTAATATTAAAACAAATTTATAATGGTTATAAAATAATAAAGAAAGGATGATAAAATATGATGAATCCATTTGAAGTTTGTGAACGTGAAACTGAGATTTCGTTCATGGAAATGACACAAGAGATAGATCTAAGAAGTAGATTGTATATGATTAATGAAGCAGGAGGAATTGCTTCATTGGTAGATTCTATTAGTCAAAAGATCAAAGAAATCTTTGATAATATTAAGAGCCGCATTCAAGAATATTTTACTGGTGAAGAATATGATAAATCAGTCAGCAAATTAGAATCAATTCTTAAGAAAAATCCTTTGGCTAGAGATAAGAAGGTTAAAGTAAAAGAAACCGGTAAACTTCGTGGTCTATTTCGTGAAACTGTTGATAAAATTCGTAGAGCAAAGAACGCGGATGAAATTGAAGATGCTATGAATAAATATAAAAAGCAGAGAAATATTCTCCTTGCAGCTGGAGCAGGTATTCTAATTACCGGTTCTGCTCTGTTAATTATGGCCAGAAAGCATTCAAAAGACGAGATTAAAAATTTGAGCGAAGATAATAAAAGATTGGTTGAAAATATTAGAAAATATAAAGAAGAGGGTTATCAGGGCGATATTAAAGATCGAGATGCAGTATACGATGGTATCGTTGGAGTTGAACGGGTTGCAACCGATTCTTTAAAGAAGTTATCAGAACTTGCCAAGGAGTATTCAAAGGATGCATTAAAAGAAATTGCATATAACCTTCATGTTATTAAGGAATTCAACAAATTAGTTGAAGAAAATATTGAGTAACTTTGGTGGGTGATAGATATGAATGATTTATTTGTATATGAATCATGCTGTTATGAAATAGGGTTTCTTGAATCATCGAATGAATTTATGAATCGGTGTTATTCGTCATCCATTCAGTTAATGAATCAAGAAATAGACATTTCTGTTTTTACCGAAAGCACAATTGAGTCGATTGAGAACTTTATCAAGACATTGATTAAAAAGATTAAAGAGCTCGCTGATAAGATTGAGGAGAAGGTTAGAGATAAAATGCTCGAGGTAAAATTTCAGCAAAAATGCAAAGATCTTAAACGTAGTTATGCTGCTGACAAAACAGTATATGCTGGCAAGAAAGTTCAGATCTTTGATTACGTGAAATACAGGAAAAAAGCTCATGATTTAATTCATGAATTTTATAAAACTTTATCAGAGCTAGATAAACGTGATTGGAATTCTGAAGATGAGTTCCAACGATATATCGATCGTTTGGTTGAAAAAATGGAAATCAAGGATACCGATTATTATCTGGAACGAGAGATCGGTTTATTTATCAATAGTGCAGACCAGTACCTAGAGTCTATTTTTACAGCAAAAAAACAATGTAAAGATGAGATTGTAAAAGTTTTAAATGATGCACAAGCATTATTGGATAAAAGAATGAGATTAATACCGAAAGCAGAAAAAAGAGAAAAGCCAGAAAAGAAGGAGTTCTTTTTGATCCGTGTTATCAAGAAAGTGACTTCAATGTTTTCATCGTTAGCATCATCTATATTGGGCGGATTTGGTGATGGGGCATGGAAGGTAGTTGTTGTTGCATCTGGACTGGCCATTTTAACTGCTGTATAAATCTTACAAACTATTGGATCCCCATAATCAATTGCATAAATGCTAACTAGGTGGTGAAGAAATATCCTATCTCTTGATTATTCTCAAGAGATAGGAGTTTTTTTAAACTTATATAGCAACTTAACCGCTATTTATAACGATATTAATACAAAGGATAATATTATGATTACAAATACATCAGATCACACCACAAATCACTGGATATCATTTGGCTATTATCCAATGGCGGAAAATCAGATTCATATTAACGTATACATTGACGGTTTGCCATTTGGATACATTGTTCCAATATATTCATAAGTTAAATATTATTTTATAAAAAATAAAAAAAAAATAAAGTTATAGATATAGTATAACTTTATTCTAAATACAAAGATTATCTAATGATATCTATGTATTTTCTATTTATCTTTGTTAGTCCTAGAGAGAGTTCACAAAGGTAAATAGCGTCATTGATAGAAATGACGCCGACCGTATTATCTGGAAATTCCCAGAGTACCTCGGCGCCATTTCTAAACAATGGTCTACCATGATTGGTGATCACATATTCACCTCCATTCATATACATAACGAGTTTTCCATATAGCATCTATATCCTGTTATATGGACTTATCATTATTTTGTAAATAAATATTGTATAATTATATTTATATCATATACTAACTAGGTGGTGAAGAAATATCCTATCTCTTGAGAATAATCAAGAGATAGGAATTTTTTTAATGGTATATAGCAACTTATCTATTATAAATGGAAAAATTAGTACCGATAAAAATTATGTTGATAGTTTTCATCAAAGAACTGTTGCAATTAGTGGAAGTTCGTCAACAATCGCTCAAGACATAGTATATATTATTAAGAATAAAGGAATAGTTACTGGTGAAGTACCCGTTTCAAATACAACATATTCTGATGCACCAGAAAATTGGAATAATTATGGTTTAATTTGCTTTAGAAAACATGGAGACGATTATGTTACAGTATTAGTGTACGGGGAAGGAAATTCTGCACCGATATCTTACAGAAAACTTAATTATTCCACTGGTGTATGGGTACAAAGCGAATGGTGTACAATCCACATGGAAGGATTAAATACGCTATATGCAAGAAAATATGTCGCATCTGAATCATCAACTGCAAATGGTGGGGGATTTATGTTTAATGAAGATCTTACCGATACTGGGATGGGTTCTGACGGAAATGGTAAAATATATTTTGCAACAAATGGTGTTAAATATCGATTTGAAGATATTCCGAAAACCTATGTATATAGTACATCAAAAACTATTGATTTGTCATTGGTTACCGAAGTTGGTATTCATACTTTTCAAGGATCCGTCCCGATTACAAACGGTCCATCGGGAATAACAACTATGCCTGATGCAAGTATGTTTGTTACCGGAGATACTCATGGTTTCAAATTGCTAGTGCATCCAACATCGGGGGTATATTATCAAACAACATCATATAATGGGGTTCTATCAAGTTGGAAACACCTATCATAAATAATTATACCATAATTGTATACTAACTAGGTGGTGAAGAAATATCCTATCTCTAGATAATCTTCTAGAGATAGGAATTTTTTTAATGGTATATAGCAATTATTCAACGGTTAGAAGTAAGTTTTCATCAGATCCCTCATATGTATATTCATTTGTACAGAGATCATTATATTTGAATAATTATTCAGCATCTATTATGAATGATATTTCACTTCTTATAAATCAGAAAGGGATAGATTCTGGTGTGATGCCAGTAGGAAATGTTACATATTCTGACGCACCAGAATATTGGAATAATTATGGACTTATTGTTTATAATAAGCACTACGACGCTTATGTTTCTGTTATTGTATATGGTGAGGGTGCAAGTCCATTAGTATCGTTCAGAAGATTTGATTTAAACAGTAGAGTTTGGATGCAAGATAGATGGATGTCCATACATATGGATGGCATGACAAGTGTATCTGCTAAAAAATTTGTTGCAGATGAATCCGATACGGCAATAAGTGGCGGATATATGTTCAATGAAGATTCATATGATACAGGAATGGGATCTGATGGAAATGGGCAATTGTACTTTGCAAAAAATGGTGTTAAATACAGATTTGATGATATGTTGAAAACGTATCGTTATTTACCATCACAAGGTCCAATTAATCTAAACAATTTGGTGGAACCGGGTGTGCATACATTCACAGGATCCGTACAAGTAACAAATGGTCCTAGTGGAATAACTGTTATGGGTGACGCTAGTATGTTTGTAACTGGTAAATCTCATGGATTTAAGTTACTATCTCATCAGTCTCAAGGACTATGGTACCAAAATATTGCATTTGATGGTACTACAACAGCATGGGTAAGAATAGTATAGATTAATAGATTCTTTATAAAATGATATAAAAAATAATAACTTTATATTAATCACATGGCAAATGGCTGGAAATCTTGGAATAAATACTATAGTTTTAAAAATCCACAACGCGTAATTCAGCACCTTTCTTGTCATGTTTTACATACAAAAGAATCAGAAGCTCAGTCCCTTTGGCTTCTGATTCTTTTTTTATTCTTATTTTAATCCAAAAATTTGTTTGATCAATGTGTTTAGATATTCCACATTAATTGAAATATACATAGAATATGTATAGTATTTATAGTCGCTGTTGTTAAATTTGATGATATAGTTTTCGTAATCGATCGTATAATCTTTTCCTTCAAATAATAGATGTCCTTGCTTACGGATCTTTATATCAATTAAATCAAGTAATGGCATAGAGTTTTTGATGTGGTATTTAATTGCTTCTTTAATTGATATATTGATGATTTCATCAAATACAATTTCATCATTTGGCTTATCTAATTGAAATGATACATTGGTGAATAAATCCCATCCATTTTCCAGATGTAAATCTTCCTTTAATAAAACATCCGTGTAGTTAGGAATAATAACCTCACTGCTATTTAAATTTCTTTGCTTGATTGGTACGCATTCATTAGAGAACAGATAATAAAATCCCGTACTGAAAAACTCCATTCTCACAGTAAAGGTTACTCGATAGTTTGTAGTAATCTGTCCAATCTTATCACCATCATCGTAATTAAGATTGTTTAATAGAGTGTCTATCGTTACTGGATAATAGCGATAGAATTCTTTTTTCCCTTTTTCTCCTTGTAGTTTGTGCGTGATTGGAAATTGAGAATGTGAGTTCATATACTTTAGGAATGTGTATGTTGTACCATTATCATCATACACAGGAATTCCAACGGTATTACTAATCATCTCAATTAACTCAGGAGCAAGATAACTTTCAAAACAACTTCTTAAATCCATAGGAATATCAAACATTGTCGCATTTTGTAAATAAGAAACATAGTTTAATTGCTCCATCTTTGTATTAAATATCAAAATAACATCCGCGTACATAACCGTTCTATTTAATTGATATTTAATCGCAATCTTTTTTTCCGGATCACTAAAGAATGGCATGAGGTTTGATAATCCAAGATTAGAATACAAATTGCTTCGTCTTTGTATCAATGGTGTGCCTTCAAGGAACCGACTATCATCCAAATCCACTCTTGGACTAATTGCAAATATCGGTTTTAGTTTCTTATTGTATTCATGAGGTGTATTCCGAATTTGCTGATGAGCAATCTTTGAATTCACATGAATAGTTTTAAAAAAATCTTCCGGAAATAAATTGATCAACCAATTTTCTATAAATGCGATTGCATTACCATATGTATGAGCAGCAGAACTCATAAGTTCCACATGTTTAATCGGAGTTCCATCGACAAGATTAAATTCTTCGTACATTATTAAATCACCCGCTTTCATACTTTATTAGTTTGTTTTTATAATTAAATTATGCGAAAAACGATACTTTAATAAAACCTAAGGAGGAAAAAATAAAAAATGTCCAGAATTATTGTTAAAAATGATATATGTACAGTCTATATGGGAATAAGTAGTGACATTATTCGAACGATTGAATTTGCATCTAGATTATGTTATGATGCAAGTGAAAGAATGACGAAAAATACTTGGGCCTCTTATATTGGCGCAAGAGTACATAGTGGTCATGAATCCGTCATTGAGCATGGATTGATTTCTTTCATCATAGATACAACCACGGTAGTCAATGCTCCATTAAACTGGATGTATGATGAAATTGAAAATGTGGAATCCGCATTAGTTAATTCAAATTCATTGATTCATTATGTAAAAGAACATATTCATCAACCAACTGCTCCGCAGTTACCAATTCTAATTTTATCCGGTAATTTAAAAATGTGGAGAGATTTTTTCAAGTATCTATTTAATACCAAATATTTTGAATCGAGTGATCATGGAACAATTCTTTTAACCCTTGTTCATATGTTTGAGTTATTTGATTCGTACTGTGATGGGATCTTTACACAAGATATACCGGATATGAATCGTCCATTAAATTATGTGCAGTCATGTTACCAATTCAATTCAGGAGAAATTATCGATTCCAGGATTGTTGGAAATTGGTCCGCTAAAAACATCCCAACTATTGATTATATGGAAAAAATATACGATGATGAAAAAGGAAGTTGGATGAGTATCGTCTCATGTGATAATTTTGTTCTTGAATTTAATGTATTGGATTCTCTTCCTGGATATATGAGAATCTTTATCCAAAAACACATAAAAGATATGAATTCTGTAACCTATATTACAAGAATGCCGAGGATCATCACACAACAAGAAGCAAGACATAGAATCAATTCTATATCGCAAAGATCACAAAGATATGTAACAGAATCCTATGAAAATAATAGTTTCTATGTTCCAAGAAACGTTGATCCTGAAAAGAAGTATGAGATACAATTAGATGAAGAAGGGAATAAAATTGAGATCTCATATAATGATTTAATGAAATTAAATATGGGACTCTATAATCAATTAATTAATGATAAAGTAAAGAAAGAAGATTCAAGATTTGTTCTTCCAAATTGTATCTTCTCCGAGATGGTTGTAACAAAACCATTCTATACACTACCTCATTATTTTAAGGAAAGATGTGCAGAAGCTGCACAGTATGAAATTAGAGAACCAGCTAGAGCGCTTAGATCATTTTTAAATTCTAGGTTTAAACGCGTTATGGGATCGATTCCGCTCTTCTAATGGGTCAAAAAATAATCTACCGGTAACAACTGTATCGGTAGATTATTTTTAATGAGGTGATGAATTTACACTATCTATATCGCATAGGAGGATCTATTGCAAAAAAGAGTAATTTTTAGCAATAATGTTTAACAATGTCAAAGTATTTATTCAAGAAGTAAAGGAATCAACGCCATATGTCCATGTCTCACGTAACTTTGCACCTCATTACTACATTGTTTCACTTTTTTAAAATAGTTATACATTATCTTTAAAATAGATGGAAAGGAAAGTGAATTTCATGGGAAAGAAGAAAAATAAATCATTACTATCGTTGAATTCATCTCGATCGTTTGAGCTAGTTAATCTCAAATCAATCGACGATGAAGATAAGAAGAAAAAGGAAAAAGATATTGAAGTAACGGGTCCATGTACATTAAAAGAGATGAGAGATGCAGCAGATTGTTTCGAGCATTATTTGGAAATCGTAACGACTTTTGCAATTATCAAAAATATCGATCCGAAAAAATACAAGAAAGCAGTAAAGACTGTGGAAGAGCTCATTGATCATTTAAGAAAAGGAGAAGGAAAAGAAGTTTATGATGAAGAGCAAGCAGAAAGATACTTCCATAGAATAAAGGGTGAGATATGAGTTATTATCGTTCGTATGAAGAAGAAGATGAATACAAAGTATATATCTATTATATAGATAATCGATTATATGCGTGGACTATACGAAAAGAAGATAGAGACTTTTTTGAATCTCAACGGAATATGAAGGTTTTTATACGAAAAAAGAAAAGAATGGAACCTATTGTATTTCGTGGATTTATGGTGAAGTACAAAGATCATCAGATTCTAGAAATACCCCTAGAATCTGATGGATGTACTTATTTAATTAGAGGAACTTATGCTGAGGATACAGAATTATCATTGAAATCCGATGAAATACTTAAAACGTTAGATTATTTAGATCTATATTTTCAAAAAATAATTAAACGAGATATCCTTCCAGATAAGTATGAGAAATCGATAAGAACACTCCTATCGTTTCAAACTATTGCGAAAAATAAAGATAGAGAATTTCGAATAAACTCTCTATCTTTATTTTATAATTTATTTAAATTTACATTTTAAGGAGGAAAAAATAATGAAGATTATGTCAGCATCTAAAGAAGTTGTAAAGGAGCTCATCGAAAAGAGAAAGGGAAAAGTTTTGATAATAAATATATGCGCAGAACGGGATCTTGATGAAGATGAGGTCAAAGAATATGCCGATGATAACGGTGGTGAGAAACCGGAACTTGGATGCTTATATATACCTAAAAGTTACGGAATTGACAGTATGAAATTATACTTACTGGCAATCACTAATTCAAACGTATACGTTCCGGCGACATTTCGCTATTTGATCCATGGCATCTCGTTAGACGATTGGGAAGTGACAGATAATGGTGATAGAAAAGAAATCGATACCGTTATCATCAAATTCATGAAAAAGTATGACATTAAACAGGAAGTCGCATTAGATGCGGTCTACACAGCTGCAGATCATTTTCGTAATAAGACAATTGTCTTTTGTGAACGTGATGAAAAGAAAACAATTCTTCCGTTTAAGAAAAGAAAATAAATTTTCAAAAAGAATGGCTCACAAAAGCCATTCTTTTTTTGTAATAAAAAAGTATATGATACATTATTCTTATGAAGTTGCAAAGTTATTTTTCAAATGACAATCTAAATAAGTTTAGTCTATTATTTAGATGAAGCACGGAAAGGATATGAGAAAGAATATGGAAAAAATTCGAGCAGCAAGTAAAGTTGTAGATGATTCTGATCGTGTTATACCAGCGATTAAAACAAAAGAAGAATTGAAATCAAAGTTGCGTTCATTTTACGTAATTGATGAGTTCATGGAAAATCATGAAATGTATCGAGAATTCCAAGAAAAGATTTATGATATTATCAAAGGTTGTTATGAACGTCGTGAACTTAGAAAGTATCCGGTAAAGTTTAAGTTCTATGATAATGATAATAAATATCGTACATTAGAGCTTCGGCATTTCATTATCAATCTATTCTTTTGGGAACCGTTAGTTGAATTACATGGAATTAAAGGAATTTTATGTGATGAATTAATGATATCCGATCCATATAAGGATATTCCAAAAATTAATAATAAGATCAATCTTTTAATTGAAACTCTTCGTGAGTATAATGTAAAGAACACCGTTATCAACTACCAGATTTCAAATGTTCTTTATAATCTTAGAAGATTTAGTGGAGATTTTTCCGTAATCATGGGATTAAACTTCGACATGTTTACAATCATTGATATGTATATAAACAATGAAAAGTTTAGAGATATTATGGAAACTCAAATCGATGAAAATCTCCAGCCAAATGAGAACGAACAGATTCTTCATCAAAAGCAGAATGAACTGATTGATCTTCTTAAAGGAATACCAGAAAATCCAATTGGTATTATTCTGCAAACCGGAACAGGAATTAAAACAAAACAGTTATCTGAGTTTTTAATTGCACAAGGATATAAACCAACAACTTCTGGCGATACAATTCCTCTACCAATTAAAAATTCAACTGTGCTTGGAGGTTTAAAAACTCCAGCTGATTTGTATATTGATGGTTCTGGTGCAAGAAAATCGTTGATCATGTCTCATAAAGTAATGGGACGTGCTGGACATTTTGGAAAGGTTTTAACGGAGTTATCAAGAACTTTAAGATTATCAAAAACGGTAGATGACTGTGGAACGAAACATCTAGTCCGTTATACTATTACAAATAAGAAGTTTCTTGATAAGTTTAATGGCAAATATTTTACTATGGATCCGAATGATTTTTATAATCTTCGGCCAATTAATTCGAAAAAAGATACGGATCTAATAGGAAAAACCATATATGTTCGTTCTGCTGCAACATGTGCGTTAAAAAATGAAGTATGCCCAAAATGCTTTGGTACAATTGCTAACTTAAATTTCGATATTGCGGATGGTATTGGAGCATTTTTAGCAGAAGAAATTGCAAAGGTTATCGAGCAGAATATTCTCTCAACAAAGCATTTGCTGACTACTGATTCAGAAAAGATCACATTCAATAAAGATTTTAATAGATTCTTTGTGATCGAATCTGATGAAATTAGTCCTATTGTAAATGAAAGTGATGAGAAGAATATTAACGATTGGGTAATTGTAATCGATAAAGCAAGTCTTCAAAAGAGTGATGAACTTGATTCCGAAGAAGGATTTAATACATCCATACGAGACGGGCAATTTAAAGTTCGTAATGTAAAAACCGGAGAAGAGTATGTCATTCAAGAAGAGAATGGTAAAGATATTTATCTAACAGATGAGTGCGTTCAACTTATGAAAAAAGGAAAAGGAGTCATTCGATTCAAGGACATTGATGATGATACTTCTCTATTCGTAGTTACAATTCTTAATAATGAATTAACAAAACCATTATATGAATTGATGAATTTGGTTAACAGCGATAAGGGAGGAACCGTAAGTCGTAATATCAATGATATTTCTCAAAGATTTATTGATCTGTTAGTAGAATCCGGAATTTCTGCATCAGCAGTTGCTGCAGAATTTATCATCAATCGTTTGATTCGTTCAGAGGATGATATTTTTGAACGGCCCGATTTTTCTACTTATAGAATGCCAAAATATAAGATTGTTACGGTCGCTAAAGCTCTTGAGAAAAATAAATCTCCATTAGTTGGACTAAGTTATCAGTTCGTAAAACGCCAGTTAGTATCGGACGATACGATCAATAAAAAGAACGCAACTTCTTATCTTGATCCATTCTTTATGGAAAAGATTTCTACTAAAAAGCGCAAAGAACATATCAAATATGTATTGGAACAGAAGCAGAAGGAACTTCATAAATCTGGTGCCGATACAACTACTTACGACTAAACAAATTAAAATAGATAGTCTGTGATTTTCACAGACTATCTATTTTTTTTTTATTTTTTAAATCCATTCACAGTCATAAGAATCTTACCAAATTCTGTTTTAAATTCTTCTTCCCAATTCTCGTCTCTATCATAATAATCGTCAAAAAGTTCAATCACAAATTCAAGTTTAAACATTTTAAGTGCATTTTGAATAACTGGTTCTAACGTATCGGTTTTTGAAAATCTTTCATAATATTTATTTTTTAAATATCCTTTTAAAAAACTATCATAACCGATTGAGAGACAATGGTAAAATTCATCCATTGTTTCAATTCCGGGCATAATTCGATAAATTGAATCTATTTTTGTATAATCTTCCATTATCACTGCATCAAGATCCTCGAATTCGTTAGTATCTATGATATTGATTTTATCATCACAAATTTCTTTTATTTTTTCTTCATCTGTTTTATTTAAAGGAGTAAAATCAATATGATAAATATGTAAATTATCATATCCTCCTGATTTCAATAATCTTGCTTTTATATATTCTCTAACCAATCCAAAATCTAAGAAAATAAATGGAAGATCTTCAAACATATTATCTTTTATAGAAGAATTAAGTGAACGAATATAAGTTTGATCCACATTTTCCGATTGCTTTGTTATAATAACGCCATAAAAATGAGCCAAAGGCTCCGGCTCTTCTTTCGTCTTTTTTCTGAATAAATTAAACAGTCCCATTTTAATCCATCCTTTCAGTTTAAAAATTTAATAAAATGTATCTATCAATATTAGTATTGAATATTCTTGAATCGTGGACGGAAAATGAGTATAAGAGCAAAATACTCTTATACTCATTTCCTGATTAAGTGGTTTGAATGTAAGTAGCTCATGAAAAATTAGCAAAGAATTCAAATCGATTTGAATTCTTACTATTTTGTTTACATCGTTGTTATTTTTTATTTATAAACGATACTGTCTGGTACATCCAGATGATAGCTGTTATCCCAATCATTTAATAATTCGGTCCGTTTTGATTCAGCGTCTGCCCAATCTTCAATGTTTAGACTAATAGTACCAATTGCTGTTTCAATTTTATCCCAATGCTTGGCAATTTGATAGAAATTGATTTCGCAATCGTAGAGAGCTAAATCAAAAAATGATTTTTCTGCAGTATATGGAATAGTCGCTAGTGATTTATGATGTTGAAAAGCTAGAGTAATGTCCAAGCTATTACTTACGATCTGATTATAGATAATCAGCGTACACGGTTCAATAAATTCAAATGTTAATCTTGGATACATTGCACTATATAACTGAGATGTAACATTCGTTAACATAGCTTGCTGTAACAAACTTGAATTATTATATGGAAGGAGTCCAGCGATTGCATAACCCGCAACACCGGAATAGTTAATAACTCCAGTATCGTCGTATTTTACATCTGCGACTCCTATTAATTTTCGATTTGGAAATGGAGGAAGAATATAAATACTTCGATCAGTATTGCTATTCTTCTCATCCTTTTTTAGATCATCTGTAGAAACATGGAGATGATCATAGTAGGGATAATAAATGGAGAATGTGGGTAATGTAAATGTTTCGATTGTTTCTCTGATGTATTCATCTGGATTTTCAATTGGTAATGAAATTCCATAAATACCCATTCTCATTTTCACTTTCGTAACGATTGTGGATAGATTTAATCCCATAAATCATCACCTATCTTTCTTAAAACGAACGGGTCCAAAAATCATCAGCAGATTCAGTAGCATACTGTCTCTGTTCTTCTCTCTTTTTAAATGCTGAGCGAATTCGATTAATTGGACGACGTTCTTCTTTCAAACGATTTTCTTCCTCTTCTTTTTTAGCTCGTTTGGTATTATCAGCGTATCTACCTTTTCTTTCTATCCAAGCTGCTTTCTGCTTGATATAATCTTCTTTAGACAATTTCCCATCTTTATACATACGTTCCAGACGTTCCAACTGGTCTTCGATAATAGATTCCGTGAATTCTGGGTTCTGGTTCTCAAATAAGGATACGACCTTATTTTGATTAATAGGACTCAATTCACCAGTTTCTACCTTCTCGTAAATTCTATCTAGAACCATTTCACATTCATATTTGGATAATTTTCTCATATGTCGCACCCTTTCTCTTTATTTTAGTATATTAATATACTGTTATATTTTTACCTAACCCTAGAGAATTTACACGACTTTTGAAAATAATTATACATTATTTACATAGGTTAGAGAGTAATTTATATTAATTAAAGTAAGTAAAGTATCTTGTAGAAAGGATGATGTGTCTAAGAAATGTGATAAGAAAAAAATGGAATGAAAGGCTAAATTGACCCAAGGAATTCGGGTGAGTAATCTTTATCCTTAATTTAAAAAAAATTGTTTAAAGAAAGGATAATGTATTATGTCACTGATAAAAAGTTTAGAAAGAAGCAACGCTTATAAGGTAGTCAATAAAGATTACTGGAAGTTCTTAAATTTAGTAAGACGTATAAGCGAAGGCACTTTAAAGAACCAATTGATTTTCATCGATGGCCTGTATGTGAGATTGTTCTTTATGAGCAATAAATACAATACAAGCACGATTGATAAAACCCTCATCTATTGCTGGACGTCAAATGATTTTGGTCAACAAGACTTTTGCATGACAGTCCTGGATGACTTCTTTTATCTTCATGATAAATTGGCCCAGCTGTTTTTACTGGCAAGAGGTGTCGGTTATGCAAAATATAACAATCTGCTAATGCCGCAATATGGGGTTGAAAAGAAGCGCCTAGACGCTTTAAAACAACTTTCCGTAATCAAAGAAGATATTGTGGCTGATCTATATGCAGCCGATGTCGTGAAAGTTGGCGCAAAACGTATTATGCTAGATATAGCAGAATATTATGATCGTGTATTCGAGAACCCACAAGGAGCTCTCGAATGGAAACTACGATCAAAATACGTCAAGTAACACGACGTAAAATATATTAAAAACCTTTCATTCCGTTAAAAAAGAAATACGCTTTTATTATAAAGTAAGCGTATTTCTTTTTTATTCAAATAAGTAGTGCAACAATCAATAATTCTTTTATATATTATTATAGCGTATCAAAAGAATAAATTATTTTAAGCTAAGGAGGGTACAAAATGAAGAAAAAGAAATTTGAAAAGGAGATTGGGATGTTACAGATGAATCTCGGAATCATTAGAAAACTTGGTGGCTGGTCACCAAAAGAATTGGGTGATATGATCGGTTCAACTAAACAGACAATTTTTAATTTGGAAAACATGAAAACACCTATGAGTCTAACTCAATACATAGCAATACGATCCCTAATTGACCATGCTATTGAATTAAATCCAACTGATAAATTGCTTTCAAAATCAGTTGATATTTTAGTTAATAATAGTGATGCTTATAAGCCAGATGATTTATCAGAAATACGAGATAATCTTATTGTAATTGCTGCAGCAAAATCAGCAGGAATCACGAATGATTCTGTATCAACATTTCTCTCTTCGTCAAAATTAAGTGAGAAAATTTCTTCTGTCGAAACAGATGATACTCAAATAGAAAATTGGAAAAATATTATTTGGGCATAAAAATAAGGGGGAGCACGACAAATAAAGTCAAACTCCCTCTTATTTTTTTTAAAATGAAGATAAGAAATCTTCCACTTTCTTTTTTGTTGCTCTGCTGGTATTTACAAAAATAGTATTACCTTCGGATTCAAGAATGATGTTATTATTACTTGGATCAAATCCCTTAATATCATCAATTCCATAATCATAGGACTCGGTAACTAATTGCAAATTATCGTCAGATTTCATAACGAATTCCTTAAAGTCAATAAATTCGTTCATCGGAACATAGAAATCTTTCGAATATTCTGTGAATGATGTGCTTACTTGATTACCGGCTGATTCGAGTAAAACTTTCTGAGAACGACCAGCATGAATCTCTGGTTTACTAATCATTTCCGCTTCTTTATGAGATGGATATAATACCCAGTCATAAGTAATTACGCGTTTTACATCAACATACGGTTTTCCGTTTACATATTTCATTTGTGCAATAGAACGACAGCTAAACGATGGAATCAATCCCTGAATAATATCTCTAGCCATTCCTTGTCCAACTTCCGTACCAGCGCAAGTTTCGATTTGGGAAATTAATAGATTATTTTTTCTATAAGGATTTACGATGATATGAGAACGATTTCCCATCTCAATTTTTTGTACTCGTTCGGCTGTTAGTGCCATATTGGTGAAATTTTGACCTGGATGATCCATCTCTCCGTACCAACCATGTTTTCTTAAAGCATCTTGAATACGATCGTAGGTTTTAATACAAGTCCACACATTATCTCCATCATACATTCTACGATTTCTATTTAATACATCGAATGAATGAAGAATTGCTTCAAATGTTGCCCAAACAGCTCCAAACTTTTCTTCTATATGAAGATTCTTGACGTTATAGTCTTCCGGGCTCGTTTGCTCCGCAAGATACATCAATGCAACATTATCTACCGTTAAAGCCATTCTAAATTCACATCCTTTCATTTAAGAGTCTTTATTAATAAACTGTTTTTCTATGAGAATTATTAAGTTATTAAATTTTAATTATATATTATTTATATATACAAAGAAAGATGAGGTGAATATATTTATGAGAAAAGAAAGGAATAAGGAAACAAAAGAACGAAGATTTTATAATTTCGTTGCTGTAATCATGTTAGTAATAATGGCTTCTATTATTGGACCAAAAGCTACAATAATAGGAATTATATTTTTACTAATTTTGAAATTACTTAGATTTTTAGATTTATATTGAATAAAGGTCTGTAGAATTAAATAGTTAATCAGACTTTTAAATAAACTTAGAATGAAAGGAAGGAAAGAAATATGGCTACTAGAAAAAGTTCAAAGAAAACAAACGAAAAGGAAATTGAGAAGGTTAAAGGCACAATTGTCGATGACAATGGTAAAGAAATCGATATGGATTCTATTATCTTAACACCGGCTGAATATTTTGAGAAGATTAAGGATTTGCAGCAAGAAACGAGTGATAAAGAACTTCAGGAAGTTTTGGAATTTGCTTTATCGAAGATGGAAAAATTCAAAATATTAAAGCAAACAGAGGCGGCTAATATATTGATGGAATACGTCAATATGTTTAAGAAAGAGATTGAAATTATTCACGCCGGATTTACCAAATATGTGCTCAAAAAAGATATTGAGTATTACATGAATCATATAAGTGATAAATGTGTTTTCTGTTGTGAACTGGCAGATTATCCTCGAGAAATTCCAGACGAAATATTTGACAAAATTAAAGATCATATAGATCTATTTGATCATATCTATATTGTCTTCACAGACTACACAATGAAAGTATCAAAACATATTGACAAAAAGACAAGGGAAAAAGATCCAATCATGTTTGGTGCTGTTGATAGAAAATCATCTTCATTCAGACCAATAGTTGGCCCTAGGTATTATTTCATTGGTGATTGGGTCGATGAATATTGTGAACTTACATTGGAACAAATGATTGATAACTTCAAAAGTTATGAGGAATATGAAAATTCTGATATTGTATATGAATTAAATATTCCAAGAAATACAACTGAATTTACATCTGCAATGAATAAGTTTGCAGATGAAGAAAAAGACAATGGTAAAAATTCAACTGTAAATTTTCCAAATGAGGAAAAGAAATGATACCACTACACTCAGATCTTACAGTAAATAAATATCTTAGTAAAAAGATCGATAGTCAGGAAGATACTTTTCGTAGAAAGTATCTTCCTGGTATATGTCCATGGAAGGGTGAACCAAAAGATAGAAATAATAGGGAAAAATATCTCAATTATCATTTTAGGTACAATAAAGTGACGATTGAGGATAAAAAATATCGTTTATTTGAAATAGATGGTATCTCATCAGTTAATTCAACGTTTAATAATCTTAGAAATACTACTATTTCAACAAACGTATCGTATCTAAATACAAACACATATACGATAACGGATGGGAATGTCTCCTATACTCTATCAAATACCACCAATAGTACAGCTCCAGACATCTATTTCTCAACCGCAAATTCAAATATGATTACGATTAATTTTCTATCATATGAGAAGATTAATGAAATTTCGACTCATAATTATAAAGTTGAATACGAGGAGGATGATAAAGAATTTCATTTTTCAAAAGAACGAAAAATAGTAAAGAAATACTACCGATGTCCAAATTGTTGTAATCGTATTCGTTATCCTCATGGATTGTGTAGTAAATGCCAGAATGAAATCGTGACACCAAACGGTGATCGTATTCCATGGGATGAAACTGACGGTAGAGACAATGATCGTTTAATTACTAACGATAGATTTTTGTGGACAACAGAGGATGATCAGAACAAAAATCAGTTTGCAGTTAATCGAATTCCTTGGAAAATAGAGGATGATGATACGACCGAATTAAATATCGGTCATATTGGAATAGATACGTTTAATACTTTAAATGTACTTAGTTTTAACCGATCATCTTTGTAACAAAAATAATCCGATATAGTTTTAATTTCTATATCGGATTATTTTTTTTTTGTAATTAAAAAGTATATTATACATCATATTTTAGCTATTGGAAGATTATTTTCCAAATTACTTTACTTTAAAACCTTTTAAACCATTTAAGAAAGGAAAGGATACGATTATGGGTGATACGAGAAAATCAAAAAAGTCACGGAACAAACTACATGTAAAAATACGAAGACTTAATTGGGATGTTGAATATATCACATCCCTCCGTGATGGATTAGGATTTACCATTACGGAACCAGCAAGTATTTCGATTGATGGCTCTAAAAAGAAAAGCATGTTTGGTCCAAGATCAGAACTATATGGAACAACATATGGTGATGAACAAGAATTTGCTGAGCAGTATTCTTGCGAATGTGGGAGATGGAAAGGAAGAGCACTAGATGGTGAGATTTGTCCTTTCTGTCACACTAAGGTAAAATCAGTCGATGATAATATCAAAATTACTGGATGGATTAGCCTAGGAAAAGATAAGATTATCAACCCATATTATTATAGGTTATTGGTATCAGCAATTGGAAAACAAATTTTTCCAGATATCATTAACTGTAGAAAGAAAGTGGATAAAAATGGTAAGGTATCAAGACCCGATATCTATGGCGATCCAGATAAACCACCGCTTTCTCCATACTCTGGAATTGGTATCGATGAATTCCGTCAACGTTATTATGAAATAATGGATTATTTTAAAATAAAGAGAAAGAATAAAGCGGAATCCATCGACTATTTAATGGCTAATGCTAGAGCGGTTTTTACATCCCATATTCCAGTTTACAGCACAAAATTACGTCAGCAGTCGATTACTTCTGACACGTTCTATTATGGAGGACTGGACAAACAGATTAATCCAATTATTTCATTATCAAATTTACTTAAGGATTGCAGTGAAATCGAGAAACCAAATTACTTACAAAGTATTCAAAAGAAAGTGAATGCGATGTGGGATTATAATTTTGAGCTCCTAAATGGTAAAGAAGGAATCATTCGTGGTTCATTATTAGGTGGCGCATTAGATTATACCAGCCGTGAAATATAGCATTGCGGCTGTAAAACCTACCTAATTGCGGGGACGATCTTGTTAGGCTTTGGTTACTAAACTAAGATGGCGACATACTTAGTGGCGATGGGTAACTCCAAAGGTATAGTAAAAAGACCAAAGATAGAGACAATCGACGCAGCGAAGCTTGATAAACCTGTCCGATTATATCATTGATATTAGGATGTGATATAATTTGAACAAATATAAAGAATACACAAAATCTGAGATTAAAGAAATATTAAAAGCAAATGATATTACACCATTAAAATTTGATGGACAAAAGAAAGAAAAATTTGCACAAATAAAAATAAATGAAAAATATCTTCCATATTTAATTTCCACATATGGACGAGTTTTGAGTTTAAATTATGCTCATCATGGTTTAGTTAGATTTGTTAAACCATCAACAAAGAAATCTGGTTATATGGAAATTGATTTATCTGTCGATAAAAAGCACTTTTATATGCTGATTCATCGACTTGTGGCCATAGCTTTTACCAAAAATCCTCACAACAAACCAGAAGTGAATCATATTGATGGTATTAAAAGTCATAACTACATATGGAATTTAGAATGGGCAACCTCTAAAGAAAATATTATCCATGCATATATTAATAATTTAAAAACGATTCGTCGTGGAGAAGAAATAGGAGATAATATTTATACCGAGAAAATGGTTAGAAAAGTGTGCAAATTGTTAGTTGAAAATAAACTGACTTTTAAAGGAATATCAGAGAAAACTGGTGTTTCGTATGACATGGTACGTCATATTAAAAATCATAAATCGTGGAAACACGTTTCTTCTCAATATGATTTTTCACATTACAATAAATTTAGAAAAACTCATAAGAAAAAATGATAATTCTTTAATCGAACGGGTTATATCAAGTGAGTTCAACGACTAGGGAAAGCTAGATAACTGGGTAGATAGAAATATCGAAATACATATTGTAGCCAGTTTGAAAATAAGGTGAGTTGAAATACTTACACGAAGCGAGTAGGCCCTATACGGGCGAAATGTAGAACTTAAGGATTTATGAAGTTCCAAACGGTAGGATGTATGCTTCTTGGTAATAGAGTTGTGTGCATGTGATATAGTCTAGCATCCTATGGATAACATAGGGAAGTTCATAAGAGAACTTTAAGAGAAATTATCCGAACTCTTGAGAATAGTAGCAAATGTCATAATTCCTGACCATACTCTTCATGATAATGAAGTTGATATGAGTTATCATACATTTCTTGAACTATTTAGAGATCTAATCATCAAATATCTTCGAATCACTGAAAATATGACCATTAATGATGCATATGCTGAATGGTCTATATCAAAAATCAGATTCAATCCAAAAGTATATGAGATAATGCTGTATATTTTACAGCGTGATAAACCAATGATTCTGCTTAATCGGAATCCGACCCTAATAGAGATTTGGGGTCTATAAACCCATCTAATTGCGGGAAACTCTCGTTAAGTCTCAGTTACTAAACTAAGACAGCGATGTGCTTAGTGGCAATGGGTAACTCCAAAGGTATAGTAAAAAGACTGAGAATAGAGACAATCGGCGCAGCAAAGTATCTCTCCGAGATATGAGTTCATCGACTAGGGAAAGCTAGACATCCATGTTAGTAGAAATACTTAAATAGAGAAATCTAGGTGGATTACATACAGTAATGTATTAAAGGCGAGTAGGCCCTATATGGGCGAAATGTAGGAGAAATCCGAAACGGTGGGATAAAATATATTTGGTAACAGAATGTATTTTATAAGATATAGTCAGCCAATGGATATATTATGATTACGGAATTTCTATTCAATGTTATTATTAAAGATTAGAACTGTTAAACGAGACTTTAACGATTATACGTTAACAGTTCCTCTTGCGATAAACGGTATTGTCGCAGTAAAACCATTCTAATTGCGGGGACGTTCTCGTTAAGTCTTAACTACTAAACTAGAGTAGTGATACATCTAGTGGCGCTGGGTAACTCCAAAGGTATAGTAAAAAGGTTAAGAATAGAGACAATCGACGCAACAAAGTATCTTACTTAAGATAAGATATGAGTTCAACGACTATCGAAAGCTAGACATCCAGATTAGTAGAAATACTTAAATACGAAAGTAGCTGGATTGAAAATAAGGTAAGTTGAAATACTTACACGAAGCGAGTAGAGTAGACTGCAAGTTTATGGCAGGTGTACGTTATGTACTTTACGAAACGAATGGATTAATTATGTCTGGTAAAAGGATATAATTAACAAGATATAGTCTGATACCTTTTGGATAACTTAAGGATGCATTTAGCATATATACTTTTACGAAGTATAAAAACATGTATGATTACCAGGATTAAACGCGGATCAACCCCAAAGGTCAAGGTCCGAGGGCATGGCAACATGTTCCTATGAACTTCGTGAACGCCTAACAAGCGGTGTGGCATAAAGCTGCTAACGGTAAAAGTTAAATAAGGCAATACAAATTGCGCGAATACGCTTTCTAAGAGATCCTACGGTCCATTTTTGTGGATAGCAGGTAATACCGTGCTGTTATTAATTTGAGATAGGTTTTTACAAATGATAGTAGTGTAGAGACTATCGAACGTGATTTTAATGTAAACGTAGTTACATATGAATCATTAGTAGAGTAGGTGCTAATTGGAATGGTTAGCACCGAAGCGCGGAGCTCCTAAGAGTACCGTCATATGTGTTCTTTTATATGATGCTTAGGATGAAGAGATAGTCCACCTAAATTTACGTAAGTAGATTTGCAATGTGTTTGACGGGGATGTGCTAAATATCATCGGTATTTTCAGTGATGATATGAAATATATCTTCAGAAAATTTAATCCGGTTGAGCGAATGATCATGTCTAGAGACAGTGGATTGTTAAATGAATATTTCACGATCACAAAAGGGCAGTTAATTGATTTATTCTATTTTGCAATCTGTGACAAGGACATCAATGAAGATGATCCGAACAATCCAAATTACAAAAAAGTGGGTTGAGGTGATAATGTTGAAATTATTTGATTTTATCAGAACTTACATTCAAAGAAATAGTTCAATTAAGCTTTGGAAAGAATTGGATAATGGCGATCATTTGTTATTAACAAATGATAAAGCAGTTATGGAATGGGAAATTCTCAAAGTTAAAGAACTATCTGACGTAGAGGTTATTTGTATTGCAGATATTGGTGATATACCACCTGCAATAAATATTGTTATTGATACATCTTACGATGGGAAATATATAACGAAACTATTTCGAGATTTAGATGCACGTCTGCTCAGAGAAAGAGGATATGATGCAGATTATAAATGCGCTAATAAATGAGAATAAAAGAGGATGAGTATTAATCATCCTCTTTTATTTTTGATTCTCTTGATTACAGAATATTAAACTTAAACATGAATGATTTGGATAGAAAAGGAAAGTGATAATATGGTAGAATACTCATTGTACGATTTGCTTAAAGCTATAAAAGAAGATATAAACAGAATTGATTTTTTATATTGAAAACTACCAGCACTGGGGATCCGATTGGTTGGATAAAAACACATTTTTACGCAACTTAATAAAAAGGATGAAATGGGAAGCTAATTCGATTGATAGGTATACTATGGAAAAAATGGATATGCGCATATTCTAGACGAAGAGTACATTATTCAATAAAGTGCCCAATCTGTGGACATCTGATAATGCAAGATGCTTCAGGTAAAACGATACTTGAACAAACTTCTGATAAAGATCCTGAAATCGAGTTCGAAAATATCAATTTTCACTGTCCTTCATGTGATGCAACATATACTATCGTTTTTAAATATATAGATTAAATATAAAGGAAAGGTGATAAAATGTATAAAAAAATTTTATCAAAAGTGATTGAATCAATTATTAAGGAGCGGGATACTACTATAGAAAAATTACAAACTGATTTTTTATCCGATTCAAATAGTGGTGCTTCTAATCATCATTGTACTGAACAACTGGAATCTATCAAAAAACAAAATAAAATGTTAGATGAAATTCTTAAATCTTTGATGGATCTGAACTATAGTACTTTGTATAGCACAGATCCATCGCAAATCCATTCAAGATCCATCACTAAACCAGCCGATAAGGATACAACAAACGAAACAAAAGTTGGTACAGATATTTGTCCAATGTGTGGTGGTACTATGATAATTGATTACGGTCTTGTACTGACATCAAATCCACCAGTTTATAAACGAACATGTGAGAAATGTGGATATACTGATTACATAACATCAAGTCAATTATATCAAGATCTATCCACCGAAATCAAATGTGAACCACATAAAGTTACTTTAAGTTCTTTATATGGAGAAACGAATGGTTCGTCTGTATCAAGAGATGAATTTCATCAAATTATTTCTGATATAGAAACTGGTAAAAATCCAACATTAATAAGCGATAACAATAGAATTAGAAATATAAAATAAACGAGGAAAAATCTATGGATAAAAATCCCACAAATGAACTAATTAGATATGCTTATTTCAAATTTGAAAATATTCTACGTAAAGTAGAAGAATCTGATTCGTTAGATTCTGAACTACAAGCAGATATTGTCAATCAATTAAAGGAACTCAAAGACAGATGTGAGAACTGTCAAGAAAAAATGATCCAAAGATATAATTTTAAAATTAGAAATAGTGGTATGACAAAAAATAAAGATTGCGCTGTTATGTGCCCTTCTTGTGGAAAATTGTTTCATATATATGATTATAAGAGTTCAGAAGACGATGGATTAACTTTGGTTGGAAGGTACATAAGTATAGATGATCGACTGCTGAAATATGTCTCATTTGTAAAAGATGTACCTGGTAAACTACTTGATTTTAAGTTCAACTGTCCACACTGCGATGTTGAATTACAGACTAGAATCCGAATATTCAATGGTGATGATTTTGTTTTGATGATTCTTGTAGAAACCAATGGTGTGCACAATATTGATTTATAAGGGGGTATAAAATATGGGACTATCTTCATTTGATTTAAAAGATTATATGACGAATACAGCTATCAAAATTATGTATGAACGAAATTTCATAAATATGCATTTAGAACAAATGGATATTTTAGGTGTACATAATAATGTCTATATAAAAGGATCATTTGATAGACTCGTCTATTTTTATGATGAATTAAAAAAGGCTCTTGGTAGATCGAATGATTATTGGAATGATATGTTCATGTTGACCAAGCAATGTACAAATCCATATGACCCTAAATACAGTAGAAATGATGGGGTATGTGAGAGGATTAGTAATTTTGTATTATTTTATGAATGGGCAACCGGAGATCCATTTATTGTAATTGCCGATGAATATTTCAAAAGAGAAATACCGATAAAATCAACAGCCAAAAAAGAAATTACAATCGGTGGGAAATTAATTCAGTATACTGAATTCTCTTTTACATGCCCAAGATGTGAGAAAGAAGAACATATCGATGTTCTTCATTTGGATACATATCGAAGTCTTCCTCCGACATATGATACTCGTCTTTATGATGAAAACTTACTAAATTGGTATTTTAAATGAGAGGCGGAATAAACAAATGAGCGGTGCTGAATATCAAACTATGATTGAATATATGAAAGATATCCTTCGTACAAGAGATTCATTAATGATGATATGCAAAAATCCTCTTGCATTTGAGAAATTTAAAATCGATGTGAGAGTCACTAATCTAACAGATACTGTTACTAAATTAAAGAATTTAATAAGAGAATCATCAGGTGGTGAATATGATATAAGGTTTGAACCTATTCAATGTGAATGTGGTGAATCTTACGGCTACTTTGTTATCAGTCCGAGAAGAGACCATCTACAGGTTTTCATATTCAATAAGGAATATGAACTATTACCATCTATTGTAGATTTTCCATCGTTTGAAAACTGTAGTTATTCATTCCCAATTCATTTTATATGTACTGAATGTGATATCTTTTATACAGTAAATATTCGTAATAAATTTATGCTTCCTAATACAAAAGAAAATGAGGAGGACATTGTCAATGAATAAGAAAAACTTTATAGCAGCTTTTAAACATTTAAACACGGTACTTACTCACAAGAAATGGGTATTCTACTATTGCTGTAAAGCTGGGATTCCATTCCGTGGTTTAGTTCATGATTTATCCAAATTTTCTCCAACTGAATTTGGTGAATCAATTAAATATTACACTGGAACACATTCACCAATAGATGAATGTAAGAAGAAGAATGGCGTATCTTATGCCTGGATGCATCACAAAGGAAGAAATTCACACCATTATGAATATTGGCAGGATAACTTTGACAAAGGAACGGATCATATTAAAATGCCTTATAAATGTGCAATTGAGATGATTTGTGATTATCTTGGTGCCGGAAGGGCTTATCAAAAAAAAAAATAATTTCACATTTACCAGTGAATATAATTGGTGGCAAGGAAAGAAAAAGCTAGTAAAATCAATGCATCCACAAACATTTTATTTCATCGATAAAATGTTTAATATAATGAAAGACTTAGAAGACAAAGGTCAAAATCCAGAGTATGCTTTGGATAAAAGATATACAAAGCGAGTATATGAATATGCAGAAAAACATACGGAAAATAATTTATGATACTAAATTTTCATCAGATAAATGAAAAATAATTATATATTATTTCTGTATAAATACACAAGGAGGAGACAGCATAATGAAGCAACTTTACTGTTTAACCAGACATGAGTATGATAATCTGAAGAAACTCAAAATTAAAGATACCTATCTAGCTGATGTGCTAGATAGGTATTACTGGCATCGTAATGTATTAGACGATGTTGATACAAATATCTCATATTATGTATATTGTGATATTGATCTTCTGATGAATAATATGGAGGAATTATCACTTCCTTGGAGCAAGATGTACAGCATCGCTAAAGAAAACAAAATGATTCAGTTACAATGCGAGATTAAAAGATTAAATCCGGAAATCATAATTCCGGCATATTTATCGAAAATGAATCGTATTGATGAGCCGTATGAAAATGTTCCGGAGCAGGTTCTTGATCATTTTGGAATAAAGCGTGTTACTACTTGCGTTTACGATGCTTAATTGGTTTTATTTGTTTTAGCTCATTTATATAGTCAGAGTCAGTACTGATTCTGATGAGACTTTCGATGAAATAATTTAAATGACGATTTGGAACGGATTTATGTAGTGCTAAATCAACTAGATATCTTGCCGTTCCAAATTCACGAATATGTGTATGACCATCTTGAAAGTCTTTTTTCGTGTTGTGAATGATGTATTCACCATTATAATCTGAATACACATTAAAATATGCTTTCTTGTATACTCTAACCATACAAAGAAGCCCCCTTCACAATTATAATTATTATACTGTCCAAAAGAAAGGAAGATGCGTTTTATGAAAATTATTTCTGACGGAAATCACTATGATATCTATCCCAATAATATTAATATGTATGAAAAACTTCCAGCAGGATATTACGATGTAAAATTTGCAGAACGTGGTGGTTTCTATTTAGAAAAACACCCCAATTTTGAAATTGGAGAAGAGAAGATTTATGGAAGTGTAGAAAACAAAGTAGAAAAAGTATTTCGTGGATTCAGTGCAACAAATAGAAATCTCGGTGTTATTTTGTCGGGTGATAAAGGGATTGGTAAATCGCTGACTGCAAAATTGATATGCATAAAAGCAGTAGAACTTGGATATCCGGTTATTCTAGTAAATAAAGATTATCCAGATATAGCAAATTTTATTGGGAACATGGATCAAGAAGTTGTTGTTTTATTTGATGAATTTGACAAGGTATTTGTAGATATTAATACAAATATTTATAGTAACAAGCAAATTGCATCTACCGATAAGCAGTCTTCTCTTCTTGGATTGTTTGATGGAATTTATGCTGGAAAGAAATTATTTATTATCACTTGTAATGATATCCGCCATTTGAGTTCATTTATTCTAAATCGTACTGGGAGATTTCATTATCATTTTCGATTTGAATATCCTGGTGATGATGACATTCGTCTTTACATGAAAGATAGACTTGATCCAAGATATTATTCTGAAATTGAAAATGTGGTTCAATTTTCAAAACGAATGGAATTAAGCTACGATGTTCTACGATCCATTGCTTTTGAACTCAATCTTGGATATTCATTCTATGATATGATAGATGATTTGAATCTCATAAACATGGACGAAATTGAATATAATGTTTTCGTTCATTTAAAAAATGGGACGGTGATCGATTCTTGTAAAATGAAAGTGGATTTATTTGGTGCTAATGAATATCGTGAAATTTACAATTATTATGGAAATAAACATGCTTTCACATATAATATCACCTTTATTCCATCCAATGCCACGTTTGATCATAGGGATTTAGTATATAAAATAATGAATAAAGATCTAAGCGTCACATTGCGAGCATATGATACAAATGATCCAGAAGTAATGAAATTAGTAAATGATTTTAATGTTGAATATATTTCGTTTAAAAGAATTAAATCTAGAAGTTTACACATCATCTAAACAATAAAACACATTATTGTATAATTGAGATATTGTGATAAAAACGTATTTTCACTAATCTCAATTATACAATATTTTTGTGTAAATAGAATAAAAAAGGTCCATCAGAAAGGAGGAATAATGATGATGGATTTAAAATTAAAGAAGTTCTTGGTTGATAACCAAGAACTGATACAAGGGCAACTCGTATCAATAGCGGCCTCAACAGCAGCAACGGCCATTGGAGCTGCATTTAAAATCGTCTTTGATCTTCACGATGCAAAACGCATGGTGATTCTGGAGGACGACCCCGAAACCGATTTTGTGGTTATGGAGGAAGCCGGATGGGATAATGAAATCCGGGATTTCATCCATGACCCAGAACACCGTAAGAAAATTCTTGAATCTTACGGTGTTAAAAACGGAAAGAAAAAAGAGAAAAAGAAAAAAGAAAAAAATGAAAAAGGAGGTGCCATAGCATGGGAGTAATCATTCCTGTTTTATTAAATATCTCGAAAATCGTAGTCGAAGCAAAGACTACAGAAAAGTCAAATAGACTTTTGTCTTCCTCATTTGAAAAAATTAGGAATGAGGTTTACCCAAAAAATATTTTGGGTAGACGGAAGCTCTGTAAAGAACTTCGTAAAAAATAAAAAAACAAAAAAAAAAATAAAAAAGGAGAAAAACATGTTTAACAAAACAAAAACGAACAAAGAAACAACAGTAACAAAGAGAAACTTTAAAGTTTCTCTCACAAAAGAAAATGTGGCAGCAGCAATCGTCGCAACAATCGCTGTAGATGCTACAGTTGCAGCAACAAAATTCGTTACAAAACGAATTTTGAATATGGCTGCAACGAAGATTGTCAATAAGCAATTTGACGATCTTTCAGATGCTGTCGATGCTGTCAATGAACAGCTGGACAACATCATCAACGCAACTGAAACTGATGCTGGGGCTGAAGAAGCTCCTGCATCAGAAGAAGCATGAGAAAAAAAGAAGTCGATGATTTTATTGTCGACTTCTTTTTTTCTTCCTTTACAATTAATTAATAAATCATAGTGAGGTGTTTGAAATGAAATATTATGCACTTTTACTGACACCTGCAGAATCAAGAAATGCCATGGATTGTGGATTCAAATTTGCAATGTCGAATAAGGATCGATGGAGAGAAATTACAATGGATGATCCATCAGCTCATATGGGAACATATGATGTATCAACTACTTATGTTGTCTTTGATAATGTTGCATACACAATCTTTAAGGATTATATATTCCCGGATGAAAATCAAAGGGTATATATTTTAAAGGATCGTCAGTTAGAAAATGATATGATTGAATAATAAATAAGGAAGAGATGACAATATCTCTTCCTTATTTGTTCCATTTTCTATGCTCCGTAGACTCTGTAAATCAAATCCAAGTCTTTTGATAATGATACATTTTCCGTCGGAATATATAACTTTGAAAACAGTCTGACGTTCTCATAGTCACCTTTTTCAGAGTTATAATCTCCAAAGAACAGAGCGACAGTATTTAATCTCGGTTCGTCAATTCTACCAGAGTTATTGAAATATTCTTTGATATCTTTTTCTGTAATCTTTAACTGCAATTCACAGTAAGATGAAACTGGAGTATTTCTGGAAGTGTCCCATACTTCTCCATTAGATACTTCGGCTTCTTCATCTTCATCTGTTGAACCAGTATTCCACACATGCTTAATCACAGCTGCATTTTCAAATCTTTTAAGGTAATATCCAGTATATTCTCCACTTACCTTTTTACCAAAATACATCTTCTGCTCAGTCTCAGTTAATGATTGAGAGGTATATCGAAACGGAAGCATAACACCATCTAATTCAGTCCCATCTTCAGCAGTCTTGTTCATCTGAATAGAACTTTCTCTATAGTCTACTGGATACTTTGTAATACTATTTTCTGCACTACCAGTTAAGCCAATACCAAATAAGCAAACACGGTTTCCAAAATGATACGGCATTGTATATTCTCCATCCGGATCATTAACCTTCATATCTGTATAGGTTGCATTTGGAAGACCGATTCCTAATTCGTCATATAAAGTTGAAATAGTAATTGGTCCACTGATACCAAAAATCATTTCCATAGCATACTGAACACCAGAAATAGTCACCGTATTATGAAGAGGTCCAAAAATCACTTCATCTAATTCACTTTTTCCAGTAAGAGGATTTCTATGAATACCGTGGCCTCCATAAATTTCCGTTTTCTTCCAGAGTGGATGAACCGAACTTCCGCCAATTCGATCATTAAACTGGATGTTATCTCGTAATAATAATTTATCTTTTCCCATGTTTAATTTCAGTCCTTTCTTATATTAACTTATATTTTTGTTTTTTAATAAAAAATATACCGAGTTATTCATGTCTTACAACAAAACATGTATCCCTCATGATAAAATCTTTGTCATTTTCAACTATCGTTTTGTCAATTCTTGCAGCATCAAAAATTCCAAGTTGCTCAGTAGTCATAAAAGTTTTTTTAATCAAAATCTTGTCTATTAACTTAAGAATATCTTCCAAAAGCTTCTCAGAATGAACATAAACAATCAGATCTCTCCAGCTATTTAAATTATCTGATAAATACAAGTGAGCATTGATGTGAATATCATCTTGCAGTTTGAACCGATCTTCCGCTTCTATATATTTAATCAACTTGAGGATATCTTCAAATTTTAAATAATCAAATAAACGAAGTTTAACGTGGGTTTCAATATAATCATGAATAATCATCGGATCAACCATTCTGGTTGTAACACGCATATGAGATATAGCATCCGCATAACCAAAATACAATTTATCTATCGGATTAAGGGTTTTTTCAATTCTTTCCATTCTGTCGATTAATTTTAACATATTATCTGGTTTAAAATCGAATATATAAACTACATTTAATCCGATCATATCCGTTGTATAAGATTTAAAAAATCTTATTAATTCAATCAATACTTCTTGTAGTGACGAGGTTGTATTGTTGATAATGTAAAGATAAGTTAAATCGTTTAATATGGCCTCCATTCTATTGATCACATGGTCAATATATAGATGACACTCATCTCGTTCAACTGTCTCAACGAATTCTCCAAGGGTCGGATTTGCATGATTTAAATATTCCAGAAAAGTAGTAGCTGCTCTTGATTCTCCGGTTGATGCATCAATAATTTGAAACATCGTATCTGTTTCTTTCGAATAAAAAAGAGCTCTAAAATATCTAGAAAATGTTCGATACTCTTCAATATCTGTAGCTTTCATCATATGATCTGATAAAAATCTTGATAAAGCTTTGATGTTTGAATACATATCATTGATAGCAGCTATCTTTTGCTCATTTGTGGTTCCGTTTACAGTTAAAATTTTGATATAGCTTTCAAATTCCTTTATCTCTGAATCAGACATATATTGATACAATTCTTCCGTTAAAGTTTGATAATTAATATCTGAAAACCATTCAAAATTAAAAGCAAATGTTTCATTCATTGTCTCATATGGATTATAAATTCTCTCGAGAGAATCTAATACACTGATCACCTGAGATGGCTTGGAAACAATTTCTCCTTGTAATCCATATTTTTTAGATGTTAATGCGCATAGTAATACAACTGTATCAAATAATGAAACAGAAAGATCACCACTGATTGATGGAAGTTTTAATAAAATATCTGGTATCTCATCCTTCTTATCAAATATCATTCTTATTAAAATGATATTCTCGTAAAGAAGTTCTGATAGTTTATATGAAACTGTCACACCGAGATATTTTGTTTCTTTGTAGTTATATTCGCTTTCCCATACTTCTTTGTATAGATCGTCGTCTTCAACCCAGTATGGATCTCCAGATGTAACTGAATCATATGAAACACGATTGCTTGGATCTTCAAGAGCCTCATGATAATCATAATCGTTTAATTCTACTTTTTGAAAATATACTTCATACATTTTTTCCAAATCGTAAACTTCTTCATAGGATCCAGTATCTTCATTAAATTCCATCTTCTTTACAAAAATAGGATTTCCATCGGAATCCATGATGTGTTCTTTCATAAGATAATAACGATATATATCAATTCTACTAAATCCAAGTAAAGAAGCAATATCATAAATAACCTTATTCGTTCCTTTATTTTGAATCAGCATATTGATATTTTGACAAATTGCTTTTTGAGTTTTATCATCCAATTGAGCATAGAATGGAATGTCATATTCTTCATATAAAGCTTGAACTGCGTGGGAATCAAAGAAATCACGATCGAATGCTGATTCCAGAGAACGTGCAGTTAACTGTTGTAAAGCCATTACCATAATACAAAGACCAATAAAATTATCGTAATATTCAATAACGCTACGATAATCGATAATGTAAATAGTAGTCATAAAATATTCTCTACATTGCTCGTAAACTGTGGTAAAGATATCACGAATTGTTTCTGGTATGGAGTTGTCAATATATAGTATTTGAAAGTTTTTTGCTCTTCTAGCCGTTACAATATCAATACGTTTTGTACCAAGATGTTGCAAATATTCTTTATCAGGATTCTCTTCGATCAACTGGTCGATATACCCAATACTTTCGAGAGCACTAATATAATGCTCACCCATAGTATCTTGTATTTCATGAACTGGTAAAGTTGGATCAATCCCTTGTGAAACCGCTATATCATAATCAATATAAACATATTCTTCATCATCTAAATTAGGAAGACCATTAAGCATACGATAATAGTCATTTCTTTCCACATAGGAATCGATTATTTCTTGTCTTCTATTTTCAAGTAAAACTTTTTGAAGTAATTTTGGCACTGACATTGGATTTTGAATATACTCATTAATGAGTGTTTGACCTGTCACACCAGCATTTAAAAAATCTTGAGTGTCATATGTATATAAATCATATGTATCATAACCATAATAAGCGTCTAAATAAGTGTCGACATATCGACGCATTTCAAGTCCTTCATTTGGATCTGCTCGATAGGAATACTTGATTATCGTTCCTTTGATGATCTTTATATATTCATCATATAGACCTTGAATCGGGTTCTCTGCCATAGATTCACCTTCTTTGTTATTTAATTTAAAATAATGTCTTTTCAATAGATATCCAACAAAAAAGTAAAATAATGACTTTTAGGAGGATTAAAAAATGTTTTATTTATATCGAGGTATTATATTACCTAATGTTAATGATAAGTATGTAAACATGTATTGTATTGCAATAGAGAAATCTAGAAAAGAAATATTAAATTGCATATCATCAGATTTAAAATCTACGAAGAATGAGAAAAGTGATAGATATGAATGGAAAGATGAGACATTAATGGAATATAAGAGACTAGGAGATTCCGATTATTTAAGAATTTATAAAATCATAAACGATGATTCGGATTCTCAGTTTATAACATTTTCATTTCTAGATCCGTCTATTGATACATTCGAATCTATGAAACCAATTCTGATGATCGATGATATGTTTGTTTATTATATTGATGATACACGTTTTCAATTTGATCCATCAAATAAAACTTTAAATACTCGACATAAAATTTATAAAATACCAGTATGCTATGAACATGTTCCATTATACGAACATAAAAAATTAAGAAAAGCAGAATCGCTCGAATACTATGACATTGGTAAGAGAACTGGAAAAGAAGCATATTCTATAGATATAAAGAAATTGAGTGCATTAAATGAAAAAGAATTAGCATTAATGAAAGATTATCAGGAAGATTTATTGAAAAGAATTGATGATTGCTTAAATCCTCTACTTAAGGCCAAATATGAAATTTCAAATATACTAAACGTAGTCAATAGAAGGATAGAAAATATTAATGTTGACGAAAGATGATATGAATACTTATAATTATAAAAAAATCAGTATATTCAGTTAAACTTCTGAATATACTGATTTTTCTTTTCTAGAAACCATTCAATTGATCAAAAATGCTAAGATCGAGATCTCCATTATCATCTGCATCATATACCATTTCGTCAGGTGTTTGATCAAAATAGTTGTTACTTCGCATAATACTCGATTTTGATAGATTACGAGATTGCATTTGTGATTCTTTTACTGCATTTCTTAACTCATCTTCATAATTCAATAATTTCTGTAATTCTTCATCACGTTCGATACTAGCAACTACATCTTGAGGAAGAATTTCATTTAAATTCGGCCGATTTAATCCGGTATTTAATTCAGATCCCTCGTATTCATTTGTACGATAAAATCCGAATGCCATTAAGTTATTGCCATGATAATAGATATATAGTGCAATCAAATACGACATAATACTATCATCATGTCCTCCGGGTCTTGCTTCAATTTTACCGGATGAAGTTCTAACCAATCCGCTCAAATCTTCAATAATGTTTCTAGTAACGAAATCATCTTTTCTCTCACTTACATGTCTAGAAAGAATAGTAAACATATCTTCACGAGATTTACCCTGTGTATATACACCATAGTATGTTTTAATACTAGCTTTTGCTTTTAACATACTCTCAACGGTCTGGGCTTCTGTCATTTTAATATTTACTAAATCTCTTCCTTTATCATAATAAAGTCGATCAGATATCTTTCCTTCGTTTAATAAATGATCAATAATTCCATCGCCAACATGGTTACGCTCTATAGCAATAATTGCTCTTGGTATATGATCAAGAACAAGTGATGTGATGAGACGTTCATATTCGGTTTCTCCAATATATGGACATTTAAACTCTGCAGCTGGTTTAAGAGTGTATGGATTAATTACAGTAATTGCATTATTATCATTTAGTGTACCAGTCGAACAGTCGACTCCAACTATGTACGGTATATTTCTTTTTAATGGCTCATAGATATCAAACTGATAATAGTTTAATACATAAATCTGTTCGATGGGTTGAGCCATGGTAGAAGTAATATATTCGATATCTTCTCTTGGATATGGAGATAAATCAGAACCATGTAATCTTTGTAGTAGAATCTCTCTTCGTACGGTTAATGGATCACCAATATCATTAGAGATTTTCTTTAACCATGCATTTGTTAGACCAATCTGATAATATTGATATTCAATATAGATAATACCGTTTGAAGCATTCTTATCCATAATACCAAGAATTTCATCTACAGTTTTATCGTAAAAAGAATCATTCCATTTAATGGTTTTATCCAAAATTGTTTGTGCTGCTTGACCAGGCTTCGTGTCCAAGTCTCCAGGTGTGCCCAATGTATAATATCATTGTAGACTATATCTTCATCTTTTATATTCTGTTACCAAATATAAAAGAGTCTCCCATTTCGGGTTATTGAATCAATCTCACCCTACGTTTCACTCCTATGATTGGAGTCTACTCGCCTTTAATACATCACTGTATTCAATCCAGCTACTTTCGTATTTAAGTATTTCTACTAATCTGGATGTCTAGCTTTCCCTAGTCGTTGAGCTTCATACTACGTTTTATCATTCTAATTTTGTCAGCTATTCTACGTCCTTCTTTTGAATTAAAATCATATACACCATATTCATGAAGTATTTCAACAGGTCGTTTTCCTTCCAAAATAAATTTAGTAAGTTTTTTTACATCGTCATCACTAAATTTTGGTTTATGTTTTGAATGTACGGCTTTTGGAATATTGTATTCTGATGATATTTCTCTATGTCGTTTTCCAATTTTTATAGAAAAAATTAGTGCATAGATTGCCCGATTTGTTATATGTTCCTCACCAGTTATAGCAGTATATATTTCATAGCAATCATATCCGTTTTCCAGCATTGAGCATATTTTTCTAACAAGCTCTTCCGAATATATTGCCGATGGGCAATTAACTCCAGAATTACATTGAAGACCAGTCAGTATTGCATGTCTTGTATTTTCAGCTGGTGTAACCCATTCCAAATTCTTATAATAATTATTTTGTTTATTACCATCTATATGATTAACCAGATTTCGTCCTGGATCTTTTTTACAAAAAGTAAAAGCAACCATTCTATGAATGAAGTATGTACTGTTTCTTTTACTTCCATCAGCTATTAATACTTGTATTGATGTTTTAAAATATCCATCTTTATCTTGGTGTGTTTTCTTTTGTTTTTCCGATGCAAAAACAAACAATTTTCCATAATTAGAAATGACGTATTTATACTTATTTACATTTGGATATATTAAAAATCTAAATTCTTCATCAGGATATGTTTTATATTTGTCAAATGAACGTAACAGTGATTTATCAGATACTTTTTTACTCATATATTTATCACATCTAATAAAAAGTTAGGGTAATAAAAATTCACGTAGTATTTTAGTTGCGGATTGTCTCTATTCTTAACCTTTTTACTATACCTTTGGAGTTACCCATTGCCACTAGATGTATCACTACTCTAGTTTAGTAGTTAAGACTTATCAAGAACGTCCCCGCAGTTAAGGAGATTTTACTTACGCGCATTCACACGTAAAGATCCTTGACGAAATCGCACCGTTCTTTAATGATCGATCATGTGCCGTAGCAAATGTAGAAACTGAGTTTTTAACAATAACATCTATGAAAGCAGTGAATTCTGGCTCATCAAAATGTAGTATTGGTGCAGTAAGACCACGGCCTATAGAAAGTGCTGCTTCATATGATGTTGCTTTTGGTTTTGTTATAATCTGGTTTCCTGTCACAGGATGACCATATGTAGTTGCATTCTTTTTTGCTTTTGTAATTTTTCCATCTTCATCCATAATGGATTGAAAACGAAGATATTCTGGTAATGCTTCGATCATATCACCGATACGACTCAAATTTACTTTTGCATTATCTCCGTCCTTATTAATGAAGATGAATGTAGATTTTGAAGTACCATAGGTATAAATCCACAATAATAGTGCCAGAGCAGACATTGTCTTACCTTGCTGACGAGGAAGACATAACCAAGAATCTAGATTGTGAATAATACACCACGCTTGAGCCACATTTCCTCTATTTGCTCTATATGGTACACCATTTGTTGCACCAGGTTCTGTAATACGTACAATTTCTCTTAAAAAATACCACGGATTACGTTTACATTCAGTGATTACTCTTGTTATCTGATCTTTGGTTAGTGATGTATGCCCAGTTTTTTCATCAATCGCATAAGGATCAACATTAATTAACGTATAATCAAATATTTCCAACATAAAGTAACAATTCTTCACACCAAGCTTGTTTAAATCGGATGCGAGCTGTAGGAAAGATTTGTTACTCGTTCCCATGTCATAATAATGACCCTTGTATTTTACTATTCTAGGATTACCCAATTATCATCACCATCCTTTAAAAAAATGTGTATGATAATAAAAAAAAGCAGAAGGGAAACCATAATTGGTCCCTTCTGCTTTTTAAGATAAGGAGATGTAAATGTAATGTACAAGAGTTTTAAGTAATCATGGGTTTGTGTTCAACTCTTTACTTATAAAGTTTACCCATAATTATTTTTTAATAATAAAGATCGATTATCTTGTCAACTTCATCCGGATCTTTTGTTCCGATTAAATGAGGAGTTGCTAATAATAGATCGCGAACTTGTTCTTTTAGTTCATTTAAATCCATAATTGGTGTATTATTTAAAATTCCACTCTCTGTATCAAATACTCTCTCCAACATCATAGCGGTAAAATCTGAGCATAGATAACCTTTACCGTTGATAACATGACTGTTCATATTCTCTTTATCGTAATAAGTAATTTCATTTTCCTCACTCACAAATTCAAGACCTAGTGAAAGGGATAGTAAAATTACATTAAAAATCTCTGCTGTCCTAGAATCATATGTATCTGAGATATCTCCGTAATCTCTCCCTGGATCCATTGCAATCTTAGCAAGATCTTGTCGGCCTTTGATTGAAGTGCGATACAGTGCTTGGAATACAGCGTAATCACTGGTTTCCAGACCGATCGAAATATTAAGTCCTTCAAACTCACCAAAACGAATAGGTGTAGATGAATTCTTCTCCAAATGAGATTTTGATTTATAGCTTCTTTCTGGTAATCCTTTAGAATTGACAGCACCCATACTTCTTGCTGAGAAACCTTTAATTGAAGTTTGCTTTAATTTGATAAAATACATTTCCGAAATATGATATCGATTCAAAATAGGAATCTCTCTTCCCCATTTTTGAATATAGCAGTGATCCGGTTTTAACCAATCATATTTTTGATAAATGTCTTTAATGCGATAAAAGATTGGACGTGTTTCATGGAATGGAATATCACGAAGAAAAATACCATTACTATAGTATTCATCTCCGTTAATTGTAAAATTCATATATTCGTCCTTCTCTTTTTCACTTAGCATATTATATATACGAGCAGTCTCCGAGCAATAATCTGGGTCAAAATCATTTAATACCTGAAAGAATAGATCCTCCTGTTCTTTTCTGGTCTTTAATTGCTTTAATTTTCTGGAGAGCTTATTCTCTATATAAGTTAAAGCCATTTCAAAAAGAGGATATGCTGTTGTACGATTGATGATAGCAAGAAGATTAAGTAACACTTTGGCATGTACTTTGTTTCCTTGCTCATCATAATAATACGGCATTTTTTCTCTTGGCGTAATCGCTGATATAACCGATTTATTTCCGTATCTTGGTGTTAGTTTCTGCCCAGGCTGGCAACCAACATGGCGTTCTACTAACACATGAATTGTCACATTACTAAACTCAGAATCCCCCTCTTTCCATTTACTGGTTTCATCATCAAGCATCTCTTTTGATCGCTTATAAAGATAATTAATCTCCTTTGTATAACGAGAACCGGATTTCATAATCTTCTTACAAGTGTCATGAATTTCTTTCCAATACTTTTTCTGATGTTTCAGGTATTCTAATATATCTCGATTGAATGTGGTTTTCGGCATTTCTGCATTATTACAATAAATCGTATAATCCAATACCCGTCCTCCACTACAGTGATAAACAGAATCGCCATCGATAATACAACTTAAATTACTATTTTTGAAGTCATGTAAAATCTGATTGTTGAAAAGTCTTCTGCTTACTGCAAGAATACCATTTACGGATTGGCCGAGTCTAGGTAATGTTTGATAATGCTTAATATCGTTTCCAAACATATTAAGAAGGAAATCATTATCATTCAAACTAATTTCAATGGTTTCGATTTCGGAACTCATAAATTCTTCAGCGAAATCATCAGATACTTCCGCAGCATCTTCAAATGTTGTTGGACTCAATGTATACATAACAGGAACATTTTGGCCATAACGATAATTCATGATTGCATCATATGAAGTAGAACGATAAAGAATTGTGTTGTCCTTTATCACATCTCCTTCCTCATACTTGTCAATCTCGTCGTTAATATAATCGAACCCAAATACTTCTGTTAAATCCTCATTAGGTTTTCTATGTTCAACTGAATACTCGTCTTTCTTTTTATCATAAAGAAATAATTCGTAAAATGTCGGTGTATCAATATAATCGGATTGATTAATCAAATCTTCATATTTTACGATCTTCTTATACACCACCTTATCTCCATGTATCTCTCTATAACCATCCGAATATTCTCCTACTACATTCTCTGCTCCAAAATAGACTTTCGGAAAATGTGGATGTGTTAGAGTTAAGAATTGTCTAGAATGAGAAGTGAACATGTTTGTTCTCATACTATTATTGTACTCAGGTTTCGTTAATGCACTAATCCCGAGTAATGATAAACGCTTATCATCTCCATCTGTAATTCCCATAATTCTGTCATTTGCTTTTAGTAATTCTTGTTTTAAATTATACTTTTGTCTCTCACCCATGATTTAAACATTCCTTTCCCAAAGTATAAAACAATGATGTATCACTAAAAAAAATATAGAAAAATATTTTTTCTTAAAGGATTGTGAATAGAGAAATAAAAAGAGATTCCAAGATAGAACTCTTGGAATCTCTTTTCATAGATGTGATTATTAGACAGATTCACGAATTCCACCAATTCTTAAGTGAGCAGAATCCATAAACGTTACTACTTCTTTCGGAATCTCGATATTTTGATCCGAGATTTTTCTACGAGCTGAAAGTGCTCTGTTTTTTATTGTTTGGGCAGTTACACCAAATATTTTTCCAAATTCGGTGTAAGTTTTAAAACGTGTCATATCATCAAGGAAATCTGACATTTCCTTGATTGACAATGTCTTTGAATTTTTCAATTTTATTTTGGAACCATTTTTCAGAAAATAGGTTCCATTTAATTTATACGGAACGTTATCCATGCGTCTAATTGTAGTTTTTATTATGGATGGAGCTGGAAACTCCTCATCGACATCATCGTCTTCAGATTTAATATTCATTTCAAATCCTAAAGGATCGTGATTATCTACACGACCACCAACGATTTGTTCAAGTTTTATTTTTGCAGTACCATCGTCTTTTCTTAATGATACTTTTTTATCATTAACCATATCGAGAATAGATTTTTGATATGAAAGTATCATTTCTTCCATGGATGTTTTTAATTTTCCACCTACAAATCTCATTGAGGCATATTTTACCATAGATAAAATCTCCGGCGGAACAGATCCACAATATGATTGTTTATTAAAATCGGTATCAACAAACACGCATTGATAAAGCGGGTCAATAAATGATACCTTGCCGGATATGATAACTGGTATTGCGTATTTATTTGTGCAATTACTTGTAATTTTTACACATACCGTTCTGTTATATGGCATATTCCGTTTTGACGAAATTACCAAAAATGGGCGACTTTTAAATGCTGTACTCTTGTAATTGCATTTTGTTGTTTGATCATAAACGGTGAGCTGTCTCATGTAATATATCTCTCCAGCAACTACAGATCGCTGAATATCATATATTCCATTTACCATCGTTTTTTTATAGTATTCAATTTCACTCTTTTTCATATGTATTTCCACCTTTCTTTTCGCGTATTATTGGAAGAGTGTACTGATCTATTTTTTCCTCCTTTCTTTATAGATCAGTTAAAAAGAAAGTGAAGATTGATTTACAATCTTCACTCTCATATAGTATTTACATATTAATATTGTATAATAGAAATTAAAAACATTACCATTTTTAATAGTCTAATTCATCATCGATAATATTCATTTCTTCTTGAGAAATCGCCGATAGTCTTTTTGAAAGAATCGGGATCACTTCACTATACATAATCTTATAGAGTTCACGATTATTCGCGAATTCTTCATGGACGTTAACCATGGAAAATGGCATATCCTTATGATCTAAGAAATAAGTTTTATTCTTATTACCAGTAATAAGTCCCATTTCTTTGGCGTATGCCAAAGTTGATCTTAATGAATCGATTCCTCTTATCTTATCATAAATCAAATATACCTTTTGTCCAGCTTGGTTTACTCTTGATTTAATAATTTCAACCGAAACACCAAATCCATCAAACCCGTGCTCTTCCAATGTAAATTTATCACCACCAACAGCAACAAACTTCAATAAAATATGTGCTAAGAATTGTGGTGCCAATCCTCCAGGTCGTTATATTCACATATTTAATATATGCAGTTCTCTTATGAACTTCCCTATGTTATCCATAGGATACTAGACTATATCATCATCTCTTATATTCTGTTACCAAATAATAAGAGAGCTCTTCATTTCGGATTTCTCCTACTCTACTCGCTTCGTGTAAGTATTTCAACTTACCTTATTTTCAAACTGGCTACTTTCGTATTTCGATATTTCTATCTATCCAGTTATCTAGCTTTCGATAGTCGTTGAACTCATTAGAAATCATAATTACATGAGATTTGCTTATATCTTTCTTTTTTATATAATAGACGAATCGAATTTAATGCTCCTTCTGTTATAGGCTTATTATAATTGATATGTTTTAGAGCATTCATGCAATACCTCCTAATACTAATGTTTTCTTCTTTTGGATGTTGCTCAAAATATAGACAACAAGCATTTATATCATCAAAAGTAAAGCATTTGGGTAATCTATATTTTAACGAACTGAAATCTAGATCTTTTGTGAGATGTTTCCATGTATCTTTGATTGCAATAGATTGAACTGTGCTTTCCGTCGTTCCAACAATTTCAGCAATCTCTGATTGAGTATATTTTCTGGAAAGCAGTAATTTTATAATTTCTTTTGCTTCAGACTCAGTAATTTTTGCACATACATGATTTTCACCATATATTGGATGATATAATCCATTTAAAACAGCATGTTGACTGTTTTCTTTTGGACTTGTCCATTCTAAATTATCCAAGTCATTATTCAATTTATTACAATCTTTATGATTTACAAACAATTCTCTCATATTATCAACAGGATAAAATGAACACATCATAAGTCTATGGACCGAATATCGATATGAAAATGTTTGGTTACCTATTCTAACTTGTAAAGTTACTTTCCAATAAGGTGAACTTTGTTTATTTGGATCTAGGCATGAAATTTTTAATATTCTATTCGAATATTCGCTATAAATCCGTCCTTTACTACTTACCCAATATCCATCTATTAATAATGGATATTCATTTTTATTCACTTTTACCCATCGTTCATTTTTCAGTGTATGTATATTTAGCAATTTAATTGATTCATCTTCTTTTTCTAAAATATGTTTTAAATTAATACTCATGTAAATGCCCCGTTTCTAACTTCGTTGCGCCGATTGTCTCTATTCTCAGTCTTTTTACTATACCTTTGGAATTACCCATTGCCACTAAGTATGTCGCCATCTTAGTTTAGTAACTGAGACCTAACGAGAGTTTCCCGCAGTTAGAAGAGTTATTCGATACATATTGCTATGTAAAGCCTCTTTATGATTTAAGCTGCTAAAGAAACCACGTTATCTAATGGTTCCCTGCTTAAAATAAAAAAGGTTTCCCCTTGTTTCAAGTATAAAATAGCCGCAGGAGACGGCATTATACCCATACCCGGATTAGTTTTAATCTGATTAATAGTTAGCACAATGATATTTGCTGCACGAAGATAAGGAAGAAGCTCATTGAAAAATCTGCTAATTTCTCCCGTTAATCTCATACGGTCTGGTTGAGATGTAACTTCTTCCAATTTCTGTGCTTCCTTCTTATCATTTTCATTTACCGCAGAAGATAAGGTTGCAATTGAATCAATAATGATGACCGTTGGTTCAAAAATTATAATCTCTTTTCCAAACTCATTTAATTTTCCAGTATTGTATTTATAAAGATCAGGTTCCGCCATCTTTTCTTTATAAACACGAATAATGATTCTTTTAATATCTGAAATACTACTATGTTCCTGACGCAAAATATATTTGCCATTAAGCATTTCCGACATTTTGAATTTTGTCAATACTTGTAAACGAGAATAGTTTTGGGATTGCTCAAGGTCGAAATGAATTACCGTCCCATTTGCGAATGGACGGACAATATTTGCTGCAATTTGACAAAATGTCGTTGTTTTAGATGTGCTGGGTTTACCAATACCAGTTACATAGCATCCACCTGGAATTCCTAGACTTGGATACTCATCCTTTAATTGATCATTTTCATCATAGACATTAACTAAATATCCAAGATAATAATCAAGCACCGGAAATCCTGTTTTATAGGATACTACACTTGCATTACAATCAAAATAATTTTCTCCTTTTGGAGCATTCTCCCTCAAGTGCTTAATTAATAAATTTTCTCCAAACGTTTTCGCCATAATTTACATCAATCCCTTTCTTTAATTTAGATTAGAGGATTGTTTTTAACGGGATAAAATACGAACTAATTTGCTAAAAATATAATTTAAAACAAAAAAAAAGAATCTGTGAAATAATCACAGACTCTTTTGAACTACAAATACCGTTCGTAATCCTCGCCGAAAAGGCGTATCAGATTGGACTCCGATACACCTCTATCTGCGCAGATACAACATAGGCGACCAAGCTGAGCCTGATACTCAGCTTCTGCATTATCCTCTTCCATTTCCGCAGAAGAGTCGCAGAGATCCTCACAAAGAAACTTGTGAGCAATGTATGAAAATTGCTCATCAAGTTCCTTTCGGTATTCCGCGATTTCTTTTTCAATCGCGTTTACAAACTCAATTTCTTTTTTATCCATTCTTTTATCTCCTTTTTATATTTTTTATTTATACAGAAATGATATATAATTGAATTATTAAGTTATAAGTTTTATCAATAAAAAATATGAAGAATCCAAAGTATCTGGATTCTTCATATTTAATTACTCATCCTCGGAATCAAGCATTGCTTCAAAATCTTCTTTAGTCATAGGATGCTCTGATATAACTTTTCCGTTTTCATCACGTTCCTGAATAAATGGGATGATCCCCATTTCTCCAAATAAAGTAAATAAATCAGCACTTGTAAAATCTTCTTCCGAGGTAGATGCTTCTGCAAGCTTTATCTTAGATTCTTCACTAAGCTCATCAAAATCTTTCAATTCTTCGGTTGAAACGACTAGGAATAATTCATGGTCCTCATCTACCGGTAAACTTCCATCAACAAGAGGTAATTCTTCTGTTGTAAATATCGTGCCCACGAAATTTGTTAAAACAATTGGGCGAATTTTACACGGGTGATTCCCATTTCGCATGTCTCCTCTTAATTCGTATTGAAACCATCCTTTTGGAACAGAATTTCTATCGACTTTTTTATCAGTATGAAGAAATCCGTAACGATTACAATACATACCAGATTCCATCTCATATCTAATATCATCAAACTTTACAACTTCATTATTCATTATCTCACCTCATTTATAAATCAAACATTTTATTTTCGTTGTCAGCTACCCATTTTGTATAAAATGAAGTAAATTTTTCTTCTAACTTATGGGATTTCTCATATTCGTCTATCTTTTTGTTAATATAATTTGGTATCATTTCCGCATTTTTTAATATTAAAAAGTCCTTCTTTTTATCCGCATAATCCATCTCAATTAAAGAATCAGATGCAATGATTTGCTTGATATCATTTGAATCTAAATGCTTGATTCCAATCAATCGAAAGCAAGTAACCGTTATTGCATTAAATATATCCTGCAGAGTTGTTTCATAAGGGATATAAATTTTTCCGTAAAATTTATATTTGCTATTAACCTTCTTTGCATATAGCTGATACCAAGGATCAGTTTTAGATTCATCATCGAATGGATAATGATAGATAGAAATTTCTATATCTTCATTAAGTTTCTCTATCGAATCAAATATTCTGTCAAATAATTTACACGAACATATAATCATTATAAATTACCTCGCTCTAAAACGTAAATCTATATCCTTCGATCGTTGAAGATCCTGAACCAGATTCGATGATTTCTTCTCGTAATAATACTTTAATGGATTCTTTAACATCTTTTTTCTTCATATGTAACTTATCTGCGATTGCCTTTATGTCAATAATCTTATAGTTATTTGGATCGATTACATCTACACGAGTCAATCTTCTCGACATATCCCACCCATCTAATTCTGTTAATAATAGTAAACATACTCTAAGATCATCTAAATCAAGACCTTCATTTTCTACTACATGTTTTAAGAATTTTTCTCTTGGAACTGTAATCGTATACTTGTACTGAAACACTTCTTTTCTCTCCATTTTTAGTACCTTCCTATGTTTTATTAAAGAAATAATGTATAAATCAAATCATAATCGTGATTGATTGCATTGCTCGTGTAATGGCTGTGTATACAAATTTTTTATAATCTTCAGCATTTAAAAATTTTTCTGCCATGAATAAAACATTTGGCCATTGGCTTCCTTGCGATGAGTGTACCGTAATTGCATAAGCAAATTCAAATACGTCTAAATTATAATCAAAAAATGAATTATCATCGTTTGGATTATCAGATAAATTTTGTGTCATCAGTCGTTTGTAATCAATCGTAAGATTTCGTATTTCTGTTTTTGTAAAATCTGGTTTAAAATCTATCTTTAAACTTTTTCCATTATAACTTTCTCGTTCCACATAACGAACAATGCCTGCTGTACCATTGGTTAAGTAGATCCCTCCATCAATGCAACGATCCCAATTATTTCTTCGGCAAATGAGCTTTTCTCCAATATGAGGATAATCAAGTCTTTTATAAGCTCGTATTTTTTCACGGAAATATGTATTTATTTCATATCGTAACCGATTTGTTCCAGTTAATACAATATCCGCATTTTTAATGCTATAATCTGTTAAATCACTTTTACGAATTACTGCCGAATTTCCATACACTCCATATTTTAGAGGTTCATCATGTAATACTCTTTGGGATAGCCACACGATTGGATCACCCTCTTTTTGACGTAATATTTGATGAAGAATAACATCCGGTTCTTTTAAAAAATAAGGATTTCCAAATGGTGGTGGTAACTGATTCAAATCTCCAAGTACAATAATTGGAATATTAAAGGATAATAGATCTTCTGCCAACTTTGTCTCTACTGTACTTCCTTCATCTAAAACGATTAATTTAATCTTTTTCCCAATTCGTTCTTTTAATTCAAATTTACCAACCATTTTTGGTTTTCCATTTTGCTTAAATATAATATTTCCATTTTCATCAGTATCACAAACTCTTTCGTAATTATAAATAGCAGAATGAATGGTTTTTGCTGGGAGACCATGTCTTGCTAATTGGGATACTGCTTTACCCATATAAGCAACAAATAAAACTTGGTCATAATCTAGACCAAGTCTATCTATCAAATAACACACTAGAGTTGTTTTACCAGTACCAGCGGCTCCGGATATTTCAAAAACCTGTTTAGTTTTGGATTTAAACCAATGCTCACCTTTATAGGTAGCAAAAATTTGTTCATCTGTTAATTCAATTCCCATAAATTCACCTTCCTTTATTTAAAATAATTGTATAAATCATTATGAATCACTACTGCAATAAAAGATATGGAATTTATACATTATATTCAAAATTAAACATAGGAGGAGAATGACAATGAAGTACAATATAAAAGTAACACCAAGAAAAGATGGCTATATCAATTTATTAACTCAAGAAATGAATAATCATTCAGAAATTTCAATGATTACAACATTAAAATATCTATCAGAAGATATTGAAATTCTCTCAAGTTTACAAAATGATATCCTAGTTAATAATAAACGTGTTTATGATCATTTTGTTCTTTTTAACAAAACATCAAAGTCCATATTTGCTTTTATAATAGCAGAGCCAAATGAATCAAATCGGTTACGTTTAGTTATTATAAATCGTCCCTATTATACTAAAGAAATTAAAGATCCGTATTAAGAAGTCGAAAGACTTCTTTTTTTTATTAAAAAATTATAAAAAATAAAATATCTATTAACTTATATCTAAGGGAAGGTAGTATCTTCCCTTAGATATTTTTCCCATTCTAGTATGGTGGGAAACATTTAGGAATCACAGTATTTTTAGATACTTTGGATTCCTTTGTTTGTTTTAGAGATTTTATATCTCTGTATCCACTAACATTAATCCGAAAAGACGGATTAACATCGTGGTTGAGCAAAAGAGTATCTGGGTTTAATCCCAGCTCTTTTGCTCTTTTATACATGAAATCTATCATATTATCACCCCCTTTCATATATAATACAGATAAATATTATATAATTATATTTCATAATATACTAACTAGGTGGTGAAGAAATATCCTATCTCTAGATAATCTTCTAGAGATAGGAATTTTTTTAATGGTATATAGCAACATCTATGGTTATCTTGTCGGATGCCCTTATTATAGTGATGATATCCTTAATAGTCAACCAGGTGGACGATTGTTATACTATGATGGTAATACAAAAAATACACCATATAAGGCTGGATTGACTGGAGCTTCTGAAGGTATAGCCATTACAGTTGGTGACTGGGAAACATATTTGACATCATTTGTAATACCGAAAGGTGCCAATTATATTTACATGTATTCAAAATATAATAACACAATAAATAATTGGAGAGTAATTGGAGAGCATTGAATATTTAAAAATAAATTTACTCGATAAGAGGCAATTAATGCTAACTAGGTAATGATTAATGATCCTAAGTTATTATGAAAATATAAAAAATATAAAACAAATAAGATAGAGAGGATTGGATGCTCCTCTCTATCTTATAATTAGCTTTAAGCTAACGCTTTAGCTAATTTGTTAGCTTGCAAAATCTGACTGCGGAGAGCCAAGAATTCAGCAAGCTCGGGAAGACTCAATAAATGGGTCTTCCCATTTCTATCTTCCCACATAGCTCGATTATCTTTATAATTAATAAAGATAAGTCTACCATAGAAGTCCATAAGATCACCACCTTTCTTTATAGATTTCAAATTAATATTATATAATTAAAATCTATAATATATATTACTAAACTAGGTGGTGAAGAAATATCCTATCTCTTGAGAATAATCAAGAGATAGGAATTTTTTTAATGGTATATAGCAATATTCCGGATAATATTGCATCGATAACATATTCTCAATCAGCCGATAAGTTTACTGAGTACCCGTCAGAATTTCTTATTAGTGATAATTTTACATCGATCAATTTTAGATGTGTCATCATTAGTGACAATTCAATCTATGGTGAATATAGCCCTGGTACACCGCAAAATAATTCAAAATGGTTTAATGTAATTACATCTGGAACAATGAACAGATGTACGCAAATCGCTTATGATGTGTTTAATAAAACCGGAGAATTTTATATTAGAATTCAACATGATAACATAGTTACAGATTGGTACAAATATAAATCGTCTGATATTTCAAACGCATTAGATACCGCAAATAGCACGCTTAATACAGCAAACTCCAAAGCACCAATAAGTCACGCCGCTACTTCAACAACATATGGTGTTGGAACTTCAAGTAATTATGGTCATTTAAAGATAATGAGTGATATAGCTATTAATTCATCCGTCGCAGATACAGCAATATCCCCGGCTTCTTTGAATAAAATATATAAATCATTTGAACTAACTTCTCAACAACCATATTTAACAATTAGAATCAATGGTGCTAACACAACTGGTGATATTAAATTAATAGTTGGTGTTGGTGCGGAAATTATCATATTAGAAGTTAATTGTAGTTTACTTACATCATCACTATCATCAAATTCAGTTGGATGGTCCTCTTTGGCATCTGTTGGTAATAAACGTGTATCGAGAGTAGAAGCAATGATTGAAAACAATGCTAATACATTGGTTAGGATATTTGTTTCCTTGACATCGGCTAATTCTTGTGTTGTATTTTCATTAACGTGGTTTAGAAGACTGGCTAGTGTTGGATATAGTTAAAAAAATATGCTAGATGGTATTGAACCATCTAGCATATTTTTATAGATTATTTAAATCTTCCTCAACATCTTCAGGACCTGTTGGAAGTAGTTCATCTTCTAGTCCTTCAATTTTAGCTGTTTTAAACATATCAAGTATTCTATCAAAATTAATCATTGGTAGATAATCTCTTGCCAATAATAATTTCATTTGTCTTACCTGTTTTTCGAAATCTGGATTATCAGCATTTTGTTGTCCAATCATAAGTCCGATCATAAATTGTGAATATGCATCGAAATTTTGCAGTAGATCAGATTTTATTTGTCCACTTGAAGCTTTAGGTGGAGCAAATGAAAATTCAAATCCTTCTATCACTTCTTCTGGAGTATCTGTTGACCATCTAAGAATTCTTCGATACATATCGGTGATTCCTTTATTAAAATCGAACTGATAGCTCACTACACGACCTTGGAATCTTGTATTTGCTAATTCAAGCGATTTAGCAAAATCCGCTTCATTCATATAGTTCATAATTGCTTCTGGAACACCAGTTCCTAGAATATATGATTTACGAAGCATATCCATAAGATCACTATTGGTCTGTACATCCTGACCCTGAATTACTTCTGTTTCAAGACCGCGTTCTCCAGATTTACCCGTTGGAATATAGGTTTCTGCGCCAACACCAAGTTTATTAACCAGACTTGTATATGAAAACATATCCATTACGGTAATACTTCTTTGCTGTTTGATTCTTGCAATTTCTTCGATTTTCTTTCTGACATTTTTATCAATTCCAGAATTTCGAACATAATTGATCCGAGTATCGTTACTATAAAGAATGATGCTCATCATTTTAAAGAGCAATAGCATCAAGTATAATTTAGCATAGAATAAAGATGGTTCAATAATCGATGTACCATTTCCATTCTCATCCTCTGATACTTTAAATGCAACGACATACTCTTGTGGAATAAACTGAAAACGAACTCTTTGCTCATTTAAATTATAGTAATTTAACGCTTCCACAATTAATTCTTTAAACTTAGGATTCTGCTCAAGAAACTTCTTATCAAATGCTTGAACGATTCTTTGAGCGATAGAATCGACTATTGTAGTTTCACGTCGATTATCTTCGAATCGATTATAATATAAAGATGATGATACTACTCCAGAAACTGGAGCTACTTCTTCACATTGAATATAATAGTATCCAAGTCTCTTTGTCATAATCTGTACAGGAATTAGATGAACAGGATCAATCATTCTCATATAACAATCATGGATCATCTTAAATTCTTTTTGATATTCCTTATTATCATCGCCATAGTCTTTCTTTCTATGAGTTGTATATACACCATCACCATTAGGAGATTTAATAATTCGATTGAAATAGCTATCTTTACCGATATTATCCACTGTAAACGTGGCTTCATCGAAGGTACTGTCATCAATAAAATTCTCCATAAAATAATCAGTTGCATTTATTCCTTCCTCCATTAATGGAAGAGGAACTGAATCATTACAAATGACAATATTTTTCATCATATTATCAATTGATTCATTGAATGCTTCTTTCATATCTTTATTTTCTTTTTCAATATCGAGTTTTGATATAGTGGTGGTTGCTGGATCGTATGACTTTTTATAATTTGTTTCAAATATATTATCGACTGATTCATAAAATGCCGTTGCATTTTTCTTATTATTTGAATCATTTAAAAAGTCATATAAAGTAGTCTCCGTATATGCATTATATCCCATTTTCATTTTTTCTTTTCTTTGCATAAAATCTCCGAATAGTTTTGAATATGGGATGATGTAAGCATAATACTCGCCATATTCCAAGCATTTTGGAATAATAAAGTTTTTGATTTTATTCTGCAAATCAAATTTACTCTCGATCGATTCTATTACGGAATTATACTGATCTTTATTATCTTCCCCTGTATTTCTGAATTTAAGATTACGTGTCATCTGACCTTCTACAATATCAGATGATATAATGGCATCTCTTGTAATTAAGATGGCCTCTCTCAATTCGATTAACTGGGATGCGACTTCATGAAGATCAGATTGCTTCAACATTCGATTTCGATACGCTTCATTTAAGAAGGAACGAATTGAGCCTTCATTTGTTGCGTCATCGAATATATTATTTAACTGATCCATTATGGTATCAGTTTGAACCAATCTGGAATTACTATCACGATATAATCTTGATAAAAAAGAAGTGGTGTCATCTCCACCAGATCGATTAAATCCATCACTTTCACTACGAAGAATATCATTGAATTGTCCGTTCAGTCGTTCAACGTCATCGCTTTGTGATGTTCTTAATGTCATATTTCCAATCTGACTTAACATTTCATTTATGGTACCACTTATGTTACGATTACTTTTATTTCGAGATCGGATGCTTCTCTTTGATGATTTATCATCTCGAGCCATTTAGAACACCCCTTTCTTTAAATTCTTAACATTAAAGAATTGTTTCAAGATGGGAATTCTAATCATTTTCATCATTAAACCAAAAAAAAATAGTAAATCTTATGGGATTTACTATTTTATTGATAACTTATACTTTGTAATTATACTATATTCATCTGTAATACATACGAAAGGAGGTGTTAAATGATAACCTCATACGTTAATAGAACATTGGATGGTCAGCTTTGGTGCATCCAATGTTCCAACGAACTAGAAAAGCTCTTTGTTGAAAGAGCTGACGAAGAAACTCTACGAGAGTTTCTTCATGATGGTAAAAATCATCTAGTTATCTAGAGATTTTTCCTAAGGGATAAAGATGACACCTTTATCCCTTACTTTTTTTGTTTCTTATCATATAATTAATTATTTAAAGCTAAAAAATAATAAATCATATGTACTCTAAAATGAGTAAATGAAAAATCTACACAGAACGCATTCAATCCGTTCTCCTTTAATTCTACAGTTTTAAAGAATAGATTTTCCATATTTTTCGATGTGACGAGAGGAAATAATTTTTTTCCTAATACTACATATGGCATATCCGATGATTCTCTAAATTCTATATAAGAATTGTCGGAAAATATTGTTTCCATCATTTCAACTGGATACTTTGTAAATGCTTTCCAATCTGTAATACTATTGAACGTTTTTTCCACTCGTTCTTGTAATTTATTTAGTTCTTGATAAATGTCATTATCCTTATCAAAATACTCTATTAAGAAATGCCAATCTGATATGTTTGAAGTATCTTCTGTTTCCTCTGTATCGTCATCCGAAGAATCTGAATCGCCAGTATATAACTTTTTCAATTTCACAATATCTGATATTTTTATGATATCATGAACACCCAAAAATTCCTCTATAGCAAGTTTATATTCCGGTTCTATATAGCAGATAATATCTCCATAAATGGATTCATTGGATATATTACCAGCAAATACATAGTAATTATCTTTGATAAGAATATCTTTATTAAAAACATTCTTAATCTTTGTTAAAAAGTCCATGACTTTTTCATTTGATGTTTTTTCTTTTTTCTTTCCCATTATTATCACCTTTATGCAGCAAAATCTATCACACTACCATCAAGTTCTTTTACACACTCATTAAATAGATCGTTGATACTTGGTAAGTTATTCCACTTATGACCAACCGATATAAAGTTTTGTGTTTGAAAGTTATCGAAGATTTCCTTTGCAATATCTCCTTCAAACGAATTTTTATTTGTTGGTACCAATTGTGTATCAGTGTATCCATTAAACTTCAATTCTCCTCCTTGAGGTTCGAATTGACTTGCATCACAAATGCATTTGAAATATAAAGTGGATGGCTCGATGTTCATTGTAATAATTGTATTTGGATAGAAGGAAGACATATCCATATCAATAGAATAATTAAATATTGAATTGGAAGGTTGTCCATAAAGTTCCATACCATAAAAGTCATTAAGCAATGGATTTCCTACCAATGCACCCTCAAATTTGGAATCCTCATCTTCATCTTCATCCTCACGTTCGATCTCATCGACTTTCTTAAAGTTATATTGGTTGATATTTGTGCCAGGAATGATTCCTTGTTTTAAGTAGTCAATGTACTGTACGTTTCGAAGTTTTAATGTTTGCTTATATACATACTCATATGGAGTAGCATTCTTATATGATGTTACATAAAGTGTATCCAGATCAGATGTACGATTTTCAATTCCCATCTGAAGAAGTACGTCTTTTATGTTGTATATAATATATTTGCGATAATTCTTATAGGACAGGGTTTTAATATCTCCATCTTCACTATAATCCAACTTTTCATCACGAATCTCATCATGAGCAATATCTGTTAACCGAAGTGATCGTAACTCTTTTTTTGATTTACGAATAGCTGCATAAAGCTCCATTTGGTCGTACCAAACCGTATAACTCGTACAGAAGAAAAAATCGGATTTGTTTTTTGGTAATTGATTCTTTCTATCGTGTTTAAAATAACACTGTTTTGTCGGAAAATCTGGATGACATATTATTTCTTTTGGATCAAGTCCCAGAACTTCCATACGGCGTAAAATATATGGAATATCGAAAGAGATATTCCAAACCACAATAAAATCTAATTTCAATTGATTGATTAATTGAAATAGATGTACAAGTAGTTTTCTTTCATCTTTATAAAAATAAAAATTAAAATTTAATGATCCATAATGCTCATCAAACAAAGAATGCAATTCTTTTTTCAATCCGGGAATATCTGCCATCAATTCTTCTTCCTGTTGAAGTCTATCATAGACCATTGACACTTCTTCTGATTTAGGTTTTCTATTACCAATTTTATCAGGAAATACTTGATCCACTCCACGTCCAACTAATGCAAATGTATAACTTGTCATATTATCTTTATCGATAATAGTCACTAGATCAATTGGACAGTTTTCCGCATCAGCAAATCCTTCTTTTCCAAATGAATCGGCCTCGATATCAAGAAAACCTTTCGTTAAAGGTTTTCTACTTTTATTGTCTAATTTTCTCAACCAATCAATACGATACAAAACACGTACGTCAAAATCGGATCCGAATACATATGGATACGTTTGAAAATCTTTTAATCTTGAAAAATCTCTTGTTTCATATATATTCTTTAATGCATTTATCCCATTAGGACCTATTTCTTTTGCAATTTCTGCAATTACATTTTTATACTTTACCGTCCGCTTATCCAGATTTTTTATCCACTGATAAGTAAGATGATGTGAATGATTTCTTAACTCTGGTTTTTCGAAATAAATATCTATAGCAGGTTCCGGTATCGTTGTTAATTTCTTTTCTCCTGTCAATAAATCTTTCCAAATAATATAAAGATAATCAGGGGTTTTAGTTCGATTGTCACCTCGGACATACTGTATATCCAAAAGCATGACATTGTCTTTATTCATTTTCATTTAAGTTCACCCTCTTTTGACTATATTACTTACTTGTTTTCTGACCGATATAAAATCAGCAATTTAACAGAATTATAAATAATCAGGAAGGTGAGGTGCAAAATCAATGCCAGAAGATAATGGATTATTTAGTGATGAATTTGAACTTCCAAAAAATAGAAGAAAGAGAATAATGGATGAACTCGATGAGATAGATGATGATTCCGATGTTCTGCTTCCATACACAACTTCAGATGAAAAAAATAAAATAAAGAGACAAAAAGAAGCAGAAAAAGAAGAGGATACTGCTCTTTTTATTTCCACATTATCAACCCTATCTCGTTCAAAAATGAAAACGTCGAGATTTCCAAAAGATATATTTGGAAAAAAGAAAAAGAAGAAAAAGAAAAAAGAAAACGAGCCAACTGATTTTTCAAAAGAGTTTGAACCAGAGGTTGCTCTTTTGGACAATTTATTATCTGAGCAAAGTAGGTTTGTTTCTAGCTTACAGCAAAAATATGATCGGATGGAAAGCCAAAAATCTTCTGCTAGAGGAACTGGTAAATTCACAACAGATCTGATCAGCAATATCAATCAAGCCAGACAACTTTCTGCTCAACTAATTGATAAGAAGATTAGCACAAAGAAAGCGATTGCCGAGCTTGAGATGAAAGAGCGCAAAGAACTCGGAGCAAATCTCAATTCAGATGATGTTAATAACTTTGCTGCTGAGTACCTAAAGAATATTATATCAAACCGTCCAGAAATGAGTGGTTCTTATGGAAACTATGAAATTGGCGATGTTGATGATGAAGGATTAATTTCCGCCATTGATTCAAATATTGATGATGAGCGTGGAGATGAAGTAGCAGCATATTTAAAATATGAGAATATGGATGTTACGATTAAAGTCGTAATGAATCCAGATGACTTGGATGATTATGACTTCATTGCAGAAACAAAAGATGGAGAGATTCTTGATGATTATCCATTGCCAGAACATACAACTCTTTCTTTGAATCGATCTACAATGATTGCGACAGACGCATACGGTAAAAAATACCACGCAGAATTTAGAGATTGATAAAGAAAGGGGTTGAGATTATTTTGTATGCATGAATCATTAATCTTACCCGAAAGCAATTTTCCATCCACTAAAACAGACATTATTACTTATCATGGAAAAGAATATTTCAGTTTTACCAATTACTATCCAGAGAAATCTGGTTTGTATGAAATTCTTGTCTCATACGGTTCTCCTTTTCGTTTTCTGATAGAGATACGACAATTTATTCCACTGATGTATTATGATAGTAAAGAAGATGTCTGGACTCATGGAGGTAAAAAAATTGATATTAAATCAATTCAACCAATAGGATGGAGATTGTTTATATAAATTTTGGAGGATAACCAACTATGGTTATCCTCCTTTTTAATTTTTTTATAATCTTATTTTCTTCTTACCACTCTTTCTCTTCTTATACAGTTTCTTTTGTCTCTGCTTTGGTGATAGCACTTCTCCATTCCATGCATCAATAAATGATCGGGTCTTTCCATCGGAATATGTTCCAAATAGCATTTTCTGAAAATCCTTACTCGAACATAATGCAACTAATGCTGCTATCCCCTCTGCTGCGTGTTTTACTTTTGACATGTCTTCATAAGTCTCCTTTCTATGTTTATCAATATAATAATGTATAACGGAAATTTCCATGCGATAAAAAGACGAACGAAAAACAATACGTTAATGTATAAACTTTACAAAGAAAGGACGTGAACACGAGTATGTCTACAGCAACAGTAACCACTAGACAAACGAACTTGAATGTTCGAAGTGGTCCGTCAATTCAAACAGCTATTATAGGAAAATTGGCCAAAGGCCAAACCATTGAAATAGGAGATCAGGTTTTCTCAGAAGGTGGATGGACATGGGTTGATTATAATGGGGGTTGGGTGTGCCAAAAAGACCCACGTTATTCATACCCATTCTTAAATATTGTCGCAAAACAAGAAGAAGTAATACCAGCACCAGCTGAACCAGCTCCTCCTGTTGAAGAACCGAATTATGATGCAATTGCTGCTAGTTTATTGGATCAATTGAACTCGTACGGTCAAACAGTAGATGCAGCTGAGAGTTTTCCTATCGATGGTTCGGCTGTTATGTATGAAAATAAAAAATATCCAGCTGATGAATTGTGGATTAATACGCATTGGCAAGCAAATAAATACAAAGGTCAAATGACTCCCGAACAGATCGCGAGTCTTGACCGAATGTCTCCACAATATATGCAAAATAAAAGTGGATATCCCCCGGTTTCAAATTTTAATACCGAAAAAGGATATTATGAATACAATTACTATATGAATTATGAGCAAGATAATTTAGCTTCTGATCTAAAAGGACTCAGAGCTACGTTCAATCTTGATATTGAAGGACGGGATGAATTATTCCGTCAATATACAGAATACTACAATCGCTTCAAAGTACAAAATCCAAATGATGCATTCCATAAAGGATTTGCTCATGTATTTTTTGTACGACCAGATTGTAATATCTTAACACGTAGAGGAAGTGGTTGGGATTTGGTTTCTGGTCTAGAAAACGATCCGAACTATTATTATGCTTATAAAAAATATCCTGAATTATTACGTCAATTAATCAGTGATGCTGGTTATGGTCACGACTTTATGATGTTTTTATCTAATAAAGCCAGAAGTTTCCAGCTTAGCGACGAATACATCAATTATGATACATATGGAAAAGGGTTTACTGGTCATAAGATAGCCTATGGTAAAACCAACACAGAATCAAAAACTGCTGGAGATTTTACAATTAGTTATGTAGACGATAGAGATTTACATGTTTTCCATATTCATAAATTATGGGCTGACTATATTTCCAATGTATTTCAAGGCATCTTTAATCCAAAAACAGAATATATGACTGGAAGAATCCTTGATTATGTATCCGATGTCTATTATATTTTAACTGCAGAGGATGGAGAAACGATCATCTTCTGGAGTAAATATTATGGCGTATTTCCTGTCACAATGCCATCTGCCCAGTATTCATGGTCAGCTGGTAATGTATTATCCAATCCAGAATTTGATATTAAGTATCAGTATTCATTTAAAGAAGATTACAATCCATTATCATTGATTGAATTTAATATTAATTCAGGTAATAAAGATTACACCTATGTGCCAGTTATATCAAAAGAGAGCTATACTACAAATACAACATGGGTTGGGGCACCTTTTATTGAAACTTTCAATAATGAAACTCTTGCTCCATATACTCATAAATTAAGATTCAGAAAGGGGAATAAATAGTTATGGCTACTACACAAATTCCTGAGTCTGTAACCCGTGACTATATTGACAATTTCTCTGTCAAAGAAATGTCGCAGAATGTCTTAATACCAAAATATTTTGAAGGATTCGACGTATCCAATCTAAATGTTGGATTACTTGGATATACAACAGAATTGATTGCAGATGGGATGGAAGATACATTTAATTCTGTATCTACTCTTCATGAAGAAATGTTTTCAAACAGAGCAAAATTTCCATCAAGCATCTTATCGCATGCCGCTATTTTCCAATTAAGTAATGGAATGGCTACAGCAGCAACCTGTGATTTTATTCTTATTATGAATGAATCATACGTTATCAAAAATTTTCAAAATGAAAATGGAACGTTATCGTTTTATATTGATAAAGATACTAAAATCCTTGTAGAAGATATCATATTTACTTTGGATTATGATATCGTAATTCGTGGTATCAAACGTGAAGTGGCAAATGGTTATATATACTCTGCTCAGTATGTAATTGATGAGTTTGATAACTCGATCAGTAATATTACCACTCCATATATCAATATCAATAAATCGGCAAATGGAATGTTAACTCTAAAAGTAACATGCCATCAATGTCAGAGAGTTACTCAATACGAAAGTATCGTTAATAATACAAAAATTAATCTTCCAAGTTTTGATATATCTTTCGAGAAGCAGTTAGCTGGATTTGATGTATTCTATAAGTCATCAACAGATACCGGATATAATACACAGTTAACAAAATTAACAAAGTATTCATCTCCGTTAAAAACTCCATTCTGTTATTATTCATTTACCGATGAGCAAGTTCTAACCATTTTATTTGGTAATCGAGACAGTTATTTTCAGCCTGACTTTAACTCAGAAATAGAAATCGTAATGTATATTACAGATGGAAAAGATGGAAACTTTGAAACCTATGATGGACAAGATATATCTGTTGTGACAACATCCGAAAGATATCCGTATAATGATAACTTTTTCTTAGTTGCTCAAACTCTAAGTTCTTCATCTGGCGGAATGAACACAAGAACTTTGGAAGAATTGCAAGCATTAACTGTTGAAGGATATCGAACCGCAAATGTATATGCGACAGATAATGATTTGATGGAATACTTTAATAATTATGAATATCGATACGGCAATGAGTGTTTGTTTATTAAGAAACGTGATGATGTGGTAGACCGTCTATATTCTGGCTTTATTATCATGAAAAAAGATGATTATATCTATCCAACAAATACACTTTATCTTGATACGAATTTAAATGAAATGACAAACACCGAAGTCAATAAGTATATATTAGATCCAGGTTGTCTATTCACTTATAATGATCAAGGAAATGCTGTTATTTTATCTGATACAAAAAAAGAAGAAGAATATCGAGAGGCATATGAACAATATCTTATCGATAACGAACTGACCGATGATAAGTATTCATTTTGGGAATATTTATCTGACAATAGTATCAATACGAAATACACGATGTTCGATACTAATAAGTTAGAGGAACTAAGAGAATCAACAAATTTCCTTTATACAAATCCATTTCTAATTTCTGTTACAAAATCACCAAATCTTGTTGGATTGTATTTAACTGTAATCAATCAAACAGCAGCGGTTGATTTCTTGGATCAAAATCTAGATGTATTTGATCAGTTTATTATAACAAGATTGACCGTCAATCGTGAATTGGAACAGGAAAGAAAATATAAATTAGAAACAGCATTGATGCCAAGCGCAACTCTTAGTACAGATGAAGAAGTTATCACTGTTTATGGGGATCCATCCAAAACCAGTCAAAATTTAATTCGTGTTGTTGCCACGTTTGAAGATACTGATGGACGAAATTTATGTTTCACAGAACTTGTTCCGATGGAAAAAACCACGGATGGAACATATTTATTTCAAGGATATGTTTATACAGACGACCATGTAACAACGACTGGGAAGTTCCGTTTAACAGATAATATTGTGTATATGGACACATTGGAAGATATGTTAGTTCCAATGTCCACAGTAGTAAATATTTATGTGCTATTTCGTGGACAAGGCATACCAAGTGATAATATTTTCCAGCAGTATCAAGCCGATTTTAATGGATATTCTTGGACAAATATTTATAGTACAGATAATGATCCAATCACATTTATTAAACCAATGAATATGATTAAATGCGAATTAACCTACAAAGATCCTCAACTTGAAGGAAATCAGTCCGGCGATTGTCAGATTTCTTCTGTACCGTTAATTGGTGTTGAATGTATGGATGATGAGACACGATGGGATTATTTCATCAGTACCTTCAACGATCAATATAGAAATTTGGAAAAAACCGTTGATTACCTTCAGACATCAACACATATTGATTTAAAATTTTATAATACTTACGGTCGCTCAAAGAACTTTATTATTGGTGATGAAGTTGATGGTGAGTCATTAATTGATACGATTAATATTAAAATTAAATATTACGTTTGGGTATTGCCAAATACAGATCAATTGAAAGCTGAAACTGATCTAAAGCAATTTATTAAGGACTCGATTGAAGCAATTAATACAGATGGAACGAATAGTTTTTATAATTCCAATATGATGAGAACGATCGAGAATAATTTCTCCTATGTTCATCATATTAAGTTTATCGGTATTAATCATTATGACCCGAAATATCAGACAGTTAAAAATGTGACCGTTGATTTAAATACTCTTACAAAAGAAGAAAGAATTCGATACGTACCAGAAATTCTTGTTGCAAATCTCGAGAATATCGAACTTACTTTCTTTGAGGCATAAAACATTTTAGTAAAAGAAAATAAGAAAGAAAGGGTTGATATCACATGATGCCAACTAATCGCGTGTTAAACTTTATTGATGAAGTGAATAAAGAAAAACAAAAAGAAGCGAGTCATACAGCATATATGAGTTCACCTATATATAAGAAAAAGGTATTGGATGACAATATGGATCAGGCAAAGGATGATTGCTTACAGTATATATTTGCCGATTTATATAAGAATTCATTGCCTCTAGATGATTCTTATATCTATGCGAATGATGATAAACTCACTAATGATATGAAAGATTTCATCAATCGTCAAACTGCTAATAAGGGCGTTGATTGCTATATCAGAGAAGCGATTAAAAGAGGAAATCATTCACTTGCAGATATGATGGAATCTGTTGATCGTCTGGTGAAAAACTGCTTTAGAGAAAAAGCAGCAAACCTTGATCGTCTTGATCCGAAAGATCTTGATTGGAAGTTTGATGATGAAAAAAAGAATTGCTGTAAGGATATTGCAAAAGATGCCAATCTGGATGAAGTATCCAATTACATCAAGAAAAATGTAAAAGCTGCTGCTGAGTATGAGAAGGGTAAGATTAAAGAAAGAAGAGAAGCAACAAAAGCTCTTCAGGATGAAATGAACAATAATGATTCATTAACATCAGAATCTGCCATCAATAGTTACTTGGCAATAAATGGAAAAACTGGTATTGATAAAATAATCTACCAGCCATCATTATTTGAAGCAGTAATGATCCATTCATTTAATAGCAATCCTTCTTCCACAAGAGAAGAACAAGAGGAATGTTACAATGAGGCGGTTGGTGAATATACAATGTTAAACATCAGTAAAGCGCTTCGTTTTTCTAATTATGCTATGGAAGATGTAAAGCTTCTTGCTAGACAATATGCAAGATCATGATAAAAAAAGAACAGAGAATATTTCAATTCTCTGTTCTTTTATTATGTTTCCGTACCCATTTAATAAGTAACGGAAACATAATAAAGTCTGGTCCTAATTTACAAATAATTAGGACCAGAATGAAAATAACTTTACCCCATGCAGGTAAAGTTTTGAAATAGTTATACAGCTCCTTAAAGGAAACTTTAACTTTTTCGAGTGCTGTTTTAAATTTATTTTTCATCTATTTTCCCTCCTATATAGGTCTATTTTTATCTATTTACACAGGAATCATGTATAATTAAAATACGTCAAAATACGATTTTTTAAAGATTTAAACACTCTTTTTCTAATAATAAATATGGATTTGAGGACTTTTTTAACCATAAAACATATTCTTAATGAAGAAATTTCTTAAGAAAGAAGGGTTAGTATGCCGAGACGAATTAAATGCAAGTTTTGTAATCGATTGTTTAAAGATCAAGATGCATATGCTGCGCATTTAGAGAGTAAGCATTCCGATATGATTCCCCCAGATATGGACGGTTATCAGTTTTATTATTATCTTAAAACTGGTAAAACTGAAGGGAAATGTATCATCTGTGGTAAACCAACCACATGGAATACTAAGACTCATAAATATCATAGATTTTGTAATGACCCGAAATGCAAAGATAAATATAGAGATGAGTTTAAAAAACGTATGATGGGTAAATATGGAAAGATTACATTATTGAATGATCCTGAACAGCAGAAGATCATGTTAGCTAGAAGAAAAATTAGTAATGTGTATACTTGGTCAAATCACGAAGCTGAATTTCCATATACCGGAAAATATGAATTAAGTTTCTTGGAATTTCTTGACCATATTATGGATTTTGACCCAAAAGATATTATAGCTCCTTCACCACACACTTATTATTACGTATACGATAATAAACGACATTTCTATATACCAGATTTTTTTATTCCATCACTGAATTTGGAGATTGAAATAAAGGATGGTGGGGACAATCCAAATCTTCATCCAAAAATTCAATCCGTTGATAAAGTAAAAGAAAAATTAAAGGATGAAGTAATGAAATCGAATGGGTCATTTAACTATTTGAAAATAGTAAATAAGGAAAATAATCGTTTCTTTGTCTTCTTGGAGAAGATGGCTGAAAATGTTGAAAATGGAAATGAGAATAGCCTTATTTTTATGACTTAAGGAGGTCCAGTTTAATGATTTATTTTAAGGATTTAGATATCTATGAAAAAGAACAGATTTTGAATTATTGCTCAGAGTTAAATTATGAAGACTACACACAATTTATTATCATCAAGAAGAATATAGTTGATGAATTAAAACGTGCGGGATTTAATATCCATACAACAGTTGGAGAAACGATTAAAGATATGATCGACAAGAATGAAACCTTGTTAAGAAATGGTTTTAAGCATTTCTTATTAGTACCATCAACCAACACCACAAATGTTTATGGGGTATACACCATTGATGGATTTATTAAAAGTGCAATAGAGATTGCTAATAAAACGAATTCTATATTAATGGAAAAACCTAGAAATATTAAAGATAAGATGGATATCATGAAATTCGTGATTTCAAATCTAATTTTCTATAAATTATATGCTATTTGTTTATTCAGAGCAATCCAGATTAATCACTTAAGAATTACTACTGATGGTGCTCCTATTTTTACGAATTTACCTGCTCAAGAACCAACTGGTTATGAACCATATTATCGATTCATATCAAATCCTAATAATGACACCTGTAAAGAAGTAATGGATTGGTTTTACAGTATAACGAAATCGAATGATTTACTTGAACCGATCTCATCTTTATTCATGTATTATGTATCAAAGTATAATTCTGATGAATGGAGAGCTGAATGGAAAGCTGAGAAAGAAAGAATTAGCGATTTTAGTGCAAATAATAAACAGGAAAAAATAGTTGAGGAATCTGTTAATCGATTAAAGACTAAATCCCAGTATGAGACTGGATCAAATAAAGATAAGCAAATGTTTGAGACAACGACAGGGGTGATTGTATCAACCACAATTAATGAAAACGTAATGGATACCATTATGGATGAAGCATTAAGCATGGATATCAATTATATCCGCGAATCATACAATGATTCATCCAAGTATTCATTTGATATTCCTGCCAAGTATAAATTTGCACTCGTATCAACTTTCGAAACATTTAATACTGCAACTCTTTTGACTAAGGATTCTGAAAAATTCTTAGTTGAAGATGGAAATCATGACGTATATTTGTTATACATGAAAGATGATTCATTAAGAGGCGTATCTATTGGAGATAGCAGTCCATATCAGAGAAGATTTGTCGAATTTGGCGATTTGGATATAGATTCCGATTACGATTGCTATTTACCAGAAGACGAATAAATAAAGATTAAAGAAAGTCAAGAATTTAATCTTGACTTTCTTTTTTATTACACTCCTCTAAGTTCGATATTTGGATTTATGGTTTTAAGCTTTTGCGTTATCTCTCTCATCTCATCATCTGTATATGATTCTAAAGAATGATCTGGTACTCTATCAGAATTAACGAATTTTTGTAAAAAATGAACAGGTAACTTTAATTCTGCTAATTTTTTCAATATATCCATATTATGATAAGTTTTAATAACCGTTGTGCGAAATTCATACTGAATATTACTGAATGTAATATCATGTATACTTTGTATAATATTTGATAAATCACTGTCTGACATTTTGATTCCAGTTATTCTCCCATATTCAGATGGAATTAAAATCGTTTTAATATCCATTGCAATATAATCAGCAATATTCAGTCTTATAATCTGCTCAATTACATCTGGCCGTAATCCATTTGTATCGAGTTTGATTTTAAATCCAGAATTTTTTAAACGAATCATAAATCGAATCAAATCATAATCATAAATAGTCGGTTCGCCACCAGATATAACGATATGATCGATTTTATTTTTTCGTTCCATTAATTTATTAAAAATATCTTTATCCCGGTAATTTGAACCAGATCCAGATGCAATAGACGAATTATGACAGAATGAACATTTCATATTACACCCTTTTGTAAATAATATCGTGGCTATTTCCCCAGGATAATCTAATGCTGTAGTTAATTGAAGACCTCCAAAATTCATTGTATATCATCCTTTCTTTTGGTTGACATATCCAATAAATATATTACTATCAAATGATACAAAAAAAAATTGCTGTCACCCGGCTAAGAATGACAGCAATTTTTTAAAACCCCCAAGGTAAGTGACATGATTTATCCACTTATATAAATGTTATGAATAATTTTGTGGTATTAGTGATTCATTTATTATTTCATTAGCAATCCGATCATATTCGTTTTGATTTAGCTGAGACGATATGACTAAATATCCTTCTTTTATAAGAGATATTACTTTATTTTTATCTCGTTTGGGTATATTAGCGGTGACAAGATAATAGTTTGGATTTTCTTCATATACAAAATCTCCCGTAAATCTCATTTTGTAAATGTATCTTCTAGATGTAAGAATCTTATCAATAACTGGTAGTCCGGAATTGTTTAAAACCTCAATATACCAAACTGTATAGGAGCCGGTTCCAATTATTCCAAAATAACGTTCTTCGAAAAACGCAATATGATATGTGAGATCAATATCACAACAACGATATTTTTTAATTTCTTTAAGTATTTGAAAAATTTTATTTCTTATTATAGTATATAGATAAACTAACATTTCATCACCCGTCTTCCATAATTTAGATTAACTACTTATCATTTGATATATGAATATCAATATAATTAATCTCTGATTCCAGTTCCTCATCTGAACAATTCAAATCTGGTAAATTGAAAACCCATTTCTTAAAATTTTTAAGCGTGATATCCTGTTCTTTTTTCCACACTTTATATGGAATATAATATCCATCTTCTGATGGAATTAACTCATCAGAATATTTTTCTCGATACGTAAATAAATCACGTCTTATAACATATTTAGACCATCCCTCATCATCAAGCGGCTCAATTAATTCAGCAACAAATCCTTCCGGTATATTTCCTTTATTTATATCACCGTCATGAAAATCAAGCATACAGTAAAAATCGTTGTCGCATTCATGCACAGTACCACCAACATCACAATGTGACGAACAGGAAAAATGAGTATCATATCCTTTCATATTTAATATTAAAATATCCTTTGCAATATCCGGATCCACGTTAAATAAAAGAGAGTCGTCACCAAACTCATCATATTCTTCTAAACAATTTGGGCATTTTACAATAAATGGCGTAGCGTCAATTTCCATTGATACTTTATGCCCGGATTTATCAGAGCCTTTAAAATTTAAAGATTTAATAAATTTTTTAACTCCATACAACCGTGTAATAGTTCCACACTTCAAACACACAAAATATAATGCTCCATTCTCATCGTACCTTAACATTTTCCAATCCTCCTATTATTTTTTATATAAAATAATAGAAATACTGAAATTAATCAGTATTTCTATCATCATCTAAACCGGTTTCGTGTAAAAATTCTTTTATAATTTCTGGTGATCTTTCTGAATAATCGGCATAATTTTTATCAAATCCGAGTTTTATTTTCATTTGTTCCATCGCTTTTGCATAATCTTCTTTCATAGATGAAGGTACAAGGATTATATTAACCAAGTATTTTTTATCTATATTATACATCGAATAGTATCTGGTTTGTTCATATAATCCCATGGGATATAATAGATCACCGCACCCATAAAAATACGGATATTCAGTATCTGGATTAACAACGATCATATCCACGAATGCAAGTGCAATCTTTTTCTTGATTTTAAAGAGATTTAAAAATGAAATATTCATAAAGATATAATTCTTCAGTGGATCTTCTTTTATCGGCATAAATCGATACTTAGTATAAACGATACCATAAATTCTATGCTTTAATTTATAGAATTTAGTTAATAATGGTCTTAGATTAATTTCCATAAGTAATCATCCTTTCTCTTTGGTTATTCTTTAATATATTGGTCGTATTTATACTTAAATAATATATAATTATATTAAAAAGATGACGAATGGAAATCATCATCCATTCGTCATCTAATATATTACTTACTGTAATATTTTAAGAATATCTGAAACTGTATTCACCACATCTCCATCACGAGTAATCAGTGTTGGTGCTGTTGCAATTCCGTATTCATCAGCGATTTCTGCCCCTTTACCTTCTGTTGCATCCAACATCTCAACATCAAGATGATGAGATTCAATGTAAGATTTTACAATTCTGCAGTTTGGGCACATTTTGGTTGATAAAAGAATCGGTCTTTCAAGGGTCTTAATTTCAACCATTTCTGGATTTTCAATCATGATATCATTTAAATCCGGAATATCATCTATACTATCTTCTTTGGTATCAAGAGAAGCTTCGGAATATTTATACTCTTTTCTATCTTTAAATTCCTGAGCCTTACCATCATTCCAGTTTTTAATTGGACGATAATATCCTGTGATTCTGCTATAAACTTCAGTTTCCTCTCCACAGATCGGGCACTTATAAACTTCACCAGTTAAATATCCGTGATTTTTACATACACTGTAGGTTGGTGATAAAGTGATATAAGGAAGTCTATAGTTATCACAAATTGTCTTTACCATCTTTGCAGCTGATTGCCAGGATGGCAATTTCTCTCCAAGAAATGCGTGGAAAACTGTTCCCGATGTATAAAGAATCTGAAGACTATCTTGAATGTCAAGGGCATCAAATATATCTTCTGTATATCCAACTGGAAGATTTGTACTATTCGTATAGTACGGTGTTCCGTGATCATTTGCTGTCTTGATATCAGGATATCTTTCCTTATCGTGTTTTGCGAATCGATATGAGGTTGATTCAGCCGGGGTCGACTCTAAATTAAAGAGTGCACCATATTGCTGCTGATAAATAATTAGACGATCTCTCATATGATTTAGAAGCTCTTCTGCCCAAATCTGAGTTCTTCTATCATCCATACCAGCTTGAATCCACTTTGCATTCAATCCGGCTTCATTCATTCCTACTAATCCAATTGTTGAGAAATGATTATCAAGATGTCCAAGATACCGTTTCGTATACGGATAGAATCCAGCATCCAATAGCTTCGTAACAACTTTTCTCTTAGTATCAAGGGATCGTGCCGCAATATCCATTACATGATCAAGTTTTTTATAAAACTCATCTATGTTTTCAGATTCATATGCGAGTTTTGGAAGATTAATGGTTACCACACCAACACTTCCGGTAGACTCACCAGATCCGAAAAAGCCACCATTCTTTCTTCTAAGCTCTGTTAAATCCAAGCGTAAACGACAGCACTGATGGGTAATCATACCATTTGGTAAAGTATATAGATGCTCTGGTGTATCAACCGTAAAGTTGTACACATATTCATAATCCGATTTAATCTCGGTTACTTTAATAATCGGAATTCCGTAATAATCTTCAACGCCATTAACTCTAGAAGTTAATTTCAGATTATCCAGTACGATCGTATCTTCTTCTACATGATAATCAAAATTTTCTCCCACAGATGATGCAATCGCAATTACATTTCTCATACTCATCATATCTTTTTCATCGTTTAATGTAAAAGATAATTGAGCTTTGTTAATTGAAAAATATGTAGCGCCACGTAAAAATTCACGACGGAAGACAGAATTTTGATTTAATACTCCATCCTTTACATGATTAATCTCATAGATAGAAAATCCATCATCAAAGGTTCCGATATAATCAGAAATTTCATCATATGGATCTTCACCATTTGGACCAGTAATAGTTAATAACCAGAAATTATTAATTCTCTTTTTGGAGATCTCATAGTTCTTAAATACTCTTGTTACTGTATCAACCAATTCAGGATTTACATTAATTCGAATCATTGGTTTCTGATTAATTCTATATCCGTGTGTATAGAATAAACCAGCAACAAATCCTAAATCATAGGAAGAAGTATCAGTTACACTTCCTTCATTAAATGGATACTTTGCCATTAATGCAATATCTCCAAGTTTCACATCCTGGCTTAATACATCCATAACCTTTCCATCACGTAATACAATGCACTTATGATCATATGAGAATGACTGTTTATATCCATTTGCAAGTTCAATCTCTACATACGTGTCATATTTATCATATGGAATTTCAAACATTTCTGTTACGTCAACGAACTTACCGTTCATTAACATTTTTAACTCGTAATAATCTGGATTTTCTCTCCACCCTCTTACAAGGTCTTGAATTCTAGACTTATAGATTTTATCAGAGCCGTCGATAACGTTCTGATAGATTACTTCCTGATCTGGTAAAATTGCCATAGAACGAATATCGCTTGGATTCATATCAGAATTTACATAGTTACTAAAATATGGGGTTCCATATTTAGCAGCCATACCAAAGAGCAAACGATTGTTCTCTGTATCCGACCAATCGAAATCTTTTGTAATTGAGTACGTTGGACTTTAACACCCTGGCTTTCGCCATATTTTAAATGAGAATTAACTTCTCGGGAATAGACTATATCACGATCTCATTTCTGAGACCCGAGGCACTTCGATTTAAGGGACTTTCACCCACCGAATATTTCAATTCGGCCCTACTCCTATTGTGGAATTTCACCACTATTTCAGGATAGTCGTTAGACCGTTATAGATTATTTCTAATCTAATTTGGCACAGGATTTGATACTATAGTTGTACTCGTTGGACTCTATCTATAGCTCATTCCCTGTCAGCATATCTATAAATTAACCATTTCCTGTTAAACCACTTTCGTGTTAGATACACACCCAATATGTATTGGTTCACCTCGTTTTCATACTATATCACTATAGTATGCCACGTTGAGTCCTAAATTCATGGGATATTGGAATCCTCTTCCGTTTGCATCACCTTCAAGCATTATTTCAATAAATGCTTTATTTACCATATCCATTTCTTTCTGGCAATCACCATACGTAAAGTCTTGTGGTTCTCCACCAACAATTGCTGGCATATTCTTTAAATCTTCAGGAACAACCCAATCTAATGTCACGTTCGTGAATGGTGCCTGAGACTGACCAGAAATAAATGTATTATGATCTTTGCGGAATACCGCCGTACCATTGTCTACATTCGGACACCAAACAATTCCATCATAATCAACTTCAGTTGGTCTAATATTATAAACACAATCGGCATTGCGTAATTTTACATATACTGTGCGATTTTTTCTAGTAATATATGATGTACGTCCAGCCAATAGTGCAATTTGTTGAATTGAATCAATAATATCGGTATTGTCACATTGGATCTTTTCTTTCTCATCATTTCCATCAAATTGAGACCATGTTAAGAGAAATAGAGCAGCCTGATCTTGACTCATAGTTAAGAACTTTTTATCAATATCTTTCTTTGTCATTCCAATAACATTCGCAATTGCTCTCGCAGAGTCAGAATAAAATGTATACGTATTTACGTCTGAATCAAATCCACCCTTTATTGTATTGAAAGTGTATTTCAATCCAAGTTTCTCTGACAAATCTTTGATTAGCTCGTTTCCAAAACGATTTGGTGATTTATAAATAATGATTTTATGAACTGATCCATTTCTGATATCAATTGAGCCATCAGAGTAGACAATCGCTGCCATTTGAATCCATTCGTTTGATAAATCGAGCTTTTCTCCAGTATTTGAATCTTTGAAACGTGTTGGTAACGCATACGGAGTAATTGCATTAAAGATATTTTCTGAATGCTTAATTACATATTCATCCTCATTGAATTTTTTAACAAGCATTCTATGTTCTGGTGTTACAAATTGATGATAAAATCCATGACGATAGGAATGCATCTTTCCTTTGTAATCTTTAACAACAACTGCATTTACAGTATTAATCTCAAGATTTCCATCTTTCCATGTATATATTTTATCTCCAGCTTTTAACTCATCGTATCTTTTAAAACCATCTACTGATAGAACTTCTGTATCAGTGTCAACACAACCCCATCTAGAAGGAGTATTAACTCCAAAGATAAATGACTGGATACATTGTTTAACGTCTTTATATACCATATTGTCTTTCTTAACAAATGCTGATAAATATGTGTCAAAAGAACTAAATGCCTGTGCACCAGCCCATTCATTCTGAGTAATACCTAAGAAGTTTACCATTTGATTACATAATGTATGCAGATGCTTTGCTGGCTTAGAAGAAATCTTTCCGGTAACTCCACCCAACCCTTCTAGAATCAATTGCTTTAAACTCCATCCAGCACAATAAGGTCCAAGAAAACTTAAATCGTGTAAATGCATATCACAATTCTTATGAGCATCTGTAATTTCTTTATCATATATATTATTTAACCAATAATTCGCTGTAATAGCACCAGAGTTGGATAAAATAAATCCTCCAACTGAATATGTTACAGTTGAATTTTCTTTTACTCTCCAGTCTTCTAGATTCAAATATTCCCCAACCACCTTATTTACATCAAGCAATGTGTTACGTACATTTTCTCGATTTTTCCGATAAAGAATATAGGATTTAGCGATATTATCATACCCACATTCCATCAAAGAAGATTCTACTGAATCCTGAATTATTTCAACATTTAAATTAGGAGATTTCTTTTGAGCTTTTGCCACTGCTCTAATAGAAATAATATCTAACACATCAGGATCGATCTCCTGATTATTTTCTTTAAAAGCTTTTAGTATTGCATTTTTAATTTTATTGATTTCAAACGGTACTACTCTACCATCCCTTTTAGTAATTTCCATAGAACAATCTCCTTTCATTTTGGGAATAAAAAAGAAAGCATCGGTAATAAAAAATTATTTATTTTCGATGCTTTAATCGGCAAAAAATTTTTGCTCTAATATAATGTTTGCTCTTATTTTTGATCTTTAAAATGACCTAATCCTTGAAAAATATCAGGGATTAGGTCATTTTTTAACTCTTGAAAATTCCTTAAATATTAGCTATTTTTTGCCTATAAATATGATTACATTATCAATTAACTGCCGTAATTCATCCTTTGATAACTTATAGTTTTTATCAAATCTTATTTTGTTTAAATCTGTCTTTGAATTATCAATTGGAAAAATTTCGCAATGAAGATCGGCATATTGGATAGCCGCATAGTTATTATAGGTTACTTTCGTAATGGTCCGCGTATTGAGATAGTAATCTTCATTATATTTTTGAACGATCTCTTTTAATTCCGTCTCTGTTAATTTTTTGCCTTCCCAGTCTTCACAATCATTGCTAAATCTGATAGCATACCCATTTTCAAACGCTTTGACAACAGGTCTATATTTTTCTAATAAACAGGGAATATTTAACTGATCGATTGGTACGGATTTTATTTTGCCTTCACCTGTCTGATAATATATAAAATCACCATGGAGAATAATCGTTCCAATTTTATCCCTCTTATGAAGGTGATCATTTAATATTTCAGCCAAGTATCTAACAGCTTCCAATCTGTCAGAATTCTTTTCTGGCTCAGTTAAATTTTCATATGAAGTTGCAATCTGCCTTTTCCATCGTTCAACAGAACTTGCAGGAATCGTTATGGATCCATCATCATTTTCCGTAGATAGCTCGAATACCCATTTCATCCAATTTGACCAGGCAATATGAGCCAAATTAGCAAGCCGCTCAACAACTCCTTCATCCTTTTTCCACCAAATACTCATTATAACTACCTCACTTCAGTATTATCATCGATTAGCTTAATTGTGTTATCAAATGCTTTCTGTAATATTTCATCAGAAAGTCTTGGAACTGATAGATTTCCGCTTCTAGTTTTACCAGCACAAACGCAATCTACAATCATCTCAATTACATCCAACAGATTCACATCATCTGGACATCTATTACATAAATGATGGCGTTCTAGTATAATATGCTTCTGATACCATTCATCAGAAACAAAATCAGTACCATCATTAATAGTAGAAAGAAAGTTCTTATAGAAGAGATCCTCGTAACTCAATTTTGTCCAATCGTGCTCTTCACCCATTGCTTTAATAGCCTCACCAACTTCTTCCATTACATGATTCACATCTGATATGTGATCAATATTCGCAGAATGAAACTCTTCATGAGTAACATTTTTTGGAGCTGTTCTTGTGTCACCATTTGGATTTCTTTTAATAGATACTTTTCTCATTTTTTATCTCTCCTTTACAGTTTAAAAAGATTCTACTAAATATTTATAATTAATTTCCTCAATACGACCAACTATATCTTCCGTTGACCCTTTATCATAATTTCTTTCGAAGATAATTTCATCATATGGAATATATTTGATTGCATGGGTGTCTATTATTATATCACCTTTTAAACTTAATCTGGCGATATAATTATTAATTTTTATTATTTTACAAACGATTGCAATTCTTTGTAAATTATTTGAGAAAATATATCCGATATGAAGTAATGATCTATCATCTAGTAGATCTTCGGTTTTATAATTAATGGGCTCACTCATTCCTTTTGTTAAAAATAATGGTAAAAATTTTTCTCGGACATAAATGGAATTTGCATACACAAGTCCATTTTTTAATTGATATATTATATGATCTAAAGTATATACAATATTATGTATCTGATCCAATTCAAACAAGTTATTGGAACCAGATTGAGCTTTCATTGTCGAAAGCATATATTTAATTGCTAAATTTAAATATAAATCATCTTCTTCTATTGGAACCTCTGAATCTACTGATGGATATGTCATATCTTTTATATCCAAACTATCAGCAAGTTGAGACATGTTAGTATTAATATTTCTAATCGACTCTGCAACGTCTAATAATGCTTCGCCCATACGACCAACTAAAAAATCTCGTTTAGATTTACTCATTGCTTTTTATCCCTTTCCTTATAATTTTAATAAAAAGTCAAGAAAAAAATTAAAAGAGATTCATCTATGAATCTCTTTTAATTTTGTTGATTTATAAGAAGTTCTCATATTCTTATATCTCATTTCTTTTTATCGAATAGATTATTAATTATTTCTTCTCGCAAAAATGCATTTTTAAATTTTTTAAGAACATCAATTAATTCATACACATCTAATTGATGATCAAACTGAAGCAGTACGTAGTTACAATCAAGCGGCATTCTTCTATTTGTTGATATTTCTACGCTATTGTCACTATACTGGAACGCTCGATACTCATTGTAAACGATTTTCCTAATTATGCGCTCCGTTGGCTCTGTTAGATAATTGTATCCACAATCCATAAGTTTTATACATGATACAATTTCATCTTTATGATCAATTTGATTTTTCATTCCCAATAGTAATATAGATACAAAATTATTTATATTTGAATCGTAAATTGTATTTATGTATATATTCCCATCATTCATTTGATAAACAACATGCCCTAACACATAAGCAATATTTTCGATATTGCTTATCATTTCAGAATATTGAGCTGTTTGATTTGATTCATATTCTTTCTTCTTTATTTTAAGTAACAGATTAAGCGTACAGTTCATTAATAGATCCTTGTCTTTATAATGATGATCATCTTTTGTCTTATTATATGATTCCGATAAGTCCTTAAAACAAAATCCAATACTAGATAATTGATCAGCAAATAAATCACACATCATTTTCTCATTGTCTTTCATTAACCGTTTCCTCCTAATTATAAATAATCTGAATTATCAGCATCAAATGGTTCGAATATACTATCGAAATCATTCTGCTCTTTTTTCTTCTCTTTTGGTCTATCAGTAGCGTTTTTCTTTCCTCGTTTACTTCCATCGTCCATTGGTAAAAATTGAGACGCCAATCCATATAACGATAATGATTTTGGAAGATTAATATCATCAATCAAACAAATACTATTATCTGGTTCATATGGATGGTTAAAGTATTCTAATTCTCTTAATTTCTTACTATCTTCGGAAGAACGATAACGACGCTTTAATAGCTTAAATGTCATATACAATTCTTCTGTATCAGCTTTTCTTTCTTGGTTTAAAATACATACCCAGTCGCTATTCTCTATGCTTATCACATAATCAATTATATCTCTATAATTGCCTGACTATATCTTCATCCATAAATTCTATTACCAAATTTATGGAGCTACTTGTTTTGGATTTCTCCTACTCTACTCGCTTCTTCACTTATAAATTTCTTTATAAGCTATGCTTTCGATAGTCG
>ERZ1643246.83-NODE-83-length-118571-cov-18.491782_pt1 | contig 118571 bp, 108 predicted proteins | sample MGYA00579265_ERZ1643246 | MGnify/ENA primary metagenome ERZ1643246 (study PRJEB29033, sample SAMEA4952261) | chicken gut metagenome | biome: Broiler Chicken; feature: Gastrointestinal Tract; material: Caecum | place: Ireland | collected 2018 | study: Broiler...
GGGGCGGTAGATGAACATGCCCTTGATGGAGGAGTAGTCGATGAGCTCCGCCTTCTTGCACACGTCGGTGAACCACTTGGCGAAGTCCACCTCCATATCGGTGATCTGTTCCACCTGCTTTTTGTCCTGTGCCATAACTCTATCTCAATCCTTTATTAAAAAATACAACGTGGGTTCTCCCTATTTTATGCATTTGGGGGCCAAAAGTCAAGGGTTACCCCGCTTTTGGCGGGCGGCCCGGGCATAAAAAGGCCCGGACCGTCCGGTCCGGGCCTCAGGATTCCCGCTTACAGCTTCAGCACCAGGGTGGCCATAAACTTGGACCCGGAGTAGTTGCCGTAAATCTGCACGGAGTCTCCCACCTTCAGGCTGTTCAGAGTCATGCCGCCGCCGGCGGTGCTCACAACGCTGGCCTTGGACACATCCACCGTCAGCACGGTGCCGTTCTCCAGCTGGACCATCAGGGTGCCGTCGGAGGCGTTGGGCAGCAGAACAGTGGCGTTGAGCTGGGTGCTGGAGCCGCCCCCCTGCACCTCAATGGAGTTCACCTGATCTCCGTTGACCACCATGGCCACCTTGTCGTTGAATTTCAGCGTATAGAGGGAGATGGCGTTTCCGTCCTGGGTGACGGATACCCCGTCGGGCACCGTGTAGGTCATGGTGCCGCCGGAGGCCAGGGCCACGTCAATGGTAATGCCGTTGGTGTCCTGCACCACCCGGGTGATGGTGCCGGTGACATTGGCGGTCTGGCTGTAGGTCTCCAGCACCGCCACCCGGTTATAGCGCACAGTGACGGTAACCACGTCGCCGCTGCGGATCTTGTCGATGGAGCTGGCCTCGCCGTCCCGCAGAATCGTGGGCAGGTTGGTCAGATCCACCTCAAAGGTCACCACGCTGTTGTCAGCGGTGCGCACCGCCAGGGTGGTGGGGGTGCCATATGTAATGGACTCCAGGGTGCCCCGGGTGGTGGTCGAGCCGGGCCAGGCGCTGATCTCCGCCACCTGGCCGCCATAGAGCCGTGCGGTGGCAAAGCAGTTCCGCTCCAGCTTCTGCAGGGAAATGGCCTCGCCGTTGTACTGCACCAGCACGCCGGAGGCCAGGTTGTAGGTCTGGGCCACGTTGGTGGTGGTATTGCTGATGGTAATATTGCTGGAGCTGTAGCTCTTGACCACGCCCTGGATGTACTGGGTCACGGTGTCCACCGCCACGGAGTCCAGTTGGTTGCCGCTGTCATTTTTGATGCGCATGGTCACGTAGTCCCCCACATAGGCGTTGGACAGCACGCCCGTGGAGCCGTCAATGGTCGCCGTCCCGCCCACCGGCAGGGTATACCGCTGGGTCTCGCCGTTGAAGGCCGCCACCTGCAGGTTCTGGCCTTCGGCAGTCTCTACAATGGACACCAGGATGCCCTGCTCGCTGCGGCTGCCGCCGTCCAGCTTCAGGGCCGCCAGGTGGCCCATGGCGTCCACATAGCACTGGGCGGTGGTGTAGCCGGCCTGGGCGTCAATGACCTCCGGCCCGCCGACGGCGGAGCCCGCCTGCACCTTGGTAAAGCGGTCGATGGCGTAGCTCCGGCTGGCGCCCTCCACCGTCAGGCTGATGCGGTCCTGGTCCACGCTGCTCACCGTGCCGGTCACGGTGGTCAGCGCCCCGCTCAGCCGCACCGCCTGGGCCGTGCCCCGGGCATTCTGGTTGACCCGGGCGTACTGGCCCGTCCGCAGGGCGGAGGAGTTGGTGAGCATATTGTTCTCATAGATCATGATGCTGGTGGGCAGGGAGACGCTGATATTCCCGCTCAGGGGGTTCTCCAGAGTGAGCAGGGTGCCGCCGTCTCCAGCCACCCCCACCGAGGTGATCACGCCGCCTATCCACTCGTAATCGGTGAAGGCGGGCAGCTCGGCGTACAGGCCCCGCTCGCTCATGAAGTCCATGGCCCGGCGGAGCATCACCGCCATCTCCGCCCGGGTGAGGGAGCGGTCGGGCAGGAAGCGGTTATACTGGTCGCCCTGCACGATGCCGTAGCTGCTCAGCATATAGACATAGGGCTGCAGCGCGGGGGAGACGGAGGAGGCGTCGGCAAAGCTGAGGGAATAGTTGGTCAGGCTCTTGGCCATGGGCTCCAGCTGCATGGCCCGCACCAGGTACATGGCCAGGGTCTCCCGGCTGATGGCCTTCACCAGTCCGCCGGACTGGCTGAGAGAGCGCAGCTCGGTCTCGGAAATGATGCCGGTCTCCAGGCAGACGGCCATTTCCTCCCCCGCCCAGGAGTACAGGGAGGCGGGCATAATGGCCTGCAGGGTAAGGGCCCATTTCTGGAAGATTTTGGCCTTATCCGTGGCGGACACGCCGGTGGTCCGGGAGCAAAAGATCACCGCTTCGCAGGCGGTCATGGCCCGCTCGGGGGCAAAGGTGGTGTCGCTGGTACCCTGCACCACCCCTTGAGAGGCCAGATACTCCACGTCCTCCCTGGCCCAGTGGTTGGTCATATCGGAAAAGGTGACCGCCGCGGCGGAAACCGTCAGCAGGGAGACCGCCATCGCGGCGGTCAGCACCCAGGCCACAAGTCGCTTCCCCTTCATGTGTTTCCCTCCATCAATCTGTACGTAAGTTTCCATAACTACCCTAGATTATAGCCGTTCCCCGTGGAAAAAGCAACAGCAAAAAGGCGCCGGGCAAAACCCGGCGCCCTTCGCGCAAAGCCGGCTCAGACCGCCAGATTGCGCACGATATTGAAGATGGAGATGGCCAGCACGATCAGCTGCACGGCGTTGAAGGCCTTTTCCACCGACGCCTCGGAGCACTTCTTGTTGAGGCTGGCGCCGATGAAGCCGCCGGCGATGGCGCCCACGATCATCACCGGGGCGATGGACAGGTCAAAGCCGCCGAAGCCGGAGGTGAGGGCCACCGTGCCCAGCTTGGAGATCTGGGCGAACAGGATGGTCACCAGGGAGCACACCGTGGCCGACTTGGTGTCAAAGGAGAACAGGTAGATGATGAGGGCCACGTTGATGGGGCCTCCGCCGATGCCCAGGAAGGAGGAGCAGATGCCCAGAAAGACGCCCACCAGCAGGGAGACCACCACGCCCTCCAGATGCTTGCTGGGGATACGGCTCTTGTTCTTCATGTACAGGAACACCGCCAGAATCAGCAGGGAGAGCACCACATTCTGCACCACCGTCACGGCAGAGTTGGCCTGGAGAGCGTTCACGATGACCTGGAGCAGCTTCTCCCCCGCCAGGCCCCCCGCCACCGAGCCCAGAGCCAGGGGGATGGCGGTACCGAAGGGGATCTTGGTCTTGGCCAGCATCTGCTTGCCGATGGACACCACCGACATGGAAAACACGGTGAGGGAGGAGATCACGCCGATGGTCTGCACATCAAAATCGTGGAGCACGTCCATCAGGGGCTTGATGATCACGCCCCCGCCCATCCCCGTCAGGGAGCCCACGGTAGTGGCCCCGATGGCGATGAGGAAATAGATCACATACTGCAAGGCAGCGCCTTCTTTCTACAGGTTAGCCCCTGCTCAGCACCCGCAGGGCATGCCGCTGATGGGAGCGGAGTTGAGGGCGGGGTCCTTCATGCACAGGTGGACCGCCGCGGTGGTGAAGGTCTTGGGCAGGGCCAGGATGTTGGGGTTGGGACCGGTGTACTTGCGCATGGCGTCCTGGAGGGCCTCCTCAAAGGTTGCCCGGGTTTTCAGGCCCATGCCCCGGGCAATGCCCGGCTCCCGGGCGCCCACGATATAGATGGCGGAGGTGTTCATCTCGGCGATGTGGCCGCAGCTCATCATGGAGAAGCCGTGGAAGGGGTGGAAGGCGTTGGCAAAGCGGTACTTGCGGATATACTCCTCCTTGGTGGCGAAGTACTCGCCGTACCGGTTCATGTCCGCCAGGGTGTTCATATAGTCGTGCTGGAACATGTCGTACAGCTCCCGCAGGTAGGGCCACCGCTCGTCGTGGAAGTAGCCATCGCAGATGGAGGAGACGATGAACACGCAGTGGTCGCTCATGATCCGCTTGTGGCGGATGACCTGGGCGGACAGGGCCTGCATCATCTGGATGGGGTTGGTGCCCATGCCGTTGCCGTAGTGGAAGTTGGTGGGCATGCCGAACACCACGATGTCGTACTTCTTCTCCGCCCAGTGGACATAGGTCCGCTTGTCGGCCATCTTCCAGGAGATGGGCTGCATCTCCTTGGCCCAGCCGGAGTTGATCTCAATCTGACGGGACTTGGTGTCCAGCACCGCGTCGCAGCAGAAGAACTTCTTGCCCATCTTCTCTTCCATCAGCATGCCCTGCTGGTCGAACTTGTGGCGCATCTCGCTGTTGGTGGACACGGGCACGAAGTCCTGCCGGTGCATCACCTGGGGCACGTGGTGGGCGGAAATGCTGCGCCAGTGGGAGATGCCGGTGGCGCAGTGCTTGTAGCCGCCGGAGTAGCCGCCGTAGGGGTTGCCCTGGGTGTGGCCGATGAGGATGGCGATATCGGCGTCAAAGACGTACTTGTTCATGATCACGTGGTCCCCCTGGGCGGTGTAGCCCAGGTCCACCAGGTGGTCGTAGTCCTCGCTGTCGTGGCTGGTGATCTGGCCGGAGGGGTAGAACTCGTTAAAGAGCTCCTCTCCCAGGATGGTGCGCATCTCGGGCACGGTGGCGCGGGGGTGCAGGCCGTTGGAGAAGAGCAGCAGGATGTCCTTCTTCTCCACCCCGGCGGCGTACAGCTCGTCCAGGCAGGCCCGGATGGCCACCTTCCGGTGGGAGGTGGGCTGGTTGCCGCCCTTGACGATGTCGGGGATGACGAACACCACCGTCTTGCCGGGGGCGGCCAGCTCCTTCAGGGGCTCCATGCCGATGGGGTTGCGGATGGACTGCAGGGTGGCGTTGTACAGGCTGTCCCAGTCCTGGGGCAGGCAGGGGGGATCGGCCACCGTCTCCCCGGGGATAAAGATATCGGTGCTGTCAGGCAGCTCAGCGCTCATCAGGCCCTGGCCGTACTCAAAATCCAGTTTCATAGTTTACCTCCATTAATGGCCCATGTAGAGCCGGATGATCTCCAGATACTCCTGGGGGTAGAAGCCGATCTCCCCGCTGAAGCGGGTGAGGGCGATGAGGCCGCCGTCGATCTCGGCGATGGAGGCCAGCATGGCGGCGTTGTCCGCCTTCAGCCCGCCGCCGTACACTACGTCCAGTCCGCCGGTCTGCTCCTTGACGAAGCGGGCGATCTTCTCAATGTAGGGCTTGTCGGCGGGGGTCTTGCCGGGCCCGATGGACCAGATGGGCTCGTAGGCGATGACCACGCGGCTCTTGTCCACCCCGTCCAGGCCGATGGAGAGCTGGTCCCCCAGCACCTGCTGCCAGGCCTCCTGCTCCTCGCTCTTCTCGCCGATGCAGTAGAGCACCTTCAGCCCGGCGGCCTGGGCGGCACGTATCTCCTGATTCAGCAGGCGGTTGACGGCGGCGGTGTCGGTGACCCCGGCCTCGGCCAGGATCCCCGCCTTGTCATTGCGCTCCTCACAGTGGCCGATGAGGGTCCAGCCGCAGCCCAGGGCGGCGGCGGCGTGGGCGGGCCGGTTGGTGGTGAAGGCCCCGAAGTTGCCCCCCACAGCGGTATCCGCCCGGTACACACCCTGGCAGCCCACCTCCACCTTGCTGTCGGCGGTGCGGGCGGCGGCGGCAGAGAGGATGTGGGCCTCGGGGAAGAAGTCCACAAACTCCACCTCGTTGGCGTCATAGCCGGTGAGGCCCTTCTGGGTCTCGCTGACGATGACCTTGCCCCAGTCGGCCATGGGAGCCAGGCGGTTCACGCCCCCCAGCTCCACCGGCACGTCAAAGCGCTTCAGATTCAAAAAAATATGTTTCATTCAGTTGGCACCCGGCTTTCCCAAATTTTTAAACATATAGCCCTTGTAGGCCTCCACCCCCGGCTGGTTGAAGGGGTTCACCCCCGTCAGCTTGCAGGACAGGTAGCAGGCGAACAGGAAGAAGTAGTACATCTGACCCAGGGTGTGGGCGTCCAGGGCGGGGACGGACAGGTTCAGGCAGGGGATGCCGCCCTCGCTGTGGGCCTCCATGGTGGCCTTGCGGGCGGTGTCGTTGATGTCCCAGAAGTCCTTGCCGTCCAGGTACTGGAAGTAGTCCTTCTTGGTCTCGGCGGGCATGATGACGCTGGCGTCCCGCGCCCGCACCTCGATAAAGGTCTCAAACAGGATGGGGCTGCCCTGCTGGATGAACTGGCCGATGGAGTGGAGATCCTCCGAGTTGGAGGACACCACCGGGTAGAGGCCGGTGCCGTCCTTACCCTCGCTCTCGGCAAAGGCCTGGATCCACCACTTGGCGAAGTAGTCCAGCCGGGGCTCAAAGAAGGCCATCATCTCCAGCTTGTAGCCGTGCCTCAGCATCAGATTGCGCAGGCAGGCGTATTTGAGGGCGATGTTCTCCTCTGCGGGCTCGGCGAAGAGCCGGTCCCGCATGTCCCGCATGCCCTGGGTGATAGCCTTGATGTCGATGCCCGCCACCGCCATGGGGAACAGGCCCACATCGCTGCCGATGGAGTACCGGCCGCCGATGGGGCCGGGGAACTCCAGGAAGGTGTAGCCGTGGTCCCGGCACAGCTGATGGAGGGTGGAGTCGGGGGTGCCGGTGGCGAAGATCCGCCGGGCGGCGTCGGCCTCCCCGTACCGCTTCTCCAGGTAGTGCCGCAGCATCCGGAAGGCGATGCCGGGCTCCAGGGTCTCAAAGTTCTTGGCGATGCAGTCGATATAGATGGATTTGCAGCCGTCCAGCTCCTCCAGGGTGCGGGCCATCTCGCAGGCGGAGATGGTGTTGCCCGCCCACAGAATGGCGGGGCCGTCCTTGGGACGCAGGGCCTTTACCGCCGCCCGGGAGGCCTGGTTGGAGCCGCCGATGCCGATGACCACGAAGGCGTCGGCGTCGGTGCGCACCCGGGCCGCCTGCTCCAGCAGGAAGTCCACCCGCGCCGGTCCGGCGTAGTCGTCCACATGGAGCCAGCCCAGGCTGTCCTTGTACTGCTCCTCCCCGGCCACCACTTCCGCCAGCAGGGAGGCGGAGGCTTTGAGCTTCTCCTCCAGCTCCCCGGGGGCCAGCACCGGCCTGCGGTCCTGGAAGGACAGGGTGATGTCCTTCATGTTACACGCCCTCCTTGGCATAGCGGGCGGCCATCTCCTCCAGGGAGGCCATCTCCACCAGAGGCGCCTTGCCATAGCTGCCAAACTCCACGATCAGGGTGCCCACGGCCTCCTTCACGCCCCGGCGCATGGCGTCGGTGATCAGGGCCACGGTGCCCTCGTCGCCGGTACCGTACATGACGGTGTCCATGATGGGGGCCAGGAAGGCGCGGGGGTCAAAGGCGTCCCGCTTCTCGTCCAGCAGCTTCCAGATGCCGCCCACCTTGGGGTCGTCCTTCAGCTCGGGGTGATCCCGGAACAGCTCCCGGAAGTTGCGGGTCACCGCCAGGCGGATGTCGGTATCCACGTTGATCTTGCCGATGCCGCAGGGGATGGCGGCCTTCAGCTCCTCCTTGGAGATGCCGTAGGCGTTCTTGATGTCGCCGCCCAGGGCGTTGATCTCGCTGACAATGTACTGGGGCACGGTGGAGGAGCCGTGGGACACCAGCACGCCCTGGATGCCCTCATGGTTCATGCACTCCTTGATGGCGATGGGGATCTCCTTGCGCAGCTTCACGTCCTTGCCCTTGCTGGCGCCGTGCATGGTGCCGTAGCTGATGGCCAGGGCGTCCACGCCGGTCTTTTTAAAGAACTCAATGGCGGACAGAGGGTTGGTGTAGGTGGAGTTGGCGGCAAACACGTGGTCCTCCACGCCGGCCAGCACGCCCAGCTCGCCCTCCACGGACACGCCCCGGGCGTGGGCGTACTTCACCACTTCCCGGGTAATCTCCACGTTCTCGTCAAAGGGGAGGGAGGAGCCGTCGATCATGACGGAGGTGTAGCCCCCCTCGATGGCGGCCACGCAGGAGTCGAAGTTCTTGCCGTGGTCCAGATGGAGCACCACGGGGATGGGGCTGTTCTGGGCAAACTTCTTCACCGCCTCGGCGATGTTGCGGGCGCCCTTCTTCTTGTCCTCCAGGGTGCCGCTCTGGAAGTCCACCCGGCCGCCCATGAAGGCGTTGGCCAGGTCGGCCCCCTGCAGGATGGCGGGGGAGCGGAACATCTCATGGACGGCGATGACGGCCTCGGCCTGAGCCACGGCGTTGACGTTGAAAGCCCCCTGGGCGTAGCCATATTTCACGGTGGCGTCCAGCACGGGACGCAGAGGTACCAAAGGCATAACAATATCTCCTTTACAATTTGAATCTGTATTCAGGCGCGGGTATACACCGTGCGCCCGCCCACAATGGTGCGCACCACCTGGGCATCCTGGTCCAGCAGCGCCAGGTCGGCGTCCTTGCCCAGGGCGATCTCCCCCTTGCCGGTCCAGCCCATGAGCCGGGCGGGGTTGGCGGTCATCAGGGGCACCACGGTCTCGGTATTCTGGCCGGTAAATTTCATCAGGTTGCGCAGAGCCTGGGCCAGGGTGAGGGTGGAGCCGGCCCGGACGCCGTTGGGCAGCTTGGCGTCCCCGTCCTCCACAATCACGTCGTTGACCCCCAGCTTGTAGTTGCCGTCGGGCAGGCCGGCGGCCATGATCGAATCGGTAATGGCCAGCACCCGGTCATAGCCCTTTGCCTTCAGGTAGAGGCGGACGGTGCCGGGGTGGAGGTGGCGGCCGTCGCAGATGGCCTCCACATATACGTCGCTCTCCAGAGCCACCCCGAAGATGGCGGGGTTGTGCTGGTGGAACAGCCGCATGGCGTTGCCCAGATGGGTACAGGAGCGGACACCGGCCTTGACGCAGGCCATAGCCTGGTCATAGCCCGCCCCGCTGTGGCCCATGGCGCATACGATGCCCATGGCGGTAAGCCGGGGGATCATCTCGGCCACCCCGGGAATTTCCGGGGAAAGGGTGACGTAGCGGATGTGGCCGCCGCTGGCCTTCTGGTAGCGGGCGAAGAGGTCCGGGTCGGCGGTGTGCATCAGCAGATGCTCCGGCATGGCCCCCTTGTACTCGGTGGACAGGCAGGGGCCCTCCAGGTGGACCCCCAGCAGAGCGGCCCCGTCGTAGGGCCCGCCCTCGATGACCTGCCGGGCCTGCTCCAGGCACCAGAGGGTCTGCTCCACCGTGTCGGTGAGGATGGAGCACAGCCAGCCGGTGACCCCCTGGCTGGCGAAGAACCGGCCGATGGTGCGCAGGCCCTCGGCGTCGGCGGCGTTTACGTCCACCCCGGCGGCGCCGTGGGTGTGGACATCCAGAAAGCCGGGAACGGCCCGCAGGCCGGTCCCGTCCAGCTCGGGCAGGCCCTTTTCATTGTAGTGGCCCTGGGTGATGGCGGTGATCTTGCCGTCCTCCACCGCCAAGTCGGCGGGGACAAAGGCGCCGTCCAGCAGGACGGAGCTGTTTTTCAGATAAAAGGAGCTCTCCATGGCGGTCACCTCAATAGGCCTTCTGGGCGGCGTTGGCGTTGACGTACAGCATCGCGTCGGGGTGATTCTGGGCCAGGGTGGCGGGGAAGGCGGCGCTGACCTCGCCGTAGGCCGCCCGGCGGCACACGGCCCGGTGCCAGTCCCGGAACACGGCCAGGCGGATCTTCCTGGCGGAGAGGATCTCCTTCATGCCGATGGTGACGCACTTGTGGGGCATGTCCTCCAGCGCGCCCCCCAGGTCGCCCACGCAGTTGGTGGCCCGGGTTTCCGGGGAAATATCCAGCACCCGGGTGGGCAGCTGGGCAAACTGCTCTGCCGTCAGCTCCGGCTGGGGCTCGTTGAAGGCCAGGTGGCCGGTGATGCCGATACCGCCGAAGGTAACGTCCACGCCGCCCAGCTGTTCAATGAGGGCGGGGATGCGGCCCAGGTCGTTGGGGTCGGGGAATACCCGCTGCTCCTCGGGCATCAGCAGCTCGGGGTCAATCTTGCCGTACACCTCCCGGGCCATGAAGCCTCGGAAGGACAGGGGATCGTCCTTGTCGATCCACTGGCCGTCGTCGGTGAGGTACTCGTCCATGTTGATGAACCAGCAGTTCTTCAGGGACAGCTTCTCCCGGTTCACCAGCCGGACAAAGATGGGGTACTGGCCCACCGGGCCCACGGGGCAGATGAACACGGTGTGCTTGCCGGCGGCGTTGTTGGCCCGGATCTCGGCGCACATCTCGGCGGCCAGCTCATAAAAGACCTCGCCGGAGTCCCCCAGCTTTACGATGGGCAGCTTGGCGTCCTTGCCCAGCTCCTGGGCGGAAATATGATAGTAGTCCATAACGATATCTCCTTCCGTTATTGAAACAGATGCTCCAAACTCATCTGCCGGATCATTTTGACGATCTCCTTGGTGCGGGAACAGCCGAATTTATTCAGCAGGCCCTTGATCTGGGTCTTGACGGTGACCACCTCCACGCACCGCAGCTTGGCAATCTCCGCCACCTTCTTGTCCTGGAGCAGCAGCTTTACCAGCTCGTGCTCGGCGGGGGTCAGGTGGGCCACATTGTTGATGAAAAAGATGAGGGAGCGCTCGCTGCGGCGCAGGCGGGCGTACTCCTGCATGACGGTGTTCTGGATCCGGGGGTCCAGCTCTGCCCGGCCCTGGCTGGCCCGGCGGATGTGCTCCAGCAGCTTCTCCTCCTCGCAGCCCTTCACCACATAGTCCACCGCGCCGGTACCCATGGCGCTGGTAATCATGTCGTCGGTCTCATGGGCGGTGAGAAAGAGGATCTTCACCTGGGGCTTCTGGGCGGTGATCACCTCCGCCGCCCGGATGCCCGCGTCGATGGTCTCCATCTCAATGTCCATCAAAATCACGTCGCAGGGGGTCTTGGCCGCCAGGGCCACGATCTCCTCACCAGTGGCGGCGGCGCCCACCACCTCCATGTCCTCCTGGGAGGAGACCACGTCGCAGAAGTCCTCCCGCAGCAGCGGCAAATCCTCCGCCACCATCACGCGGATCTTTTGTTCCATGGCACTCACTCCTCCTCATGGGCGTCGTACAGGGGCAGCATGATGAAGAAGCTGGTCCCCTGGTCCGGCCGGCTCTCCAGTCGGAGGCGGCCCAGGTGGCTTTTCACAATTTTCCGCACGTAATATAGCCCCATACCCCAGTTGTAGTTGGTATTCTTGCTGGTGAAAAAGGGCTCAAAGATCTTGTTCTGCAGCTCGGCGGGAATGCCCTTGCCGTTGTCCCGCACCTCCAGCACCGTCCACATCCGCTCCCCCCGGGCCAGCAGCTCCACCCGGGGGTTGTCGCGCCCGGCCTGGAGGGCCGCCTCAAAGCCGTTGCACAGCAGGTTGCAGATGGCCTCGCTCAGGTGGCCCAGGTCGGCCAGCACCTGCCGGTGGGTGGTCAGCTCCACCGACACCGGCCGGTCGGGATACTTGCCGTGGAACCGCTCCACGGCGGTGAGAGCCAGCTGCTCCACCGACACCGGCGTGAGGGTGATGGCGTTGTTCTTCACCGAGCGGTAGAGCTCGTCCATCCGCCGGAGCATCCCCTCGTTCAGCTCGTTGAGCTGCCCGGCGCAGGCCCGGATCTTCTCCAGGTCCGGCGGGTCCTCCGCCAGAGCCCGGGACAGTTTCTTGTGGAGCACCCGGCTGGAGAGCAGCTGGTTCTTCACCCCGTGGACAAACACCGACACCCCTATGCCGGCGGCGTCAAATTTCCGCTGGAGGATCAGGTCCTGGCGGGTATCGTCGTAGTTCACCTGGGTATAGCGCACCATGTTATAGCTGCCCAGCACCACGGAAAACACTGTACACAGCCCCAGCACAATCCACCCCAGGCCGGGGAGGGAGGAGCTGATGTAGCTGGTGATCCCCAGGCGGATATACTCGGAGATAAACATGTTGTAGATCTGGGCCGGGTCCTTGACGGCGTAGAGCAGATAGAGCACGGAAATGCTCAAAAAGCAGAGCAGCACATACCGGAAGTTGCGCTTGAACACCGGCATGGTGGTGGCCCGGTACTCCAGCACCATCAGCACCGCCGCCGCCGCCAGATAGACCACGATCCCCGCCAGCACCACATTGATGAGGATGGGCAGGACCCACAGCCGGCCGTCGATGAGGGTGCGGAAGGTACGGGGATAGTAATAGATCAGCCACAGCGCCGGGGGTATACATGCCAGTATCCGCAGACCCTTCAGCCTGCGGCGGAAAAACGGAATCATGGTGGTCTCCAGGGCGGCCAGCAGGGCGAACAGGGGATACAGGGAGCGGCCGATGGCCACCACATAGCCCAGCTTGTCCATGGACAGGGGGAGAAACTGCAGCCAGGTCTGAAGCTCCGGCACCAGGAAGAGGAAGGCCCTCTGCTGGGCGGCGGTGCCCCCCATTTTGGCGATATAGATGACGATGCCCGCCAGCATCACCAGGTTGCATACGCTCATGCCCAGCAGATAGAGGGACAGCACGTCCCGCCGCCGCAGCGCCACGTACACCGCCGTGGCCAGACACAGCATCAGCACCAGGATCAGCACGCCCGCTCCCCCCTTTCATACCGCTTATTATACCCCCCGCCCGCCGTTTCTGTAAACACCGGCGGCAAAAGAGCGCCGGGGCTCCGCCTAACACGGAGCCCCGGCGGGGTAAGCGGGATTTACTTGGCGGCGCTGTAGTTGTCGTAAGCGGTCTGCATCACGTTGAAGTCCACATAGTTGTCCACGGGAACCTCCTCGGTGATGGTGCCGTTGTTCAGGAACACCTGCTGCTGCGCCTGGTACAGGCTACGGATGGTGTCAAAATCACCCATGCAGTCCACAGCGCCCTGCCAGTTGCCCTCGCCCACGGCCAGGAGCATGGTATCCTCAGGGGCATCCAGGTCGGCGGCCAGGGTCTTGGCCACCTCTTCGATGTTGGCGGCGCGGTAGACCTGGGCCTTCAGGATGGCCTGGGAGAAGCGCACCAGGATGTCCTGGTTGGCCTCGGCGTACTCAGGGGTGCAGATGAAGCTGGAGGGGAAGGCGGCCTGGTCGGTGTAGTCGTTGTTGGTGCCCAGAACCAGGTAGTCGTCGCCCAGAGCCTGCTCAATGGTGACGGTGTTGGGGGACCAGGTGGCGGCGGCGTCGATCTGGCCGGCGAGCAGAGCGGTGGTCATGCCTTCCACGTTCATCTCAACGGTCTCAATGTCGTCCATGGTCAGGCCGGCATCCTGCAGCACGAACTGGAGAATGATCTCGGAGGAGGTGCCGGAGGACACGGCCACGGTCTTGCCCTTCAGGTCGGCGGCGGTCTCGATGCCCTTGGACTTGTTGGCTACCACGGCGTCAGCCTGGGAGAGCTGGTCAAAGGCAAACACCACAGCCTCGCCCTGGATGCACAGGGAGTGGGCGCCGTGGCCGATCTGGGAGATGTCGATGTCGCCGGAGGCCATGGCGGCGATCTCAGCGGGGCCGCCGGAGAACTGGGAGGGCTCCACCGTCAGGCCCACTTCCTCGAAGTAGCCCTGGTGAATGGCGGTGAACAGGGAAGAGGCAGAGCCCAGGTTGGGCATGTAGGCCACCCGGATGGTGGCGGGCTCATATTCGGTGGTAGCGCCGGAGGGAGACTCGCTGGCGGCGGGGGCGGGGGATTCGCTGTTGCCGCCGGCGGGCGTCTGGGTCGTGTCGCCGGTGCCGCCGCAGGCGGCCAGGGAGAAGACCAGCCCGCAGGCCAGCGCAAGAGAGAGCAGTTTCTTCTTCATTGTGATAATTCCTCCTTCTGAAATTTATCTCGAGCCGGTTCACACCGGAACGGGACGCTTATTTCCGGACCGACAAATATTCCTGATATACCTGGCTCCAGATATGGTTCTTCAGCTCCAGGAACCGGGGGCTCATCTTGGTCTCCTGGTCACGGGGATAGGGAATGTCGATGTCCACGATCTCCTTGACCCGGCCGGGACGGGCGCACATGATGACCACCCGCTGGGCCAGGATGATGGCCTCCTCCACATCGTGGGTGATGAAGAAGCAGGTCTTCTGCTCCTTCTCCCAGGTGTTCAGCAGCTCCTGCTGCAGCTGGGTACGGGTCTGGGCGTCCAGGGCGCCGAAGGGCTCGTCCATCAGCAGCACCTTGGGATTGACGGCATAGGCACGGGCGATGGCCACGCGCTGCTTCATGCCGCCGGAGAGCTCCTTGGGGTAGGCCTTGGCAAAGCCCTCCAGGTCCACCATCTTCAGATACTTGTGGGCCAGCTCCTCGCACTCCTCCTTGCTCTTGCCCTGGAGCTTCAGGCCGAACTGCACATTCTTCTCCACGGTGAGCCAGGGGAACAGGGCGTACTGCTGGAACACGATGCCGCGGTCGGGACCGGGGCCCTGAACCTCTTTGCCGTCCACCAGCACCTTGCCCTCAGTGGGGGTCTCCAGGCCGCCGATGATATTCAGCAGGGTGGACTTGCCGCAGCCGGAGGGGCCCACCACACAAATAAACTCGTTTTCATGGATGTCCATATCCACGCCGTTCAAGGCAATCATCTCACCATTGCGGCCGTTGAACTTCTTGACCACATGGTCGATATGTACCTTTACTGCTGAATCGTTTCCTGCCATCCTGTAAACCTCCTCTCAAGGAATCTCACAATCTTTTCAAAGCAGATACCAATGACACCCAGCAGAATAATGCCCATCAGCATCACGTCCCGCTGGAAATAGCTGCTGGCCTGCTGGATCATCATGCCCAGGCCCCGGTCGCCGCCCACGATTTCGGAGGCCATCAGGGTGGTCATGGCGGTGGACAGGCCCAGCCGGGCGGCCACCAGAATGAAGGGGGTGGAGGCGGGAATGGTAATCTTGAAGAAAATGTCGCTCTGCTTGGCGCCCAGCACCCGGGCCGCCTTGATGAGGGTGGTATCCACGCCCTTGACGCCCTGATAAATGGTAATGACCATCACCAGGAAGGCGGCGATGAAGATAACCGTCACCTTACTGACCTGGCCCACGCCTAGAGCGGCGATGATCAGGAACACGTAAGCCAGAGGGGGGATGTTGCGGACAAACTGAATCCAGGGCTCCACCACGTGGCGGAAGGGGTCGTACCAGGCCATCAGGAAGGCCACCGGGATGGAGACCACAAAGGCGATGGCAAAGCCGGTCAGCACACGGGACAGACTGGCCCATATGTGCTCCCACAGGATGCCGCTGGACGCTTTATCCACCAGGGCGGAGAATACCATACCCGGCGTGGCGAAGATGGTGGGCCACTTGTACGAAGCGAGCAGCCAGATGGCCACGGCCACGGCCAGGGAGATGAGCAGCCATACCCAGTTGGGTATCTTGCTCCAGAAAGACGATTTTTTCAGTCTCATGGACACCGAGCCTCCTTTTATTGACACCAGTATACGCAAACTCATCAGTTTTGTTAAGTATGAAGTTTTATCATACTTTTTGCTCCGGTGACAAAAAACGCGGCCGGTCCCGGGACCGGCCGCGATAAGGGGCGTTTCAGGTTCACACCAGGCGGGCCATGGAGGGCAGCTCCGGCCCGATGAGGGGGGCGCACCAGCGGCGGAATTCCTCCGTCACGTCGGTGCCGTCGGCGGTGAGGTACTCGGGGGTGAGCACCCGCTCCCCCAGCATGACCTCCTCGATGGGGATGAGGAAGGTCTCGCACCGGTAGGGCTCGGTGGACAGGCGGCGGAAGCCCACCATCTTGCCGGTCTCCCCCGCCAGAGCGGCCCGGCAGGCCTCCCGGCCCGCCAGCTCGGCCTCCGCCGCGTCCACCGGGGACTGCCAGGCGATGGAGGCCCGGGCCAGGATCCCCGGCTTCTCGCTGCGGGCCTTGATGCCCAGCCGCCGGACGATCATCTGGGCCAGGTGGGAGGACACGTCGCCAAAGTAAGTGGAGCGGCCGGTCTGGAAGATGGGGGGCACGATAGGCTTGCCCGCGTCGTCGTGAAGGCCCTCGCTGGCCACCACCACCACGCCGCCCAGCCTGCGGTACATATCGCCCACCCGGTCCAAAAACTCATCCTCATGGAAGGGGCGCTCCGGGGGATAGATCAGGTGAGGGGCGTCGCCCCCCTGCTCCCGGGCCAGGGCGGAGGCGGCGGTGGTCCACCCGGCGTTACGGCCCAGGGACTCCAGCACCACCACGTGGATGGGCAGGCTGCGCACGTCCACCCCCAGCTCCCGGACGGTGCCCGCCATGTAGCGGGCCACGCTGCCGAAGCCGGGGCAGTGGTCGGTAATGGCGATGTCGTTGTCCATGGTCTTGGGGATGCCCATGACCTTGATTCCCTTGTCCTTGCAGGCGGCCGCCAGCTTGCCGCAGGCGTCCATGGTGCCGTTGCCGCCGTTCATCAGCACATAGCGGATGTTGTGCGCCTCCAGGATCTCGGTCATTCTGGCGTAATCCTCCGCCTCCAGGGCGTCCCGGGAGGTGCCGATGGCGGTGGCGGGGGTGGTGGGCAGCAGCTCCAGCTGCTCCTCCGGCACGGCGTTGAAGTCCAGCAGCTGCTCCCGCAGCAGGCCGCCGGTGCCGCCCACCGCGCCGTAGATATGCTCCACGGCGCCGCTCTTCTGGGCCTCCCGCACAGCGCCGTACAGGGAGCAGTTGAGCACCGCGGTGGGACCGCCGCCGTGCATGATAATCAGGTTCTCTTTCAAGGGGATCCCCTCCTCTGATATTCCGTTTTCCCCTATTATAAGGCCTGTCCCGCCGCCCCGCAAGGAGGATTTCCTATCCTCCTTTTTCCTTACGCGGCCAGCTCCGCCAGCTCGGCCAGGGCCTCCCCCTCCGTGTCCCCGGAGCAGCAGAAGCGCCCCCTCTGGTCGTAAACCTCCACGTGTCCATGTACATATCGGATCTCATATTCCATCGGTCAGCGCTCCTTTCCGCTTGTTCTGGGACCAGAATAGCAGAAGTGCTGTCCGATAAAACGGACTATTGTTCCAGATCCTTCAAAAATTGCTCCCATTCCTCCGGGTTTTCCACAAAGGACTTGGGGCAGATCTTGCCCGTCACGTCGTAGTGGCGGATGACCTGATCGGTGTCCAGGTCGTAGGCCTCCATCAGCCAGCGGGTGAGCTGCACCAGGGAGTCGTAGGTGGCCTGGTTGAATGCCCCGCTGTCGTCCGGGTGGCAGCACTCGATGGAGATGGTGTCCTCGTTGCGCTGGTTGGAGCAGTAGGCGATCTCGTCCAGGGGGACGTTCTGGATAATCTCCCCCTCCAGGCCCACCAGAAAGTGGCTGGAGGCGTAAGTCTCCCCGGTCTGGGCCAGGTTTTCAAAGTAGCTGTGGTTCTGCGCCGCCGTGGTGCCCGGGTTGCCCACGTAGTGGATAACAATGCCGTTGACCTGCTCCAGGGGAATGCCCGGCCGGGAGTAGGGGTTGACCGGCAGCAGCTCCACCGTCACCCAGTCGGGGGTCTGGGGGGTCTGCTGCTGGGCGGCGGGCTTGGGGGCAAAGGGGTCAATCCACTTGATCACCGCCAGCACCGCCACCAGAAGGACCAGGAAGGGAATCAGGGGAAACCGGCGGCGGCTCTGCTGTCTCCGGCGGCGGGGTACGGTCTGTGTGTGGGTTGGCATGGCGATGGGGCCTCCTCGGTGTGGTTTTTCTCCATTATAACAGGATTCGACACAATCGTCTCTTACAGATTTCTTACTTCGGAGGAAAAAGCCCCCGCGCCTTGGGCGCGGGGGCTGAGGCTTACCGGCTCTCTTGCAGGGCCTTGTCGTAGGCGTCCTTCACCTGCTGGGAAAAGCAGACGAAGGTGACCTGCTCAATCTGGGGGTGGTCCGCCAGAAAGGCCCGGACGGTTTTGACCGCGATGGGGGCGGCCAGCTCCAGGGGGAAGCGGTACACCCCGGTGGAGATGGAGGGGAAGGCCACGCTCTTGCAGCCGTGCTCCACCGCCAGCTCCAGGCAGCTGCGGTAGCTGGAGGCCAGCAGCTCTTTCTCCCCGTTATCCCCGCCCTTCCAGATGGGGCCGGGGGTGTGGATAACGTATTTCGCGGGCAGTCTGTAGCCTTTGGTGAGCTTGGCCCGGCCAGTCTCGCAGCCGTTCAGGGTGCGGCACTCGGCCAGCAGCTCCGGACCCGCCGCCCGGTGGATGGCCCCGTCCACACCACCGCCCCCCAGCAGGGTGCAGTTGGCGGCGTTGACGATGGCGTCGGCCCGGACCTGGGTAATGTCCCCCAGCAAGGTGTCAATCTTACTCATAGTCCTCGTCCTCCGGGGGCACCGGCCGGTCCTCCTCCACCTTGGCGTCGGCCTCCACCGCCCGGTAGGCGGCGGGGGGCTGGACGGCGGCGGGGTCGGTGAACACCAGCTCAAATTCGGCCGCGTCCATGTTCTCATACTTCAGCAGATAGTCGGCCACAAAGTCCAGTTCCTTCCGCCGGGCGGACAGGATCTCCTGGCAGCGGGCGTAGGCGTTGTCGATGAGGGTCTTGACCTCCTCGTCAATGAGGGCGGCCACCTCCTCGGAGTAGTTCTTGGTCTGGGCCATGGACCGGCCGATAAACACCTCGCCATGGCCGGAATCAAACACCACGTTGCCCACCCGGTCGCTCATGCCGTAGCGGGTGACCATGTTCCGGGCGATGGCGCTGGCCTTCTGCAGGTCGTTGCCCGCCCCGGTGGAGATGTCGCCCAGGGCCAGCTGCTCGGCGGCCCGGCCCCCCAGGCAGACGGCGATGCGCTCGGTGAGCTGCCGCCTGGACTGGAAGGTGACGTCCTCCTGGGGCAGGGAGATAGTCATGCCCCCCGCCATGCCCCGGGGGATAATGGTAATCTGGTGTACCGGGTCCTGGGTCTCCAGATCGTGGATGACGATGGCGTGGCCCGCCTCGTGAAAGGCGGTGAGCTTCCGCTCCCGCTCGATGACCACCCGGCTCTTCTTCTCCGGCCCGGCGATGACCTTGATCACCGCCTCGTTCAGATCCTTCATGGCAATGAAGCGGTGGTGCTGCCGGGCGGCCAGCAGGGCGGCCTCGTTCATCAGGTTCTCCAGGTCGGCGCCGGTGAAGCCGCCGGTGCCCTTGGCCAGCTCCGCCAGGGAGACGTCGTCCCCCAGGGGCTTGTTGCGGGCGTGGACCTTCAGAATGGCCTCCCGGCCCTTGATATCGGGGTAGCCCACGTACACCTGCCGGTCAAACCGGCCGGGGCGCAGCAGGGCGGGGTCCAGAATGTCCTGCCGGTTGGTGGCCGCCATGACCACCACCCCCTCGTTGTTGCCGAAGCCGTCCATCTCCACCAGCAGCTGGTTGAGGGTCTGCTCCCGCTCGTCGTGGCCGCCGCCCAGGCCGGCGCCTCTCTGGCGGCCCACGGCGTCGATCTCGTCGATGAACACGATGGCGGGGGAGTTCTTCTTGGCCTGGTCAAACAGGTCCCGGACACGGCTGGCGCCCACGCCCACATACAGCTCCACAAAGTCGGAGCCGGAAATGGACAGGAAGTGGACCCCCGCCTCGCCGGCCACCGCCTTGGCCAGCAGGGTCTTGCCGGTGCCCGGCGGGCCCACCAGCAGCACCCCCTTGGGGATGCGGGCGCCCAGCTCCAGGTAGCGCTTGGGGTCCCGGAGGAATTCCACGATCTCCCGCAGCTCCTCCTTCTCCTCCTCGGCTCCGGCCACATCCTCAAAGGTGACCTTCTTCTGCTCGTCGGCCCCGGTGCGGGTGCGGGCCCGGCCGAACCGGGCGGTGCGGTCGCTGCCGCCCCCGCCTCCGCCGCCGCCCCCCGCCTGCCGCAGGAACATGAAGTACCACAGCAGGCCGAACACCACCAGAATGGCCACCCAGGGCAGGTAGGTCATCCAGTAGGGGGGCACCCAGCCCTGGGGATAGTCGTAGTCGGCGATGATCCCCAGCCGCTGCTGCTCCACAATGAGGTCGTTGAAGTCGTCGTAGAACCACTGGGGGTTGCCCACGTCATAGCGCACCGTGGCCTGCCCGTCCGCCGGCTCCTTCAGCCAGAGGGTGACGGTGTTGTCCTCCACCACCACCTGGGACACCTGCTGCTCCTCCAGCAGGCGGCGGATCTGGCCGTAGGTCACCGCCGTCTGATTGTCCAGTCCGCCCCGCAGGGCGAAAATGGTCATCACCAGGATGAGGGCAATGAGCAGATAGAAGCCCACATCCCGCATGCTTACGTTTCGTTTCAAGGAATGGCCACGTCCTTTCCAGACAAGATCTTTCCCCTTATTCCCCGCCGTATACCGAGGGCTTGAGCACCCCGATGTAGGGCAGGTTGCGGTATTTCTCCGCGTAGTCCAGGCCGTAGCCCACCACGAAGTAGTCGGGGATGGAGAAGCCGGCGTAGTGCAGCTCCACCTCTTTCACCCGGCGGGAGGGCTTATCCAGCAGGGTACACAGCCGTACCGAGGCGGGGTGGCGGGCCTGGAGGATCTGGAGCAGGTAGCTCAGGGTGTTGCCGCTGTCCAGAATGTCCTCCACCACGATCAGGTCCTTGCCCTCGATCTGCTCGGACAGATCCTTGATGATCTTCACCTGGCCGGAGCTGGAGGTACCCGCCCCGTAAGAGGACACCGCCATGAAGTCCACCGTGCAGGGCAGGTGGATCTGCCGCACCAGGTCGGCCATGAATACAAAGGAGCCCCGGAGCACGCTGATGAGCAGCGGCTCCTTCCCGGCATAGTCCCGGTCGATCTCGGCGGCGATCTCCGCCACCCGGTTTTTCAGCTCCTCCTCAGAGAAGAGGACCCGCTCCACGTCCTTGTCCAGAATATGTTCCATACCTTGTCTCCTCACTCTTTCTTCCAAAAAATCAGTGCATAGGCGGGTTGACCCGGCTGGGCCAGGCGGCTCTGGTCCGCTCCGAAGCCCGCCACCGCCAGCACCCCGGCCCTGTCGGCCAGCACCGGCACCCGCTCCCGGTCCCGCCGGGGCACCTTCTCGTCAATAAACAGCTTTTTTACCGTCTTGGTCCCGCCCCGCCGGGGCAGGGCGATCTCGTCCCCGGTCTGCCGGGGCCGGAGCACCAGCTCCCCCTCCACGGCCTCCCGGGACAGATAGAGCACACCCGGTTCCCCCTCCGCCGGGCAGGTGGTTGCCTGGCAGCGGCACCGCCAGGGTGTGCCCTCCAGGGCGGTCTCCCCGTCCAGGTTCAGGGGGGTGGGGGAGAAGGGGGGCAGGGGCTCGGACTGGGTGGTAAACAGCAGGTCCTTGTACACCCGCTGCACCAGCCGCCCGTGGGGCAAAAAGGCCACCGCCGACGGGTCCTCCCCCGCCGCCAGGTCCACAATGGCCTTGAGATGGGCGGCGGAGCAGTCGGTGTTGCCGTCCCCCATCATTTCCAGCATCCGCCGGGCGGCCCGTGGGGCGATGGCGGCGGGGAGCTGGGCGATATACCGGGCCTCGATCACCAGGTCGTCCTCCGCCCACCGGGCCTGGGCGCAGGCCGCGGCGGCCTGGGCGTTCAGATAGTCGTTGTCGGCGCGGAGGTACCCCATGGTCTCCGCCGCGCTCTCGGTGAGCCGGGGGTTGAGCTGCCGCAGCACCGGCACCACCTGGCGGCGGATGCGGTTGCGGGCGTAGCTCTCGTCGGCGTTGGTGCAGTCCTCCACGTGGCTCAGTCTGTGTTCTTCCAGATAGGCTTCAATGTCCGCCCGGGAGGTGGTGAGCAGGGGCCGGACGATCTCTCCCCGCCGGGGCGGGATGCCCGCCAGCCCGTGGAGGCCCGCTCCCCGCACCAGATGGAGCAGCAGGGTCTCCAGGTTGTCGTCGGCGTTGTGGGCGGTGGCGATCCGCTGGCACCCCAGCTTCTCCGCCGTCTGGCGGAGAAACTCATACCGCAGCTGGCGGCCGGTCTCCTCCACTCCGAGACCCAAACGCTCCGCCTGGCCGTACACGTCCCCCCGCTCTGTCACAAAGGGGATCTCCCGCTCCCTGCAGAAGGCCTCCACAAAGGCGGCGTCGGCGTCGGCTGCCTGGCCCCGCATGCCGTGGTGGTAGTGGGCGGCCGCCACCTGGAAGCCCCCCGTCTCCGCCATGGACCAGGCCAGGTGGAGCAGACACATGGAGTCCGCCCCGCCGGACACGGCGCACAGCACCTTTCCCCCACGGGGGAACATATCATATTCGGTTGTGAGGGCCTTCACTTGTTCCAGCATAGGGGCTCCTTAATATTCCTCGTGCCGCCGGTCGATGGAGGAGAAGGTGGTGTACTCGGGCAGCCACTGCAGCTCCACCGTCCTGGTCTCGCCGTGGCGGTTCTTGGCGATGATGCACTCGGCCAGATTGTGGTTTTCACTGTCGTCATTATAATAGTCATCCCGGTAGAGGAACATGACGATATCGGCGTCCTGCTCGATGGCGCCCGATTCCCGCAGGTCGGACAGCATGGGCCGCTTGTCCGAGCGGCTCTCGGGGCCACGGGAGAGCTGGGACAGGCACACCACCGGCACGTTCAGCTCCTTGGCCATGATCTTCAGGGCCCGGGAGATGTCCGAGACGATCTGCTGGCGGTTGTCCCCGCTGCGCTGGGGCCCGCCGGCGGAGGTCATCAGCTGCAGATAGTCGATGACCACCAGCCCCAGGTTATCCACCCGGCGGCACTTGGCGTTCATGTCGGCCACCGAGAGGGAGGGGTTGTCGTCAATGAGGATCTGGGTCTGATTCAGCGCGGCGGAGGCGGCGGCGATCTTGCCCCAGTCCTCCTCCCCCAGATTGCCGGTGACCAGCTTCTTGTTGTCCACAAAGGACTCGCTGGAAATGAGGCGCATGGCCAGCTGCTCCCGGCTCATTTCCAGGGAAAAGAACACCACCGTCTTGCCGGAAAATTTCCCGGCGTGGAGCAGCAGGTTGAGGGCGAAGGAGGTCTTGCCCATGCCCGGCCGGGCGGCCAGCAGGATGAGGTCGGACTTGTTCAGGCCGGAGATGGCGGCGTCCACGTCGGGCAGGCCGGTGGACAGGCCGGGCACCGCCCGGCCGCTGGCGGCCAGCTCGTTGAGCCGCTCGTACACGCTGAGGATCACGCTGGAGATGTGGGCCAGCCCCTGGGAGGCCCGGCCCTGCCGGATGGCGTAGATGCGCTGCTCGGCGATGTCCAGCACCTTCTGGGCGGTGTCGGTGCCCTCCTGCACCAGGGCGGTCAGCTCCCCCGCCGTCTCGGCGATGTGCCGCAGCAGGGCCTTGTCCTTGACGATGGTGACATATTCCTTCACGTTGGCCGCCGTGGGGGTGATGTCCATGAGCTGGAGGATGTAGTTGCGGGACGTGTTCTCGTCGTACACCCCGTTCTGCCGCATGTGGTCCAGCACCGTCACCGGGTCGATGGTGAGGGAAAAGTTGAACATGGAATAGATGGTCTCGTAGATCTCCCGGTTGGTCCGCAGATAAAAGTCCTCGGGCTTGAGGGCCTCGATGACCTCGGGCACGCACCGGGCGTCGATGAGCATGGAGCCCAGCACGCTCTGCTCGGCCTCCACGCTGTGGGGCATCTGCCGCAGCAGCAGTTCTTCCTCGCTTGCCATATGCTCCGCCTCCCGGAAAGTTTCTTACTCCTCGGCCACCATGACCTTCAGGGTGCCGGTGACCTCGTAGCCCAGCTTCACCTTCAGCTCGTAGGTGCCGAAGGCCTTGATGGGCTCGTCCTGGACGATCTTGGTCTTGGGGATGTTGAGGCCGTGCTGGGCGCTGAGGGCGTCGGCGATCTCCTTGGAAGTCACCGCGCCGAACAGGCGGCCGCCGTTGCCCCCCTTGGCCACCACCTTCACCGTCAGGTCCTTCAGCTTGGCGGCAATGGCCTCGGCCTCCGCCTTCTCGGCGGCCTCCTGGGCCTTCTTGGCCTTCTCCTGCATCTTCATGGTGTTGATGTTCTCGGCGGTGGCGGGCACAGCCAGCTTGCGGGGCAGAAGGAAGTTGCGGGCGTAGCCGTCGCTGGCCTCAATGAGCTGGCCCTTCTTACCCTGGCCCTTCACGTCCTGCTGTAAAATCACTTTCATGGTTACAATCTCCTTTATTCGTCGGCTAAATACTGGTCAATGGCCTGGAAGAGCATCCCGGCCACTTCGTCTACGGTCTTGTTGGGCACCTGGGCCCCGGCGGTGGCGGCGTTGCCGCCGCCCCCCAGCTTCTCCAGCACCACCTGCACGTTCACATCCCCCATGCTGCGGGCGGACAGGATCACCCGCCCCTCCTGGTCGGGGAAGAGGACGAAGGAGGTGTCGATGCCGGAGATATTCAGCAGCTCGTCGGCGGCCTGGGCGGCGGTGATGCGCCCCACGGTGTGGTCCACCTTGGCCACGGCGATGCCGGACTTGTACATCCTGGCGGTCTGGATAATATCGTACTTGGCGATGGTGCCCTCCAGGTCGTTCTGGAACAGCTTCTTCACGTCGCCGGTGTCGGCGCCGCTGCGCCGCAGGAAGGCCGCCGCCTCAAAGGTGCGGCTGCCTGTGCGCATGGTGAACTGCTTGGTGTCCAGGGCGATGCCCGCCAGCAGGGCCTCCGCCTCGATTTTCAGCAGGTCCGCCGGCTCCAGCAGATACTGCAGCAGCTCGGTGGACAGCTCGCTGGCGGAGGAGGCGTAGGGCTCGTGGAAGTTGAGGGCGGCGTCAGCAATGTAGGAGGAGGCCCGGCGGTGGTGGTCGATGACCGCCACCTTGTGGACCGCCTCCAGCAGGTCCTGGCTCACCACCTGTTCCGGGCGGTTGGTGTCCACCACCACCAGCAGGCAGTTGGAGTCGGCCAGCAGGATCGCGTCTTGGGGGGAGAGGAACACGCCCTGATACTCCTCCACCGTCTCCAGCCGGGCGCACATCTCGCTGGCGGGGTTGACCCCCGGCTCCTTGATGATGTGCACGGGAGTGCCCTTCTTCCGGGCCATGGCGCACACGCCGGCGGCGGCGCCGATGCAGTCCAGGTCGGGGTACTTGTGGCCCATGACGAACACCATGGAGGCGTCGGCCATCAGCTCCCCCAGGGCGTTGGCCATCACCCGGCTCTTCACCTTGGTGCGCTTCTCCAGCTCCTTGGTGCGCCCGCCGAAAAACTCAAAGTTGAACTTGTTCTTGATGACCACCTGATCCCCGCCCCGGGAGAGGGCCATCTCCACCGACAGGGCGGCGTACTGGTACAGCTCGCCCAGGCTGTCGGCGTCCTTGCCGATGCCGATGGACAGGGTGGCCTGGATGCCGGAGGGGCTGGTCACCTGGCGCACGCTGTCCAGCACGGAATACTTGCCCTCCTGGAACTGGGCCAGGAATTTTTCCTCAAACAGGAACAGGTAGCGGTCCCGCTCATACCGGGTGAACACGCCCTGGGCAGGCGCCACCCACTGGGCCAGCCGGTCGTCAATCTCGCTGCGCATGGCGGATTTGGCGTTGTCGGTGGCCCCCTTCATCAGCTCCTCGTAGTTGTCCACCGTCAGGATCGCCACCACCGGGCGGCTGGCGTAATACTCGTCCCGCACCTGGGCAAAATCGGTGACGTCCACCCAGTAGGTGGTGGCCAGGTAGCCCCGGGCCCCCTGCTCCTCGGTGCGGACCAGGTGGCCGTACACCAGAAACCGCCGGTCCCCGATGCGCACCTCGGTGGGGCACTCGTTCTTGCCCTCCATCAGCCAGCGGGAGGAGAAGTCGGGCACCGCCGCGGTGATCTTGGTGTCAAACATGTGCTCCCGCTCTCCGGTGATCTGCAGAAAACGGTCGTTGGACCAGATCACCTCGTCGTTCTCCGGCCGGAAAATCACCATGGGCAGGGGGGCGTTCACCATGGTGTCCTTGGTGGCCGAGTCCATGTTGCAGGTGACGTTTTCGATGTATTTCAGAATTTCCTTCTGCCGCATGGCGTTGTTGCGGCGGAAGTAGAGGTAGAGAATGGCCACCACCGCCACCTGGATCACCGCCACCGGAATGGAGAAAAGGGCGGTCACCACCGCGAAAAGAATCAAAAAGGCAAAATACAGCCGAAAACTGGGTTCCATCAGATGGGTTAACTTATTTTTTCGCATGAGACACCTCCCGGCGGCGGATCGTATAACGACCCATAATAAGAGATTTTATTATACCAAAAAGCCGGTGCAAATACAAGTACAAGGGCGTCCGCAGGTGCGGACGCCCTCTCAATGCTCCGGCTCCACGGGAATTTCCCCGTGCTCCTTTTCGTACTGCTCCAGATAAGTTTCCACCGCAATGCAAAGCTGCATGTTGACAGAACGCCTGCCTTGCTTGGCTAATGTGCGGATTTTTTCCATATGCACCTTTTCCAGCCGCAGAGGGTAGGGGTTAGCCTGAACGGACACCGCAATCACTCCAAATGACTCTAATAGATGCTTTTATAATATCTGTTCCCCATTTTATGCACAATAGTTCTTATAGATACAAAAAGATATTGATTATTTCTATCTATTTGATATCATATAGATACAAGGAGGGGTGGCTATGCAGAAAAAGAAACAGACCATCACCATCCAGGTGACAGCGGAGGACAAAGAAATGGCCCAAAAGCTGGCACAGCTGGAGTGCCGGTCGGTGTCGGGGTATCTGCGTCAGCTTCTGCGGAGGGAGATCCGGCGGTATAGAGGCGATGCCTCCGGCGGGCCCCTTTCTCCATGATGAGAAAGGGGCGAAAGAATCAGCAGGGGGAGGGATTTCGATTTCCACGGGTTAAGGTGGCTTCGCTTGGATTGCTTTTGAGCTAAAACGTGCCACAGGCACGTTTTTAAACGCTCAAACCCCCTGCACCCCCTCCTTAAAACGACCAATCAGGGGGGCCTGCGGGCCCCCCTATTGGATGTACCCCCCAGGGAGGGCACTTGCGCCACCTAGCCGGTGCGGCGGGGCCGTTACGAAGTAAGGCCCCGCCGCCGGAAAGCTGGCAGGAGAGCAGCCTGGGGGAGATTCCAAAGAGGGGGAACCGCAGTTCCCCCTCTTTGGTCGTTTCAAGGAGTGGGGTGTTGGGGCGGGGGAAATCGAAACCGCAGCGTTAAGCAAACGTGCCGGTGGCACGTTTGTAGCGTAGGCCGCAGCGGCTATGCCGCGAGGAGCAGGGTAACATGCGGGGCCGCCGGAGGCCCGTGCCTCCAAACTACGAAAAAAGGACGCCGTGAAAAATTCACAGCGTCCTTTTGTGTTATACAGATTACTGGCCCACCACGGCGGCGCAGCGGGGGCACAGCTCGGCGTGATGGCCGGCGGCACCGATGTGCTCGTTGTGGTTCCAGCAGCGGGGGCACTTGGGGGCCTCGGACAGCTTGACGGCGATGGTGCAGGGGATCAGGCAGTCCTCGTTTTTCTCGCCCTCCAGGCTCTCGGTGGTGACGGTGACCTTGGAGACGATGCACAGGGTAGCCAGGTCCTCGTCCTTCAGGCTGGCGGCGTCCTCCGCGGACACGGAGACGGTGACCTCGGTGTCCTGGGCCTTCTTGAACACCCCGGCGTTGCGGGCGTTCTCCAGGGCCTTGTTGACGGCGTCCCGCAGGCTGACCAGCCTGTTCCACCGCGTCTGGGCGGCCTCGTCCAGGGTGAAGGCGGCGTTGTCCTCGGGCATGTCGTTGAGCAGCACGCTCTCGGCGTCCACGCCCTTGGCATGCTTCATGGCGTGCCAGATCTCGTCGGAGGTGAAGGCCAGGATGGGGGCGATGAGCCGGGTCATGCCGTCCAGGATATAGTACAGGGCGGTCTGGGCGGAGCGGCGCTCTTCCTCGCCGCCGCAGTACAGCCGGTCCTTGATGATATCCAGGTAGAAGTTGGACATATCCACCACGCAGAAGTTGTACACGGCACGGTAGACCCCGTGGAACTCGTACTTATCGTAGGCGGCCCGGGCGGTCTTGACCAGCTCGTTGAAGGAGGCCAGGGCAAAGCGGTCCAGGTCCATCAGCTTGTCCACCGGCACCAGATTGGCGTCGGGGTCAAAGTCGCACAGGTTGCCCAGCATATACCGGGCGGTGTTGCGGATTTTCAGGTAGGCCTGGGAGAGCTGCTTCATGATGTCCTTGGAGATGCGCATGTCCTGGGTGTAGTCGGCGGAGGCCACCCACAGCCGCAGCATATCCGCGCCGTACTCCTTGATCACCTCGTCGGGGGAGACGGCGTTGCCCAGGGACTTGTGCATGGCCTTGCCCTCGCCGTCCACGGTCCAGCCGTGGGTGGCGATCTGGTGATAGGGGGCCACGCCGTTGACGGCGATGGAGGTGAGCATGGAGGACTGGAACCAGCCCCGGTACTGGTCGCCGCCCTCCAGGTAGAGGTCGGCGGGGTATTTCAGATAGGGCCGCTCGGCGGCCACGGCCGCCCAGGTGGAGCCGGAGTCGAACCACACGTCCATGATGTCGGACTCCTTGGAGAAGTGGGCCTTGCCGCACTTGGGGCACACAAAGCCCTGGGGCAGCAGGTCGGCGGGCTCCTTGTCAAACCAGATGTTGGAGCCGTACTCCCGGAACAGCTGGGCCACGTGGGCGATGGTCTCGGGGGTCACAATGTCGGCTCCGCAGTCGTCGCAGTAGAAGATGGGGATGGGCACGCCCCACACCCGCTGGCGGGAGATGCACCAGTCGTTGCGCTCGGAGATCATGGAGATCATGCGCTCCTTGCCCCACTCGGGCTTCCACTGGATGGAGTCGCAGGACTTGACGGCGGCGTCCTTGATGGCGTCCACGGAGCAGAACCACTGCTCGGTGGCCCGGTAGATAATGGGATTCTTGCACCGCCAGCAGTGGGGGTAGGAGTGGGTGATGTTCTCCTTGGCCACCAGGAAGCCTTCCTTCTCCAGGTCCTCCACCACCATGTCGTTGCCCTTGGCGTAGAACTGGCCGTTGTAGCGCTCGTCGGTCATGACGCCCTTGGCGTTGACGGGCACGGGCACGCCAATGTGGGTCAGGCCCGCCTTGTCGTACTGCTGGCAGATCTGGAAGTCCTCCGCGCCGAAGCCGGGGGCGGTGTGGACGCAGCCGGAGCCGGCGTCCAGGGTAACGTGCTCGCCGTTGAGGATCACGCTCTCCCGGTCAAAGAGGGGATGGGTGGCGGTCATCAGCTCAAACTCGCTGCCCTTCAAAGTGGCCAGCACCTGGCAGGCCTCATAGTCGATGTGGGCGGCCTTGCACACGCTCTCGGCCAGGTCCTTGGCCAGCACGTACACGTCGCCGGCGGGCACCTGGAGGAGCACGTAGTCAAACTCGGCGTTGAGGCAGATGGCGAAGTTGCCGGGGATGGTCCAGGGGGTGGTGGTCCAGATCACGAAGTAGGTGCGGCTCAGATCGGTAAGGCCCCCCAGCTTGCCCTTGTCGTCCAGCACGGGGAACTTGACGAAGATGGTGGTGCAGGGGTCGTCGGCGTACTCGATCTCCGCCTCGGCCAGGGCGGTCTGGTCGGCGGGGCACCAGTACACCGGCTTCATGCCCTTGTAGATGAGGCCCTTCTCGGCCATCTTGCCAAAGACCTCGATCTGCTTGGCCTCAAACTCGGGCAGCAGGGTGATATAGGGGTTCTCCCACTCGCCCAGCACCCCCAGCCGCTGGAACTGCCCGGTCATCTTGGCGATATAGCCCTCGGCGTACTCCCGGCACTTGGTGCGGAACTGGGCGGTGGTCATCTCGTCCCGCTTCACCTTCTTGTCCTTGAGCACGGCGGACTCGATGGGCAGGCCGTGGGTGTCCCAGCCGGGCACATAGGGGGCGCAGTGGCCGGTCATGTTCTTGTGCTTGACGATGATATCCTTAAGGATCTTGTTCAGGGCGGTGCCGATGTGGATGTTGCCGTTGGCGTAGGGAGGGCCGTCGTGGAGGACGAAGCTGGGCTTGCCCTCGTTGCGCTTTACCATCTTGTGGTAGAGCTCATGGTCCTGCATCTCCTGAAGCATGTCCGGCTCCCGCTTGGGCAGCCCCGCCCGCATGGGGAAGTCGGTCTGAGGCAGATGGACGGTCTGGTTGTAATCCATGGGTGGTTCTCCTTCTATCGTAAATTTTTGTTTTTTCAGGCAAACAAAAAGCGCCCTTGTCTCCCAAGAGACAAAGGCGCGAACCTCTGCGGTACCACTCTCGTTGTCCCGGACGGACCGGGACCGCTCAAAGGCCGGTAACGGGGCCAGCCGCGGCCGCTTACTGGAGTTCGGCGGCCATGCTCGGAGGTGATCTTCCCGGCCCGTCCTGTCCGCCTTGCACCAAAACGGCGGCTCTCTGCGCAGGGTTGGGGGCGGTACTCGTCCTCGTCACCGCATGTTTCCGATGAAAATAAACTGGGAAACGCCCTTTTACAGGCGTCTCCCAGTATCTTACCTGTTTGCGCGGGTGATGTCAAGGGGATTTTAGCGGATCTCGTAGTCCTTGCCAAACTGCAGGTGGTCAAAGTCGATGCGGCGGGTGGGCTCCTCCGTCTCGTCGTCCTCCTCCGGCCTGGTCTGCTCCTGATTGCCGCTGCGGTTGAGCTCCATCAGCTCGGCGTACAGCCCGCCCTCCTGGGGGGCCTGCTCCTCCTGGGCGGGCGGGGCGCTCTCGCTCTCCCGCCGGACCAGCTGCTCCACGCTGTGCTCGATGTCCTTGACGGTCTCGGATACCCGGTCGGGCTGCTCCACCGGCGCGCTCAGCCGGGACAGGCCGCTGAGGTAGTCCATCTCGTGCTGATAGAGCTCCTTCAGCTTGCCCACATAGGCGGCGGTGGCGTTCTGGGCGGCCACCAGGCGGGCCTGCTCGTCCCGCACGCTCTGCTGGAGCTGGCCGATGCGGGCCCGGGCGTCCTCCTCCGCGCTCTGCAGCAGCTTGTTGCGCTTCTGCTCGGCCTCGGCCACCATGTCGTCCGCCATCTTCTGGGCGGTGAGCAGGGCTTTGCGCATGGCGTCCTCGGTGGAACGGTACTCCTCCACCTTTTCCACCAGCACCTTCATCTTGGCCTTCAGGGTGGCGTTCTCCTTGTACAGCGTGGTATAGTCCGCCGTCAGGATGTCCAGGAACTCGTCCACCATGGCCATGTTGTACCCGCCGAAAGACGCCTTGGCAAAGGCGTGTTCAGAGACTTCCTGCGGTGTCAGCATAACAGTATTCCCCCTGATCTATCTTAGAAATACAGCCCGTTGTTCTCCAACTCGTCGATAAGATCCCCCAGGATGTCCACGTTGTAGGGGGTGATGATGTACGTGGAGATGGCCACCTTCTTGATCTTGCCCTCGTTGGCGTAGGCCACGCCGGACAGGAAGTCCAGCAGGCGGCGGGCGATGTCCTTGTTGGTGGACTCCAGGTTGAGCACCACCGTGCGCTTCTCCCGCAGGTGGTCGGCGATCTCGCTGGCGTTGTCAAACCGCTCGGGCTTCACCAGCACCACCTGCAGCTGGGTGGTGGTGTGGATGTTCACCACCTTGTTGCTCCGCCGCTCCGGCTCGGGGGAAAACATCCCGGCGCTGGTGTCCTGGAGTTTGGTGCTGCGCCGCTCCACCCGCTCGCCGCCGGTGCGGTCCATCCGCTCGCTGCGGGACACCGACTCAAAATCATCAAACTCCTCGTCCTCTTCCTCGTCCTCATAGGGGCGGGCCAGACGCTTCAGCTCATCAAAAAATCCCATGATCGGTTATCCTCCCGAATTTCCTGTCCCGGGTCATACCGTTTTCATCGGCGGACGGGGGCCAAAGAGGGCCGTCCCCACCCGCACCAGGGTGGCGCCCTCCCGCACGGCGTCCTCATAGTCGCCGCTCATTCCCATGGAGAGACAGGTGATAGCAGTCTCATTATGGTCCAATTTCGTTCTTATGTCAACATAAAGCTGATACATTTTTGCAAAAAAGGGTCGATTTCCTCCCGGTTGCTCCACAATGGGGGGAATGGCCATCAGCCCCCGCAGCCGCACGTGGGGACAGGCCATGGCCTGCTCCGCCAGGGCGTATACCGCCTCCGGCGCCACCCCGCTCTTGGAGGCCTCGCCGCCGATATTCACCTCCAGCAGGATGTCCTGCACCAGCTCCAGCTTGGCGGCCTGGGCCTCGATGGCCTGGAGCAGATGCTCCGAGCTCACCGACTCGATGAGATCCACCCGGCCCACCACCTGCCTGACCTTGTTGGTCTGCAGATGGCCGATGAAGTGCAGGGCCGCGCCGGCGTAGGCGTCGTCGTCCAGGTGGGCGGTCATCTCCTGCACCCGGTTCTCCCCGCAGACGGTGATGCCGCCCGCGATGGCCTGCCGGATGGTGTCCGAGCTCTGCACCTTGGTGGCCGCCACCAGGGTGACCTCCGCCGGAGCCCGGCCCGCCTCCCGGGCGGCCCGGGCGATGTTCTCCTTTACCTGGGCAATCCGTTCTTCCAGTGTCATGTTCCATTCCTCCCCCGTGTTCTTTCTCTATTGGATGACCATGCCGTCGTACAGCTGGTCGGAGGCCACGATCACCACATCCCCCGCCCGGAGGGATTTGCGGTTGGAGTCGGCCGGCTCCACCAGCACGAAGCTGTCCCCTTCATACAGCACGGTGACCGGCTTGAATTCCGCCTGCTCGCCCACCAGGGTGTACACCCCGGGAACGGAGGTCTGGGACTCCTCCCCGGTCTCCTCGTCGGTGACGGTCTGCTGGTCCACCCGGAGGGCCTGCTTGGGTACCCGGATGCCGGTAATGGAGTCAAACACCAGCTCCACCGTCTGGCGGCGGAGCAGGGTGGTGTCCGACAGGAACTTGTCAGTGGAAAAGACCACCGCCGACCGGCCGTTTTCCGTGTCGCCGATGCGCTCCACCGTCATGTCCACCTCTCCCGACCAGTCCCGGGAGAACCGCACGGTCACCGACCGGCCCTCGATCAGGCGCTCCGCGTCGGCCTGGTCCAGGGCGCACACAAAATACCAGGTGGAGTTGGTAACCAGCTTGCCCACCGCCGTACCGTCGGCCGACGGCCGCTGGGCGGAGAGCTGATCCAGCTGGCTGGGGGTGATGGTGTCCAGCATGTCCGGGGTAATCAGGCTCTCATACCCGTCCACATAGCCGGAGAAAACCCCCGACTGGCTGGCGGTGACCCGCTGGGTGTTCTGGGCCGCCTGGGCGGACAGGGCGGAGATCTGGCTGTTTACGCTGTCCAGCGCCGCCTGCAGCTGGGCGGCGCTCTCCCCCTCCTCCGTGTCGTTGAAGGCGTACTCCCGCTTGTAGATCAGGCTCTTGAGATCCATGCTCCGGCTCTCCAGGCCGGTCAGGTCCCCCGACGCCACGCAGCTGCGCAGGGCCACGATGGCCTTGAGCACCTGCTGGCTCAGCTGGGAGGAGTCGCCACCCCCCTGGTCCAGGCGGTCTATGGCGTACTCCAGCTGTTCCTTCTCCAGCTCCAGCTGCTCCAGCTCCTCCCGGCGCTCCAGGCCGGAGCTGTCCTGGTAGAGCAGGGCCACCGTCCCGCCCCGGGACACCTTCTCCCCCTCCTGGGGCAGCACCTCCACCACGCCGCCGGTGCCGGTGAGCACCTGCTCCTGCCGCACCAGAAAGCCGGTGGCCTCCATGCTGTCGTCCACCGTGTAGGAGTAGGTCAGCGCCGTGGAAAAGGGGTCCCGGAAGCTCTGCCAGGCCGACACGCCCAGGTAGAGCACCACCGCCGCCAGCAGCAGCAGCACCACGATTTTGCTGTTCAGGGTTCCTTGCTTCATGGGATGCTCCTTGTTACTGCGCCCGCTCCTCCGTTTCCAGGGAAATGGCCCGCTCGGGGGCGATGGTGGAGATGGCGTGCTTATAGATCACCTGCTGCTTGTCCCCCGTCATAAGTACCACCACGAAGGCGTCAAAGCCCACGATCTGGCCCTTGAGCTGATAGCCGTTCATCAAAAACAGGGTGACGTTGGCCCGCTCCCTCCGGGCCCGGAGCAGGAACAGCTCCTGCAGGTTGTGTGTCTTTTGCATGTGGATGCACTCCTTTTTTCTCTGAGATGCATCCAATATATACCAATTTATGGGCGAATGCTGTCGCACTTTGGCGCTCACGCCCGGCCAAATCGTTTTTCCAGCTGGCCCCGGGTGAGCTCGATGGCCACCGGCCGGCCGTGGGGGCAGTATTTGACCTCCCCGGCCATCACCGCACGGGCCACCTTCTCCAGCTCCGCCCGGTCGTTTTTCTGGCCCCCCTTGATGGCCGCCTTGCAGGCCATGGTGTGGAGCAGCGCGTCCCGGGCGGCCTCCGGGTCGGCGGTGCCGCAGGTAAGCAGCTTCCCCGCCAGCTCCAGCAGCAGATCCGGGATCTCTCCCGCCGCCACGTCCGACGGAGCGGAGCGGACGATGACGGCCCCGCCGCCGAAGTCCTCCGCCTCAAACCCGAACCGGGCCAGCAGGGGCAGGTGGGAGAGCAGGGCGGCCCCCTCCTCCGCCGGAGGGGTGAACACCACCGGAGTCAGCAGAGACTGGACCATGGGCTGGTAGCCCGCCGCCTTCAGGCGGTCGAAGTTCATCCGCTCGTGGGCGGCGTGCTTGTCGATGAGCAGCACCTTGTCCCCCTGCTCCACGATGATGTAGGTGTTGAGCACCTCTCCCGCCAGACGCCAGGGCTCCTCCTCCGGCTGGGGCTGAGGCTCGGGCTGGGGCGGCGGGGAAACAGGTGCGGGCTCCGGCTCCGGCCGGACGGGCTTCTCCTCCACCGGCTTGGGTGCGGGATCGGGGGCCGGTTCTTCCGTCCGGACGGGGGGGACATACGCCGGTTTGGCCGGCCGGGAGGGCGCCGGGGTGGGGGCGGAAACCGCCGCAGGCCGGGCCGCGGGTCTGCTCACAGCGGGGGGAACATAGGGGGCCGCCGTCCTGGTGGCAGCCGTATCCCGCAGGGGCAGGGTAGTCTGGTTGGGGGTCACCGTGTCCACGGCCTGTCTGGGGATCAGCCGGGGAGCGGGGGACTCCGCCACGGCGGAGGGCCGGGTGCGGTCGGCCTCCAGGGTGGACTTGACGGCGTAATACACCGCGTCGAATACCTTCTTGTCGCTGCCGAACTTGACCTCCTGCTTGGTGGGGTGGACGTTGACGTCCACCGCGTTGAGCCTGGTGGTCAGGTGGAGGACGCAGCCGGGGAATTTGCCCACCATCTTCTGGTTGGCGTAGGCCTCCTCCAGGGCGGCCATCATGGTGCGGCTTTTCACATACCGGCCGTTGACGAAAAAGTGCTGGTAGCCCCGGCTGCCCCGGCAGCAGGTGGGCAGGGAGACAAAGCCGGTTACGCTCATGTCCTCCCCGGAGCCCTTCACCGGGGTGAAGCCCAGGGCCATGTCCCGGCCCAGCACGGCGTACAGGGCGGACTTGAGCTGGCCGTCGCCGGGGGTGAGCAGCTCCTGTTTGCCGTCCCGGAGAAATTTTACCCCCACCTCCGGGTGGGACAGGGCCACCCGCTGGACCATGGCGAAGCAGGCCGCCCCCTCGGCGGAGTCCTTCTTCATGAATTTCAGCCGGGCGGGGGTGTTGTAAAAGAGGTCCTGCACCACCATGGTGGTGCCCAGGGGGCAGCCCGCCTCCTCCTGGCTCACCACCACGCCCCCCTCCAGGGACAGGGCGCAGCCCAGCTCATGGGCCTGGGTGCGGGTGAGCAGCTCCACCCGGGATACGGCGGAGATGGCCGCCAGGGCCTCCCCCCGGAAGCCCAGGGTGCCGATGGCCTCCAGGTCATATTCCGTGCGCAGCTTGCTGGTGGCGTGGCGGAGAAAGGCGGTGGCGGCCTCCTCCGGGGCGATGCCGCAGCCGTTGTCGGTGACCCGGATGAGCGCCATGCCGCCGTGCTGGATCTCCACCGTCAGCTTGTCCGCCCCGGCGTCGATGGCGTTCTCCATCAGCTCCTTCACCACGCTGGCGGGCCGCTCCACCACCTCGCCGGCGGCGATCAGGTCGGCCACATGGGAGTCTAGTTGTTGAATGTGGGGCATAGAAGTACCAACTTTCTACCGGGAAAATGGGGCCCCCGCGGGAACCCAGCACAGCGGTTCCCGTGGGGAGAGGAGGCACAGCGGAACGAGAGAGCGTTCCCGTTTACGGGGACGCGAGGGATGTGGAGCATGTGCCGACGATGTGGGGCATAAACCTACCAACTTTCTAACCGGGGGCCTTACAGGGCCCGTACCAGGGTAACGGCGTTGATGACCATGTGCAGGGCGATGGGGCTCCAGATGGAGCCGCCGTTGTCGTAGCACCAGGTCAGGGCCAGGGACATGGGCAGATACTCCACCATCAGCAGCAGGTAGCGGAAATCCACCGTGCCGTAGGCGTAGACAAACTGCCACACGCAGTACAGGGCGTACACCAGAGTGGAGAGGAGATAGCCCAGAATCCGGCTGTACCGGCGGCTGGTGCCGAAGAGCAGGCCCCGGAACAGGGGCTCCTCCACCACCGGCATGAGCACCACCAGGATCACCACCGTGGCCAGGGGAGCCAGGGCGTACTGCTCCGGGTAGCTGAGCAGGTTGGGGTTTTCCACCGGCAGGGGGATCAGCCACACCAGAAAGGAGAGCACCGCCCACCCCGCAAGGCCGGTGCCGAAGGCGAACAGGTTCTCCGGCAGCCAGTCCAGCAGCAGATGAAAGCCGTGCTTCAAAAAGGTCCAGAACACCAGGAACACCAGGGTGGCCGACAGCAGGTAGTAGACCACGTTGGCCTCGGCCACCGGCAGCTCTCCGTGGAAGGAGCGCTGGACCCAGCCCATCACCCAGGGAAACAGGAGGACATACAGGGCAAAAAACACCCAGCCCCGGCCCATTTCGGCCTGGGTCAGCTGGGGCCGCCAGGGGCGCCGCTGCCGGTTGTTCATCACGTTTCCCTCCTTGTTCCGTGGGGTGGGTTCTTATACCATCTGTTTGAGTTCAAAGAGCAGGTTCATGGCCTCGATGGGGGTAAGGGTGTTCAGGTCCACCAGCTGCAGCCGCCGGGTGACCTCGCTGCCCCCCATGTCGGCCAGGGTCACCTGGTCGGAGACCGGAGCCGCCGGGGCCGCGGGCGCCGCCAGGCCCCCCGCCTCCAGCTCGGCCAGGATCTGCCGGGCCCGGGAGATGACCTTGCCCGGCACCCCGGCCAGCTTGGCCACCTCGATGCCGTAGCTCTGGTCGGCGCCCCCCCGGACGATCTTGCGCAGAAAGAGGATGTCGTCCCCCTTCTTCTTGGCGGCGATATGATAATTTTCCACCCCGGGGATGGCCCCCTCCAGGGCGGTAATCTCGTGGTAGTGGGTGGCAAACAGGGTCTTGGCCCCCAGCTTCTTCTTGTCGGCGCAGTACTCCAGCACCGCCCGGGCGATGGCCATGCCGTCGTAGGTGGAGGTGCCCCGGCCGATCTCGTCCAGAATGAGCAGGCTCTTGGACGTGGCGTTTTTCAAAAGCTCCGCCACCTCGGTCATCTCCACCATGAAGGTGGACTGGCCGGCGCTCAGGTCGTCGCTGGCCCCGATGCGGGTGAACACCCGGTCCACCACCCCCACCCGGGCGGAGCGGGCGGGGACGAAGGAGCCCATCTGGGCCATGAGGACGATGAGGGCCACCTGCCGCATGTAGGTGGATTTGCCCGCCATGTTGGGGCCGGTGATGATGGCCACCGTGTGCGCCCCGCCGTCCATGTGGGTGTCGTTGGGGACAAAGAGGCTGTGCTTGAGTACCTTCTCCACCACCGGATGGCGGCCCTCCACAATCTCCAGGCAGTCGGACTGGTCCACCTGGGGGCGGCAGTAGCCGTTTTCGGCGGCCACGTTGGCAAAGGAGGTGAGCACGTCCACCTGGGCGGCGGCGGCGGCGGAGTGCTGGATGGCCCCCACCAGGGCGGCCGCCTGCTCCCGCACCTGGCAGAAGAGCTGGAACTCCAGGGCGCAGACCCGGTCCTGGGCGGAGAGGATCTCGTGCTCCAGGTCTTTTAATTCCTGGGTAATAAACCGCTCGCAGTTGGTCAGGGTCTGCTTGCGGATATAGGTGTCGGGCACCTGGTCGTAGTAGGACTTGGACACCTCGATGTAGTAGCCGAACACCTTGTTGAAGCCCACCTTCAGGCTCTTGATGCCGGTCTTTTCCTTCTCCCGGGCCTCGATGCCCGCCACCAGGTCCTTGCCGCCCGTGAGGATGCTCCGCAGCCGGTCCACCTCGGCGTCGTAGCCCAGGCGGATGAAGCCGCCCTCCCGGACGGAGAAGGGGGGCTCGTCCACAATGGCGGAGGCGATGAGCTCCCGCAGCTGGGGCAGGTCGTCCAGGGCCCGGCACAGGGCGGACAGCAGCGACGACGCCGAGCCCTCCAGCAGCTCCCGCAGCCGGGGCAGCCTGCCCAGGCCCGCCGCCAGGGACACCAGATCCCGGCCCCCAGCGGTGCCGTAGACGATGCGGCCGATGAGCCGCTCCAGGTCGGTGACCTCCCGCAGGGTGGCACTCAGCTCCTCCCGGCGGATGGGGTCGCCCACCAGTTCCTCCACCGCCCCCAGCCGCTTGCCGATGGCCACGGGGGAGAGGAGGGGCCGCTCCATCCACGCCCGGATCAGCCGGTGGCCCATGGGGGTGCGGGTCTTGTCCAGCACCCACAGCAGGCTGCCCTTCTTCTCCTTGGAGCGCAGGGTCTCGGTGAGCTCCAGGTTGCGCCGGGCGGTGAGGTCCAGCTCCATGTACTGCCCGGCGGCCAGCCAGGTCAGGGTGGTGATGTGGGACAGGTCGGTTTTCTGGGTCTCGTACAGGTAGCTCAGAAGGCCCCCCGCCGCCTGGACCGCCCCCTCCGCCCCCTGAGGGACGGCCTCCAGCCCGGAGGTAAACTGCTGTTCGGCGGCGGCACGGGCGGCATCCGCCCGGAACCGGGCCTCCCCGCCGTTTTCACAGCGGCAGTCCAGCTTCTGGGTCAAAAAGTCCACCAGGGCGGTGTCACTGTAGGCCCCGTCGGACAGCATGGCCTCCCGGGGCCCGATCCGGCCCAGCTCGTTGTACAGGCGCTCCTCCCCCTCCGCTCCGGCGGGGAAGAAGGCGGCGGAGAGCTCGCCGGTGGACACGTCGCACACGCACAGGCCGGTGCCGGCAGAGTCCCGGTAGATGGCGCAGATGAAGTTGTTCCGCCCCTCCTCCAGCATGGAGGCGTTCATCACCGTGCCGGGGGTGACAATGCGGATGATGTCCCGGTCCACCAGCCCCTTGGCGGCGGCCGGGTCCTCCATCTGCTCGCAGATGGCGATTTTGTACCCCTTGGCGATGAGCCGGGCGATATAGGCGTCGGCGGAGTGGTAGGGCACCCCACACATGGGGGTGCGCTCTTCCGCCGGCTTGTTCCGGTCCCGGGTGGTGAGGGTGAGGTCCAGCTCGGCGGACACCAGCTTGGCGTCCTCCTGGAACATCTCGTAAAAATCCCCCAGCCGGAAAAACAGGATGCAGTCCGGGTGGAGCTGCTTCATCTTCACATATTGCTTCATCATGGGGGTCAGTTCCGACGGCATAGCGGTTCTCCTGTTCTAAGCATTGAAATGGGGGGCGGCCCTTATTCCGCCGGCTCCCCGGTGAGGGACCACTTGTTGGCCCCAGTGATCTTCACGTTTACAAACTGGCCGATCAGGGACTCATCCCCCGTCAGCCGCACCAGCCGGTTGCCGGGGGTGCGGGCGGTGAGGCCCTTGTCGTCGGCGCCGTCCACCAGGCAGCGCACCGTCCTGCCGACATAGGCCGCGTGCTTTTCCTCGGAAATCTGGTCCTGCCGCTCCACCAGCCGCTGGAACCAGGCCGCCTTCTCCTCCTTGGAGACCGGGTCCTCCATCTTGGCGGCGGGGGTACCCACCCGGGGGGAGTAGATAAAGGTGAACAGGGCGTCAAAGCGCACCTCGTCCAGCAAGGTCATGGTCTGCTCAAAGTCCTCGGCCCTTTCCCCGGGAAATCCCACGATCACGTCGGAGGTAATCACCACATCGGGGATGGCCTCCCGCAGCCGGCGCACCTTGTCCAGATAGCCCGCCCGGTCGTACACCCGGTTCATGGCCTTGAGCACCCGGTCGCTGCCCGCCTGGAAGGGCAGGTGGAAGCAGGGGGCGATCTTGGGGGAGGCGGCCATGGTGTCAAAGAGCTTCTGGGAGGCGTCCTTGGGGTGGCTGGTCATGAAGCGCAGCAGAAAGTCCCCGGGGATTTCAGCAGCCGCCTTCAACAGGTCGGCAAAGTCCATGGGCTCCTCCAGGTCCTTGCCGTAGGAGTTGACGTTCTGGCCCAGCAGGGTGATGTCCTTGTATCCCTCTTCCGCCAGGCCCCGGATCTCCTCCAGGATCACCTCCGGCCGGCGGGAGCGCTCCCGGCCCCGGACGTAGGGCACGATGCAGTAGGTGCAGAAGTTGTTGCAGCCGTACATGATGGACACCCAGGCCTTCACCCTGTCCTGCCGGGCCACCGGGATGCCCTCGGCGATGGAGCCGGGCTCGTCGGTGATGTCGAAGATCCGCCCCCGGCGGGTCACCAGCCGGTGCAGCAGCTCGGGGAACCGCCACAGGGCATGGGGGCCGAACACCAGGTCCACCTGGCGGTAGCTCTCCTTGATCTTCTGGGCCCGGTGGGGCTCCTGGGCCATGCAGCCGCACACGCAGATGAGCTGGCCGGGCTTGGCCCGCTTGGTGTGGACCAGGGCCCCCACGTTGCCCAGCACCCGCATCTCGGCGTGCTCCCGGATGGCGCAGGTGTTGATGAGGATCAGGTCGGCCTGGGCCTCGCTGTCGGTAAATTCATATCCCATCTCCCGCAGGTAGCCTCGCAGCCGCTCGGAGTCGGCCTCGTTCTGCTGGCAGCCGTAGGTGTCCACAAAGGCCAGCGGCGGGGTGGGCCGGGCGGCGTTGCGCTCGTGGATTTTCTGGCAGAATTCCCGCTGCCGCTCCACTTCCTGGGGGGTGATGATCGTGGTCTGTCGGTTCAAAGCAGTTCCTCCAAATGATAGGGTCTTAATTTAAAATGATACCACTTTTCCCGGGAAAACACAAGCGGCAAGCCCTTTTCATTGACGGAAACTTTGCCAGCGTATATAATAGAGGCACTTGGAATTTCCCAATGGAGAAAGGCGGCGGACGGCTTGAAAACACTGGTCATCGAGCGGGACGCGCTCAAGCACAATATCTCGGTGGTAAAGGAGCGGGCGGGGGAGGCCGTGATCTACGCCGTGCTCACTGGAGACGGCCAGGGGGCCGGTCTGGTGGAGCTGGCCCGGGTCCTCCGGGAGGAGGGCATCGGCCGCTTCGCCGTCAGCGAGGTGGCGGAGGCCGCCGCCCTGCGCAAGGCGGGCTTTGTGGAGGAGGAGATCCTCATGCTCCGCCCCACCACCGACCGGGAGGAGCTGGAGCAGTTCCTGGACCTGAACGTGGTGTGTACCATCGGCTCGGTGGACACCGGCCTGGCCCTCAACGCCGTGGCGGAGGGCCGCTCCACCGTGGCCGAGGCCCACATCCAGATTGACACCGGCATGGGCTTCGGCGGCTTTCTGGCGGAGGAGCCGGAAAAGATCCTCTCGGTGTACCGCAATCTGCCCAACGTGGCGGTGTCCGGCCTGTGTACCCAGCTGCACACCTTAAAGCCTGACGGCAAGGATCTGGACGGCCAGCTGGCCGACTTCACCCAGGCGGTGGACGCCATCCGCGCCGCCGGGTTTGAGACCGGCATCGTCCACGCCGCCGGGTCCTACGCCCTGCTCCACTGCGCCCAGGCCCGTCTGGACGGGGTGCGGGCGGGCTCGGCCCTGCTGGGCCGGTGCCGGCGGCGGCGGGGAGACAACCTGCGCCGGGTGGGCTACGGCGAGGTGGGCATTGAGGAGACCCGGTGGCTGCCCAAGGGCCACACCGTGGGGGGCGACCACCCCAAGGCCCTCAAGCGGCCCGTCCGGGTGGCGGTGCTGCCGGTGGGCTACCAGAACGGCTTGGGCCTGGTGCGCCCCCGCACCGACGGCCTGTTTGTGGCCTTCCGCCGGTGGCTGGCCCGGCGGAAGCGCACCGTCCGGATCAACGGCCAGAAGGCCCGGGTGCTGGGTGGCATCGGCGCCATCGAGACCATCGTGGACGTCACCGACCTGAAGTGCTCCGCCGGAGACAAGGCGGTGTTTGACATCGACCCCCTGTTCGCCAGGGGCTTTGTGCGGGAATACCGCTGAGAACGCTGAGAAAGGAATGTTACGCTATGCGCGCGGTTGTAACCAGAGTGAAAAACGCCTCCGTCACCATTGACGGCAAGGTGAACGGGGAGATTGGCCAGGGCTTTCTGGTGCTGCTGGGGGTGGCCCCCGCCGACACCGAGGCCCAGGCGGTGAAGATGGCCGACAAGGTGTGCGGCCTGCGGATCTTCGAGGACGAGAACGAGAAGATGAACCTGAATCTGGAGGCGGTGGGGGGGAGCCTGCTGGTGGTGAGCCAGTTCACCCTGTACGCCGACACCAAATCCCGCCGCCCCGGCTTCACTGGGGCCGCCAAGCCGGACATCGCCATTCCCCTGTATGAGAAATTCATGGCCGAGTGCGCCGCCAGGGGCTTTACCGTCCAGCACGGCGAGTTCGGCGCCGACATGCAGGTTTTTTCCCAGAACGACGGCCCGGTGACCATTCTGCTGGACACCGATCAGATGTGAGAAAGGGGTAAATTCCCATGAAAATTTCCGTGCTGCAGGTGGGGCCCATCGGCACCAACTGTTATCTGCTGGAGGACGAGAGCACCAACGCCGCCGCCGTCATCGACCCCGGCGGGGAGGGGGCCCGCATCCTGGACCGGGCCAAGGCCGACGGGGTGGAGATCAAGCTGATCCTGCTGACCCACGCCCACTTTGACCACACCGGCGGGGTGGACGAACTGTGCAGGGCCCTGCCCGGCGTGCCGGTGTACCTCCATCCCGCCGACGCCCAGCTGCTGGGCACCCAGGTGTTCCCCGCCATCGGGGTGGACACCGTACCCTACGGGGAGGGGGACACCCTCACCCTGGGGAGCCTGACCATCTCGGTGCTCCACACCCCCGGCCACACCCCCGGCGGGGTGTGCCTGCAGGTGGAGGACGCCCTCTTTACCGGAGACACCCTGTTCCAGGGCTCCATGGGCCGCACCGACTTCCCCGGCGGCTCCTATGAGCAGCTGATGGCCTCCCTCAAGCGGCTGGGCCAGCTGCCCGGGGACTACCATGTGCTCCCCGGCCACATGGGGGCCTCCACCCTGGAGACCGAGCGAAAAACCAACTACTATATGCGGGAGGCCATGGCCTGACCATTTCCCAGGAAAGGATTTCCCACGCCATGAAGCTCTATTTTCACGGCCACGACTACAAATACGCCGCCGAGCAGATGTTATTGACCCTCTTTCAAGATCAGCGGCCGGAGTACCCCGCCGGGCGGCCGCAGGAAGGGGAGAACCACCTGATTCTCTCCCTCAGCCTGGGGAACCAGTGGGCCACCGCCTCCGCCGCCCTCACCTGGCGGGGGCAATCCTGCCGGAAAACCCGGCGGTGCCCCCTGCCCCGGTCGGGGGACAAGGTGGCCCGGGACCGGGCCTTTCAGCAGATTTTAAAGTTGGCCTTTTATGAGGCGGGCACCGCCCTGCTGGGCTACGAGCCCCCCTGGGGGGCCCTCACCGGGATGCGGCCGGTGAAGATCCCCACCAAGGCCATGCTGGCCGGAGCCACTCCCGCCCAGGCGGAGCGGGTGCTGAAGGACACCTACCATGTCTCCCCCCTCCGGCGGGCGCTGGCCATGGACTGCGCCAAAGCCTCCCTGGCGGCCTCGGCCTCCTTGCAGCCAAAGGAGGTGTCCCTCTATGTGGGCATCCCCTTCTGTCCTACCCGGTGCGCCTACTGCTCCTTTGTCTCCGCCGACGTGGGCCGGTCCCTGAAGCTCATCGACCCCTTCCTGGAGGCCCTTTCTCAGGAGATCGCCGCCACCGGCCGGGTGCTGGAGGAGGCGGGGTTGAAGGTGCGCACCATTTACTTCGGCGGCGGCACCCCCACTACCCTCACCGCCCCCCAGCTGGACCGGGTGATGGGGGAGCTTTCCGACCGCATGGACCTGTCCGGCTGCACCGAGTACACGGTGGAGGCCGGCCGGCCGGACACCATCACCCGGGAAAAGCTGGCGGTGCTGGCAAAGCGGGGGTGCGGCCGGGTGTCGGTCAATCCCCAGACCATGGAGGACCACGTGCTCGCCGCCATGGGCCGCGCCCACCGCTCGGCCGACATTCTGGAGGCCTTCCGCCTGGTGCGGGAGAGCGGCATTCCCTGCGTCAACATGGACCTGATCGCCGGACTGCCCGCCGACAGCGTGGACGGTTTCCGCGCCTCCCTGGACCGGGTGCTGGAGCTGGCCCCGGAGAATATCACCGTCCACACCCTGGCCCTGAAAAAGGGCTCCCGGCTCATGGAGGAGGGCTCCGCCATCCCCTCCGGGGGGGACGTGGCCGCCATGCTGGACTACGCCTGGGCCGCCCTGCGCTCGGCGGGACAGGCGCCCTACTACCTGTACCGGCAGAAGTATATGTCCGGCTCCTTTGAGAACGTGGGCTGGTGCCTGCCGGGCACCGAGAGCCTGTACAACATCTGCATGATGGAGGAGCTGCACACCATCTTGTCTCTGGGGGGCGGCGGCATGACCAAGCTGGTGGACCCGGCGGCCGGGCGCATTGTCCGCATCGCCAACCCCAAGTACCCCAAGGAATATCTGGAGCGGATCGACGCCGTGTGCGCCGAAAAGGCCCAGGCGGTCCGCTTCTACCAGTCAGAACAGGAGGGATAACGTATGCCCTATCAGCTCAGTGACATCAACCGGGGCCTGGAGACCGACCCCAAGGGCTTTCTGGAGCAGTGTGACGCCGCCTACCAGAGCCGCACCGACGCCGCCGTGGACCGCATCCTGGAGCGGATGAAGGTCAGCCCCATCGTGCTGCTGTCCGGCCCCTCCGGCTCGGGCAAGACCACCACCGCCCTCAAGCTGGAGCAGGAGCTGGAGCGGCGGGGGGTGAACACCCACACCATCTCCATGGACAACTACTTCAAGACCCTCAACCGCAAGACCGCCCCCCGGACGCCGGAGGGGGACATCGACTTCGAGTCCCCCACGCTGCTGGACATGGAGCTGCTGGACGACACCTTCACCAAGCTCTCCCGGGGGGACTGGGTGATCGTGCCCAAGTTTGAGTTCGCCCGGCAGATGCGCAACGACAGCCGGGGCACCCCCCTGAAGCTGGACAAGAACGAGATCGCCATTTTCGAGGGTATTCACGCCCTCAACGACGACATCTTCGGCCGCCATCCCGAGGCCACGGGGCTGTATATCTCCGCCCGCTCCAACGTGCTGGAGGGGGAGGAGATGCGCTTCAAGGGCACCTGGATGCGCATTACCCGCCGGGCGGTGCGGGACTACAACTTCCGGGGCACCGACCTGCTGGAAACCCTGATGATGTGGTATAATGTGCGCCGGGGGGAGAAAATGTACATATCCCCCTTCAAAAACCGGGCCAACATCATCATCGACTCCTCCCTGCCCTACGAGCCGGCGGTGTTCGCCAACTACGCCGACGTTCTGGGCAAGGCGGTGGACCAGGTGCCCGGGGACAACCCCCGGTACAAGGAGTTCCACGACCTGGTGGATTCCTTCCGGTACTTCGCCCCCCTGGACCCGGCGCTGGTGTCCGGGGAGTCCCTGATCCGGGAGTTCATCGGCGGGGGCAGCTATCACTATTCCTGAAAACCCACCATTTACGAAAGAAGGCAGAACGACATGTCAGAATGTACCCACAACTGCTCCACCTGCGGGGAGAGCTGCGCCGAGCGCACCGCTCCCCAGGACCTCCAGGTGCCGGTGAACGGCCTGTCCCACGTGGGCAAGGTCATCGCCGTGGTCAGCGGCAAGGGGGGCGTGGGCAAGAGCCTGGTGACCTCCTCCCTGGCGGTGGCCATGCGCCGGCTGGGCAAGAAGGTGGGCGTGCTGGACGCCGACATCACCGGCCCCTCCATCCCCACCGCCTTCGGCATCCACACCCGGGCCGAGGGCAGCGAGCTGGGCATCTACCCCGCCGAGACCCGCACCGGCATTGAGATCATGAGCCTGAACCTGCTCACCGAGCACGAGACCGACCCGGTGGTGTGGCGGGGCCCCGTCATTGCCGGGGCGGTGAAGCAGTTCTGGACCGACGTTATCTGGGGGGACGTGGACTATCTGTTTGTGGATATGCCCCCCGGAACCGGCGACGTGCCCCTCACCGTGTTCCAGTCCCTGCCGGTGGACGGCATCGTGGTGGTCACCTCTCCCCAGGACCTGGTGAGCATGATCGTCACCAAGGCGGTGAAGATGGCCGAGATGATGCACATTCCTGTGCTGGGCCTGGTGGAGAACTACTCCTACTTCCAGTGTCCCGACTGCGGCAAGCGCCACGCCATCTTCGGCGAGAGCCATATTGAGCAGGTGGCCAAGGAGCTGGGGCTGAAGGTGCTGGCCCAGCTGCCCATCGACCCGGCGGTGGCCGCCGCCTGCGACAGCGGCCGCATTGAGGAGCTGGAACACAACTATTTGACCCAGGTAGCCCAGGCTCTGGCGGAGCAGGAAGGATAAGGGACGGATTTTCACAAATCGTTCACATTCGGTTCAAAACAGGTTCACAGCCGGGCTTTAGGATAAAACCGTGGTCAAAAAGACCACACTCCCTCTCTTTCCTCTCTTCTTTCAATTCCGGAAACACAGGCCCGCGTAGGCGGCGGGCCTGTGTTTCTGCATTTGGGCAAAAAAAGGGCGGGCGGCCCACCTGCCGCCCGCCCTTTTTCCGTTACGCAAACACCGTCTGTACCAGCACCATGTACAGGATGGTGCCGCCGAAGATGCTCAGCAGGTTGTTGTGCTTCCACAGGTGGAGGGCCACCACCGCCGCCACCGAGATGAGCTGGGGGGCCCAGCCCCCCAGGGAGAGGAAGGACAGGTCCTTCAGGCAGTAGATGATGAGCATGGCGATGATGGCGGGGGGGAGCACCCGGCCCAGGTAGAGCACCAGCTTGGGGGGCGAGGAGCCCCGGTCAAAGAGCAGGAAGGGGAGGGCCCGGGTGAGAAAGGTGACGACGGCCATCACCGCGATAGCGGCGATGGCTCCGGCGGTAGTCAGCATGATTTCTCCTCCTTTTCCTCCAGCCGGTCCCGCAGCACCAGCAGCACCACCACGATGACGGCCAGGGAGACGATCAGCATCTGCTGCTGGCCGAAGACCTGCCCCAGGATCATCAGGCATACAATGGTGACGATGCCGCCCAGCAGGGCGGGCAGGTGCCTGGCGTAGGCCTTCCACTGGTCCACGGCGATGACCACGAACAGGGCGGTCATGGCGAAGTCGATGCCCTCGGTGCTGATGGGGAGCACCGCCCCCGCCACCGCGCCGATCACCGAGCCCAGAATCCAGTAGCTCTGGTCCAGCAGGGCGATGGCGAAATAGAAGTTCTTGGGATTCACCCCCACCGGGGCCTGGGCGGAGGACAGCAGGGCATAGGTCTCGTCGGTAAGGGAAAAGATCATATAGAACTTCCGCCAGCCCATGCCCCGGAACTTCTCCAGCATGGACAGCCCGTACACCAGATGGCGGAAGTTGATGAGCAGGGTCATGAGAGCCACGGTACCCAAAGAGGCGGCGGCCGCCAGCAGGCTCACCCCCAGGTACTGCCCCGACCCGGCGTAGATGGTGAGGCTCATGAAAAAGGCCCAGATAAAATTATATCCGATGTCCTGGAGCATGAAGCCGAAGGCCATGCCGATGGCCAGATAGCCCATGAGCACCGGCACCGTCACCGGAAAGGCGGCGGCAAGCGCTTTGCGGTCCATGTTCATCCACTTCTTTCTCTGTTTGGTCGGTGTTCCATTTTACACACTTTAGCTGGGAAAAGCAATACCGGCGGCACAATTTTGTCCCCCTACACAGTGCGCATTGTATTTTCCAGAAAAATCTGTATAATACTCAATAAACCATTCTGAGGAGCGAACCTATGGACAAACTTCTGTTTCTCTACAATCTCCACGCGGGAAAGGGGATGCTGCGGGGCAAGCTGGCCCCGATCCTGGACGCGCTGACCGAACACTGGGACGTGACGGTTCACCCCACCCGGGGCCCCGGAGACGCCACTGACACCGCCCGGGCGCGGGCGGGGGAGTTCAAACGCATCGTATGCTCTGGCGGCGACGGCACCCTCCACGAGGTGGTCAACGGCCTGATGGCCCTGCCGGAGGGGGAGCGGCCGGAGGTGGGGTACATCCCGGCGGGCACCACCAACGACTTCGCCAAAAACCTGAGCCTGCCCGGCACCCTGAACGAGGCCGCCGCGGTGGCGGCGGCGGGGGCGCCCCGGCCGGTGGATATCGGCACCTTCAACGACCAGAGTTTTCTCTATGTGGCCGCCTTCGGAGCCTTTACCGACGTGGCCTACAACACCCCCCAGCAGGCCAAGAATCTGCTGGGCCACCTGGCCTACGTGATGGAGGGGGCCACCCGGCTGGGCTCCATCCAGCCCCACCCCATGACGGTGGAGTACGACGGAGGCACGGTGTCCGACGGCTTCTGCTACGGCATGGTGTCCAACACCATTTCGGTGGGGGGCTTCAAGGGCACTCCCGCCCAGCCGGTTGCCCTGGACGACGGGCTGTTTGAGGTGGCCCTGGTGCGCCAGCCCCAGAACCCCCTCCAGCTCCAGGGCATCTTCAAGGCCCTGGCCAACATGGCCGACGACGAGGGCGGGCTGGTCACCTGCTTCCGCACCAGCAAGCTGCGCATCGTCAGCCAGGAGCCTCTGGACTGGACCCTGGACGGGGAGTTCGGCGGCACCCACCGGCAGGCGGAGATTATCAACCGCAAGCGGGCGGTGACCATTGTACACGGAGCGTAAGAGAGAAGATGGACTATCAAGCGGGACGTTATGACGTGGCGGTGATCGGCGCCGGCCACGCTGGAATTGAGGCGGCCCTGGCCGCCGCCCGGCTGGGCCTCAGGACCCTGTGCTTTACCGTCAATCTGGACGCGGTGGGCAACATGCCCTGCAACCCGGCCATCGGAGGCACCGGCAAGGGCCATCTGGTGCGGGAGCTGGACGCCCTGGGGGGCGAGATGGCCAAGGCCGCCGACCGGGCCTGCATCCAGTACCGGCTCCTGAACCGGGGCAAGGGCCCGGCGGTGTGGTCCCTCCGGGCCCAGGCCGACCGGCGGCGGTACCAGGAGGTGATGAAGCACACCCTGGAAAAGCAGGAGAACCTGTGGGTAAAGCAGGCGGAGGTCACCGACATTCTGACAGAGGACGGACATGTATCCGCCGTGCGCACCGTCTATGGGGCGGTATACCAGGTGAAGGCCGCCATTATCGCCTCGGGCACCTACCTGGGGGGCCGCACCATCGTGGGGGAGGTGGCCCGGGACTCCGGGCCCGACGGCCTGGCCGCCGCCAACGCCCTCACCGATTGTCTGAAAAAGCTGGGGCTGTCCCTCCGCCGGTTCAAAACGGGCACGCCCCCCCGGGTCAACGCCCGCAGCGTGGATTTCTCCCAAATGGAGCTCCAGCCGGGGGACGAGAAGGTGCTGCCCTTCTCCTTTGAGACCAAAATCCCCCCGGAAAATCAGGCGGTGTGCTGGCTGACCTACACCAATGAACAGACCCACGCCGTGATCCGGGCCAACCTGGACCGCTCCCCCCTGTACGACGGCACCATCGAGGGGGTGGGTCCCCGGTACTGCCCCTCCATTGAGACCAAGCTGGTCCGCTTCCCCGACAAGGACCGGCACCAGCTCTTTGTGGAGCCTATGGGGCTCAACACCGAGGAGCTGTACATCCAGGGCTTTTCCTCCTCTCTGCCAGAGGACGTGCAGGTGGCCATGCTTCGCACCATCCCCGGCCTGGAGGAAGCCGAGATGACCCGCCCGGCCTACGCCATCGAGTACGACTGCGTGGACCCCACTCAGCTTCTGCCCACCCTGGAGCACAAAAAAGTGCCCGGCCTGTACGGGGCCGGGCAGTTCAACGGCTCCTCCGGGTATGAGGAGGCCGCCGTCCAGGGCTTTGTGGCGGGGGTAAACGCCGCGCTGAAGATTCTGGGCCGGGAGCCGCTGATCCTGCGCCGGGATCAGGGGTATATCGGGGTACTCATCGACGACCTGGTGACCAAGGGCACCGACGAGCCCTACCGGATGATGACCTCCCGCACCGAGTACCGGCTGCTCCACCGGCAGGACAACGCCGACCGGCGGCTGTGCCCCATCGGCCACGCCATCGGGCTGGTGAGCGACCAGCGGCTGGCGGAGGTGGAGGCCAAGTACGCCGCCGTGGACCGGGAAATCAAGCGCCTGGAGCACACCGGCACCAGAGACGGGCGGCTGTGCGATCTGCTGCGCCGTCCGGAAAACAGCTACGACAGCCTGGCCGGCGTGGACCCGGGGCGGCCGGAGTTATCCACAGAGATCACCCAGGCGGTGGAAATCGCGGTGAAATACCAGGGGTACATCGACCGGCAGCTGCGCCAGGTGGCGGAGCAGCGGAAGATGGAGGACAGGCCCCTGCCCCCCGACCTGGACTACCTCCACATGGAGGGCCTGCGGCTGGAGGCCCGGCAGAAGCTGGATCAGATCCGGCCGCTGAACCTGGGACAGGCCAGCCGCATTTCCGGGGTCAGCCCGGCGGATATCGCCGTGCTGCTGGTATTTTTGGAGAAGTAAGGAGCAGATATGGAACCCATTGTTTTGGGCCTGTCCGGCGGGGTGGACTCCGCCGTGGCGGCCACCCTTTTGCAGCGGCAGGGCTTTGCCGTCACCGGCCTCTATCTGGACATTGGCCTGGGGGGCTCCGGCAGGGAGGACGCCGCCGCCGTGGCGGACCGGCTGGGCATCCCCCTGAAAATCGCCGACATCCGGCAGGAGCTGGAGCGGGAGGTCTGCGCCCCCTTTGCCGCCGGGTATCTGGCGGGCCGCACGCCGCTGCCCTGCGCCATGTGCAACCCGGCGGTGAAGTTCCCCGCCCTCTTCCGGCTGGCGGAGGAGATCGGCGCCAATTATGTTTCCACCGGCCACTACGCCAATGTGGACAACGGCGTGCTGAAAAAGGGAAGGCCCGCCAACGACCAGTCCTATATGCTGGCCCGGCTCACCAGGGCCCAATTGCAAAAAGTAATCTTTCCCCTGGGAATGTACGAAAAGCGGGAGGTGCGGCAGCTGGCCCGGGACTTCGGCATCCCGGTGGCCAACAAGCCCGACTCCATGGAAATCTGCTTCATTCCCAGCGGGGATTACGCCGCCTGGCTGGAGGAGCATGGGTTTTCCACACCTGTGGGAAACTATGTGGATAACTGTGGAAAGGTGCTGGGGCAGCATAAAGGGATTCACCATTACACCCTGGGTCAGGGGAGAGGACTGGGGGTATCTGGGCCCCATCGGTACTATGTGTCGGCCATCCGGCCGGAGACAAATGAGGTGGTGCTCTCCGACGGGTCCGACCTGGGCCGGGAGGTGGTGTATGGCGCCCAGCCCAACTGGCTCGCCATTGACGGCCTGACCGGGCCCATGGAGGTGACGGTGCGGCTGCGCCACTCCCGGACGGAGCAGGAGGCCGTTTTGTCCTCCGACGGGGAGGGGATCCGGCTGGACATGAAAACCCCCGCCCGGGCCCCCACGCCGGGGCAGCTGGCGGTGTTCTACCAGGGGGACGCCGTAGTGGGGTCGGCCTGGATCCTGTAGCAAAACAGAAAAATGGGGCCCATTGCCGTTCAGGCAATGGGCCCCATCTGCTTTCTTACAGCGTGAGCTGTCCGTCCTGTCTGTAGAGCTGATTGGAAATATCCCGGCTCTTGTCGCGGAATTCCCACCAGGTACGCTCCAGAAGCTCCTTGAGCACATATTCCTTGGGCCGGTCGTCGGCCTGGGTGTTTTGGGAGGGGCGGTCATATTTGTAAAAGTAGCTGCTGTCGTCACGGCGCTTGAGCTCGCTGTTCAGCGCGGAGTAGCTGTCCCCGTAGGTCTGCGACAGCTCCTCCACCGCCCCCAGCACCCGGTCGATCTCGCCATAGATATCCTTTGCGTTGGGGTCAATGCGCCAAAAATCCGTGCCCTTTCCAGAAAGGGGGTTGGATTGGCCCAACGCCGCCGAGACCGCTTTATTGGTCAGGTCATAGTCCGCCAGGTCCTGAGTAATGGACAAATACCCGTTGACTTCGGCTGCGCCCTTCCGCAAAAAGGTATCCCTGGTCTCTTTGACCAGGTCCAGCATGGCCTGTACCTGCTCCAGGCTCATCTGCTCCGGCAGAGCCGTCTTGCCGTCCAGCATATCCTGATATTCCTGTATGGTCTGGTCAAAGGCGGAGAGCTGATCCCGGTACTCGGTCACCGCCTGCCAGGCGCTGTCGGCCTGGACCTTCATAATCTGCATGAACGACGCATACACTTCCAGAACCCCGGTGGGCAGATTTTCCAGAACGGAGTTCTGCGTCTCCAGAACCGAGGAAAGCCGCAGCTCCACACGGTCCCGGAGGGTGGTCTGATTTTGAGCCTCCTGGAAATTCTCCGCCACCCGGCCAAGCACATCCTGGGCCGGCCAGTTCTTTCTTAACACTTCACCCTGCGAACCGTTTACCTGCATGGACGGGCTGCCGCCCCAAACTCCCTGGGCAAACGGAGTCAGATTGGACACAAACACCGTGTTCACCCCTTCTCATTGATCCATGGAAATGGAAGATTCTCTCTGTTTATACCATCGGCATATTTGAGAGAAAATTAACGCTTACAGCCCGAAATACATAAAAAGGGCCTGATGCAGTTCAACTGCATCAGGCCCCGTTTCATTATTTCAGCTCCAGTCCGTTCAGATACCGCCGCGCCAGATCAAAGCCGTGGCTGGCGGCGATGTGGCGGATGCGCTGGCGGCCCATGGACAGGTGGACCTGCCGCACCCAGGTGCCCTCCGGGGCGGCCAGGGCGGTGAACACCAGCCCCACCGGGTTGCCCCGCTCGTCAGGGTCGGGGCCCGCCACGCCGGTGGTGGAGATGGCCAGGTCGCAGCCCAGCGCCCGCCGGGCGCCCTCGGCCATGGCCCGGGCCACCGGCTCGCTCACCGCGCCGTACTGGTCCAGCAGGGCCTGCTCCACCCCCAGGACGGTATGCTTCACCTCAGTGGCGTAGCTTACCACGCCCCCCCGGAAGGCGGCGGAGGCTCCGGGCAGGTCGGTGAACCGCTTGGCCACCAGCCCGCCGGTGCAGCTCTCAGCGGTGCCCAGGGTGAGGCCCTTCTCCTTCAGGCTGTCCAGAACCACCCGCTCCAGGTTGGGCACGTCCACCCCGTACACCAGGGGCCCGAAGTGGGCCTTCAGCTCGGCCTCCACCGGGTCGATGAGGGCGAGGGCCGCCCCCTCGGTGTCCGCCTTGGCGGTGATGCGCAGCTCGCACTCCCCCTCCTTGGCGTAGGGGGCCAGGGTGGGGTTGGTCATAGCGTTCATTTTGTCCCGCAGCTGGGCCTCCATGGCCGACTCCCCGATGCCGAACAGCTTCAGGGTGTGGGAGGCGATCACCCCGTCGGACAGCTTCTTCAGGTAGGGCACCACCCGGTGGGTGAACATGGCCTTGCACTCCCGGGGCGGGCCGGGCAGCATGATCACCCGCACGCCGTCGGCCTCAAAGGCCACGCCGGGGGCGGTGCCCCAGTCATTCTCCAGCACGGTGCAGCCCTCAGGCAGCATGGCCTGCTGGTAGTTGTTCTCGGTCATGGGCCGGTCGGGGTGGAGGTTGCGGAAATAGGCCTCAATCCGTTGGGCGGAGGGCTCATGAAACACCAGCTTTTTGCCAAAGCACGCCGCCAGCACGTTTTTGGTCAGATCGTCGCAGGTGGGGCCCAGGCCGCCGGTGGTGAGGATGATATCCGCCCGGGTTTTGGCGGTCTCCACGGCGGCCCTCAGCCGCTCCGGATTGTCCCCCACCACAGTGTGGTAGTAGACGTTGATGCCCAGGGCGGACAGGCCCTGAGAGAGCATCTGGGCGTCGGTGTTGGCGATGTTGCCCAGCAGAAGCTCGGTGCCCACGGCGATGAGCTCGGCGGTATGAGACATGGGAATGCACTTCCTTTGTTGGATTGGGGAATCGGGGTTACACCTGCACCCGCTCGATGCCGTCCACGGCGGCCTTTACCAGGCCCTCCACGTCCAGGGCGGCCTCGGCGGCCTCCAGCTCCCCCAGCACGGGACGCAGCCGGGGGTGGCGGGGGGTGAACACGGTGCAGCAGTCCTCGTAGGGGAGGATGGAGGTCTCAAAGGTGTTGATTTTTCTGGCGATGCGGACAATCTCCTCCTTGTCCATACCCACTACGGGCCGCAGGATCGGCAGGGAGCAGACGGCGGTGGTGGCCCGCATGGCCTCCATGGTCTGGCTGGCCACCTGGCCCAGGCACTCGCCGGTGACGATGGCCCCGGCGCCGCACCGGGCGGCCACCGCCTCGGCAATGCGCATCATGAACCGGCGCATGAGGACGGTGAACAGCTCCTCGGGGCACTTGCGCCTCAACTCCTCCTGGATGGCGGTAAAGGGCACCACATGGACGGTGAGCCGCCCGCACCAGGGGGTGAGCAGCTTGGCCAGATCCAGCACCTTCTGCTTGGCCTCCTCGGAGGTGTAGGGGTAGGAGAAGAAGTGGACCATTTCCAGGGCAATGCCCCGCTTGGCGATCATCCAGGAGGCCACCGGGGAGTCGATGCCGCCAGAGAGCAGGCTCACCGCACGGCCTCCCACCCCCACCGGCAGGCCGCCGGCTCCCGGCTCCGGATCGGCGTGGACGTAGGCGGCATAATCCCGCACCTCCAGGTACACCGTCAGCTCCGGGTGGTGGACGTCCACCTTCAGGTTGGGGTACTTCTCGTCCAGCTCGCCCCCCACGTACTGGGACAGCTGGATGGAGGTCATGGGAAAGCTCTTGTCCGCCCGCTTGGACTCCACCTTGAAGGTACGGGCGGCGGCCAGCTTGTCCCCCAGGTACTCAATGGCGGTCTGGAGCATGGCGTCGGCGTCCTTTTCGCAGGAGCGGGCCCGGCTGAGCCCCACCACGCCGAACAGCTTGGTCATGGCCTCCCAGGCCCCGTCCATATCACACTGGTCGTTCTTGGGCTCCACATACATGGTGGACTGCTTGGAGTACACCTTGAAGTCCCCGTGGGGCCGCAGGCGGCGCTTGGCGTTGGCGATCAGCCGGTCCTCAAAGGTCCGCCGGTTCAGGCCCTTCAGCACCAGCTCCCCCAGCTTCAGCAAAATGATCTCGTTCAATGCTCGTTCTCCTTATCTATATTTTGATAGATATTTCATTATACGCCGGCTCAGCGCCGCAGGTGGGCGCTCTCCCGGTACTGGATGGCCTCGGCCAGGTGGTCCACCCCGATGCCCGCCGCCCCGTCCAGGTCGGCGATGGTGCGGGCCACCCGCAGGATCCGGTCGTAGCTGCGGGCGGTGAGGCCCAGCTGGTCAAAGGCCCCCTGGATGAGGGCCGAGCCCGCTCCGTCCAGGGCGCAGAACTCTGCCAGCTCCCTGGGGCCCATCTGGGCGTTGCACGCCGGGCCGTCGGCGCCGAAGCGGGCGGCCTGGATGGCCCGGGCGGCGTCCACCCTGGCCTTGATGGCGGCGGAGGACTCCCCCTGGCTCCGGCGGGAGAGCTCCTCAAATTCCAGGGGCGGCACCTCCACATACAGGTCGATGCGGTCCAGCAGGGGCCCCGACAGCTTGCCCAGGTACTTTTCCACCGCCTGGTGGGTGCAGCGGCACCGGCTGCCGTAGCCGTACCAGCCGCACTTGCAGGGGTTCATGGCGCACACCAGCATGAACCGGGCGGGGAATTTCTCGCTGCCCGCCGCCCGGCTGATCACCACCTGGCCCTCCTCCAGCGGCTGGCGCAGGGTCTCCAGCACGTCCTTGTGGAACTCGGGCAGCTCGTCCAGAAAGAGCACCCCGTTGTGGGCCAGGGAGATCTCCCCCGGCCGGGGGATGGGGGAGCCGCCGCCGGCCATGCCGGTGGCCGAGATGGAGTGATGGGGCGCCCGGAAGGGCCGCTTGAGCAGCAGGGGGTGCTGGGCATCGGTGAGGCCCAGCACCGAATGGACGGCGGTGGCCTCCATGGCCTCCCGCCGGGAAAGGTCGGGAAGGATGGAGGGCAGCCGCCGGGCCAGCATGGACTTGCCCGACCCCGGCGGGCCCACCATGGCCAGATTGTGCCCGCCGGCGGCGGCGATCTCCAGGGCCCGCTTGGCGTTGTCCTGGCCCTTCACGTCGGCAAAGTCGGGGGAGTTCAGCTCCTCCGCCCCGGGGGTCCAGACCTGGGCGGGGGAGAGGAGGGCCTCCCCCCGCAGGTGGGCGGCCAGCTGGCCCACATCCTCCACCGGGTACACCGTCAGCCCCCCGGCCAGGGTGGCCTCGGCGGCGGAGGGGGCGGGCACATATAAGGTGGTGATCCCCGCCGCTTTGGCGGCCAGGGCCATGGGCAGCATGCCGGGCACCGGCCGCAGCCTGCCCGACAGGGACAGCTCCCCCACAAAGGCGCTGCCCGGCTCCGGCGGCTTGAGCTGGCCCCCGGCGGCCAGCACCCCCACCAGGATGGGCAGATCGTACATGGTGCCCCCCTTTTTCCGGTCGGCGGGGGCCAGATTTACCGTAATGCGGGACACCGGAAAGGTGAAGCCGCAGTTTTTGACGGCAGAGCGCACCCGGTCCCGGGCCTCCTTCACCGCCGCGTCGGGCAGGCCCACGATCTCAAAGGCGGGCAGGCCGGCGGACAGATCGCACTCCGCCCGCACCTCGTAGCCCGACACCCCGGACAATCCCAGAGAGCGCACCTCGCACAGCACAACATCACCGCCTTTTTCCCAGTATGCCGCTTCCTGATGGTTGATTATACCACACTTGCGCCCCGGTGGAAAAGCCCCCCTTGTTTGGCCCATTTTTGTGGCAAAAGGCACAAATTTCACCGGGCTTTTGGAACAGAACAGAAAATTTTTGTTTTAAAGTAAGAATGGATTTACAAACGGGAGGGATGGTGATAAAATGAAGGCGTTTTAGGAGTATATTCCTGTAAACAAATGGGAACTGCCAGGGTAATGGGAATCAGGCCCGGTCTGTTGTGGGGACGGGGACAGATTCCCATTGCCCTGGAATAACGAACAAGGAGGAATCGTTTTTATGGCGAGAAAGCTGAAAACCATGGACGGCAACACCGCTGCCGCTCATGTGTCCTACGCCTTCACCGAGGTCGCGGGCATCTACCCCATCACCCCGTCCAGCCCCATGGCCGACAATGTGGACCAGTGGGCCGCTCAGGGCCGCAAGAACATCTTCGGCACCACCGTCAACGTGGTGGAGATGCAGTCTGAGGCCGGCGCCGCCGGTACCGTCCACGGCTCCCTGGCCGCTGGCGCTCTGACCACCACCTACACCGCCTCTCAGGGCCTGCTGCTCATGATCCCCAACATGTACAAGCTGGCCGGCGAGCTGATGCCCTGCGTGTTCCACGTGTCCGCCCGTACCGTGGCCACCCACGCCCTGAACATCTTCGGCGACCACTCCGACGTCATGGCCTGCCGCCAGACCGGCTTTGCCATGCTGTGCGAGTCCAACCCCCAGGAGGTCATGGACCTGGGCGCCGTGGCCCACCTGGCCGCCATCAAGGGCCGCGTCCCCTTCCTGAACTTCTTCGACGGCTTCCGTACCTCCCACGAGATCCAGAAGATCGCCATCTGGGACAACGACGACCTGGCCGATATGGTGGACATGGACGCTGTGGAGGCCTTCCGCAAGCGCTCCCTCAACCCCGAGCGGCCCGTCATGCGCGGCTCCCACGAGAACGGCGACATCTTCTTCCAGCACCGTGAGGCCGCCAACAAGTACTACGACGCCATCCCCGGCATCGTGGAAGAGTACATGGGCAAGGTCAACGCCAAGCTGGGCACCAACTACCAGCTGTTCAACTACTACGGCGCTCCCGACGCCGACCGGGTCATCGTGGCCATGGGCTCCATCTGCGACGTGGCCGAGGAGGTCATCGACTACCTCAACGCCCACGGCGAGAAGGTGGGCCTGGTGAAGGTCCGCCTGTACCGGCCCTTCCGCGCCGACAAGCTGCTGGAGGCCATTCCCGCCACCGCCACCAAGATCGCCGTGCTGGACCGCACCAAGGAGCCCGGCGCCCAGGGCGACCCCCTGTACCTGGACGTGGTCACCGCCTTCGCCAACGCCGGCCGTCAGGCCACCATCATCGGCGGCCGCTACGGCCTGGGCTCCAAGGACACCCCGCCCAGCAACGTGTTCGCCGTGTATGAGGAGCTGACCAAGCCCCAGCCCAAGCGGCAGTTCACCGTGGGCATCGTGGACGACGTGACCTTCACCTCCCTGGAGGAGAAGCCCGCTCCCAACACCGCCGCCCCCGGCACCATCGAGTGCAAGTTCTGGGGTCTGGGCGGCGACGGCACCGTGGGCGCCAACAAGAACTCCATCAAGATCATCGGCGACCACACCGACAAGTACGTGCAGGCCTACTTCCAGTATGACTCCAAGAAGACCGGCGGCGTGACCATCAGCCACCTGCGCTTCGGCGACGAGCCCATCCGCGCCCCCTACTACATCAACAAGGCCGACTTCGTGGCCTGCCACGTGCCCGCTTACATCGTCAAGGGCTTCCCCATGGTCCGGGACGTGAAGGACGGCGGCGTGTTCCTCATTAACTGCCAGTGGAGCGACGAGGAGCTGGATCACCACATGCCCGCCGTGGCCAAGCGCTACATCGCCGAGCACAACATCCAGGTCTACACCATCAACGCCATCGACCTGGCCATCGAGATCGGCATGGGCAAGCGCACCAACACCATCCTCCAGTCCGCCTTCTTCTCCCTGGCCAAGATCATGCCTGAGGCCGAGGCCATCCAGTACATGAAGGACGCCGCCACCCACTCCTACCTGAAGAAGGGCCAGGACGTGGTGGATATGAACCACAAGGCCATCGACATGGGCGCCACCGCCTTCCACAAGTTCGAGATCCCCGCCTCCTGGGCCACCGCCGAGGACAAGGCTCAGACCGAGCACCTGGAGGGCAACGCCGCCACCGTGAAGATGGTGAAGGAGATCATGGAGCCCGTGGGCCGCATGGACGGCGACAGCCTGCCTGTTTCCGCCTTCGCCAACGGCCACGAGGACGGCACCTTCTGCCAGGGCGCCGCCGCCTACGAGAAGCGGGGCGTGGCCGTCAACGTGCCCGAGTGGGATTCCACCAAGTGCATCCAGTGTAACCAGTGCTCCTACGTCTGCCCCCACGCCACCATCCGTCCCTTCGCTCTCACCGAGGAGGAGGCCAAGAACGCCCCCGCTCAGTCCAAGATCGTGGACATCAAGGCCGGCAAGGGCAAGGGCGTGTACAAGTTCGCTCTGGCCGTCAGCCCCCTGGACTGCATGGGCTGCTCCGTGTGCGTGAGCACCTGCCCGGTGAAGGCTCTGACCATGGTGCCTCAGGAGTCCCAGGCCGCCCAGCAGGAGGTCTTCAACTACATGGTGGCCAAGGTGGCCCCCAAGGCCGACGTGGAGGACACCACCACCGTCAAGGGCAGCCAGTTCAAGCAGCCCCTGCTGGAGTTCTCCGGCTCCTGCGCCGGCTGTGCCGAGACCGCCTATGCCCGCCTGATCACCCAGGTGTGCGGCGAGCGGATGTTCGTCTCCAACGCCACCGGCTGCTCCTCCATCTGGGGCGGTCCCGCCGCTACCTCTCCCTACACCGTCAACAAGGAGGGCAAGGGTCCCGCCTGGGCCAACTCCCTGTTTGAGGATAACGCCGAGCACGGTCTGGGCCTGTACCTGGGCCAGAAGGCCATCCGCGAGCGCCTGGCCGACCAGACCCGCAAGCTCATCGCCATCGACTACGTGGACGAGGGCATCGCCGCCGCCGCTCAGAAGTGGCTGGACACCATGGACGACGGCGTGGCCAACGGTGAGGCTGCCAAGGCCTACATCGCCGCCATGGAGGGCCACAAGGCTCAGGGCGACGGCTGCACCTGCGAGGCCTGCACCCTGGTGCGCGAGATCCTGAAGGAGAAGGAGTACCTGAACAAGAAGTCCGTGTGGATCTTCGGCGGCGACGGCTGGGCCTACGACATCGGTTACGGCGGCCTGGACCACGTCATCGCCTCCGGCGAGGACGTCAACATCTTCGTGTTCGACACTGAGGTGTACTCCAACACCGGCGGACAGGCCTCTAAGTCCTCCAACATCGGCCAGGTGGCTCAGTTCGCCGCCGCCGGTAAGACCCAGCCCAAGAAGAGCCTGGCTGAGATCGCCATGCAGTACGGCTACGTCTACGTGGCTCAGATCGCCATGGGCGCCAACCCCAACCAGACCCTGAAGGCCATCACCGAGGCTGAGAGCTATCACGGCCCCTCCCTGGTCATCGGCTACGCCCCCTGTGAGATGCACTCCATCAAGGGCGGCATGGCCAACTGCCAGGTGGAGATGAAGAAGGCCGTGGAGTGCGGCTACTGGAACCTGTTCCGGTTCAACCCCGCTCTCAAGGCCGAGGGCAAGAACCCCTTCACCCTGGACTCCAAGGCCCCCGCTGGCGGCTATCAGGAGTTCCTGATGAACGAGGCCCGCTACGCCTCCCTGACCCGCGCCTTCCCCGAGCGCGCCAAGGAGCTCTTCGCCCGCAACGAAGAGGCCGCCAAGGAGCGGTACGAGCACCTCACTCGTCTGGTGGAGCTCTACAAGTAAGTGCAAACACCAAGACCCCCGGGCAATGCCCGGGGGTCTTTCTATTTTCAATATCAGGTTACGCTCCGCTCCACATACCGGCCAGCACGGCAAAGCAGGGCAGGGTGAGGATGCAGCACAGGGTGGTGAGGGTAACCAGCTGGGCGGCGGTGCCGGCGTCCCGGCGGTACTGCTGGGCAAAGATGGAGGTGTAGCCCGCGGTGGGGGTGGCGGCCAGGATCACCAGGGTGGTGTACATCACCGGCTCCAGCCCCAGCAGCAGGAGCACCAGGGCCGTCACCAGGGGCAGGCCGATGAGCTTGAGCAGGGTGGCCAGGTAGAGCCGGGGATTGCGGAAGGTGGCCCCCAGGTCGGCCCCCGCCATCTGGGCGCCGATGACCACCATAGCCAGAGGGGTGTTCATGCTGCCCAGGAAGGAGGCGCCGTCGGCCAGTACAGAGGGCAGGCGGAGGTTCAGCAAAAACAGCCCCACCCCCGCCGCCGAGCCGATGATCCCCGGGTTAAGGAACATCTTTTTGACGGAAAAGCCCTCCTTGCCGCCCATAAGCAGTACGCCGTGGCTCCAGGCAAAGAGGGTGAAAGCCACCTGGCCCACAATGGCGAACACCATGCCCTCCTCGCCCAGCACCGCCTGGATCAGGGGCAGGCCCATAAAGCCGATGTTGCCGTACATAGCCCCGTAGCGCAGCACCGCCCGGGTATCCGGCCCCTGCCGGTGGAAAAACAAACAGGCCAGCAGGGCGGAGAGCAGGTACAGCCCCAGGGACAGCGCCATGCACAGCCCCATAACCTTCATCAGCCGGGGGCTGCGGGGCATCTGCAGGGTGTCTATCATCAGGCAGGGCACCACCACGTACAGCAGCAGAAAGGTGACCTGAGACAGGGTCTCCCGGCTGAACTTGCCCGCCTTGGTCAGGGTATAGCCCACGGCCATCATCAAAAACAGGGTCCCCACCTGAGAGGCCACCAGCAGAAAATTGTCCGCCACGCCGCATTCCTCCTCCGATTCTCCCGGACAAACGTAGTTCCATTATACCTGTTCCCCGGGAAATTGCAAACCGGTTGACAAAGCCGCCCCCCTGCGGCTATACTGAATTGCTGATCTTACATGGAAGGAGGGGGCGTCATGGCCGGTCATACCGGACGGCAAAAGGGATACCTGAAGCTGTTTGCCTCCTATTACAAGCCCCATTGGAAGCTGTTTTTATTAGATATGGTGTGCGCGCTGTGCATCTGCATTGTGGACCTGCTCTTCCCCATGGTGTCCCGCTGGTCCATGCAGACCCTGCTGCCCCAGAAGCTGTTTGCCGCCTTTTTCGGGGTGATGGCCGCCCTGATCGGGGCCTACGTGCTCAAGGGCGGGCTGTACTACATCGTCACCTACTGGGGCCACCTGCTGGGTGTGCGGATGGAGGCGGACATCCGGAGGGACCTGTTTGCCCACATGCAGGACCTGTCCTTCTCCTTCTACGACAAGAACCGCACCGGCCAGTTGATGAGCCGGGTCACCGGGGACCTGTTCGAGATCACCGAGCTGGCCCACCACGGCCCGGAGGATTTGTTCATCTCGTCGGTGACCATCCTGGGGGCCTTCTGCATCATGCTCACCGTCCAGTGGCGGCTGGCCCTGGTGGTGTTCGCCGTCATCCCCATTTTCATCCTCTTTACCGCCCTTACCCGGAAAAAGATGATGCGGGCCTCCATTGAGGTAAAGGCCAAGCTGGCGGGGATCAACGGGGAGGTGGAGTCCTCCATCTCCGGCATGCGCACCGCCAAGGCCTTCGCCAACGAGCAGGCCGAGAGCGCCAAATTCAACGCCGCCAACGACCAGTTCCGGGGGGCCAAGCGGGGCTACTACCGGACCATGGCCTTCTACCAGTCGGGGATGGAGTTCTTTATGGGTATCCTGTCCGCCCTGGTCATCGCCTACGGCGGCTACCTCATTATGGTGGGACAGATGGATTTCATCGACCTGACCACCTTCGCCCTGTACGTCACCACCTTCATCACCCCCATCCGCAAGCTGTCCGCCTTTGTGGAGCAGTTCATGCAGGGCATGGCGGGCTTCAAGCGGTTTGTGGAGCTGATGGGGGTGGAGCCCGACATCCAGGACGCCCCCGACGCCAAGCCTCTGGAGCATGTGAAGGGGGACATTCTGGTGGACGACGTGACCTTCCGGTACGACTCCTCCCCGGAGCCGGTGCTGGACCATGTCACCCTTCACGTCCGCCCCGGCGAGACGGTGGCGGTGGTGGGGCCCTCCGGCGGCGGCAAGTCCACCCTGTGCCAGCTGATCCCCCGGTTCTACGACGTCACCGGCGGCCGGGTGCTGGTGGACGGCCAGGACGTGCGCGCCCTCCAGCAGCGCTCCCTGCGGGAGCACATCGGCATCGTGCAGCAGGACGTGTTCCTCTTCGCCGGCACCATCTACGACAACATCCGCTACGGCCGCCCCGATGCCACCGAGGCGGAGGTGGTGGAGGCCGCCCGCCGGGCGGAGATCTACGACGACATCATGCAGATGCCTGACGGCTTCCAGACCCAGGTGGGGGAGCGGGGGGTGATGCTCTCCGGCGGACAGAAGCAGCGGGTGTCCATCGCCCGGATCTTCCTCAAGGACCCGCCCATCCTCATCCTGGACGAGGCCACCTCCGCCCTGGACAGCGTCACCGAGGCCCGCATCCAGTCCGCCTTTGAGGAGCTGGCCCGGGGCCGCACCACCCTCATCATCGCCCACCGGCTGTCCACCATCCGCTCCGCCGGACACATCATCGTCATCGACGGCTGCGGCATCGCCGAGGAGGGCACCCATGAGGAGCTGATGGCCAAGGGCGGCGAATACGCCCGGTTATACAGCCTCCAAAAATCGGTTTCCGTATAAAAAAACGGGGAGCGGCGGTCCGCTCCCCGTTTCTTATACCGCCTGATAGCGGTTCTGTCCGTCCTCCACCCGGCAGGTGACCCGGCCCTGGACCATCAGCCGGTCCAGGTGGGACATGCACTCTCCCACGGCAAACCACTTCTGGGCCACCGGGAACTCCGCCCAGTTCCTGGCCCGGATCTTCCAGGTCATGTACCCCGCCAGCTCATAGGCCCCGGCGCCGGGGTGATTTTTCACCGCCTGGAAGGCCTCCTCCAGCCGCTGGCAGTGGTGCTCCTTCAGCTGGTCCACCCGGGCTGCCAGATCCCCGGCGGCCCGGTGGCCGGGGAGGCAGCGGACGGGGGCATAGGCGCGGATGGCGTCCAGGCTGTCCAGGTAGGACCCCAGGGCGTCAGGCATCTCGGGCCAGGAGGTGATGTTGGGGGTGATGTCAAAGAGCACGTGATCCCCGGTGAGCATCAGCCCCTCCTTCTCCAGCCAGAAGCACATCTGGCCGGGGGTATGGCCGGGCATCAGCAGGGCTTTGAGCTGAAAGCCCCCCGCCTCCAGCACCTGGCCGTCGGACAGGCTCTCGTAGCGGCCTCCCTCCGGCGGAGCCATGGAGCGGGCGGGATTGGTGTGCTCCATATCCGCCAGCAGCTCAGCGGGAAAGCCCTCGGCGGCAAATCTGCGGGTGGTATTCTCCCATCGCTGGGCCCGCTGCTGGTTGGTGCAGTCCAGCATGGGCCGGTCCAGACTGCTGACGTAGATGACCCCCCGCTCCCCGGCAGCCTCGGGGGCCAGGCCGGCGTGATCGGAGTGGAGGTGGGTGAGCAGCACGTCCACGTCGCCGGGTCCCAGGCCCAGCTCGGCCAGCTGAGTGAAAAGGGCCTGGCGGCAGGGCTCCTGCCGGAAGCCGGTGTCCACCAGCAGGGGGCGGTCTGTTCCCCGGATGAGGTAGGCGTTGAGCTCCTTCAGGGGGTTGCCCGGCAGGGGTACGGGGATGCGGTACAAATTGGGTATAATCTGTTCTGGCATGGGTCAATCTTCTCCTTTTTTCTTTTTTTGAAACGATTATATCCTATTTCGCCGGGATATGCTATACTGTTCTTCGATAAGGAGGGAGTCCATGACCAAAACCGAACTGCTGAACAAGCTGGCCCGGGACGGGGAGGAGCGGTTGCTGCTGGCCCGCACCCTGGACAAGCTGGAGCTGGCCCAGAACCGGGGCGTGCCCAGCCACACCGGCTTTCTCTCCCCCCATGAGCGGGCCGCGGTGGAGGGGCTGATCCGGGCCTGCGGCTACCCCCGCCACCTGTTTTCCGGCGGCTTTGCCGACGCCGAGCGGACGGTGTGCGCCTTTCTCCCCGACTGGCTGGAGGGGGCGGACTGGCTGGCCGGAGCCGGGTATAACCCCATCCGGGCGGTCCGGTGCAGCTGGACCGGCGGCAAGCTGACCCACCGGGACTTTCTGGGGTCCATCCTGGGCCTGGGGCTGGACCGGGAGAAGGTGGGGGACCTGCTGGTGGGGGAGGGCAGCTGCGACGTGCTGACCCTGGAGGACGTGGCCGACTTTCTGCTGCTCCACCTGGATCAGGCGGGCCGGGTGAAGCTGAAGGTGCGCGCCATCCCCCTGGAGGAGCTGAGCCCGCCGCCGGTGCAGGTGAAGGCCGTCCGGGACACGGTGAGCTCCCTGCGGCTGGACGCGGTGTCCGCCTCCGGCTTCTCCCTGTCCAGAGGGAAGGCCGCCGACCTGATCTCCTCCGGCAAGGTGCAGCTCAACCATCAGGAGTGCCTCAAGCCCGACCGGCCGGTGGCCGAGGGGGACGTGATCAGCTGCCGGGGGCTGGGCAAGTGCGTGGTAAAAGAGGTGGGCGGCCCGTCCAAAAAAGGGCGTATCATGATTGGATTGGAGCGGTATATCTAATGGACGAGAAAAAGATCGCGCGCATCAATGAGCTGGCCAAAAAGGCCAAGAGCGAGGAGGGCCTCACCCCGGAGGAGATGGTGGAGCGGGACCTGCTGCGGCAGGAGTATATCGCCGCCTACCGGGACAACCTGGTGGCCCAGCTGGAAAACACCGTCATTGTGGAGCCCGACGGCACCCGGCACAAGCTGGGCAAAAAGCCGTAACGACAAAAAACTCCGCCCTCCGGCTACGCCGGAGGGCGGAGTTTTTATCTCATTTACCAGCCGAAGGGGAAGTTGTAGTAGTAGTTCCCGCCCTGCTGGGGCTGTTGCTGCTGCTGGCTCTGCTGCTGGGAGTTGTACTCCTGCTGGAGCTGCTCCATGGCCGCCTGGGTGGTCTGGTTATCCTCGTCCAGGGTGACGGTCACATCCACGCTCTCCCCATCCCGGTAGACGGTGAAGGTGACCTTGTCGCCGGCCTTGCGGTCCTGGACGGCGGACTTGAGGGAATCGCTGCCCTCCACGGTCTGGCCGTCCACGGCGGTGATGATGTCTCCCACCTGCAGGCCGCCCTTGTCGGCGCCGGAGTCCTCCAGAACGGCCAGCACCTCGGCGCCGGCGGGCACGCCGTAGCGCTGGGCGGCCTCATTGACGTCGCTCATCAGGATGCCCACGTTGGGCTTGCCGGTGACATAGCCGTTCTCCATGATGGAGGTCACCATGTCCTTCACGTCGTTGATGGGGATGGCGAAGCCCAGGCCCTCCACCGAGGCCTCCGAGCTGGAGGTGGAGGACAGCTTGGCGGAGACAATGCCGATGACCTGGCCGTACTCATTGAACAGGGGGCCGCCGGAGTTGCCGGAGTTGATGGCGGTATCGGTCTGGAGCATGTTCATCACGGTGCCGTCGCTCATGGTGACGGAGCGGTCCTTGGCGGAGACGTAGCCGCCGGTAAAGGTGAAGGTCAGCTCGCCCAGGGGGTTACCGATGGCGTACACGCTCTCGCCCACGTTGAGGGAGTCGGAGTCGCCCAGCACCACGGTCTGCAGGTTTCCCACGTCCACCTTCAGCACGGCGATGTCGTTGTCCTCCTCGCCGCCCACCATGGTGGCGTCATAGCTCTTGCCGTCGGCAAAGAACACGGTGATGTCGCTGACGCCGTCGATGACGTGGTAGTTGGTCAGAATGTAGCTGGTGGTGGAGTTGGAGCTGATCACGAAGCCGGAACCGGACACGGCGTTCTTCACGGTATAGCCCCACACGTTGGTGTCCACATTGCCGTTGACGCCCACCACGGCGCCCAGGTTGGCGGCGTAAATCTCCTCGGGGGTGAGGACGGTCTGGCCGTCCACATTGGCCAGGGAGACGGCGGTGGTGTTGCCGGTGCCCTGGTAGATGACGCTGGAGCTGCCGGCCAGCCGGCTGGCCGCCCACACGCTGCCGCCGCCCACCAGGCCGCCCACCAGGGCGCAGCACAGGCCCAGGGCCACAAACTTGGTCGCGGCGCGGTTCTTTTTCTTGGGGGGCTCATTTCCATGGACGTGGAACTGATCGGTCTCTATGATGGGCTCCCGCTCCTCAGGGGGTCTGTTATAATCGCTGTAATACATGACGCTTCGCTCCTCTTTAACGGGTTTCAATTCCTTTTTGGAACGAGTTTAGGATAACCGCAAATTGTGTATAAAACATGAAGAAAATTTGCATGTTTTTTAAATTTCCCCCAAAACTGTCACGGACAGTTTCAGCAGATACTGGTCGTACCCCTTGCAGCACAGCTCGTCCAGCAGCACGTCCTCCAGCACCCAGGGGCCCAGCTGGAGCCCCCGTTCCCCGGCGTGGGCGAACAGGCGGGCGTACCCCTCCCGCACGGTGTCAAAGCTGCCGGCGTGGCAGTAGACCAGGTACCGCCCCGCCGGGGCGGTGAACAGCTCCACCCCCGCCGGAGGCTGATCCACCTGGGTGTAGCAGCTGGTGTACCCGTCCCAGTCCCCTTGCCGGGCGGCGGCGGTGGGCATGAGGGCCCCCAGGGCATAGGGGCTGTCCACCCCATGGGCGTCGCAGTACTCCAGGTGGCGGGCCATCACGTGGGCAAACTTCTCCTGGTCGGTGATACCGGCGGCGGGGGTAACCACGTACCACCGGTCCGGCTGGTCCTCCAGCTCCACCCGGCCGGGGGTGAGGGCCATGGCCCGGCGGGTGAGCTCCGCCTTGCGGCCCATCAGCCGCCGGATCCGCTCCAGCCCCGCCAGCTTCCGGGCCAGGGCGGCCTGCTCCCGGTCCAGCAGCTCCAGCAGCGCCGCCGGGCTGCGCCGGTCCAGGTAGGAGCGGATCTCCGCCAGAGGCATCCCCAGCTCCTTCAGGGCGGCGATCACATGAAATACCTCGATCTGGGCCGGGGCATAATAGCGGTAGCCGTTTTCCCCCCGGAGGGCGGGGGAAAAAATGCCGATCTCGTCATAGTGGAACAGGGTGTGCCGCTTGACTCCGCACAGCCGGGCAAACTCCCCGGTGGTAAAGCCCATTTTTTTCTGGGACATTTCGCCGCCTCCTCTTGACTTTCGGGTTACCCGATAGTTTATCATAGGCGGAGCACAAGAGGAAGGGGGAATTTTGGATGAAAAACCGGCTGGACCAGGACTTTACCCTGGGCGGGCTGCTGCGCTTCGCGCTGCCCACCACCATTATGATGCTGGTCACCTCTTTCTATACCATTGTGGACGGGGTGCTCACCTCCCGGCTGGTGGGGGAGAACGCCCTGGCCGCCATCAACATCGCCTATCCCGCCATCAGCGCCATGCTGGCGGTGGGGATCATGCTGGGCACCGGCGGCAGCGCCGTGGTAGGCCACCGGATGGGGGCGGGGGACATGGCGGGCGCCCGGCGCACCTTCGGCTTTCTGGCTCTGGCGGCGGTGTGCGCCGGGGGGCTGTTCGCCCTGGTGGGGGGCCTGTGGCCGGAGGAGCTGGCCCGGCTGCTGGGGGCCAGCGACCTGCTGGAAAAGGACGCCGCCATCTATCTGCGCATCCAGCTGCTCTTCGCCCCTATGGCCATGCTGCAGCTGCTGTTTGAGAGCTTTTTCGTCACCGCCGGCCGGCCTGGACTGGGGCTGGGGCTGACCATTGCCGCGGGGATCACCAACGGGGTGCTGGACTGGGTGTACATGGGCCCGCTGGGGCTGGGCATCGCCGGGGCGGCCATCGCCACCGTCACCGGCTTCTGCATCCCGGCGGGGTGCGGCGCTCTCTTTTTCCTGCTGCGGCGGCAGGGCCTGCGGTTCGCCAAGCCGGAGCTCCGGTGGCGGCTGCTGGGCCGGGCCTGCTTCAACGGCTCGTCGGAGATGGTCACCAACCTGTCCACCGCCGTCACCACCTTCTGCTTCAACGCCATCATGCTCTCCCTGCTGGGGGAGACGGGGGTGGCCGCCATCACCATCCTGCTCTACGCCCAGTTTTTGCTGGTGTCCCTGTTTCTGGGCTTCTCCATGGGGGTGGCGCCGGTGTTCAGCTTCAACCACGGGGCGGAGCGGTACGACCGGCTGCGCTCGGTCTTTTCCCACTGCGCCCGGTTCATCCTGCTGGGGGCGGCGGCCATCTTTGCCCTGGCCCAGCTGCTGGCCCCCGTCATCGTGGGGGTGTTCTCCCCGCCGGGGTCCCAGGTGTTCGACCTGGCCCTGGGGGGCTTCCGGCTGTTCGCCCCCGCCTTTCTGTTCGCCGGGGTGAATATTTTTGCCTCCGCCCTCTTCACCGCCCTGGGGGACGGGCGGCGGTCGGCGCTGATCTCCTTCGCCCGCACCTTCGGCTTTATCATGACGGGGCTGCTGCTGCTGCCCCGGCTGCTGGGGGTGACCGGGGTGTGGTTGGCGGTGCCGGCGGCGGAGGCCCTGAGCTGCCTGCTCTCGGCAGGCCTGCTGTGGCGCAACCGGCGGATGTACGGCTGGGGCGCCCCGCCCGTTTCCATGTAAAAAAACACCTTACCCGTTTGCGCCGGCTACAAACGGGTAAGGTGTTTGTTTTATTTGTTTTTCTTGCCGTTGGCGGCAGCCTTTTCCGGCTGCGCGCTCTCCGCCGTGTCTGTATCCGTGTCCCAGCCGCCGGGATAATTGGGGCCAAACTCCAATTCCGGCACCGGGGGAGCCTTGGGCTCGGCGGGGGGCTGGTGGTCCTTGGGTCTCTCCATCATGGTGGTGCGGCCGTTGAGCCTGCCGCCGTCCTCAATAACCAGGGACACCGTCTCAATGTCGCCCTGGATATGACCGGTCCGCTCCAGGCACAGATGGTCTTTCACCGTTGCGTTGCCCTCGATATTGCCCGCAACCCGCAGCACATTCACCGCCACAGGCCCTTTCACCGTACCGGAGACCGCCACCGTGAGGGCTCCATCCAGGGAAATTTCACCCTCCACTATGCCTTCCACCCGCACGGTCCCTTTTCCCTTCAGCGTACCGGTGAGGGTCATCCCCTTGCTGATCACCGTATCCGCTTTCACCTGCGGAGCATATGCCGAGGTCTGACTGGATGACTTTGCAAAAGACGGTGTCCGTTCCTCCATGGTTTCCTCCTCTTCCAATTCCAGCTCCGGAGCCATTTCTGTCTCTTCTCCGAATTCGTTTGGTCCAACCTTTAATGTTTTAAAAAATCCCAATCATTCCACCTCCATTACACCGGCCCAAACATATGTCAGATTATAGCGAATCCTCGGAAAAATAGCAAGACTTTCCCCGAAAAATGGAAACGGGCGGCCCTTACGGCCGCCCGCTGTACATCCAAAAAAGCCATATGGCCAGAGCCAGCTGGGCGATGAGGATCGCCGGCAGGCCCCACTTGAAATACCAGTGGCGGGTCTTGTGGTGAAACAGCCGCATCCCCAGAATGGCGCCTGGGGAGCCCCCCAGAAGGGCCACCAGGAAAAAGGTCTTTTCCGGCACCCGCCAGGCCCCCCGGCGGGCCCGACCCTTGTCCGCGCCCATGAGGGCAAAGTCCAGAATACTGAGGGCCAGCACCCACAGCCCGATCCACTTCAGCATCCGTCCACCCCCAGGGCGGCCACCAGGCCGCCCCTTTTTTTGCTGGTCTCATACCACAGCCGCAGGTTGATTTCCAGCTCCTCGCCGCTGTCCAGAATGGAGACGTTGTCCCCGTCCAGGGCCACGATGGTGACCCAGTGCCACCAGTCCAGCCGCTTTTCCAGGCCGTTGTGGAGGTTGAGAAAGGCCACCGGGCAGTCCCGCTCCAGACTGGCCGCCACAAAGGCGGCGGCCTGCTCGTAGGGCGGGCGCTTGGTGCGGGCGGCGGGAACGGGGAACAGGGCGGGGGAGAGTTCCACCCCCACCGACCTGGCGTAGGCCGCCATGCCCTCCACCATCAGCTCCGGCTTGTTCAGGCCGTGGAACACCGGGGTGACATACTCCCACACCCGGCCCATCAGGGCGGTGAAGGCCTCCCGGCCGGTCACATCCTCCCGGCACAGGGGGGACAGTTCGGGGTGGGTCCGGGAGACGTAGGCGAAGATCACCGAGGCGGAGGTGGGTCCGCACCCCGCCAGCCGCTGCCAGCGGTCGGGATACCACTCCTGATCCGCCCCGCGGGTCACGGCTCCCTCCGGGCCCAGGATATCCAGCCGCTCCGGCTGGGAGAGAGACGCCCGGTACGCCATCTTACACGTTGAACCGGAACAGGACGATGTCCCCGTCCTTCATCACGTACTCCTTGCCCTCGGAGCGGACCAGCCCCTTCTCCTTGGCGGCGTTCATGGAGCCGCAGGCCATCAGGTCGTCGAAGTTGACCACCTCGGCCCGGATAAAGCCCCGCTCGAAGTCGGTGTGGATCTTGCCGGCGGCCTGGGGAGCCTTGGTGCCCTTCTTGATGGTCCAGGCCCGGCACTCGTCCTCGCCGGAGGTGAGGAAGGAAATGAGGCCCAGCAGGGCGTAGCTGGCCTGGATGAGCCGGTCCAGGCCGGACTGGGCGATGCCCAGATCGTCCAGGAACATTTTCTTCTCATCGCCGTCCAGCTCGGCGATCTCGGCCTCCAGCTTGGCGCACACGGGGATCACCTGGGCCCCCTCTCTGGCGGCCAGCTCCTCCACAATCTTGTAGTAGGCATTGCTGTGGCAGTCGGCGAATCCGTCCTCGTCCAGGTTGGCGGCGTAGATGATGGGCTTGAGGGAGAGCAGCTCGGCGGTGGCGATGATGGCGGCGTCGTCCTCGTCGCAGTCAAAGGACCGGGCGGAGTTGCCGTCGTTGAGCCACCCCTTCAGGGCGGTGAACACCTCCACCTCCCGCAGGTACTTCTTGTCCCCCTTGGCGGCCTTCTGGGCCTTGTCGATGCGCCGCTCCACCATCTCCACGTCGGCCATGATCAGCTCGATGTCGATGACCCCGATATCCCCGGCGGGGTCCACCGGCACATTGGTGCTGGTGTCGGCCACCACGTGCATGATGTTCTCGTCGTCAAAGCAGCGGACCACGTGGACGATGGCGTCGCACTCCCGGATGTTGGCCAAAAACTTGTTGCCCAGGCCCTGGCCCTGGCTGGCCCCCTTGACCAGGCCGGCGATGTCCACGAACTCCACCACGGCGGGGGTGGTCTTTTTGGGATGGTACATCTCGCTCAGCGCGTCCAGCCGGCTGTCGGGCACGGCCACCACGCCTACGTTGGGGTCGATGGTGCAGAAGGGGTAGTTGGCGCTCTCGGCGCCGGCGTTGGTAATGGCGTTGAACAGGGTGCTCTTGCCCACGTTGGGCAGACCCACGATACCTAATTTCATCTATCCACACAGCTCCTTTATTTCCAATGCGGCAAAACGGTCGCTCACACAATTTTTTATTATAACATAGGATTTTGTGTTCCTCAATAGCCTTCCGGCAGTAAAATCCCCACATTTTCCCCCAACGGCAGAACTTCAGAGGGTGTCCCGGAGCAGGGCGAGAAACCGCCGCAGGGCGGGGGCCCGGCTGTCCCCCAGCCAGGCCGCCCCATAGGACAGGGGCGGATACTCCGCCAGGGGAAGATAGCGCAGTCCCGGCCGCCGCAGCTGGGGAAAATCCGCCATCACCGCAAAGGCGTATCCCGTCTCCACCAGGGTAAAGAGCACCTCCTGGCTGTCGCAGAAGAGCACCTGCTCCGGCGGTCGGGTGGTGACCAGCTGCCCCTGGATGGCGAACAGGGAGGGGGGACAGGCGGAGGGACGGCAGGCGGCGATGGTCCCCGCCCCCTTCAGCTCCTCCAGGGTCAGCTCCTCCGCCTCCGCCAGGGGGTGATCCCCCCGGCAGACGCAGGCCACCGGGCAGCGGACCAGCTCCTGATAGGACGCGTTTTTGGGGATGGCCTCCTGAAAGGCAAACATCACCTGCACGTCCCCCTCGGCCAGCAGATTGTCCAGGGAGCCGGAGGGGACCAGCCGCAGCTGGGGCTGCACCCCCGGCTCCTCCCGCCGCAGCCGCTCCAGCGCCGGGCGCAGCAGCCGCAGGTCGGCGGCGCTGCGGCAGCCCACCCCCAGCTTCTGGGGGCGGCTGGTACGGCACTGCCGCACCTGGGTCACCGAAATGCGGGCGGTCCGCAGGATCTCCCCGGCGTACTGCAGAAACAGCTGGCCCTCCTGGGTGAGGCGGACGCTCTTGCTGGTGCGGCGGAACAGGGCCACCCCCAGCTCGTCCTCCAGGGTCCTGACCTGATGGCTGACGGCGGGCTGGGTGAGCCGCAGGTGCTCCGCCGCCCGGGAAAAGTTCAGAAAGTCCGCCACCGCCATAAAGCACTCCAGCTGTGTGGTATTCACCAAACACGCCCCCTTGTCTCCCCGCTCCTTTTATTCAATGCGGAAAATCAATAAAAATTATTTATAGATTATAACAGATTTGAATTTCACACACAAGGGGAAGGCGTGCTATAAAAAAGTAAGCTAGCTAACAATTCCACAAGGGAGGAATCCAAGACGTGAAACAAGTATTGCAGCAGCTGGGGAGGTACCGGAAGGACACCTTCCTGTGCATCGCCATGGCGGCGCTGGAGGTTTTGATGGAGATCCTCATGCCCTTCATCACCGCCATCCTCATCGACCGGGGCCTGGAGGCCGCCAACCTGTCCGTGGTATACCGCTGCGGCATCCTGATGGTGGCCCTGGCTCTGCTCAGCCTGGCCTTCGGCGCCCTGGCCGGCAAGTGCGCCGCCAGCGCCTCCGCCGGCCTGTCGGCCAACCTGCGCCAGGCCATCTACAACAACATCCAGACCTTCTCCTTCTCCAACATAGACAAGTTTAGCGTCCCTGGCCTGGTCACCCGGATGACCACCGACATCACCAACGTGCAGAACGCCTTCATGATGGTCATTCGCATCGCCGTGCGGGCCCCGCTGATGCTGGTGTTCAGCTATATCATGTGCCTGCTCATCAGCCCCCGGATGAGCCTGATGTTCCTCATCGCCGTGGTGTTCCTCGTGGTGGTGCTGGGCACCATTATGGTGGTCACGCTGAAGATTTTCAACCAGGTCTTTCAGAAGTACGACGACCTGAACGCCAGCGTCCAGGAGAACGTGTCTGCCATCCGGGTGGTGAAGGCCTTCGTCCGGGAGGACTATGAGAACCAGAAGTTCACAAAGGCCTCCGCCAACCTGTACAGGCTGTTCGTCAAGGCCGAGGGCCTGCTGGCCTTCAACAATCCGGCCATGATGCTGGCGGTGTACTTCTGCATTATCTCCGCCTCCTGGCTGGGCGCCAAGTACATCGTGGGGGACGCCCTGTCCACCGGCGACCTGACCAGCCTGTTCAGCTACATCATGTCCCTGCTGATGAGTCTGATGATGCTGTCCATGGTGGTGGTCATGATCTCCATGTCCATGGCCAGCATCCGCCGCATCAGCCAGGTGCTCCAGGAGACCCCCGACCTGAAAGAGCCGGAGCACCCTGTCACCGGGGTGGCCGACGGCTCCATCGACTTCGACCACGTCAGCTTTTCCTACAAAAAGGGCAGCGGCAAAAACGCCCTCAGCGACATTGACCTGCACATCCGCTCCGGCGAGACCATCGGAGTCATCGGCGGCACCGGCTCGGGCAAGAGCAGCCTGGTGAACCTGATCTGCCGGCTGTACGACGTGACCGAGGGCTCCGTCAGGGTGGGCGGCCTGGACGTGCGGCAGTACGACATGGAGGCCCTGCGCAACCAGGTGTCGGTGGTGCTCCAGAAAAACACCCTGTTCTCCGGCACCATTCTGGACAATCTGCGCTGGGGCAACCCGGAGGCCACCGAGGAGGAATGTGTCCGAGCCTGCCAGGCGGCCTGCGCCGACGAGTTCATCGACCGGCTCCCCGACGGCTATCACACCCGCATAGAGCGGGGCGGGGCCAACGTGTCCGGCGGCCAGAAGCAGCGGCTGTGCATCGCCCGGGCCCTGCTGAAAAACCCCAAGGTGCTCATCCTGGACGACTCCACCTCCGCCGTGGACACCGCCACCGACGCCCGCATCCGGGCCGCCTTCGCCCGGCAGATCCCCGGCACCACCAAAATCATCATCGCCCAGCGGATCTCCAGCGTGGAGCACGCCGACCGGATCCTGGTGCTGGAGGAGGGCCGCATCAGCGGCTTCGACACCCATGACCATCTGCTCCAGACCAACGCCATTTACCGGGAAATTTACGACTCCCAGGTGAAGGGCGGCGGCGACTTCGACCAGAGCGCGTAAAGGAGGCCTGTTACCATGAATCAAACCCAGAAAAAGGACAGCGGGGTGCTGAGCCGGGTGCTCCGGTACATGCTCCGCTTCTACGGCCCCCTGTTCGCCCTGGTGGTGGTGTGCATCCTGCTCTCCGCCGTGGCCACCGTGGTGGCCGCCACCTTCCCCCAGACCCTGGTGGACGACTACATCATACCCATGCTCAGCAGCGGCTCCCGGGACTTCAGCGGCCTGGCCGCCGACCTGACAAGGCTGGCCTGCCTGCTGGCGGTGGGCATTGTGGCCGCCTTCGGCTACAACCGCATCATGGTCAACATCAGCCAGGGCACCATGCGCCGGCTGCGCAACGACCTGTTCCGCAACATGGAAGCCCTGCCCATCCAGTACTTTGACACCCACGCCCACGGGGATATCATGTCGGTATACACCAACGACGTGGATACCCTGCGGCAGCTGCTGAGCCAGAGCATCCCCCAGCTCATCAACTCGGTGGTCACCATGGCGGCCACCCTGGTGACCATGCTGGTCATCAACCCCGCCCTCACCGTCATCTCCCTGCTCACCGCCCTGGTGATGCTGCTGGTCACCAGGCGCTTCTCCCGGCTGGCCGGCCAGTACTACATCCGGCAGCAGCAGGACCTGGGGGTAGTGGACGGCTTTATTGAGGAGATGCTGGACGGCCAGAAGGTGGTGAAGGTGTTCTGCCATGAGCAGGCCGCCAAGGCCGACTTCGCCAGGGTGAACGAGGCCCTGCGCCAGAGCGCCGACAAGGCCAACCGCTACGCCAACCTGCTCATGCCCATCAACAACAACATCGGCTGGCTCAGCTACGTGCTGGTGGCCATTGTGGGGGCGGTGCTGGGCATCAACGGCCTGGCGGGGGTGACCCTGGGCACGGTGGTCACCTTCGTGGGCCTGAACAAGAGCTTTACCCAGCCCATCACCCAGGTCAGCCAGCAGGTCAACTTTGTGGTCAACGCCGCCGCCCGGCTGGCCAACGCCGACGGCTTCATCCGCCGCCTGCCCAACGGATATGACACCATGCTCACCGGCGACGGGGCCAACCTGTCCCAGGGCCAGCGGCAGCTTATCGCCATCGCCCGGGCCGCCGTGGCCGACCCGCCCGCCCTGATCCTGGACGAGGCCACCTCCTCCATCGACACCCGGACGGAAAAGCTGGTGCAGGACGGCATGGACGCCCTGATGACCGGGCGGACCACCTTTGTCATCGCCCACCGGCTCTCCACCGTCCGCAACGCCGACTGCATCATGGTCATGGAGCAGGGCCGCATCATTGAGCAGGGCACCCACGACCAGCTGATGGAACAGAAGGGCAAGTACTACCAGCTCTACACCGGAAAGCCGGCGCAGGCCGCCGGATAAACGCCAAAAAGGCCGGACCCGAAGGTCCGGCCTTTTTCCGGTTTACAGGGTTTGCTTGGGGGGCGCCAGCCACCTGCCGAAGCAGTAGTAGAGCAGCATGGCCAGGGAGGTGGTGGCCCAGGTGATGGGATAGCTGGCCTCCACCATCACAATACTGTGGTTGAGGGGCACGGCCAGGAAGATCCACGCCAGCCGTAGCCCGCATACCCCGAACACGGTGATGAGGGTGGGCACCAGGGACTTGCCCGCCCCCCGGATGGCTCCCGAGAGCAGCTCGATGAGGATATAGGTGATGTAGCTGGGGGCCAGGAAACGGACCATGCCCACCCCGATCTCCAGCACGTCGTGGTCGGGGGTAAACACGGTGAGGATGGGCCGGGCGAAGAGCACCATGATGGCGCTGATGCCCAGGGTGATCACCGCGCTCATGGCCACCGACACCCGCACGCCCTTTTTCAGCCGGTCGTATTTGCCCGCGCCGTAGTTCTGCCCGGCGAAGGTGGTAATGGACTGGGCCATGGCGGTAATGGTCATCCAGAAGATGATGTCCATTTTGCCGTAGGCGGTCCAGGCCGCCACAGCGTCGGTGCCGAAGGAGTTGATGGAGGTCTGAATGACGATATTGGAGATGTTGTACATCACCGACTGCAGTGCGGTGGGGATGCCCACCTGCAAAATGGCCCGCAGCGGCTGGGGATGGATGGTCATGGATCTGGGAAACAGCTGGAAGGGCATGCCCTGGGCCCGCACCAGAGAGAGGACCACCAGCACGGCGGAGAGCAGCTGGGAGGCCACCGTGGCAATGGCCACCCCCAGCACCCCCAGCTGGAACACCACCACCAGCAGCAGGTCCAGCACAATGTTGCACAGGGAGGCGGCAATCAGAAAGTACAGCGGCCGCCGGGAATCTCCCACCGCCCGCAGCACAGCGGTGCCCATGTTGTACACCAGGTTGGGGATCATCCCCAGGAAATACACCTGCAGATAGAGAATGGCGCCGGGCAGGGCGTCGGGGGTGGTATTCATGGCCCGCAGGCTCCAGGGGGTGAGCAGAAAGCCCGTCACCGTGAAAAAGGCCCCGGCCAGAACCGAGAGAAACATGGCGGTGTGGACGCTCTTGTGGACATCCTCTCCCATGCGGGCGCCGTAGCGCTGGGCGATCGCCACCACCGCGCCGCTGGCAAGGCCGGTAAAAATGCCCACCGTCAGGTTGACAATGACGCCGGTGGACCCCACCGCCGCCAGGGCGGTCTTGCCCACAAACCGGCCCACCACCACCGTGTCCACCGTGTTGTAAAGCTGTTGAAAAAAGGTGCCGAACCACAGGGGAAAAAAGAAGGCCAGCAGTTGTTTCCAGATCACGCCCTGGGTAATGTCGCCGGTCTGTCCCAGCCGCACGGAAATCCCTCCTGAACAGAAAAATGGCGCGGTCCCAGCAGGGGCCGCACCAAGATTCTACACGGTTTTCCCGGGAAAGGCAAGGGGGTTCTCTTTAAACGGGCTCGGCCCCGGAAAAGGGTCTTTTCTCCACAAACTGCCCCTTGCAAAACTCGAACATATGTTGTATACTCTACTCGAACATAAGTTCTGTCAAATGGATGGAACTTTTCCACGTTCCAGAGCGTCTATGTGGATAACAGGACCTTTGGTCCGTTCTATGGGACCCCATTTGCGGGACAATGGGCACAGAACAGGAGGGAGCGCCATGGAGACCATTTACTATCATCTGAACGCCACCCGGATCACCCAGGGCGGGAACCGGAAGGTGTCCGGCGGGGAGGAGCTCCGCTGCGTGGTGCTGCCCAAAAAGGTCAGGCCCGCCCCGGCGGAGGGAAAGGTGTTGGACTTTACGGCTTACCGCCAGGCGCTGGAGCCGGAGTCCGCCCCGCCGGCGGAGGAGCTGCCCCGGCAGACCCGGCAGACGGAGGAGCCCGTCCCCAAAGGCCGCCCGTCCCCCTGGCTGGTGGCGGAGGTGTGCGCCTCGGCGGCGGTGGTGCTGTGTACCGTGCTCACCGCGCTGGGGGTGCTGCTGCACTGAGCCCGCCTGGATTTTGTTTCAAAAACGCAGCGTGCTGCGTTTTTGAAACAGGCAAAAACCCTGATATTCCAATGACTTCCGCCGCCGGCGTTTCAAAAATGAAACACCGGCGGCGGGCCTTTTTTTGCCGCTTTTTGGCAAACCCCTGGGGCCGTAGGTTTTCCTGTTTTTTCCGTCGGTTGGTAAAATTGGCACGAAAATTGCAAAGTTTTTACATTTTTTGCAGGGATGGTCCTTGACCCCAGGGTATGGGAGCCCTGGGGTCCCAACGCCGCCCCCCGGCTGGGGGGCAAAAAAGGAAGTGTGCAAAGATGTTAGAGAAAATCAAATGGGCCCCGCTGGTGCTGGCAATCAACGTGCTGCTGATGATCGTCACCGCCGCGGTGGGACACAACATCCAAACCAGCGGCGGCGCCGTGCGGACGGAGGAATTTACCTTCACCACCGACGTGGGCGCCACCAGTCACGCCAAGCTCTATGTTCCCCAGACCGCCACGGCGGAGAACCCCGCCCCCGCCATTCTGCTCTGCCACGGCTACACCGCCTCCATGGATGCCATGGAGCCCAACGCCATTGAGCTCTCCCGCCGGGGCTATGTGGTGATGTGCCTGGACCTGTACGGCCACGGAGAGAGCTCCCTGCCCCCCTCCGGCTACAGCCAGGCGGAAATGGGCGGGGTGGAGGACTACGCCCCCGACCTGGGCACCTACTCCGCGCTGCAGCAGTTCGCCCAGTACGACTTTGTGGACCTGACCAAGATCGGCATGCTGGGCCACTCCATGGGCACCGCCGCCATTCAGGAGGGGGCCTACCTGGCCTATGCCAAGTGGACCGCCGCCTATAACGCCGCGCTGGCCGAGGCCACCGCCGCCGGACAGGACGAGGCCACCGCGGCCGCCACCGCCTACGCCGCCGCTATGTCCTCCGGCATTGTGCTGCCCTCCTCCATGGTGCTCACCGGTTACAACTACAATGTGCGCAACGTCAACGACCTGACCTACAACGGGGTCACCGCCGACAACGGTGTGTTCCCCCTGTACGCCGCCCCCGTCAATATCTGCACCATTGAGGGCACCTTTGACGAGTTCTCCGAGCTGCTGTGGGGGGTGAAGGACGCCAGCCAGTACACCACCAGCTTCAAGTTCGCCTACGGCACCGGCGGAGCCACCAACGTGCCCTCCGGCACCTATTTCATGTACGGCGACGCCGCCGCCACCCCCCTGACCCGGGAGCAGGCCGTGGAGGCCGCCGCCTCCGCCGCCGTCACCATGGCCCCGATCCGGGCGGCCTACACCTTTGATGGCACCCACTCGGACACCTACTACGACCAGACTGCCATCTCCTACGGCATCGACTTCTTCGACATCACCCTCCGGGGCGGCCAGGCCACCATTGATCCCACCCAGCAGGTGTGGCACGGCCGGGCGGCCTGCGGCCTCATCGGCCTGCTCTCCGCCCTGGTGGCCTTCGTGGCCCTGGCCCTCACCCTGCTGAAGGTCCCCTTCTTCGCCACCCTGGTGCGGCCGGAGCCCAAATCCATCACCACCTGCGACACCCCTGCCCACGGCCTGCGCTACGCCATCATCTATCTTGTCTGCCTGCTGCCCGCCCCGCTGCTGTACTACTGGCTGGTGGGCTACCCCTACTACATGCAGCCCCAGTGGTTCAAATTTTTGACCAAGTTCTGGCCCAATGAGATTTTCAACATGGCCCCGGTAAACTCCCTGCTGCTGTTCAACGTGGTGGTGGGCGTGATCCTGCTGGCGGTCTGTGTACTGGTGTTCCTGCTCATCGCCCGGAAGGCGGGCTGCGGCTGGGTCAACACCGGCCTGAAGCTGCCGGTGGCCCAGGTGCTCAAAGCCCTGCTGCTGGCGGTGGTGTCCTTCGGCCTGGTGTACGCCCTGGTGTACGCCTGCTCCGGCCTGTCGGGCACCGAGTTCTCCTTCTTCAAGTTCCACCTGATGCCCATGGACGGGGCCCACTGGCGCTCCTTCTTCGTGTACCTGCCGGTGTGGCTGTTCTTTTTCCTGCTGGTCAGCGTGATCTTCAACAGCTTCACCCGCATCAACAACGCCCCCGCCTGGCTCAACTATGTGCTCATCGCCGTGGCCTCCTGCGGCGGGCTGGCGGTGATGTTCGCCTACGACTACGGCAAGCTCTTCGCCACCGGCGTGCGGGGCATCGAGTACATCCCCGGCACCACCTCCGCCGAGTGGCTGGCCACCATCGGCATGACCTTCCCCACCGCCCTGGCGGGCATCATGCTGTTCTCCCTGCTGTTCATCCTGCCCCTGGCAGCCATCGCCAGCCGGGTGCTGTTCAAAAAGAGCGGCTCGGCCTGGCTGGGCGGGTTCCTCCTCTCCTTCGTGGTGCTGGCCTTCACCATGAGCGAAATGGTAATCAACGTGTGATCCGCCCCGTTCCCCCAAATGCAGAGGCGCCCGCGCATCCGCGCGGGCGCCTTTTTGTGCCGTTACCAGGTTACATACGCCTCACAGAACCGCATGAGCAGGACGGCGGCCTCCGCCCGGGTGGTGTCGCCCTGGGGTGTAAGGGTGGAACCGTCGCCGGTGCCGGTGATCAGGCCCCCGCCGCAGGCCCACTGGAGGGCGGGGATGGCCCATTCGCTCACCTGGGCGGCGTCGGTATAGGACAGAATGTTGGTATTCTCTCCCACCGACACGTCATACCCCTGCTTCTGGGCAAACCGGTACAGCATGACGGCCAGCTGCTCCCGGGTGATGGGGTCGTTGGTACCAAACGTACCGTTGCCGTAGCCCCCCACAATGCCCTCGGACGCCGCCCAGCGGACGGCCTCACTGTACCATTGGCCCTGCTCCACGTCGGCATAGTCCATGACATAGTCCACCTGGGGGCTGCCCGCCATACGCCACAGGATCGCGGCCACCATGGACCGGCTGGTGGTGGTGCCGGGGGAGAAGTCCGTGGCGCTGGTGCCGGTCATCAGGCCCTTTTCATAGACATAGCGCACCCCGTCATAATACCAGGCGGTCTCGTCCACGTCTGCAAAGGGCAGGGGCTGCTCCGGCTCCTCCGGGATGGGGGCAAAGACGGCCTGCACAGTGACCGGGCTGCCGGGCATGGTGAAGGTAAATTTGCCCACCCCCTGGCCGGTCAGCTTCAGCTGGTTGCCCTGGCTATCGGTGACGGTCAGGGTGTCCAGCTGGTAGCCCTGCTCTGGCATAACGGTGATGGTCACTGTGCTGCCCTTGGCGGCGTTCTTGGGGGATATTGTCACTGTACCATGGTCCGCCTCTGTTACGGTTGCGGAATATGTGGGAGTACCTCCGCCCCCGCCGGAACTGGAACCGCCGGAGCTGCCGCCGTCCCGCTGCTCCACCACAAAGCGCAGCGCCACGTCGGCGCCCACGCTGTAGGTGCCGGACTGGCCGGCAAGGGCCAGGGTTTCGCTGTAAGTTCCCGGAGCCAGCCCGGTTTTGGGCCGGACAGTAAAGGCGGCGGTCTGGCCCACGGCAAGCTCAGCGCCGGAAAGAGCCCCCACCGTAAAGCTGGCGGTGTCCACGGGCTGGGTCAGGGTTACCGGCTGGTTGCCGGTGTTCCTGATGGTCACGGTCTGTTCCGCCGGGGCGTCATAGCCCTCGGTCACCGTTCCAAAGTCCACGTTTGTGTCGGCGGAAATCCCATAGACCGGCGGGATATATTCGGGTATCTTGATTTGCAGCGTATCGCTGACATTCCCCACCGCGTCCTTTGCCACCATGTAAAGATCCTTCGCGCCCGCACCCGAAAGGGTCGTAAGGAAAATGGTATTTGCGCCGCTGGCGCAGGAAGTCCCCGTCCCGGTGGTGTCAATGGTCGGGGCGGTCTCGCCGCTTTCTACAACTTCGCAATAATAGTCGCCCGCCTCTTCGCTGGTAAACGTTACCGTGGCGTTGGTTTCGCTGGTACGGGTCGCGCCGCCGCTGCGCAAAGTCGGGGCGATGGTGTCCTCAACGGTCAGGGAAACCACTGCAAAGGCGCTGGCGTAGTCGGTCTTATAGTCGCCGTTGTACTGCTCGCTGAACACATTCAGGGTATAGGTTCCGTCTGCAAGCGTTTCGGGAATTTTAAGATTGACTGTACCGTTTGCGCTGGTCGGCTGTGCCACTCTGCCATAATACTGTGGGCCGCTGTTATCCGCAAGGATGACGGAGATATATTCCTTTGTCCCGGTGGCCGCCCCGGTGTAATGCAGCGTAATGGTATCGCCGGGGTTGCCGCTGGCAGTTGATTCTGTTACAGCAAACTTGCGGCTATTATCTAACAGCGTCAATTTCCACTCGTCGCCGTCGTAATCGCCTACCGCCGTCAATCCGCTGTCCATGCCGCTTGCGGATTTGCCGCCTGCGGCGGCAGATGTGAAGAGGACAGCGTTCAAATCTAAATTAAAAGCGGGACGAGCCGCATAGTCATAGTACACGTTGCCGAAGAGCACAGCACCAGAAGTGTAGTCAACCATGCCCACACAGGGTGGATAGCCACCGGCGAGAGGCGAACGGAGCCACCAATCACCGGCGCTCGTGCCATAATTGGCGACTCGCGCCGCGTCATTGATAAAGCCGTATGCGCTGTTTTCCACTTCTTCTACGGACAGGAAAAATACCTTGTCCCCATTCAGGATATTTTCAAGCTCATGAAACAGAAAGTTACCTGTACTGCTTGTAAACTCCTCGTCGCTTTTCGTGGTGCCAAGTACCGCGCTCTGTTCACCTGCGGAAAAATTACTGCTGTAAAAGTTCCGGCACCACGCCTGCGCGTCGCTGTTTGGCCATACTCTGTCGCCATACTCGACATCGTTATTGAAATATACGTCTCCGTAAGACCCGCTTCCCAACAAATCTTCGGACAAGAGAAATAGCCCTGTTTCGCCGTTGTTGGTCTGGTCGTCCAGTACCCGCCATTTGATGGGACCGGAAGTCGTATTTCCATCCGGCGCCGTCCAGTTTCCAAAATAGATATAGTCATAGCCGTTTGTGCTGTCCCAGCCAGAAATCCCGCTTGTCCCCAGCATGATGGTTTTTCCGCTCTCCCCTGGCAGGGCTCCATAGATGACGGCGGCGATCTTGTCATGGCCGGCCTGGTTGGGGTGGAAGTCCAGGCTGGCGTTTTGCAGATCCGACATACTGAACGCGGCGTTGGTGAGCTGCCCCCCATCGTCCCGGAACGCCGTATACACGTCGGCCACAAGCAGGCCCTTTTCTCCCGCCACCTTGGTGAGCCGTTCATTCAGATGTACCACGCCGGTTTCAAAGGCGGCCACGATACCTTGGGCGCTCTGGTCGGTAATATGGCGGTACGGATTATATTGGGTGGCGATCACAATGGGCGCCGACGGATTCTCCCGCCGGATCTGGTCGATGATCCCGCCCAGGTTCGCTTCAAAGGTATCCAGGGCGGCCGTTTCCGCGCTGGAGCCGTCAAACCCACCGATATACGAGATGACCTGTAGCAGCATCAGCTGATTCCCCAGCTGGGACAAATCCATCAGGGCAGCTTTCAGGGACTCCAGTGTAATGGGCTTGGTGGGATTTTTGGCATTATACGAATCCACCAGATACCCATACAGGGCGTTCATCAGGTCGTTGCCACCGATGGTGATGGTGATGAGGCTGGCCCCGGCAATGTCGCCGCCCAGACCGGGCAGCCTGTCTTTCAGCGTCTGCGTCGTCTCGCCCTCAGCGGCGCGGTTGGTGAGGGAAGCGTATCCCCCCATGGCCTGCACCTGCCCGGCAAAGGGGCTGGAGACAGTGGTATTGCCCGGCGCATACCCCGTGGTGATGCTGTCTCCCAGGGCCAGATAGCCGCCCCCGGCTGCCAGAGCCGTCACCGGCAGCAGGGTCAGGCACAGGGCCAGAACGCAAAGGATACTTACCAATCGTTTTTTCACCGTCAACTACCTCCTCTGTGTTGGGAAGAAACCGTGATCCCGGCGGACAAGCGGGTACCTCTCTTGCCTCTGAACGGTGGCCAGATGGAATGATTATACCACAGCCGCTCCCCGTTGCCATCGCTCCTTTTGAGGCAAAAAAGAACAGGGTATGCGGCGCTCCGCATACCCTGCCTCCCGTTGGGTTTTGCCCCGTGGGGGCGGAAAATGCCTGTATCTCTGCGCATCAAACCCCTTTATATTTCCGCCGGGTGGCAATGCCCCCCCGGATGTGCCGCTCGGCCTTGTTCTCCTCCAGCACCCCCTTCACCTGGAGGTAGAGGGTGCGGTTGAAGGCGGGCAGCCGCTCGCTCAGGTCCTTGTGTACCGTGGATTTGCTGACGCCGAACTTCTTGGCCGCGCCGCGCACCGTCGCTTTGTTCTCTATGATGTAAAGCGCCAGCCGGCAGGCGCGCTCCTCGATGTTCCCTTTCACACAGCAACACTCCCCGCAATGATTCTCACGGGGCATCTATATGCAAAACCTCCGCCGGAGATTCCCCTTTTCCAGGGGCGGAAAGTGGAGTATACTATAGAAAACAGGGAAGGGGGGAGGCCTGTGCTGGACTTTCGGATGGACACCTTTCTGGAGGTGTGCCGGTGCAGAAACTACACCCGGGCGGCGGAACATCTGAACATCACCCAGCCGGCGGTGACCCAGCATATCCAATATCTGCAGAACTACTACGGGGCCCGGCTGTTCGTCTACCACAACAAGCAGCTCACCCTCACCCCGGAGGGGGAGCTGCTGCGCAGCGCCGCCCTCACCATGCGCCACGACGAGGAGAAGCTCAAGCGGGACATGGGGGATCTGAAGGCGGGCCGGCGGTCGATCCGCTTCGGGGCCACCCTCACCATCGGGGAGTATCTGCTGCCGGAGCGGCTGGCCGCCTATATGAAGCGCAACCCCACCACCCACATCCACATGATGGTGGAGGACACCAAAAAGCTGCTGCAGCGGCTCAATGAGGGGGAGCTGGACTTCGCTGTGGTGGAGGGCTATTTCCACAAGAGCGAGTACGACTACATCCTCTGGTCCCATGAGCCCTATATCTGCGTCCGTGGGGCGGACTACCCCCTGCCCGGCGGGCCCCTCCACCTGAGGGACCTGTTCTCCCACAACCTGCTGCTGCGCAACGACGGCTCGGGCACCCGGGACGTGCTGGTGAAAGCCCTGGAGGGGATGAACCACCACCTGTCCGACTTCCGCCACCTCACCGAGGTCAGCGATCTGCTGGTCATCAAGGAGCTGGTGAAGGGGGGCTGCGGCGTCACCTTCCTCTACCGCAAGGCGGTGGAGCGGGAGCTGGCCGACGGCTCCCTCCGGCAGGTGGAGCTGGCCGATTTCCAGGTCTCCCACGAGTTCACCTTCCTGTGGCGGAAAAACAGCGTGTTTGAGCAGGAATTTCGACAGGTTTTTCAGGAATTATGCGGAATATAACCTTTTTTCGGGGAAATTTGCAACCAAAAAACCCTCTATACCGTCCATCAGGGCGGAATAGGGGGTTTTCCCTTATGGCATTAGAAAAGATTATGGAAGCATAACAAATTAGAAGTTTTCTTTTGGGGCAAAGCAATGTTATTTTATTAACAGAGTCTAATTGAATTAAGGAGGTACGGAGCATGGGTTTCTCCCTCACCGCCGCTCAGGCCGACGCCGTGCTGAGCGCGCTGAAACAGGACTACCGGGTGTATGCCCCCAAGCGGTTCCCCAAGCAGGGCCGCTATTCCGACACCGATGTGGTGAAGTACGCCGAGGTGGACCGCTTTGCCGACATCGTGTGGGATGTAAAGTCGGACTACCCCGCCAAGGAGGTCATCACCCCCATCCAGCAGGCCATCTTCTATTTCACCGAGGATGAGTACCGGGCCAGCAAGGCCAAGGAAAAGCCCATCCTCCTGCTGGCCCGCCCCTGCGACATCAACGCCCAGCAGATCCAGGCCAAAATCTACGCCGGCAACGGCGGGTATGAGGACCTGTACTACAAGCGGGTACGGGACCTGGTGAAGTTCGCCGTCATGGAGTGCAACGGCGGGGACGACACCTGCTTCTGCGTGTCCATGGGGTCCAACAAGACCGACGACTATGCCCTGGCCCTGAAGTTCTCCCCCGACGGGGTACAGGTGCAGATCACCGACGACGCCTTTGCCCGCTACTTTGAAGGTATGCCCCAGACCGGCTACACCCCCGCCTTTGTGGAGGAGAACCAGCTGAAGGTCACCGTCCCCGACCTGGAGGACAAGGCGGTGCGCCTGGCCCTGAAGAGCCATCCCATGTGGAAGGAGTTCAACAGCCGCTGCATCTCCTGCGGGGCCTGCACGGTGGCCTGCTCCACCTGCACCTGCTTCACCACCCGGGACGTGATCTACGGCGACAATCCCGAAGTGGGCGAGCGCCGCCGGGTCACCGCCTCCTGCCAGATCGCCGGCTTTGACCAGATGGCCGGCCAGAAGGAGTTCCGCTCCACCGCCGGGGACCGGATGCGCTACAAGGTGCTCCACAAGTTCCATGACTACAAAGCCCGCTTTGGCGACCGGCACATGTGCGTGGGCTGCGGCCGGTGTACCCACCGCTGCCCGGAGCTCATCTCCATCTCCGCCACCGTCAACAAAGTAAGCGCCGCCGTGGAGGAGCTCAAGGCCTCCATGGCCAACCAGTAAGGGAGGGCAGCCGTTATGATGAATCCCGTGCAGCCTCAGGCCTGTACCATCCTGAGCGTGAAAAAAGAGAGCGTCCACGAGTGGACCTTCCGGGTGGCCACCGACGCCAAGCCCGCCCACGGCCAGTTCATGCAGCTGTCCATCCCCATGATCGGCGAGGCCCCCATCTCGGTCTCCGCCCAGGGGGACGGCTGGCTGGAGTTCACCATCCGCTCGGTGGGCAAGGTCACCAACGTGATCTTCCAGAAAGAGGCGGGGGACACCCTCTTCCTCCGGGGCCCCTACGGCAAGGGCTGGCCGGTGGAGCAGTTCCAGGGCAAGCACCTGGTGGTGATCACCGGCGGCACCGGCCTGGCTCCCGTCCGCTCTATGCTGAACATGCTCTCGGAAAACCCGGACTATGTGAAGTCCGTCCACCTCATCTCCGGCTTCAAGAACGAGGAGGGCATCGTGTTCCACAGCGAGCTGGAGGCCTGGAAGGACAAGTTCTCCACCATCTACGCCCTGGACAACGACGCCAAGGAGGGCTGGCGCACCGGCCTGGTGACCACCTTCGTCAAGGAGCTCCCCTTCGCCTCCTTTGACGGCAACTACGCCGTTGTGGTGGTGGGCCCGCCCCCCATGATGAAGTTCACCGGCCTGGAGCTGATGAACAACGGGGTGGACGCCGGCAAGGTGTGGATGAGCTTTGAGCGCAAGATGTCCTGCGCCGTGGGCAAGTGCGGCCACTGCCGCATCGACGAGGTGTACGTGTGCCTGGACGGCCCCGTGTTCCCCTACACCGTGGCCCGTGACCTGGTGGACTGAGAGAGGAGTGGGTGAAGGATGAATCACGATATCAACGTCAAAAAGCTGCGCCTGAACTGCTTCCGGCAGTCCAAGGTGCCCGGGGAGTTCATGCTCCAGATGCGGGTGCCCGGCGGCATGGTGGACGCCAAATACCTCTCCTATGTGGAGCACATCGCCAACACCTGGGGAGATGGCAACTTCCACTTCGGCACCCGTCAGACCTTTGACATCACCGGCATCAAGTATGAGAACATCCCGGCGGTAAACGAGTACCTGGAGAGCTACATCAAGGAAGTGGACGCCGAGCTGTGCGGCGTGGACATGGACTCCGTGGCCCACGAGCCCCAGCCCTGGGACCCCAAGGCGGGCTATCCCACCATCGGCGCCCGGAACATCACCGCCTGCGTGGGCAACTACCACTGCATCTGCGGCAACTGCAACACCTTTGAGCTGGCCCGGAAGATCGAGCCCATCATCTTCCCCAGCCATTACCATATCAAGATCAACATTGCCGGCTGCCCCAACGACTGCAACAAGGCCCACCTGTGCGACTTCGGCATCATCGGCGTGGCCCGGATGACCTACCACCCCGAGCGGTGCATCGCCTGCGGCGCCTGCGTCCGGGCCTGCGAGCACGGGGCCACCCGGGTGCTCTCCGCCAACAAGGCGGTGGGCAAGGTGGAAAAGGACCCCTGCTGCTGCGTGGGCTGCGGCGAGTGCGTGCGGGTGTGCCCCACCTCCGCCTGGACGAGGCAGGAGACCAAGTTCTACCGGGTGATCCTGGGCGGCCGCACCGGCCGTCAGACCCCCCGCACCGGCAAGATGTTCCTCAACTGGGCCACCGAGGACGTGATTCTGGGCGTACTGAAGAACTGGCAAAAATTCTCCGCCTGGGTGATGGACTACAAGCCCGAGTACCTCCACGGCGGCCACCTCATCGACCGGGCGGGGTACAAGAAGTTCAAGGAGATCATGCTGGAGGGGGTGGAGCTCAACCCCGAGTGTCTGGTGGCCGAGGACATCTTCTGGCACGAGACCGAGTACCGCTCCAACTTCAACGTCAAGCCCCTGTCCATGCACCACACCGCCGGACCCCGGGAGTAATAAAAAAACCTGTCTGCCGCGTCAGCGGCAGACAGGTTTTTTCTGTATTCAGGGCTTCAGGGCCTTGGTGACGGTCACCGCCAGGGCGCCGGGGCCGATGTGGCAGGCCACCGACAGGGAGAGGGGATCCATGTGGATGGGGTAGCCGGGGAACTCCTCCTCCAGCTCGGCCAGCCACTCCTGGGTGTTTTTCCGCTTGCCGGTGAAGGCGGCGGCGATGTGGAGCTCCTCCGGGCCGGACAGGCCGGCAAACTGGGTGTCCATGGTCTTGTGGATGGCGTCCAGCATGGTCTTTTTGGCCGCCTTCCAGCCTCTGGCCTTGGCGAAGGAGTCCAGCTTCTCCCCCTGGATCCGCAGCACCGGCTTCAGGCCCAGCACCGTGCCGATGGCCGCCGCCGCCGGGGTGCATCGGCCGCCCTTTTTCAGGTACTTCAGGGTGTCCACCGTGATGTAGATGTCCGACTCGAACTTGGTCTCCTCCAGGCTGCGCTTGATCTCCGCCGCCCCCACCCCGGCCTGGGCCAGGGCCTTGGCGTCCAGCACCGACTGCCGCTGAGTCACTGAGATGCGCTGGTTGTTCACCACGAACACCTTGTCCTCATAGTCCTGGGACAGCATCTCCGCCGTCTCCCAGGAGGAGCTCAGGCCGCTGGACATGGGGATGTACACCACCTGGTCGTGGTCCTTCAGCATCTGCTCCCACAGCTCGATGACGTCGCCGGGGGCGGGCTGGGTGGTCTTTACGTCGGCGTCCTCCGCCAGACGCTGGTAAAACTGCTCCTGGCTCAGGGTGATATCCTCCAGAAACAGCTCGTCATTGATGTAAAACGGCATGGGCAGCACATAGATGCCCAGCTCCCTGGCCTGGGCCTGGGTGATGCCGCTGTTGCTGTCGGTGGCAATGGCAATGGCGCTCATACATATCCCTCCATTTGACTTTTCTCCCGGACCGGGCCCCGGCCCATGACCTGGGCCAGCTTATCCGCCGCCCGGGTCAGGGCGGCCGCCTCGTCCTCCGTCAGGCAGGACAGGGCGTTTTCCATCAGGGTTCTGCGAAAGGCGGCGTAGCCCTCGCTGGCCTTCCGGCCCAGCTCGGTGGGCTGCAGCCGCACCACCCGCCGGTCCCGCTCGTCCCGGCGGCGGGTCAGGTATCCCTTTTTCTCCAGCAGCTTGGCCGCCGAGGTCAGCGTCCCCGCCGTCACCCGCCGGGCGGCCGCGATGGCGGTGGAGCGGTTGTCCAGCCCCCCGTCCACCGCCTGGCAGACGGTCTCCAGCAGCCGGGCCTCCTGGGGCGACAGGTCCGCCCCATGGAAAAAGGCCGCCTCCGCCCGCTGGAAGCGGTCGAACAAGTCGGTCAAAAACCGGTTGAGCGTCTCTCTGCCCTGTTCCACGGCGCTCCCTCCTTGATTTGCTGTTAAGCATTATACTCCCGCCATGTCAAATGTCAAGATAGTTTGATGGTCAAAGTTTTTCCACCCAACCGGGGGACAGGCTCATATCCGCCGCTCCCGCCGCATACATATGACTATCAAACTACAAAGGATGATGTGTTATGCGGCAAAAGATCCAATGGGGAAGGCTGCTGCGCCGGGCGGCGGCCCTGTTTCTGGCCACTCTGGCGGTGTGGGTGCTCCCGCTGTGCACCGGGGCGGGGGCGGCCTCCGCCCTGCGGGAGCTGGGGGAGAACCCCCAGTTCGTGGCGGCGGCCCTGCAGGCCGAGCTGGGCCTGCCGTCGGAGGAGGGGCCCCTGGCCGCCCTGGACGGCTGGGGGCGGCTGGCGGTGGGGCAGTCCCCGCTGCTGCTGGCCAACGGAGGGGGAGCGGGGGAGACCGGGCAGGAGGAGGAGGTCCTGGATCTGCCCGCCGGGCAGCCCGCCCGGGACCTGGACGACATCACCGCCCTGCCCGAGACCACCGCCGCCCCGTCGGACATTGTGGCCCAGACCCTGCTCCCCACCAGCCCGGAGGGGTACGACGTGGCGGGGGGCCTGTACCTCTACAACCGCACCAGCCTGGACGTGGATCTGGCGGCGGCCGCCGCCGCCACGGTGCCCATCACCCTGCCGGAGGAGGGACCCCAGATCCTCATTATCCACACCCACGGCTCGGAGGCCTACACCCCCGACGGCACCGATGTGTACACCCCCTCGGACAACAACACCCGCACCCTGGACACCAACTACAACATGGTGCGGGTAGGCACCGAGATGGAAAAGGTCTTTACCGAGATGGGCCTGGGGGTGGTACACGACACCACACTGTACGACTACCCCCAGTACAACGGGGCCTATGACCGCTCGGCCCAGGCGGTCAAGGCCTACCTGGAGCAGTACCCCACTATCCGCATTGTGCTGGACGTCCATCGGGACGCCCTCATCGGGGAGGACGGCACGGTGTACAAGGCGGTGACCACCGTGGACGGCACCTCCACCGCCCAGGTGATGCTGGTGCTGGGGTCCAGCGAGGGGGGCGAGCACCCCAACTGGATGGAAAACCTCACCCTGGCCTGCAAGATCCAGAACGGCATGAACACCCTGTATCCCACCCTGGCCCGGCCCATGACCATGCGCTCCTCCCGGTACAACCAGCAGCTTTGCTCCGGCTCCCTGCTGGTGGAGGTGGGCACCCACGGCAACACCCTCCAGGAGGCCCTGGCGGGGGCCCGGCTCTTCGCCCGGGCCGCCGGGCAGGTGCTGCTGGGGCTGGAGGAATAAAAACGGGGGCCCGCGGAACTGTGTTCCGCGGGCCCCCGTTTTCTTTTACTTCAGGATCAGCTCCACCGGGCAGTGGTCGCTGCCGGTGACGTCGGACCGGATCACCTGGTCCTCCACCCGGGGCAGCAGCCGGTCGGACAGGATAAAGTAGTCGATGCGCCACCCGGCGTTGTTCTTCCGGGCGTTGAACCGGTAACTCCACCAGGTATAGGCCCCCTCCTTGTCGGGGTAGAGGGAGCGGAAGCTGTCGGCAAAGCCGCTGGACAGCAGCTCGGTCATCTTGCCCCGCTCCTGATCGGAGAAGCCGGCGTTGCCCCGGTTGCTCTTGGGGTTTTTCAGGTCGATCTCCTCATGGGCCACGTTCAGGTCCCCGCACAGCACCACCGGCTTTTTTTCATCCAGCGCCATGAGGTAGGCCCGGAAGTCGTCCTCCCACTTCATCCGGTAGTCGATGCGGGCCAGCTCGTTCTGGGCGTTGGGGGTGTAGCAGCACACCAGGAAAAAGTCCTCATACTCCACGGTGATCACCCGGCCCTCGGTGTCGTGCTCCGGGATGCCGATGCCGCAGGTCACGCTCAGGGGCTTGATGCGGGTGAACACCGCCGTGCCCGAATAGCCCTTCTTCTCAGCGCTGTTCCAGTAGAGCTCGTAGCCGGGCAGCTCCAGCTCGATCTGATGGGGCTGGAGCTTGGTCTCCTGCAGGCACACCACATCGGCGTCCACACTGTGGAAAAAGTCCAGAAAGCCCTTGTTCAGACAGGCCCGCAGGCCGTTGACGTTCCAGGTTACCAATTTCATGGGTTGTTTCTCTCCAGTTCCAGCAAAAATTGTTTCAGCTCCAGCCCCCCGGCGTAGCCGGTGAGGGAGCCGTCCGCCCCCACCACCCGGTGGCAGGGCAGGAAAATGGGCAGGGGGTTTCTGCCGTTGGCCTGGCCCACCGCCTGAAAGCCCTTCGGCCGGTCCACCCGCCGGGCCAGCTCCTTGTAGCTGATCACCGTCCCGTAGGGGATTTCCGTCAGGGCGCTCCACACCCGCCGCTGAAAGGGGGTGCCCTGGGGGGCCAGGGGCAGATCGAACACCCGCCGCTTTCCCTGGAAATACTCCAGCAGCTGGGCCCGGCCCCGGGCCAGCAGCGGCGTCTCCGCTCCCGCCGCCTCCACGGGCCGGCAGGGGAGGTACAGGGCGGTGAGACACTCCCCCTCGCACTCCAGGGCCATGGGCCCCACGAGGGTGTCAAACAGAACCCGATCCATGGCCTCAGTACCGCCGCACCACGGCGGTGACCTTGCCCAGGATGGTGCAGCCGTCCCCGTCGATGGGCTCATAGTCCGGGTTCTCCGGCATGAGCCAGGTGTGGCCGTCCTTCCGGCGGAGGGTCTTTACTGTGGCCTCGTCCTCAAAGAGGGCCACCACAATCTCCCCGCTGTGGGCGTCGGGCTGCTGGTGGACCACCACCAGGTCCCCGGGCAGGATACCGGCGTACTTCATGGATTCCCCCCGCACCTCCAGGGCGAAGTACTCCCCCTCCCGGCCGCCGGTCTCGAAGGTCAGGTAGTCCTCAATACACTCCTGGGCCAGGATGGGGGCGCCGGCGGCCACCTTGCCTACCACCGGGATCTTGTCCTGGGGAGGCTCCGGCTGGGCGGGGGCGCTGTGGGCGCCGCTCACCGTAATGGCCCGGGTCTTGCCCTCGGCCTTGGTGATCAGCCCCGCGGTCTCCAGCCCCTTCAGGTGAAAGTGGACGGTGGAGGGGGACTTCAGCCCCACGTGCTCCCCGATCTCCCGGACCGAGGGGGGATACCCATGCTCCTGGGAGAAGGAGACGATATAGTCATAGATCTGCTGCTGCTTGGGGGTAAGCGCCTTCATGGCAGACCCTCCTTTGTTGTAATCATCCAGCCTGAGTATACCATATCCCGCCCCAATGCGCAAACATTTGTTCTAAGTTTCCACAAAAAGTCCCGCTCCGCGGCACACGGAGCGGGACTTTTCCACTTATTCCTCCAGATAGAGGAGTACTTCCACGGTAAACAGGGTTTCGGCCCTGTGGATGCGCATTTGACCGTGGTACTTATCCACCGTTCTCTGCACAATGCCCAGCCCCAGACCGTGTTCGCCGCCCTCCTTCCGGGTGCGGTAGCCCGCCCCGTCGGTGAGCACCAGGCCGTCATAGGAGTTGACCACCCGCAGAAAGAGCAGGCCCCGGTCGGCCCGCAGGGTGAGGGAGAGGAATTTGTCCTCACACCGGGCCAGGGCCTCCGCCGCGTTGTCCATCAGGTTGCCCAGAATCACGTTCAGGTCGAACAGCTCCGCCTTCAGCCCCTCCGGCAGTCTGACCTCCACCTCCAGCCGGGCTCCGGCCCGGCGGGCCTGATCCAGCTTGTAGTTGAGGATGCTGTCAATGTCCGGGTTGCCGGTGCGGACAAGGCCGGGGCTGGCCAGCTGCTCCGAAAAGGTGTTCAGATACCCCTCCAGCTCCGCCGTCCGGCCCTGGGCGGCACAGGTCCGCAGCATGGTCAGGCGGTCTTTCATCTCCTGCCGCAGCTCTCCCATCCGGCGCTCCCGCTGGCCCAGCAGGGCCCATTCCGCCTGATAGGCCCGGTTCTGCTCGGCCAGCAGCTCCTGCTGGTAGTAGGCGGCGCTGTAGGCCTCCATCCGGTCCAGCACGTAAAAGACCAGCAGATCCACCAGCAGCAGGATGGCTGCCACCGACAGGAATACCGAGCCGTCCACGCCGGCCGTCCATTTGCTCAGCAGCAGCATGACCCCGATGGTACCCCCGGGAATGGCCACAACGCTGATCCAGTACAGCCGGGAGGCCTGGGGGATGTCCCTGGCCCTCCATTTGCGCTCCACGGTGAGGGACAGGAAAAAGATCATCAGGCGGGACATGGGGGTGCCCAGGAGGATGATCTCCTCCTTCGATATCCGGCAGAGAAGCAGCAGGCCGTACACAGCGGTCTCGCTGAGCATGAGCAGGGCGCTCACCCCCAGGGTGCAGGCCAGCTTATAGAAGCTCCAGCCCGGATAGAGGAAAAAGGAGAGGGCCAGCAGGGCGGCCAGGGTGGTCAGAATATTGACCATGGGGATCCCCAGCAGGATATTGCTGAGGCTCGAGAGCAGCCAGACCACGCCGTAGACCAGATATTCCACCCGCCGGTCCACCTTGCTCCGGTCGCAGAACAGGCCCAGCATCCGGTAGATGGAGTTGAGCAGCATCAGATCACAGCAGAGATGCACCACAAATGAGAGTATATCCGGCATGGACCCTCCCTTTCGTCCAAAGGTCTCAGTCGTCACTGAGATAGTAAGGCTTCATCAGGCTGGGCTGCTCGGTGGAGTCCTTCTGCCCGTTGCTGCGCAGGGTATGCTCCATCGGACGGCCCCGGTCCCGGCCGCCCCGCCGGTTTTTCTGCCGCCCGGCGGCCTTGGGCGCCGGAGCGGGAGCGGGGGCGGGCTGGGCCTGGGCGGCGGGTTTCTTCTTTTTCCGCTGCCGCTTCTTGTGCTCCTCCCGCACCGGGGGCTCCGCCGCCGGCCGGGTGGCCGGCCGCCGGGGAGCCAGCAGCCGGGCGGTGGCGTCCATGATCACGTCGCTGGCCAGGGGGTCCGGCTTGCGAAAATCGCCAAAGGCCGGCTCGGGGGCGGCGGGACGGGCGGGCGCGGTGGCGGTGAGGGCCTGCTCCAGGGTCTTGCTGTTGCGTCGGCCTCGATTCCGCTTCTTTTTGAGGGGCGGAGCATCCCCCTCGGAGAGCGGAGGGGGGCATCCGGGGGGAACTGGTTCCCGCCCGGAAGGCGCGGCTTTGGAGCGAAGCGACTGACTTTCCGCAGAAAGTCTCCGCGCCTTACGCTCCTTGGCGGCGGCACGGGCCTCCGCGTCCTCCGGATTCTCCGTCCGGCCCTTCTTGTCCTTGGGGGCGGGCTCCAGCACCTGCATGGGCCAGGGGTGGTCCTCCACCACCGGAATGGCCTTCCCCAGCAGCTTCTGGATGGCCTTCAGCTCGTCCTGCTCGTTGATGTCGCAGAAGGACACGGCGGTGCCCCCCCGGCCCGCCCGTCCGGTGCGGCCGATGCGGTGGACGTAGGTTTCGGGCACGTCGGGCAGGTTGTAGTTGAACACGTGGGAGAGCTCCTCAATGTCCAGGCCCCGGGCGGCGATATCAGTGGCCACCAGCACCTTCACCGCCCCGCTCTTGAAGTCGGCCAGGGCCTGCTGCCGGGCGGTCTGGCTCTTGTTGCCGTGGATGGCGGCGGCGGAGATGCCCGCCTTGGTCAGGTCCCCGGCCACCTTGTTGGCTCCGTGCTTAGTGCGGGTGAACACCAGGGCGTTTTTCACCCCGGCCTCTCCCACCAGCTGGGCCAGCAGCTTGGTCTTGTTCCCCCGGTCCACGTAGTAGAGCTTCTGGTCGATCACCTCCACCGGGGAGGAGACCGGGTCCACCGCCACCTTCACCGGGTTCACCAGCAGGGAGTCCACCAGGCTGCGCACCTCCGGGGGCATGGTGGCGGAGAAGAAGAGGGTCTGCTTCTGCTTGGGCAGCCAGCCCAGGATCCGGCGCACGTCGTGGATAAATCCCATGTCCAGCATCCGGTCGGCCTCGTCCAGCACGAAGATCTCCAGCCGGGACAGGTCCACAAACTTCTGGTTGTACAGATCCCCCAGCCGGCCGGGGGTGGCCACCAGCACGTCCACCCCCTTTTTCAGCTGCTCCACCTGGGGATTCTGCCCCACGCCGCCGAAGATCACGGCGGAGCGGAGGGGGAGATATCTGCCGTAGGCCACAAAGCTCTCCTGGATCTGGAGGGCCAGCTCCCGGGTGGGGGTGAGGATCAGGGCCCGGATGGGCCGGCCCTTCTGGGGGGCGGCCTCCAGCCGCTGGAGGATGGGGGCGGCAAAGGCGCAGGTCTTGCCGGTGCCGGTCTGGGCGCAGCCCAGCACGTCCCGGCCCGCCAGAGCGGGGGGGATGGCCTTTTCCTGAATGGGGGAGGGGCGCTCATACCCCTGTTCGGCCAGCGCCCGGAGAATGGGGGCGCTCAGGCCCAGTTCCTGGAATGTCATGCGGTTCGTTCCTTTCGTGCTCTGCCCCTTCCGCGCCGGGGGCAAACAGAAAAATTACCTGCCGCGCGGTGGCAGGAGGAAAAACGTGACGAAGCCCGCCGGGAAACCCGGCGGGCAGGGTGCACGGTTTCATACAATCAAAACCTAGTATACCACAGATTTTAAAAATTACAAGCGGCCAGCACCGCCGCCACCGTCTCTTCCAGCCCGGCGCCGGGCCGGACCTCCACCGTGGCGCCGGCATACCGGCGGTACAGGGGCTCCCGCTGGGCGAACACATGGGCCAGGGTCTGGCCGGGGGCCATGGCGATGCCCCGGGTGGTGATGTTGTCCACCCGCCGCTCCAGCTCGGCCAGGGGCACGTGGAGGTAGACCACCGCTCCCAGCGCCTGCAGCCGGGCCATGCCGCCGGGGCGGCACACCACGCTGCCGCCGGGGGCGATCACCGCCCGGGTGCAGTCCAGGGCCTTGACGGCCTCCTCCTCCGCGTCCAGAAAGGCCTCCACCCCCCGCTGGTCCAGAATGTCCTGCAGCAGGGCACCCTCCCGCTGCTGGAGCACCAGGTCGGTGTCGATAAACTGATAGCCCAGGGCCTTGGCCAGCAGCACCCCCACGGTGCTCTTGCCCGAGCCGGGCATGCCAATCAGGGTCACATTATTTCCCAAAGCGCGTTTCTCCTCTCTCTCTGCCCTAGCGGAAGGCCTGTATCAGATCGCAGATGGCCTCGATGGCCTGTCCCAACACGCTCTCCACACGCCGGGAGTCCCCCTTCTTTTTCACCGTTCCGCCGCCGGAGGCGGGCCGGGGGGCGGCCCTCCGGACGGTCTGGCCGCCGGAGCCCGGCCGCTGGAACCGGGAGAGCATCTCCTCCTCCAGCCGGGTGGCGCCGCTGTCCGGCGGGGGATTGAAGCTGCCGCAGCGGGGACAGAAATCGTCCACATCATAGTCGTACTTTTTGCCGCAGTCGGCACAGCGAATGTTCCGCATCTGACCACGCTCCCTCCGCCACTGTCTGTATGCCATTCACCATCAGTATACCAGAGCGCCGCCCCTCCGGCAAGCAAAAACGGTCCGCTCCCCGAAGGGAACGGACCGTTTTCCACAGTCTTTCTTATGACCGGTGCTCGCCCCGGCTGTAGGCCACCACCGTGCGGCGGTTGGGCTCGGTGCCGATGGAGTAGGTGGTCACGTCGGGGGTATCCTGGAGGGCGGTGTGGATCACGTGCCGCTCATAGGCGTTCATGGGCTCCAGGGTGACGTTGCGGCGGTAGCGCACCACCTTGCCCGCCACCTTGTGGGCCAGCCGGACCAGGGACTCCTCCCGCTTGGCCCGGTAGCCCTCGGCGTCCACGTGGATGCGCACCCGCTTGGACTGGCCGTGATTGACGGCGTAGCCGGTGAGCTGCTGGATGGCGTCCAGGGTCTCTCCCCGGCGGCCGATGAGGCCGCCCAGGTCCTGGCCCACCAGCTCCACCTGGTAGGTGCCGTTTTCGTCCACTTTGATCTCCGGTCTGGCCTGGGCACCCATGTGCTCCAGCAGGCCGGTGAGGAAACCCTCGATGGCCGCCGTCCGGTCTTCCACATGGGCGGGGGCGGATGTGGAAACAGGCTCCGCCTTTTTGGGGGCGGGCTGGCGGACGGGGGCAGGTTCGGCGGGCTTTTCCACAGGGGGCTGCTCCACGGTGGAAACAACCGCCTCCGGCTCCTCGTCGGGGGCCTCATAGCTCACCTTTACCTTGGCCGGGCAGCTTCCGATGCCCAAAAATCCGGACTTGGCCCGCTCCAGAATCTCCACGGATACCTCGTCCCGATCCATGCCCAGCTGCCGCAGGGCGGCCTCAATGGCCGCCTCCTCGCTTTTGCCGGTGCTCTCGATCCATTTCAGCATAGTGGGTATCTCTCCTTATGGGTCACGGCAAAGCCGTTATTCCTTTGTCTCCTCCTCAGAGGACTGGCTCTGGGCGGGTTTCTCCAGGGAGACCGGCTCGCGCTCCACGGCGGGCTCCTCCCCGGCATGCTCGGTCAGCTCCGGCGCCTCATTCCCGGTGCGGGGAGGGAAGATGGGCTCCTCTCCGGGGTAGGGCGTGGGGCCGTTCTCGCTGTAGCGGTAGGGGTCGTAGGCCCGGCCGCGGGCGTACTGGCGCATCCCCACCCGGCTCATTTCCTTCACCGAGCCGGGGATTTTGTCCTCGTCCGCGTCCTTCTTTTCGGCCTTTTTCTTCTTGCCCTTGTTCTTCTTCTCCTCTTCAATGCGGCGGGCCCGCTCCTCGGCGGCCCGGCGGCGCTGCTCCTTCTCCTCTTCCTTCTCCAGCCGCTCCCGCTCGGCCTGCATGGCCGCCGCCTTCTCATAGTCCTTCTTCAGCAGCTTGCCACAGATAAACTCCTGCAGCATGGAAAACAGGCTGTTGGCAATCCAGTAGACGCACAGGGCCGCCGGCATGGAAAAGCCGATCCACAGCGAGATGAGGGGGGAGACGATCATCATGGACTTCATGGTGGAGTTGGTCTGGCTGCTCTGCTGGTTCACCGCGTTGGTGCGCATGGACACCAGGGAGAACAGCACGCTGAGGCCGGCGGAGATCACCGGCAGCAGGAACAGGGCAAAGCCGCCCTCCTCCACCTCCCAGAACTTGAGCTGGGGAATCTGGGACAGGTCCACAAGGCCGAGAAAATCAAAGTTGATGGCAAAAATCTGGCTGCCGGCCTCGCCCACGGCGGCCTTGACGGCCTCCAGGTTTTCCGGGGTAATGAGGGATGCCAGATAGAGCTGGTTGTAGCCGGTGTTGGAAAAGGCCTCTCCCACTTCCTTCACCCAGCCCAGGTCTACCGCCACAGTGTTCCAGTTCACCGTCTGGGCGATGGTATTGAGCACACCGGCGTCGTTAATCCCCATCATGTAGTGGATGGGCTCCCGGATGATGGGGTAGAGGACCATCAGGATAATCAGGGGGATGAAGGACCACAGACACCCCCCCATGGGGTTGACGTTTTCCTTGGCGTAGAGCTTCTGAACCTCCTGGTTGTAGCGCTCCCTGTCCTTGCCGTACTGCTTTTGCAGCTTCTGCATCTGGCCCTGGAGCATGTTCATCTGGATCATGCTGCGCTTGCCCTTCAGGGACAGGGGAAAAAGCACCACCTTGACCACCAGCGCGAACAGGATCAGCGCCAGGCCATAGCTGCCGCAGAAATTATAGAGAATCTCCAGCAGCCATGAAAAAGGGGTTAGGATAATATCCATTTGCGCGCCTCCAAATCGGGTTTTCTGTCCCCTCAGGGGACGGGGTCGTACTCGATGGTCTTCTGCCTATGGAAGGGCTGGCACTTCAGCAGACGGCGCAGGGCCAGAAAGCCCCCCCTGAGGGCCCCGTATTTCTCCACCGCCTCCAGGGCATAGGCCGAGCAGGTGGGGATAAACCGGCAGCAGGGGGGACGGGTGGGAGAGATATACTTGCGGTAAAACCGGATGGCGGCCAGAAGCAGTCTTTTCACCGTCCGCCCGCCTCCTTTTTCAGCAGGCCCAGCTTGTCCGACAGGGCAAGCAGGCTGCGCTCCAGCTCCCGGTAGCGGCTGTGGCCCGCCTTCACCCGGGCCACCACCACAATGTCGTAGCCGGGGACAAAGCGGGCCTCGTTGACCCGGTAGGCCTCCCGGATGCGGCGGCGGGTGCGGTTGCGGGCCACCGCCTTGCCCAGCTTGACCCCAACGGTGAGGCCCAGCCGGCTGCGGCTGCCGCCGTTTTTCCGGCAGTAGACCGCCAGGCGGCCGTCCACCGCGCTTTTGCCCTTGCTGTACAGCCGGCGGAACAGATGATTCTGTTTCAGGGAGATGGTATGCTTCACGTTCCCGCTCCGTTTCTGCGTATACTGCGCAGGGGCGGTGGGAAAGCTCCCCCGCCCCTCAAAAAGCCCTTATTCCATTTGCGGAAGCATCAGTGGGTCAGACGGGCGCGGCCTTTCGCGCGGCGGCGCGCCAGAACCTTGCGGCCGTTGGCGGTGCGCATACGCTTACGGAACCCGTGCTCCTTGGAGCGCTGGCGCTTCTTGGGCTGATAGGTACGGACCATGTGGGGACACCTCCTGTACAAAAATCGACGGGTCGCCCCGCCTCCACAACAGCCTTCCGGCTGCGGTTGACAAAGAAAATTGCTTTACACCATGTTAATTTCACGATGCACATGGTATTATACCTATTTCAAAATCCCCTGTCAACTGGTTTTTTTGTAATCTTTTTTGATTTTTGCCCTCTTCCACACCCCTCCGGAACCCCCCGGAAAAAGGAATTCTTTTTTATTATAGTATCCGTTGCGTGAAGGGTAATTTTTTGATATAATTAGTTGGATACGATATTTTCTGAAAGAGGTGGTCTTTTCGTGAATTTACCGGCCGATCTCTGGGCCAAGGTGCTCTCCCTGATGGAGGGGGAGATGACCGCCACCACCATCAACACCTGGTTTGACGACGCGGTGGCGGTCTCTCTGGACGCCAACCGGTTTGTGCTTTACACACCGTCCAACTTCAAGCGGGACATTATCCAGTCCCGCTATGTGCCCGTGATCCAGAAGGCGCTCTACGAGCTGTTCTCCGCCGAGTTTGAGGTGGTGGTGCTGGGCGAGGGGGAGCTGGAGGGCTACGGCAAACCCGCCGACGCGGAGGACGTGTTCTTCCCCGGCACCGAGGAGTACACCTTCGAGCGGTTCGTGGTGGGCTCCTCCAACAAGTTCGCCCACGCCGCCGCCCTGGCGGTGGCCGAGCAGCCCGCCCAGACCTACAACCCCCTGTTCATCTACGGGGAGTCCGGGCTGGGCAAGACCCACCTGCTCTACGCCATCGCCCACAAAATCCACAAGAATCATCCGGAGTTCCGCATTGTGTACATCAAGGGGGACTCCTTCACCAACGAGCTCATCCAGGCCATCCGGGAGGGCCGCAACCAGGAGTTCCGGGAGAAATACCGCTACGCCGACGTGTTCCTCATGGACGACGTGCAGTTTATCGCCGGCAAGGAGAGCTCCCAGGAGGAGATGTTCCACACCTTCAACTCCCTGTATGAGGCCGGGCGGCAGATCGTGTTCACCGCCGACCGCCCCCCCAAGGAGATGCTGCGTCTGGACGACCGGCTGCGCACCCGGTTCGAGTGGGGCCTGCCCGTGGACATCCAGCCCCCGGACTACGAGACCCGGGTCGCCATCATCAAAAACAAGGCCATCCGCCGGGGCATGAACCTGCCCGACCCGGTGCTCCAGTATATCGCCGAGAACATCACCTCCAACGTGCGGCAGATCGAGGGCACCGTCAACAAGATCCTGGCCTTCCAGGAGCTGATGGGGGAGAGCGTGGACGTGGACACCGTCACCCGGGCGGTGCGGGACATGTTCAAGGACAAGGCGGAATTTTTGCCCTCCCCCGACGTGATCATCGACGAGGTGAGCAAGTTCTACAACATCGACGCCAGCGCCCTCCGGGGCCAGAGCCGCACCAAGGACACCGCCCTAGCCCGGCAGATCGCCATGTACCAGATCCGCCGGATGACCAACCTGTCCCTGAAGGAGATCGGCAAGGAGTTCGAGGGCCGGGACCACGCCACCGTCATGCACTCCATCGACCGCATCGAAAAGCTGACCAAGCAGTCCCCCGAAATCGCCGAGGTCATCAAAGATATCAACGCCAATATCAACGCCCGGTACGAATAACCCAACTTTTCCACCTTTCCACATGATTTTGTGGAGATGTGGAAAGGGATATGTGGAAAAACCGCCCTTCCTTTCCCGCCCTGTGGAAACCAAAAAAATCCGTCCACAACCCCTGTGGAAACGCTTTCCCTAGGGCCTCAGGGAGTTACGCCACTTTTCCACATTTTTTTCCCCTACGGCGTACTATTACGACATTTTCCTCTCCTCTTCCGGAGGGGAACGCAGGAAACGGAGGATACGCGCTATGAAATTCACCTGTGAGAAGGCACTGTTGCAGGCAGCCATCTCCACCACCTCAAGAGCTGTGTCTCCAAAGAGCTCCATTCCCGCTCTGGAAGGGATCCTGGTGGAAGCGGGCAATGAACTGCGGCTTACCGGCTACAATCTGGAGACCGGTATCCGCACCACCGTACCCGCCGACATCCAGGAAGAGGGTACCCTGGTATTGGGAGCAAGGCTGTTTGGAGAGATTATCCGCAAACTGCCCGACGACATGGTATCCTTCCAGGCGGAAAATTATAAGGTCAAAATCAAATGCGGCATGAGCGAATTCAATATCCTGGGCACCGACCCGGAGGAATTCCCCGAGCTGCCCACCGTAGAATACCAGAATTCCCTGATTTTACCGCAAAGCAAGCTAAAATCCATGATCTCCCAGACCATTTTTGCCGTCAGCGACAACGAGAGCCGCCCGATCCACACCGGCTCCCTGTTTGAAGTGGACGACAGCGGCCTGACGGTGGTGTCAGTGGACGGCTACCGGCTGGCCCTGCGGCATGAGGCCATAGAGAAAAAGGAAGGAGCACCAGAATTTTCCTTTGTCGTGCCCGGCGCCGCCCTGTCCGAGGTGGAAAAGATCTGCTCCGATGTGGACGAGCCCGCCTCGGTGACCCAGGGCGCCCGCCATGTGATGTTCAAAGTGGGGGACACCATGCTGGTCTCCCGCCGGCTGGAAGGGGAATTTCTGGCCTACCGCCAGGCCATCCCCCGGAACAACACCATCATTGTGGAGGGGGAGACCCGCACCCTGCTGTCCTCCATCGACCGGGTGAGCCTCATCATCAGCGACAAGCTGAAATCCCCCCTGCGGTGCGTGTTTGACAACGGAGTGTTGAAAATTTCCACCAAAACCGCTATCGGCGACGCCTACGACCAGTGCCCCATCCAGGGCGACGGAGAGGGGCTGGAGATCGGCTTCAACAACAAATATCTGATGGACGCCCTGAAGGCCGCCCCCGCCGACCGGGTGCGGCTGGAGCTCACCACCGGGGTGTCCCCCTGCGTGATCCTGCCCACCGAGGGGGAGGAGAAGTTCCTGTATATGGTGCTCCCCGTCCGCCTGCGGGCCGGGGAATGACGGAAAGGAAGAAAAAACGCCGTGGAACTGCATCCCTACCTGCACAAAGTGCAGTTTTATGAGACCGACGGCATGAGCATCGTCCACCATGGAAATCATATCCTTTGGATGGAGGAGGCCCGCTCCGACTTTCTGGACCAGCTGGGCTGGGGCTATGAAAAAGCGGTGGAGGCGGGCATCGACTTCGCCGTGTACAGCGTGTCCTGCGCCTACAAATCCATGACCCGGTACGGGGAGACGGTGGCCATTACCGTAACGGTGAACAAGCTCCAGCTGACCAAGCTGGAGCTGGGCTACCGGATAGTGGACTCGGTCACCGGACAGCTGCGGGCGGAGGGTACCAGCGTCCATTTCTTCTACGACCGGGCCAAGGGCAGGCCGGTAAGCCTGAAAAAAGCCCTGCCGGAGGTCTATACCCTGCTGGAAGCCTTTGTGGAAACGTGAGGAGAAAACCGGATGGAAACAAGACAGGTCAAGATCAATACGGAATATATCAAGCTGGAGGCCCTGCTGAAATATGAGGGGCTGGCCGAGACCGGCGGGGACGCCAAGGAGTGCATCCAGGCCGGAGAGGTGACGGTAAACGGGGAGACCTGCACCATGCGGGGCAAAAAGCTGCGCCCCGGAGACCGGGCCGCCCTGGACGGGGTGGAGCTGGAGGTCGTATGATCCTCCGCTCCCTCACCCTGGACTTTTTCCGCAACTACCCCCATTTTGAGGGAACGTTCTCCCCCGGCGTCAACGTCATCTGGGGGGAAAACGCCCAGGGGAAAACCAATCTGCTGGAGGCCATGGCCTATCTGTCCACCGCCTCCTCCCACCGGGCCAGGTACGATAAGGAGCTCATTCAGTTCGGGGTGGACCACGCCTTCGTCAAGGGGGAGGTGGAGACCCGGGACCGCACCTTCACCCTGGAGGCCCGGCTGAGCCGGGGGGCCCGGCGGCAGCTGCTGTCCAACGGCGTCAAGCTGAAAACCGCCGGGGAGCTGGCGGGAGTGCTGAACACGGTGCTCTTCTGCCCGGAGGACCTGTGGCTCATCCGGGAGGGTGCGGCGGTGCGCCGGCGGTTTCTGGATACCTGCATCTGCCAGCTGCGGCCCCGGTACGCCGAGACCCTGGCGGAGTACCGCCGGCTGTACGAGCACAAGACCCGGATCCTGCGGGACTGGGGGGAGCACCCCTCTCTGCTGGACACCCTGGACGAGTTCAATCTGCGCATGGCCCAGACCGGGGCCCTCATCATCCACTACCGGGCCCACTTCATCCGGCGGCTGGGGGAGGCCACCCCCGTCATCCACCGGGACTTTTCCGGCGGCCGGGAGGAGCTGGAGCTGGGGTACGAGACGGTGAGCACCGTTACCGACCCCCTGGCCCAGCCCCGGGCCATTCTTGAGGAGCTGCTGGCCCACCAGCAGTCCCACCGGCGGGCGGAGCTGGAGGCCCGCCAGTGCCTGTCCGGCCCCCACAAGGACGATCTGGTGGTGCTGCTGGACGGGCTGCGGGCCAGGCAGTTCGCCTCCCAGGGCCAGACCCGGACGGCGGCCCTGTCCCTGAAGCTGGCCTCCCGGGAGATCTTCTTCCAGGAGACCGGGGAGTGGCCGGTGCTGCTGCTGGACGACGTGCTCTCCGAGCTGGACGGAAAGCGGCAGGAATATGTACTCAAACGTATCACAAACGGCCAGGTTTTCATTACCTGCTGTGAAGAAATGGAGCTCAGCCGTCTGGGAGATGCCCGCACCTTCCACATCCGGGGCGGGGCGTTGGTGGAATAAGGAGAGCATATGCCCATTATTGTCGGCGTTTTTTGTCTATTGCCCCTGCTGCTGGGGCTGGCGGCGGAATATCTGGTCTGCCGGTTTCTGAGGCGGAAGCTGTGGCGGCTCCTGCCCCCCGCCGTGGTTCTGGCCCTCACCGCCCTGGTGGCGGCGGGACGGCTCAACGTGTGGGAATCCAGCCAGTCCCCGGTGACCCAGCTTCTGTTTGTCCCCGGCCTGCCCGCCCTGTGCGCCCTCATAGGTACGCTCCTGGGCTGGCGGCTGTGGAAACGGCTGTGGGGTCCCCGGGTGATCTGGGAGCACAAAAGGGGGGAGTGAGGGATGTATCTGCATCTGGGCCAGAGCGTGGTGGTCCCCTTCCGGGATGTGGTAGGGGTATTTGACCTGGACAACGCCAGCTCCTCCCACCTGACCCGGGCCTTTCTGGAGCGGGCGGAGAAGGAGGGACGGGTGGTGAACGTGTCCGACGACCTGCCCCGGTCCTTCGTGCTGTGCGCCCCGGACAAGGGGGGCGGCACGGTGTACCTGTCCCAGCTGTCCGCCGCCACCCTGCTGCGGCGGGCGGAGAGCAACAGTTTTGAATAATGCCAAGACGGGCCGCCGGCGGCGGCCCCTACAGCGGTTGTAGGGGCGGCCCCTGGCTGCCCGGAAATCCCAATGGAGGTTTTCAAATGTCTGAAGAATTGAACAGCACCACCCAGGTGGAACACGAATACGGCGGCTCTGAGATCCAGGTTCTGGAGGGGCTGGAGGCGGTGCGCAAGCGCCCGGGCATGTATATCGGCTCCACCAGCGAGTCCGGTCTCCACCATCTGGTGTACGAAATTGTGGATAACTCCATCGACGAGGCCCTGGCGGGCTACTGCGACGAGATCACCGTGGCCATTGGCGAGGGGGATATCATCACCGTTATCGACAACGGCCGGGGTATCCCGGTGGATATCCAGCCCCAGACCGGCCTGCCCGCCCTGGAGGTGGTGTTCACCATCCTCCACGCCGGCGGCAAGTTCGGCGGCGGCGGCTACAAGGTGTCCGGCGGCCTCCACGGCGTGGGCGCCAGCGTGGTCAACGCCCTCAGCGAGTGGCTGGAGGTGCGGGTCCACAAGGAGGGCAAGATCTACGAGATGAAGTTCTCCCGGGGCAAGGTCACCCAGCCCATGCAGGTGGTGGGGGACACCGACCGCCACGGCACCGAGGTGGTGTTCAAGCCGGATCCGGAGATGTTCGAGGTCACCGAGTACAATTACGACACCCTCCACACCCGCATGCGGGAGGAGGCCTTCCTCAACGCCGGGCTGCGCATCCACACCATCGACAACCGCCCCGGCAAGGAGCAGCAGGACACCATGCACTACGCCGGCGGCATTCGGGAGTTTGTGTCCTTCCTCAACCGCTCCAAGGACGTGCTCCACTCCGAGGTGGTGTACATGGCCGGGAGCAAGGACGACTCCATGGCGGAGGTGGCCTTCCAGTACAACGACGGCTACAACGAGACCATTGTCTCCTTCGCCAACAACGTCCACACCCCCGAGGGCGGCATGCACGAGGAGGGGTTCAAGCGGGCGCTGACCACCGTACTCAATAACTACGGCAAAAAGATGAAGCTGCTCAAGGACGAGGACAAGGTCTCCGGCGAGGACTGCCGGGAGGGCATTGCCTGCGTCATCTCCGTCAAGCTCACCGAGGCCCAGTTCGAGGGCCAGACCAAGGCCAAGCTGGGCAACAGCGAGATCCGCACCCTGGTCAATAGTATTGTCACCGAAAAGCTCTCGGAATACCTGGAAGAAAATCCGGCGGTGGGCAAGGCCATTCTGGAAAAGGCCCTGATGGCCAACCGGGCCCGGGAGGCCGCCCGGAAGGCCAGGGAGTCCATCCGGAGAAAGACCGCCCTGGGCGGCGCCGCCATGCCCGACAAGCTGCGGGACTGCAACGAGGTCAACCCCGAGCTCACCGAGCTGTATATCGTCGAGGGCGACTCCGCCGGCGGCTCCGCCACCCAGGGGCGGGACTCCCGGTTCCAGGCCATCCTCCCCCTGTGGGGCAAGATGCTCAACGTGGAGAAGGCCCGGGCCGACAAGGTCTACGGCAACGACAAGCTCCAGCCCGTGATCACCGCCCTGGGCGCCGGCATCGGGGACGAGTTCGACCTGTCCAAGCTGCGCTACCACAAGGTCATCATCATGGCCGATGCCGATGTGGACGGCTCCCACATCCGCACCCTGCTGCTCACCTTCTTCTTCCGGTTCATGCGGCCCCTCATCGAGCACGGCTACGTCTACGCTGCCGTGCCCCCCCTGTACAAGCTGACCCGTGGCAAGACCACACGGGTGGCCTTCTCCGACGAGGAGCGGGACCAGGTATCCGCCGAGCTGCGGGGGGATAACCCCAACGCCAAGGTGGACATCAACCGATACAAGGGTCTGGGCGAGATGGACGCCCACGAGCTGTGGGAGACCACCATGGACCCGGAAAAGCGCACCCTGCGCCGCATCGAGCTGGACGACGCCGTGGCGGCCGACCAGACCTTCACCGTCCTCATGGGCGAGAAGGTGGAGCCCCGGAAGGAATTCATTGAGAAAAACGCCAAGTACGCGGTGAATCTGGACTACTGAGCAACCATTCTATGACCAAGAAATGTGAGGCAACAGCATGAGCAAAAAGCCACAATATGACCCGGAGGAGATCCGGTATCCGGACCAGACCATCGTCACCTCGCCCCTGGTGCATGAGATGGAGCAGTCCTATATCGAGTACGCCATGAGCGTCATCAAAGGCCGGGCCCTGCCCGATGTGCGGGACGGCCTGAAGCCGGTCCACCGCCGGATCCTCTACGCCCTGTATGAGGACAACCTGACGGCGGACAAGCCCTTCAAGAAGTCGGCCACCTGCGTGGGCGACGTGCTGGGCCGCTACCACCCCCACGGGGATCAGAGCGTGTACGACGCCCTGGTGCGCCTGGCCCAGGACTTCTCCATGCGCTACCCCCTGGTGGACGGCCACGGCAACTTCGGCTCCATCGACGGCGACCCCCCCGCCGCCTACCGTTACACCGAGGCCCGCATGTCCAAAATTTCTGACGAGATGCTGCGGGACATCGAGAAGGACACGGTGGACTGGGACCCCAACTTCGACGAGAGCCGGAAAGAGCCCCGGGTGCTCCCCAGCCGGTTCCCCAACCTGCTGGTCAACGGCTCGGCGGGTATCGCCGTGGGTATGGCCACCAACATTCCCCCCCACAACCTGGGGGAGGTCATCGACGCCGCCATCTGCGTGCTGGACGACCCCAACGCCACCCTCAGCGACCTGATGGAGCACGTGAAGGGCCCGGACTTCCCCACCAAGGGGATCATCATGGGCCGTTCCGGCATCCGGGCGGCCTACGCCACCGGCCGGGGCCGGGTGTGCGTCCGGGCCCGCACCGAGTTTGAGGAGTTCGGCCAGAACCGCACCCGCATCATCGTCACCGAAATTCCCTACCAGGTGAACAAGCGCATGCTCATCAAGAGCATGGCCGACCAGGTGGAGGACAAGCGGCTGGAGGGCATCTCCGACATCCGGGACGAGTCCGACCGCAACGGTATGCGGGTGGTCATCGAGCTCAAGCGGGACGCCAACCCCCAGGTGGTGCTCAACCGCCTGTTCGCCCAGACCCAGCTCCAGACCACCTTCGCCATCAATATGCTGGCCCTGGTGGACAACCAGTCCCAGCCCAAGATCCTCTCCCTGCGGCACATCCTGGACGAGTACATCGCCTTCCAGGAGGAGATCATCGTCCGCCGCACCCGCTACGACCTGAAAAAGGCCCAGGAGCGGGCACACCTGCTGGAGGGCCTGCTCATTGCCCAGGACCACATCGACGAGGTCATCCGCACCATCCGGGAGAGCTACGACAACGCCAGAGAAAATCTGATGAGCCGGTTTGGGCTGGACGAGATCCAGGCCCAGGCCATTCTGGATATGCAGCTCAAGCGGCTCCAGGGCCTGGAAAAGGAGAAGCTGGAGGCCGAGTACAAGGAGCTGGAGGCGCGCATTGCCTACTTCAACGAGCTGCTGGCCAGTGAGGAGAAGATCCGGGGGGTGCTCAAGGACGAGCTCACCGTCATCCGGGACAAGTACGCCGACGAGCGGGTCACCGAGATCCAGGATGTGGAGGACGAAATTGACATTGAGGACCTCATTGAGGAGGAGGAGTGCGTCTTTACCCTCACCGACGGCGGCTACATCAAGCGCACCGCCGTCAGCGAGTACGCCGCCCAGGGCAAGGGCGGACAGGGCCGCAAGGGTATGTCCACCAAGGAGGAGGACTCGGTGAACACCGTGTTTACCGCCTCCACCCACGACTATATTCTCTTCTTCACCGACCGGGGGAGGGTGTTCCGCAAGAAGGGCTACCAGATTGCCGAGTCGGGCCGCACCGCCCGGGGCACCAACCTCATCAACATCCTCCAGGTGGAGCAGGGGGAGAAGGTGTCCGCCATGATCCACACCCGGGACGTGGAGAGCGAGGACCGGTTCCTGGTGATGGTCACCCGTAACGGCACGGTGAAGCGGCTGTCGGTGGCCGCCCTCAAAAACCTGCGCAACAACGGCCTGCGGGTGCTCACCCTGGAGGAGGGGGACGAGCTCATCACCGTTCGGGAGACCGACGGCACCAAGAAGATCCTCATCGCCACCCACGACGGACAGGCCGTGTGCTTTGACGAAAACGACGTGCGGCCCATGGGCCGTACCGCCGTGGGCGTCCGGGGCATCCGCCTGCGGGACGGGGACTACGTGGTGGGGGCCGCCCGGGCCACCGCCGGCCGCTGCGTGCTCTCCATCACCGAAAACGGCTACGGCAAGCGCACCCCGGTGGAGGACTACCGCATCACCAACCGGGGCGGCCTGGGTATCCGCAACTATATGGTCACCGAAAAGACCGGCAAGGTGGTGGGCATCAAAGTGGTGGACGGCAACGAGGACCTGCTGCTGGTCACCCAGAGCGGTACCCTGATCCGCACCCATGTGGACAACATCCGCATTGCCGGCCGCTCCACCCAGGGCGTCATCGTCATGCGCTTCAAGGAGGAGGGGGACCAGGTGATCTCCATGGCCCTCACCGACCGGGAGAACGAGGAGGAGGAGAACACTGACCTCCAGCCGGAAGGAGAAGCATGAAAACAGTCACCATCTACACCGACGGGGCCTGCTCCGGCAACCCCGGCCCCGGGGGCTGGGGGGCCATCCTCCAGTACGGGGAGCATAAGAAAGAGCTCTCCGGGGGAGAGGCCCACACCACCAACAACCGCATGGAGCTCACCGGCGTGATCACCGCCCTGGAGGCCCTGAAGGAGCCCTGCGTCGTGGAGCTGTACTCCGACTCCAAGTACGTCATCGACGCTCTGGAGAAGGGCTGGGCCCGGGGCTGGAAGGCCCGGGGCTGGGTGAAGGGGGACAAAAAGCCCGCCCTCAATCCCGATCTGTGGGACAGGCTGCTGACGCTGTGCGACTACCACACGGTGCGCCTCCACTGGGTCAAGGGCCACGCGGACAACCCCTACAACAACCGCTGCGACGAGCTGGCGGTGGCGGAGAGCCGGAAGTACAAGTAAGGAGAAAGATATGAGAATCGCCATTGTGTTTTCCAGCGCCACCGGCAATACCGCCCAGGTGGCCCAGGCCATCCAAGAGGCCTGCCAGGGCCACGAGATTGTGGCCTTCGGCCCGCCGCCCCAGAATGTGGACAAGGCGGAGCTGGTGTTTGCCGGCTCCTGGACCGACAAGGGCAGCTGCGCGGCGGAGATGAAGGAGTTTTTGCAGACCCTCCACGGCAAGCGGGTGGCCCTGTTTGGCACCGCCGGCTTTGGAATTTCGGAGATGTATTTCGCCTCCCTGGCCGACCGGTTCAGGGGGGAGGTGCCCAAGGGCAACCAGGTGGTCAACACCTTTTTCTGCACCGGCAAGATGCCCCAGGCCGTCCGGGACCGGTACGAGGCCCAGCTGAAGGAGAAGCCCGGCGACGGCAAGCTGATCTCCATGCTCAAGGCCTTCGACCTGGCCCTCACCCATCCCGACCAGGCCGACCTGGATCAGGCGGCGGCTTTCGCCCGGGATGCCCTGAGCGTATAAGCAGCATACGACAAACGCCCAGCCTTGCGGCTGGGCGTTTTTGTTATGGAACGGGATGGAGAGGGCGGCAGGGGCTGCCCACCGCCACCATGCCGGCGGGAATGTCATGGGTGACCACGCTGCCCGCGCCGATTACCGCGCCGCTGCCGATGGTCACCCCCGGCAGTACCGACACATTGCCCCCGATCCACACGTTGTCCCCCACGGTGATGGGCCTGGCAAACTCCAGGCCGCTGTTGCGGGTGGAGGCGTCCAGGGGGTGTCCGGCGGCGTAGAAGCCGCAGTTGGGGGCGATGAACACGTCGTCCCCAAAGCTCACCGGGGCGCAGTCCAGGATCACGCAGTTGTAGTTGGCGTAAAACCGCTCTCCGATGGTGATGTTGCAGCCGTAGTCGCAGCGGAAGCCGGGGTTGATGGTGAAGGACCCCTTTGTATGCCCCAGCAGCTCCCGCAGGATGGCCTGCCGCTGCTCGGCCTGGCCGGGGGAGAGCAGCTCCAGCTGGCGGCACAGCTCCGCCGCCCGGCGGCGCATGGCCTGGAGCTGGGGGACCTCGGCGTTATAGAGCTGGCCGGAGATCATCAGATCAAATTCTGTCATGCGGAAAGACTCCTTTCCCCTGGAGGGCATTTTCAGGTTCTCATTGTATTTTACGGGAAAATGCGGTAAGATACAATCCATATCTTTTCATGTGGAAAGGGAGATGAATTGTGGCGTTGTATCCGATGCTTTGGATGTTTTTCTGCTACGGCCTGCTGGGCTGGGTGCTGGAGACCGCCTACGCCGCCCTGCGGCAGAGGCGGTATGTGGACCGCAGCGTGCTCTTCGGGCCCCTATGCCTCTCCTACGGCCTGACGGGGGCAGTGCTCACCTGGGGCCTGTGGGAGCTGCGGGGCAGGTACTTTTTCCTGTTTCTGGGCTGCGCCGTGGGAGCCACCGTGGTGGAGTGGGCGGCAGGCCACCTGCTGGAGCGGGCCACCCATACCCGCTGGTGGGATTACAGCGCCCGCCGGTTTAACCTGGACGGCTACATCTGCGCCGGGGCCTCGGCGGTGTGGGGCCTGCTGGGCCTGGCCGCCGTGCAGTGGGTCAGCCCCCTGCTGGTCTCCCTGTACCGGCTGCTGCCCCCGCTGGCGGGCCACATCCTGCTGTGGGTGCTGGTGGGCGTGCTGCTTGTGGACGGGCTGGGCACCATCCTCACCCTGGCGGGGGTCCGGGAGACCCTGCCCCAGATGGAGGCGGTCAACAGCCGGCTGGCCGCCCTGTCCATCCGCATGGGGGAGTGGATCCTCCGCCGCACCGAGGGCCGCATCCAGCGTACTTACCCAAAGGCCCAGTTTGTCCGGCGGGAGGAGACCGCAAAAGTCAATCCCTTCACCCGGGGCAGCAGCTTTTACAGCATCATGCTCCTCTTTCTGGTGGGGGGCGTGTGCGGCGATCTGGCCGAGACCATTTTCTGCCGGGTGCGGCTGGGCTGGTGGATGAGCCGGAGCAGCGTGGTGTGGGGGCCCTTCAGCATTGTGTGGGGCCTGGCGCTGGCGGCGGCCACCCTGCTGCTCTACCGCTACCGGGACCGCTCCGCCAGCTTCTTCTTTGTGGCGGGCACCCTGCTGGGGGGCCTGTACGAGTATCTGTGCAGCGTGTTTACCGAGCTGGTGTTCGGCACCGTGTTCTGGGACTACAGCTCCATCTCCTTTAACCTGGGGGGCCGGATCAACCTGCTGTACTGTTTTTTCTGGGGCTTTGCCGCCGTGGCCTGGTTCAAGGGCCTCTATCCCGTGCTGGCCCGGTGGATCGCCAAAATCCCGCCCAGGCCGGGCAAACTGGCGGTGTGGGCGCTGCTGGTGTTCATGACAGTGAACATGGGAGTGAGCGCCCTGGCCCTGGCCCGCTACAGTGACCGAGCCGCCGGAAAGCCGGCCACACAGGCCTGGGAGGTCTACATGGACCAGCACTATAACGACGCCGTCATGCAGCGCATCTACCCCTATGCGGAGATGACGGACTAAAAAAACGGGCGGCCGTCAGGCCGCCCGTTTTTCAGGCTTCGGGATTCTGGGGCTTGTCCCCCTTGGGCTTGCGGTGATACCGCCGGCGGGGCCGCTTTTTCTCCCCGGCGGGCGCGCCGCCCTGCTCCCCCTGCTGGGGTGGGGCTGCCTGCTGCTGGGGCGCGGGCTTGGGCGGCTTGTCGCTCTTGGGAGGCCGCTGCTTTGGCGGGGCGGGCTGCTTGGGCTGCTGCTGCTCCGCCGGGGCCTCCCCGGACGGCTTTCCGCTCCCCCGGCGGGAGCGGCTGCGGCGGCGTCTGCCGGCGCCTGCCTCGCCGCCGCCCTCTTCGGCGGCGGGCTCGGCCATGCCCAGGCCGGTGAGGGCCGCGTCCAGGCTGCCTGCCAGGCTCCTGGGTTCCTCCACCGGGGTCACCTTCCGCAGCTTGGCCAGCTCCTCCGGCGGCGGGGCCACATAGCCCTCCGGCCGCTTGCCCTTGCCGTTGCGCACCACGCAGATCTCGCAGTTGTGAAAACATTTGGGGGTCTCGGGCTGGTCCTCCAGACGGACCTGCACCGTCTCCTTCAGCAGGTTTACCTGGGAAATGGTGCCCACCCCCTCGGGGGTCTCCACAAAGGACTCGTTCTTGGGCATCCGCCGCACCGCGTCCTCATAGGCCTCCTGCTCGTACTTCAGGCAGCACATCAGCCGCCCGCAGGTGCCCGAAATCTTGGTGGGGTTGAGGGAGAGGTTCTGGGTCTTGGCCATCTTGATGGACACCGGCTGGAACTCGTCCAGAAAACCGGCGCAGCAGAAGGGCCGGCCGCAGATGCCCAGGCCGCCCAGCATCTTGGCCTCGTCCCGCACGCCGATCTGCCGCAGCTCGATGCGGGCGTGAAACACGCCGGCCAGATCCTTTACCAGGGCCCGGAAGTCCACCCGGCCCTCGCTGGTGAAGAAGAAAAGGATCTTGCTCCCCTCGAAGTTGTACTCCACCTCCACCAGCTTCATGTCCAGGCCGTGGGCGGCGATCTTGTCCTGGCAGATGGTAAAGGCCTTTTTCTCCTTCTCCCGGTTCTTGGCCACGGTGTCCAGGTCCTTCTGGGTGGCGATGCGCACCAGCGAGCGCAGGGGCTGCACCACCGCCTCGTCCTCTACCATGGTGTTGCCCTGGGCGCACTCGCCGTACTCCAGGCCCCGGGAGGTCTCGATGATCACACCCTGGCCCGGCTCTACCTGCTGGCCCTTGGGGTCAAAGTAATATTGTTTGCCGCCGCTTTTGAAGCGGACGCCGATGATCTCGGTCATGGTCTCCTCCACAATGTGCGTAAAATAATCAGACCGGCTCCGCCAGGCCGGCCGCCAGCCAGCCCGCCAGATGCCCGGCTCCCAGGTTGCAGGTCAGGGCCTGCCGCAGCTCCTCCGCCAGCCGGACGGCGGCCATCAGCCGCCGGGGGGGAAGGGCGGCCGCCTGCCGGGCCAGGGCTTTGCGCCAGGGGTCGCTCTCCCGGCACACTCCGTAGTGTTCCGCCAGGGCGTCCCGCAGCAGCAGGATGAACTCCTCCAGCAGAGCGTCCAGTCCCTCCCGGTCCCACTTGTCCCGCTCCAGCTCCACGCAGAACTCCGCAATCTCCAGCTCTGAGCCGGTACACAGCCGGTTCAGCAGCTCTCCGGCGGCCTGGACCTCCCGGCCCATGGCGCCGTCCTCCCCCTCCAGCTCCTGCACCGCCCGGCCCAGCAGACCCTCGCACCGCTCCGCCGCCCCCTCCAGCTGCTGCCGGGAGCGCTGGGGATAGCGGGCGGTTAGCCAGGAGAGAGCCTCCTGGGGGGTCACCGGAGCGAGGGTGAGGGTCTCGCACCGGGAGCGGACGGTGGGCAGCAGGGCGGCGGGGTTGTCCGCCAGCAGCAGGAAGGCGGCGTAGGGGGGGCCCTCCTCCAGCAGCTTGAGCATGGCGTTCTGGGCGCTGGAGTTCATGCTCTGGGCCCGGTGGAGCACGTACACCTTCCGGGCGGCCTCGTTGGGCTTGATGTAGGCGTCGCTGCGCAGGGCCCGCACCTGGGCCACCGTGATGTCCTTCCCGTCCTCGCCCACCGGGCTGATGTCGGGATGGATCCCCGCCAGGGCCTTTTTGCAGCCGGAGCACCGGCCGCAGGGGATGTCCTCTCCGCCGGCGCTGCACACCAGCGCCGCCGACAGCAGGCCCGCCAGGGTCCGTTTGCCGGACCCCGCCGGGCCGCAGAGCAGATAAGCGTGGGACAGCCCGCGGCGGGCGGTCTCTCCCTCCAGCTGCCGTTTCAGCGGGCCGTTGCCCGCCAGTGGGGTCAGATTCATAGGGCCTTATACCCGCTCAAACCGCTCGATGTCCACCACGAAGATGGTGGCGCCGCCCACCACAACCTCCACCGGCATGGAGGGGTAGTACCCGTAGCTCATCTCGGTGGTGGTGGGGATCATCTGCTTGCGGGAGTGGGAGTGCTCCTTGATAATGTCAATGACGGTCTGCACCTTCTCCTCGTCCACACCGATGAGGATGGTCACATTCCCCGCCATCAGAAAGCCGCCGGTGGTGGCCAGCTTGGTGGAGGAGAAGCCGCTCTTGGTGAGGGCCTGGGTGACGGTGTTGGCGTCGTCATGGTTGATAATCGCAAGGACCAGTTTCATTCCTATCCCTCCTGCGTTGATTCACACAGTTGTCACACACAAATTCGACAGTCACTATTATAACCTATTTGATCCAAATATGCGATAGTTTTTTTCTCAATTCGCTCTCCCGGAGCCACCACCGGGACCCCGGGCGGGTAGGGGGCGACGGGGGAGGCGGCAATCTCCCCCTCCGCCTGGCAGAGGGGCCGGTCCTCCCCGGGGGAAAAGAGGGCCTGCCGGGGGGTGAGGACCCCCTCCGGCAGGGGCGGCGGGGGCGGAAAGGCGGGACAGGGGCCCAGCTCCACCTGCTCCAGGGCCTGCCGCAGCCGGGCAAAGTCCTCCGCACCGTCGGCGCAGGTGGGGATGAGCACCACGTGGCCCCCGTCGGCCATCTCGGGCCACACCCCCAGCCCCTCCAGCCTCTCCTGGGCCGCAAAGCCGCGGGGGGAGAGGAGGGTGAGCCGGGTGGGATCCAGGGGAGCGTGGCGAGCTGTCAGGGCGGGGAAGTCCCGCCGCAGGGCGGCCACCTCCTCCGCCGTCTTTTGGTAGGCCGCCGCCCCCTCCTCCAGCATATGCGCCCGGCAGAGGTCAAGCGCCGCCATCATGGGGTAGGAGGGGCTGGAGGAGCCGTAGATGGCTCCCGCTCGCCGCAGGTTTCTGTGGGAGAACCGCCCCCCCGCCAGCAGCAGGGCGGACTGCCCCGGGGCGGGGAGGGTCTTGTGGGCGGACACCACTACTAAATCAGCGGCGGAGAAGTGGTCCAGCCCCAGGAAGGGCAGGTGGGCCCCGTGGGCCCCATCCACCACCAGAACCCCGCCGTGGCGGTGGATCACCGCCGCCAGAGCGGGAATATCCGACAACACGCCGTAATAAGTTGGTGAGGTAATACAGACCGCTTTGATCTCCGGATGGGCAAGCAGCTGTTTTTCCACCTCATCGGGGGAGATGGGGCCGGTGACCGCCCCCTCCGCCAGCCAGGGCCGGGGGAGGTACACCGGCCTCAGATCCAGCAGGGCCATGGCGTGGAAGGCGGAGCGGTGGCACCCCCGGTCCAGCAGCAGGCCTGATCCCGGCGGGCAGGCCAGGGTGAGGGCGGCCAGCACCCCCTGGGTGGAGCCGCCGGTGAGAAAGAGGCAGCTGTCCATCTGAAAGACCTTCGCCCACAGCTCCTCCGCCTCCCCGATGGCCCCGCCACCGTCAAACAGGTTGCCGGTAGGGGGCAGCTCGGTGAAGTCGATGGACGCCAGCCCCGCCAGCTCGGGGGCGGGGAGGGGCTTGCCCTTGTGGCCGGGCATGTGCATCCGCAGGGGATTCTGGACGGCAAACCGCCGCAGGGCGGTATAGAGGGGGGTGTTTTCCACAGGATACGCCTCCAATGTTGAAAAGTGGCTCCCCACGGCAGGGGATATTGTCGAATTTGCAGGGGATATGGTATAATGGGGAAAAAAACGGAGGAGCCGCTGATGCGTGAGGAAGGAACAAGACAGAGAGGATTTGGCTGGAAGCTGGCGGGGCTGCTGCTGCGGCCCAGGACGCTGATCCTCATTTTGATTGTGGCGGTCCTGTGCGGGGGCAGCCTGGGGCTGGGCCAGTACATGGGCTCCCGGAACAAGATTACCAACCTGGGCTTTGAGAATATCGGCGAGCTGGCCACCCAGGCGGCCTACTGCACCGAGGTCAACGTCACCGAGGCCGCCCGGGAGTTTTACGGCATCACCATTCCCTTCACCCAGAGCAAGTACATCTACAGCTACGACGTGGTGATCAAGGCGGGCTTTGACTTTCGGGAGGTGAAATGGAAGGTGGAGGGCAAGACCATCACGGTCACCCTGCCCGAGGTGAAGATCCTCAGCAGCCAGCTGGACCTGGACTCCTTCCAGCTCTACCACGAGGCCGAGAGTATTTTCATGCGGATCTCCCTGCAGGACAACAACGAGGCCATCAAGGCCATGGTGGCCGACGCCCAGGAGCAGGCGGTGGCCAACGGCCTGCTGGAGGAGGCCCGGAAAAACGGGGAGCTCATTCTGCAGGGCTTCTTTGCCAACGTGTACGACCTGTCGGAGTACACCATCGAATTTATCGGGCAGGAGTAACGCTGCGACAAGAGCCCCGGCCGACGGCCGGGGCTCTTGCTGGTTTTAGAACTTGATGCGCTCGGCGATATAGGCCTTCACCTGGTCCATGGGGATGCGCACCTGCTCCATGGTGTCCCGCTCCCGGATGGTGACGCAGCCGTCGGCGGGGGTGTTCTCGTCGCCCACGGTCTGGAAGTCCAGGGTGATACAGAAGGGGGTGCCGATTTCGTCCTGGCGGCGGTAGCGCTTGCCGATGGAGCCGGCGTCGTCGTAGTCCACCA